>Ga0335076_10005622_pt1 | contig 12651 bp, 9 predicted proteins | sample Lox_Sample_25_FD_206717 | JGI IMG/M metagenome (GOLD analysis project Ga0335076, IMG submission 206717) | Soil microbial communities from Loxahatchee National Wildlife Refuge, Florida, United States - Lox_Sample_2.5 | ecosystem: Environmental > Terrestrial > Soil > Wetlands | place: USA: Florida...
ATAGCACCGGCGGTAGCCACTTTGGGCCGTCCGCTGCGCCTGTTGCGGATCCCGATCGACGAGTGGGCCGCGGCGCTGGCACTCGCGTTGCGGGCATTCCCGATGCTGATCGACGAATTCCGGGTGCTGTACGCCGCGCGCCGGCTGCGGCCCAAACTGGTTTTGCATTCCCGCCGGGCGCGCCGCAGGCGTTGGGCGCTCGAACTCATCGACCTGATCACTACGGCTCTCACGGTGACATTACGGCGCGCTGACGAGATGGGTGACGCGATCACAGCGCGCGGCGGCATCGGTCAGATCTCGGCAATGCCGCCGCGGCCGAAACTGGCTGACTGGTTGGCGCTGTCGATCATCGCGGCGGTATGCGTCGCGGCGATCATGCTCGACGTCCCACTGCCAGGACACCACTAACTTCCCGCTGTTCAGCGGCGAGCGGCGGCGTTCGCCGCGTCCTGAGCCTTCTGCAGGGTCGTCGAAACATCGGTGCGGCCCAGGAACATCTCGTCGAAATAGGGCTTGAGGGCTTGATTTCCGGCGGCGAAGCCTGCGCCGCCAGGCGCATCGATCAGCGATCCGTTCAACACCCTGAAGAACGGTTTGACGTCGACCTTCTTCGCGGCCCAATAGTCGAAGTAGGTCCTCTGGGCCGCCCGCACCGCGGGAATGGCGCCGCCATGCAGGCCCACATATTGATTGCCCTCTTTGCTGCCCATCCACGCCAGCACCTGGCGCACCGCGTCCGGGTGGGCAGATGCGGCATTGCCTGCCGCGCCAATGCCGTTGGTGACCGTCACCCGGCCCTTCGGGCCTTCGGGCATCATCGTCACGCCCCAATGGAAGGTGGCCTGGCCGGCCACGGCCGCCAGGTTGTAGGTGCCGGACTGGAACAGCGCCATCCTGCCGGCCAGGAACTGGTTGCGGGAGAAGTCACCGTTGTCGTTGCTGTCCGAGGCCGGCGGCGCGACGTGGTCACGGTTGATCAGCCCGATCAGATAGGTGAAAGCTTCGATCGCGGCGGGGTTGTCAAACGCGAAGCGGTCATTGTCCTGGAACACGCCGCCGGCCGACCCGATGTAGTTCAGGTAGATGCTCTGCGCGTCGTTGCCCGCGTTGTAGGCCCACCGCCGGACACGTTCGGGGTCGAAACCCGGGGTGGCCGCGGTGCGCCCGTCGGCGTCGACAGTCAGCCGGGCCAGCAGCGGGCGCAACGTGTCGCCACCGTCCGGACTCCACCGCAGCGTCGCCAGGTCGTCTGGGTTGACGCCGGCGGCGGCGAGGAGATCGGCGTTGTAGTACAACGCGATTCCGCCGTCGGTCAGTTGGGGAACCGCCCACAGCCCGCCGTGGCGGGTGTACTGCTGGACGACCGACGGCTCCCAATCTGACGCGACGCCCTCCCCAAAGGTCTTCCCGATGTCCATCAGCCTGCCGCTGTCGGTGTATCCGTCGAGGTAGGCGTTCGAGATCCAGAAGATGTCGTCGGCGCTGCCGCCTGCGACATCGGTGCGCAGCGTGTTGAAGTAGGTGGAATACGAGACCACATGGGTCTGCACTTCGATGTTGGGATGCGCCCGGGTGAACGCTGCGAACGACTGTCGATACGCCTTGGCGACCTGCTGGTCCCACAGTCGGACGGTCACCACGGTCTTGCCGCTGGGCGGCATGGCCGTAACGTTCAAAAGCACCTCCGCGGCGACCAATGATGCGGCGATCAGCACCCAGCCGATTGCGAACAGCGTGGAGAACCGGAGGCGCCTCATTTGAGCCCCGTGACCACGATCGAGCGGACGATGTGTCGCTGGAAGATCACGAACAATATGACCAGTGGCACGATTGCCGCGAACGTCGCAGCCATGACCAGGGTCCACTGGGCGTTGTAGCGCGACTGCAGCGCGGCCGTGGCGACCGTCAGCACCTGCCACTTGGTGCCGCTGGTGATCACCAACGGCCACATGAAGTGATGCCACTCCGACACCACGGTGATCAGCATCAGCGTGACGATCACCGGTCGGCTGGAAGGGACCACGACGTGCACGATGACGTCCAGCGTGTTGGCGCCGTCGAGATACGCGGCATTGATCAGATCATCCGGAATCGCGCGAAAGTGTTGGCGCAGAAGGAAGATGGCGTACGGCGAGCCGAAAACGAATGGCAACACCAACGCCCAGAACGTGTTCCGCAGTCCCAGCTGCGCCATCATCAGATACAGCGGCACCACGGTTACGCTGTACGGCACCATCAACGTTGCGAGATACACCCAGAACAGTGCGTCGCGGCCGGGAAAACGCAGTCGGGCGAACGCATACGCGGCAAGCACCGAGGAGCTCAGCTGCCCAAGCAGGCTCGTCGCCGTCATCAACGTCGTCACCGCCAGCGCCCGGCCGAACCCCATGCCGCCCAAGTCGGCGTAGTTGGACAGCGTCGGTGGTCGCGGCAACGCCAACGGTGTGCCCGTCGCGAACTGGTGCGCGGAGGTGAACGAGGTCAGCAAGCCGAGCGCGAACGGCGCCAGGGTGATCAGTGCACCCAGCACCAGGCCGGCGTAAACCAGAACCGCGGAGGGCGCTTTAGGTGAGGTCATAGCTGGTCCGCCGACTGAAGTACAGATGCTGGGCAACGGTGACGCAGACCAGGATGACGAACAACACCACCGCCATCACCGAGGCCCGGCCGATCGCCGCCGCCCCGAACGCCTCGGCGTAGATGCGGTGTGCGACCAAATCGGTGTGGTCATGAGGTCCGCCGCCGGTCAGCGCGTAGACGGTGTCGAAAACCTGGGCGGCGCTGACGACTCCGGTGACCAGCACGAAAAACATGGTAGGTCGCAGCATCGGCAGTGTGATACGCGAGAACCGCTGCCAGCCGGTGGCCCCGTCGATACGTGCCGCGGAGAGGACATCGGTCGGGATCGCCAGAATGCCGGCGAGGAAGAACAGCGCGACGTAGCCGACGTTGGACCACACCACCACCGCTGAGACCACCGGCAGCGCCAACCCGGGATTGGTGAGCCATTCGATGCGATGTCCGAGAACCGTGCTCACCGCGCCGTCGGTAGGAGCCAGGATCCAGCGCCACATCACCGCGATTGCCAACGGGACACAGATCCACGGCATCACATAAATCGTGCGGAACAACCCGCTGCCGGGCAGGTTGCGCGCCAGCAGCGCCCCCGCCGCTAGCCCGAGCACCGTCTGGGCCGGGACCACGATCGCGACGAACAGCAGCGTCACGAACAGCGAGTTGCCGAACGCCGCATCGCTGAGCACCGAGCGCCAATTCGCCGCGCCGACATACTCGATCGGCCCGAGCAGGTTCCATCGATGCAGGCTCAGCCACAGCACGACCAGGATCGGCAGCAACATGAACGTCATGACCCCGAACAGGCTGGGGGCCAGCAGCGCATACGCCAACGCGGTCGATCGGCGCCGCTTGGTCACCCCGGCGTCGTTCACCGGCGCCGCCTCAGAACCTCTTGCGATCGCACTGCTCTGCTTATCGTCGACGGCGCGGGCCACAAGGGTATTAAAGCCTGTCGTTACGGTGGGTGTCGTGACACCGAACCGGGGGATCGATGCCGACTTCCTCAGCCTGCCGCGCCGCGAACTGGCCGACGCGGCGCTGTCGGCGGCGACCGCCGCCGGAGCGAGCCACGCCGACCTGCGGATTCACCGACTTGTCAGCGAGATCATCCAGTTGCGCGACGGCGAGCTGGAGACCGCGGTGGTCAACCGCGAGATCGGCCTGGCGGTTCGAGTAATCGTCGACGGCACCTGGGGATTCGCGTCGCATGCCGAGCTATCGCCGGATGTCGCCGCGGACACGGCGCGCCGCGCGGTGTCGGTGGCCCGCGCACTGGCCGCGTTGAACACCGACCGTGTCGAGCTGGCGCCCGAGCCGGTGTACACCGACGTCACCTGGGTGTCGAGCTACCAAATCGACCCGCTCGAGGTGCCCACAGCCGACAAAATCGCGGTGCTCGAGGATTACTCCGGCCGGCTGCTGGCCGCCGACGGTGTGGATCATGTCTCGGCCAGTCTGCACGCTGTCAAAGAGCAGACCTTCTACGCCGACACCTTCGGCTCGTCGATCACCCAACAACGGGTGCGGCTGCTGCCCGCCCTGGAAGCGGTCACCGTCGATGCCAGCTGCGGGTTCGACTCGATGCGCACGCTGGCGCCGCCGATGGGTCGCGGCTGGGAGGCGCTGGCCGGCGACGAGGTCTGGAACTGGACCGACGAGCTGGCGCAGCTGCCGTCGCAGCTGGCCGAGAAGATCAAGGCGCCCAGCGTCACCCCCGGCCCGACGGATCTGGTGATCGACCCGACCAACCTGTGGCTGACGATCCACGAATCCATCGGGCACGCAACCGAATACGACCGCGCCATCGGTTATGAATCCGCCTATGCCGGTACCTCGTTCGCCACCCCGGACAGGCTCGGCACCCTGCAGTACGGCTCAGCGGTGATGAACGTGACCGCCGACCGCACCGTCGAATTCGGTTTGGCCAGCATCGGTTACGACGACGAGGGGGTTGCCGCGCAGAGCTGGGACTTGGTGCGCGACGGGATCTTCGTCGGCTATCAACTGGACCGGGTGTTTGCGCCGCGGCTGGGCAAGCCGCGGTCAAACGGTTGCTCGTATGCCGACTCGCCGCACCACGTGCCGATCCAGCGGATGGCCAACGTTTCGCTGCAGCCCAGCCCCGCAGACGTCAGCACCGCCGACCTGATCGCCCGGATCGACGATGGCATCTACATCGTGGGTGACCGGTCGTGGTCAATCGACATGCAGCGCTACAACTTCCAGTTCACCGGGCAGCGGTTCTATCGCATCCGTGATGGCCGCCTGGAGGGCCAACTGCGCGATGTCGCCTACCAGGCCACCACTATCGACTTTTGGAATTCGATGGAAGCCGTTGGTGGCCCGTCGACGTGGCGGCTGGGCGGGGCGTACAACTGCGGCAAGGCCCAACCCGGCCAGGTGGCCGCCGTCAGTCACGGCTGCCCGTCGGCACTGTTCCGCGGCGTCAACGTGCTCAACACTCGCGTCGAGGCGGGCCTGTGATCGGCGCACAGCAGGTCATCGACATCGCGCTGAAGGCTGCGGCCCGGTTCGGGCTTGCCGACGAGACGATCGTGCTGGTCAGCGACCGCATCGCGACGTCGCTGCGGTGGGCGAACAACTCGATGACCACCAACGGCGTCTCGACCGCCCGACACACCGCCGTGATTTCGATTGTCCGACAGGGTAATACCGCGCACGTGGGCTCGTTGACGTCGGCCGAGGTCGACCCGTCGCTGATCGAGGGGCTGGTCGCGGCGTCGCAGGCGGCCGCCGCATCGGCACCCGAGGCCCGCGACGCGGCGCCGCTGCTGAGCGGTGACGGCGCACCGGCCGACTGGGACGCCCCGATTGCGGGCACCGGACCCGAAATTTTCTCCGATCTCGCCGGCCAGCTGGCTCGCGGGTTCCGCGGCACCGACATGCTCTACGGATTCGCGCGACACGGACTGGAGACGACGTTTCTGGCGACCTCGAGCGGACTGCGGCGGCGCTACACCCAGCCCACCGGTTCGGTGGAGATCAACGCCAAACGCGACGGCGCCAGCGCCTGGGTGGCCGTCGGGACACCCGATTTTACCGATGTGCCAACGGATTCGCTGTTGGAGCAGCTGTCGACGCGGCTAGGTTGGGCCGGACGCAGCGTCAAGCTGCCCGCGGGCCGTTACGAGACGATCCTGCCGCCATCGGCAGTGGCCGACATGATGGTCTACCTGGGCTGGTCGATGGCCGGTCGCGGAGCGCAGGAGGGCCGCACCGCGTTGTGTTCACTCGACGGCGGAACCCGGGTGGGGGAGCGGCTGACCGATATGCCACTGACGCTGTATTCCGATCCGACCGTGCCGAGTTTGGGCTGCACGCCGTTTGTGGCGACTGCCGGCTCGTCGGAGACCGTTTCGGTTTTCGACAACGGCATGGACATCGAGCGGGTGGACTGGATCCGCGACGGGGTGATCAATGCGCTGGCCTACCCACGGGCGGCGGCCGCGGAGTTTGCGGCCCCTGTCGCCGTGGCCGCCGACAACGTTGTGATGACCGGCGGTAGCGACAACTTGGCGGACATGGTCGCCGCGACCGAGCGCGGGCTGCTGCTGACCACGCTGTGGTACATCCGCGAGGTCGACCCGACCACAATGCTGCTCACCGGGCTCACTCGCGACGGCGTTTACCTGGTCGAAGATGGCCAGGTGACGGCGGCGGTCAACAACTTTCGGTTCAACGAAAGCCCGCTGGACCTGCTGCGCCGGGCCACCCAGGCCGGTGTCACCGAGCGCACGCTGCCGCGGGAGTGGGGCGATTGGGTCACCCGGACGGCGATGCCGTCGTTGCGGATTCCCGACTTTCACATGTCGTCGGTGAGTCAGGCGACATAATGCTTGGATGCGTGACGACGAGCTGACCCGGCTGGTCGCGTTGTCGCCCGGCGACGGTCGGATGACGGGTCTGGTGCGACGGGTGTGCGCCGAGACGCTGTCATTGCCCCCGCTGCCCGCCGAGGTTTCGGTGCCCGGTCCGGAATCGGACACCGAGGCCGTCGTCGCCGGTTTCGCCGAGCAGTTCAGCGTCGATGTCTCGATGATCGACGACACGCAGCGCAAAGCGTTGTGGTCGGCATTGGGAGACAAAACGTTTGGTGTGGTGGTGCAGATGTACGTCGCCGACTTCGTCCCGCGGGTCCGGGCCGGGCTGGAAGCTCTCGGCGTGGGCCAGGCGTACCTTGGCTGGGTTCTCGAACCAGGCGCGTGGGATCACACTGCCGATCCGTCCGACGCGGTGTTCAACGGTTTTCTGCCGACGGTGGCGCGGATGCGCGACCTCGATGCGCTGACGTCCGAGGTGGTTCGGTTGCGCGGCGCGGCGCAGCACAACTGCCGGTTGTGCAAGTCGCTGCGTGAGACGACGGCACTGGATGCCGGCGGGTCGGAGACGCTGTACGGCGACATCGAGCATTTCGAAATGTCGGAGGCGCTGACCGATCGCCAGAAGGCGGCGTTGCGGTATGCCGACACGCTGATCTGGTCGCCGAGTCATATCGACCGCGGTATTGCTACTGGGGTTCGGGCGCAGTTCTCGGATGCCGAGGCCGTCGAGCTCACCTTCGACGTGATGCGTAACGCCAGCAACAAGGTTGCGGTGGCGTTGGGCGGCGATGCTCCGCGCGTCGAGCACGGCACCGAGCAGTACTTACTCGACGTCGACGGTCAAACGGTGTTCACCTGAATTGAGTGCCCTTCGGGACCTGCTCTCGCCATCGCGCCTCACACACGTAGTAGATGTCGGGGCGAACCCTCTCGACGGCGGCAAGCCGCCGTACCTGCCGATGCTCAGCGCCGGCCTGTGTCACGTGACCGGCTTCGAGCCGCAGCAGAAAGAACTACTGGCCCTTCAACTGACACGTGGCCCGAACGAGCTGTATCTGCCATACGCAGTGGATGACGGTGGCTCAGGCGTTTTGAAGGTCTGTCGCGCAACGGGAATGACGAGCTTGCTTGAACCAGATGCAACGACGCTGGGGTTGTTCCCGGCGTTGCAACCGTGCGCTGAGGTGATTGACCGCGTTCCGGTTGCAACCCGCCGGCTCGACGATATACCCGAGATTGAGCACCTCGACTTTCTCAAGATCGACGTCCAAGGAAGTGAACTGTCTGTGTTCCAAAACGGGCAGGAGAAGCTGGGCGAGGCGGTGGCGATTCAGACCGAGGTGTCGTTCATTACGAGCTATCTGGATCAACCGTCAATCGGGGAGGTTGATTTAGAGCTACGCCGTCAGGGGTTTATCCCGCACGGGCTCACCCAACTGACGAGGAGACCGATCGGCGACTTTGAAGTCGGCGACGATGCTCTCCCATGGGTGAATCAGCTCACTGAGGCCGACATCGTTTATGTGCGGGATTTTGTCCACCCAGACGTCATGACCGATGAGCAGTTGAAGCATCTGGCGCTGATAGCGCACCACTGCTATGGGTCGTTCGACTTGGCGTTCCGGTGCGTGCAGTTATTGGAGGAACGGCGCGAGGTGGAGACTGGAAGCGCGCAACGCTACATGAGTCTGCCCCGCGCGTAGGCGAGCGGCCGCGCACGCTGACCATCGACTAGCGCTGGTTTTGAACCAAAGCGGCGCCGTAATCGTGCTAGCACTGGAAGGCTGGTAATGGATATTCCGGACGCCAACCGGACACTGGCCGCTGCCGCGTTCGCGCGGCTGTCTGCTGAGCATCGCGCATGTGTTCGACGCGCATACTATTACGGCTGGACAACCGCACAAATCGGCAAGGACCTGGGCATCGCCGAAGGCGCCGCGAAATCGCGGTTGCATCACGCGCTGCGAGCTCTGCAGCAGACACTGCAGGAGATGGGAGTGGCACAATGACCGGCTCTCCGGGACAGGGCGCATCCGTCCCCGGGCTGCGCGAACTCGACGGCGACAAGTATGCGCAGTGGGACGCGGCCTACGTGCTGGGGTCATTGTCCGAGACGGACCGGCGCGAATTCGAGGCACACCTGCCAGAGTGCCGGGAATGCCGGGATGCGGTAGCCGAGCTTTCCGGCATGCCCGCGCTGCTGTCGCTGCTCGATCTTGACGACGTTACCGACGAAGATGACCGGGTAGCAGTTGTGCCGCCATGGCCGCACCCGGATCTGGTCGGCCGGCAGTGGGAAATGTCCGCCGTTGCAGGCTTGCTGAAGCGTGCTCTTGATGGCCGCGGCGCGGTGGTCGGCGTGGTCGGCTCGGCTGGCATCGGCAAAAGTCGTCTCGTGCGTGAAGTTTCGGCGATGGCAGATGCCCATCACGTTGACGTGTTCACCGCCTTCTGCGAATCGCACACCAGCCAGGTTCCCTTCCATGCCGTGGCGGGCCTGTTGCGCGCTGCCACCGGCGTCGAGGGTCTTGACCCACCTGCCGCGCGGGCGCATATCCGGGCTCAGGCTCGCTACGCGGCGCCTGAGGACTTGTTGCTCTTTGACGACCTCCTGGGCATCGCCGATCCCGATGTGGAGCTGCCGAAGATCGATCCGGATGCTCGTCGGCGACGGTTGACCATGCTGGTCAATGCGGCCTCGCTGGCCCGCCAGGCCCCGGCAGTTTTTGTTATCGAGGACGCCCATTGGATCGACGAGGTCAGCGAGTCGCTGTTGGCCGATTTCCTCACGGTCATGTCCCAGACGCCCTCGCTGGTGCTGGTCACCTACCGACCCGAGTATCGGGGCGCGTTGACCCGAGTGGCAGGTGCCCAAACTGTTGTCCTTGCGCCGCTGAGTGATTCGGAAACCGCGGGACTGGTCTCGGAGCTGATCGGCCCCGATCCGTCGAATGGCGCGCTGCGCCAGAGGATCGCGGCGAGGGCCGCGGGCAATCCGTTCTTCGCCGAGGAGATTGTGCGCGAACTGGCCGGGCGCGGCGTGCTGCGCGGCAAGCCGGGTGCATACCTCTCGGAGACAGAGGTTGGCGAGGTCAGCGTGCCGGTCACGCTGCAGGCCACCATCGCCGCTCGCATCGACCGGCTCGGTGCAGTGGCCAAACGCACGCTGAACGCGGTGGCAGTGCTCGGTGCGCGGTTCGACCTCGACCTGCTGGCCGCGATGGGGGATGACGTGAAGGTCGACGAGCTGGTGGCCGCCCAGCTCATCGACAAGGTCCGCTTCGCCCGGCAACGGGAATACGTTTTCCATCACCCGTCGATCCGCACGGTGGCCTACGAATTGCAGCTCGAATCGGATCGCGCCGACCTGCATCGGCGCGCCGCGGCCGCCATCGAATCGCGTAACCCGGTAGCGGGCGATGAAAATGCCGCGTTGATTGCCGAGCATCTCGAGGCGGCCGGGGACGGGCGCGCCGCCTACGGCTGGCAAATGCGCGCGGCGGCCTGGGCGACCAACCGCGACATCACCGAGGCATGGCGAAGCTGGGAGCGTGCGCGGACGATTGCTGACGCGCTACCGGCCGATGAGCCGGAGCGAGCATCCATGCGGATTGCTCCTCGCACTATGTTGTGCGGGATCGCCTGGCGAGTAAATGAACAGGCGGCCGGCGACCGCTTCGAGGAATTGCGTGAGTTGTGCGCGGCGGCCGGAGATAAGCCGTCGCTGGCCATCGCCATGTCGGGGCAGGTGATGGATAACTTGCATCAGGCCCGGTTGCACGAGGCGACGCAGCTGGCATCGGAAGCGATGGCCCTCATCGAGTCGCTCGAGGATTCGACCTTGACGGTGGGCCTGTCTCTCGCATCGATTTACGCCAGAGCCAAGTGCGCCGAGTGGCCTGATGCGCTGCGATGGTCACAGACGGTCATCGATCTGGCCGACGGTGATCCCTCAAAAGGCAACTTCATCATCGGCTCTCCCTTAGCACTTGCCTTTACGACGAGGGCAACGGCCAGTTATTGCCTGGGACTTCCGGGATGGCGCGACGACCTGCGGCACGGCCTCGCCATGGCCCGCAGCACCGACCCGATGTCCTACGCCACCGTGGTGGCCTACTCGTACTCCGCGGCCATACCGCCGGGCATGCTGAGGCCAGACGATCGCGCGATGGGCGAGATCCAGGATGCTTTGCGAATTGCCGAACAATCCGGTGATGATGTCGCCGTCGCCATCTCCCGGATGACGCTGGGCATTGCGTTGGTGCACCGCGGGACGAACGCGGAGCGCGACCGGGGACGGCAGGTCCTCGCTGAGGTCAGCGAGGTGCTTGTGCGCCGGGGGTTCTTCCTGGCCGAGTTACCTATCGTCGAGGTCTGTTTGGCGCGTGAGCAGGCTCAACGCGGAGATCGCGATGGTGCTTTACCGGCCCTGCGCCTGGCCGCAGACGGCCAGTTCCGTGAGGGACGGCTGCTGGGGTGGAGCATTCCGGCGACAGGTGTTCTGGTAGAGACACTGCTCGATCGGGGGGCCGAGAGTGACTTGGTCGAAGCCGAGGCCGCGATCGAGCGGTTAGCCGAGGCCGCGATCGAGAAGTTAGCGGCGCCGAACGACGGCGGTTTCGTTGTGCGCGAGATTTGGCTGTTGCGGCTGCGGGCTCTTTTGGCGCAGGCTCACGGCAATGCCGCGTCCTACGCCCACTTCCGGGATCGCTACCGCGACATGGCGAAAACGCTTGGCTTCGAAGGACATATCGAGTGGGCCGAGGCAATGTCATGACGTTCTGCACTCTCGATGGTCCCGAAAATGGGCTTCGAGTGCGCCGTCAAGGTTAGGGCATCGGCGACCCACGTCACATGACCTGCGGCACACCACCGCATCCCTCGCGATAAGCGCGGCCGCTAATGTCAAGCTCGTGCAACGCATGCTTCGTCAAGCGACAGCAGCCATGACCCTGGGTCTCTATGGGCCTCTGCTGGACGATGACCTGTTTGGGGTCGTCGAAGAATTCAGCATGGCCATCGATAGTGCTGCGGTATCACTGCGGTATCCAGAACCCGATCCTGGCAGGCCGGAGCGCATATCAGCAGCTAGTTAGCACAAGGGGCGGTAGCTCAGTTGGTTAGAGCCGCGGACTCATAATCCGTTGGTCGCGGGTTCGAGCCCCGCCCGCCCCACTTGGTAAGGGCTGGTAGCAGGCTTGCGTGGCGTAGCGGCTATCCCCGAGGCGAAGTGTCAGTGTCACTAAATGTCACAACTCGACCGAAACTGTTCGCTGCAGCCTTTAGAGCTTCGTCCTGCGAGTGCGTATAGGTAGCCATCGTGAAGGCGGCACTGGCATGCCCTAGCCACGCCGCGATGACCGCAATCGGCGTACCCCGAAGGTGCAGAGGGTTGCGCAAGAGTGCCGTGCATCGTGCAGCCTCACGTACCCGATCTCCATGTCACTCAGAAGCTTCTGCCAGCGGGAGGTGATGGCGTCGGGATGCAGCGGGTTTCCCATCTCATCCGAGCACACGTACTCGCCGCCGCCGTAGCCTTCACCGAACCTCAACCGCTCTGCCCGCTGCCTCTGACGAGCAGCCTTGAGCACCTGGACGACATCGTCGGGCAAAGGGAGGGTCCGGCGTGATGCACGGCCCACTACGGAAGGAAGTCCCGTGCCAAAACGCAACCGCAACCAGAAGACGCGGCCGATCTCCTCCAGGAGGCCGCCCGCTCGAGACCCTGGGACGCACGTTAGGTTTTGCCGGTGAAGTTTGTGGTGGCGGGTTACGGAACTCGCGGCGATGTAGAGCCTTGCATCGCCGTCGCCGGCGAGCTACTGCGGCGAGGTCACGATGTGCAAATGGCGGTGACGGTCCCGCCTGACATGCTTGCCTTCACCACGTCGGCCGGGCTCGTTTCGGTGCCCTTCGGGCGGGATTGGCAGGCGCTGCTGGCCGACGGGGACTTCGTGCGCACGCTCGAGGATCCGCTCCGCTACCTCTTCCAGGCCGTCAACTTTGTCAACCAAACCTGTTCGGAGAAGACCACGGTTTTGATGTCCGTGACGGAGGGGGCCGACCTGCTCGTGGCGGGTATGACCGAGCAGCAGATAGTCGCCAATGTCGCGGATTACTATGGCGTTCCGCTGGCTGCGCTGCACTTCTACCCGCCGGAGCTCCGTGAAACTGCCTCCCCTGGCGGATCATCCGCAGCGACGCACCCTGTACTTGCTCACCGACGGGC
>Ga0335076_10005623_pt1 | contig 12650 bp, 11 predicted proteins | sample Lox_Sample_25_FD_206717 | JGI IMG/M metagenome (GOLD analysis project Ga0335076, IMG submission 206717) | Soil microbial communities from Loxahatchee National Wildlife Refuge, Florida, United States - Lox_Sample_2.5 | ecosystem: Environmental > Terrestrial > Soil > Wetlands | place: USA...
GAAAGGCGAGCGGCAGGGTCTGCGTTCCCTCGAGCGTGTTGTCGGCCGCGGTGAGCGCGAGATCCAGGTCGCTGGTGGCGTTCTGCCCGCCGAGCTTGGCGAACAGCTGCCGCACCTCGCTCGGGTTATGGTCGGCCCAGCCGGCATCATCGACGTAGTTGCCGGTCACGAAGGCATCGAGCGAGCCCCGCGTCCCGCCCCACTCGAGCTGCGCGCTGCGCCGCCCGAAGGAGCCCGCCGATGCCTCGAGCACGGCTCCCGGATACTCCGCGCCGCTCTTGGTGTAGATGGCGAGCGCGCCGCCGAGCGTGTTGAGGCCGAAAGCGGGGTTGGACCCCGGAATCAGCTGCATGCTGGAAATCGCCGACTGCGGAATCAAGTCCCAGTTGACGACGTCGCCGAAGGGCTCGTTCACCCGCACCCCGTCCTGGAACACCGACAGACCCTCGGGCGTGCCAAGCAGGGGCGACGCCGTGAAGCCGCGGAAGGCGATATCGGGCTGGAAAGGGTTGCCCTGCGCGGCATTGGCGCTGATGCTCGCGGCGTTCTGCACGAGAAAATCGCCGGCGGTGCCCGGGTGCTGCCGCGCGAGCTCGCGCCCCGAGTAGATCTGCACGTTGGCCGCCACGTCCTCCAGCGGCGCGCCGATCCCGGGGAGCGGTGTCGTGCCGACTACCGTGACGACCGGGAGCTCGAGCGCCTCGGCGGGATTGGCAGGCGGCGACTCCGGCCCCGCGTGGGCGGTGGATACGAGCGCCAGCAGCGCAGCGCACGGCGCCCTGGCGCGGCGCACGGCGCAGCAGCGGATCAGTCGCCGATGAAGATCGTGGCCGGGTGCTCGAGGCACTCTTTCAACGCCTGGATCATCGCCGCCGCGTCATAACCGTCGACGAAGCGATGGTCGAAGGACGAGGACAGATTCATCATCAGGCGGATCGCGATCGCGCCATCGCGCACCACCGGGCGCTCGATGGCGCGGTTCACACCGACGATCGCCACCTCCGGCGCGTTGATGATCGGCGTGCTGGCGATGCCGCCGAGCCTGCCGAGGCTGGTGATGGTGATGGTCGAGCCGCTGAGCTCCTCGCGCGTCGCCTTGTTGGTGCGCGCCGCCTCGCTGACGCGGCGGATCTCGTCCGCCAGCCCCCACAGCGAGCGTTGCTGCGCATCGTGCACCACCGGCACCTTGAGTCCGTCGGGCGTCTGCGTCGCGACGCCCAGGTGCACCGCCGAGTGCCGCACGATCACGCCGCGCTCGGCGTCGTAGTGCGCATTGCATTGCGGGAAGTCGCGCAGCACGCGCACCAGCGCGAGTCCGAGGAACGGCAGGTAGGTGAGGCCGGGTGCGCCGCGCTCGAGCTTGCCGTTCAGGTGCCGGCGCAGCGCCTCGAGCTCGGTGACGTCGAGCTCCTCCACGTAGGCGAAATGCGGGATGTTGCGCTTCGCCTCGCTCAAGCGCTGCGCGATCAGGCGGCGCAGGCCGATGACCTTGATCTCCTCGGTGCTCCCCGACGCGCGGCTCGCCGGTCTTGCCGCGGGCACCGCCCGCAGCGGCACCGGCTGTCCCGGCGTGCCGCGTGCTACGTAAGCATCGAGGTCCCCGGGGACGATGCGGCCGCTCGGGCCTGAGCCGACGACCTGCCTCAGGTCGATCCCTGCCTCGTGCGCGCGGCGGCGAACCGCGGGCGAGGTGGCGACGCGCCCGCTGCGCGGCCCCGGGGCCGGCGCCGCGTGCGTACCGCCCGCGCCGTTGCCGGAGAGGCTCGCGCGCGCCGCAGGCGCGGCGGCAGCGCCGGCAGCCGCCGCTGGCGGGGCTGGCGCGGCCGCGGTGGCCTGCGCGCCGCCCGCTCCGGTCTCCAGCACCAGGAGCTGCGCACCGACCGGCACCATGTCGCCCGGCTCGCCGGTGGTCGCGACGACTCGGCCGCTGACCGGCGCGGGCACTTCCACGGCGGCCTTCTCCGTCATCACCTCGACGACCACGTCGTCTTCGCTCACGGTGTCGCCCGGCTTGACGCGCCAGCCGACGATCTCCGCCTGCACCGTGCCTTCACCGAGATCGGGCAGCTTGAAGACGTACTGGCTCATGCCGCCTCCATCACCTGCTTGAGGGCCGCGGCGATGCGCGCCTGCCCGGGGAAGTAGTCCCACTCGAAGGCATGGGGATAAGGGGTGTCCCAGCCGGTCACGCGCAGCACCGGTGCCTCGAGATTCCAGAAGCACTGCTCCTGCACGGTGGCCACGAGCTCGGCGCCGTAGCCGCCGAAACGCGTCGCCTCGTGCACCACCACGCAGCGCCCGGTCTTGCACACCGAGGTGCAGAGCGTGTCGACATCGAGCGGCGCCATGGTGCGCACGTCGACGATCTCGGCATCCACCCCCGCACTACGCACCGCCGCCTCGGCGACGTGCACCATGGTGCCGTAGGTGAGCACCGTCGCCTCGGTTCCGGGGCGCACCACCTCGGCGCGCCCGATCGGCACCGTGTAGTGGCCCTCGGGAACCTCGCCGCGCGGATGCGCGCTCCACGGCACCGCGGGCTTGTGCGGATCGCCGTCGAAGGGCCCGTTGTAGATGCGCTTCGGCTCGAAGAACACCACCGGGTCGTCACCCTCGATGGAGCTGATGAGGAGGCCCTTGGCGTCATAGGGGTTCGACGGCATCACCACCCTGATGCCGCAGACGTGCGTAAAGATCGCCTCGGGGCTCTGCGAATGCGTCTGGCCGCCGCGGATACCGCCGCCGCAAGGGGTGCGGATGGTGACCGGCGCGGAGAAGTCCCCTGCCGAGCGGTAACGCAGCCGCGCGAGCTCGCTCACCACCTGGTCGTAGCCCGGGTAGATGTAATCGGCGAACTGGATCTCGGCGACCGGCTTCAGTCCGTTCACTCCCATGCCGATGGCGGCGGCGATGATGCCGCCCTCGGCGATCGGCGTGTCGAACACGCGCTGCTCGCCGTACTTGCGCTGCAGCCCGTCGGTCACGCGGAAAACGCCGCCGAAGTAGCCGACATCCTCGCCGAGGATCACCACCCGCGGATCGCGCTCGAGCATCACGTCCATGGCGGAGTTCAGCGCCTGGACCATGTTCATGCGTGCCATGGGCTAGTACGCCTTGCTGGCCGCGGTCGGCTCGGGATTGACGGCGGTCTCGCCCTGCGCGCGCAGCTCCCGCAGCTCCTGCTGCTGGGCCTTGAGGTTCGGCGGCATGTCCTTCAGCACATCCTCGAACATCGTGAGCGGATCGAGCGTCGGACCGCCGGCGAGCGTGCCGTAGCTCTCGGCTTCCTTCCAGCAGGCCGTGACGTGCGCCTCGAGCTCCTTCTCGAGCCGCGCATGCCGCTCTGCGGACCACTCGCCGAGCGCGATCAGGTGCTCCTTGAGGCGGTTGATCGGATCACCGAGCGGCCACGCGCGCCACTCCTCCTTCGGTCGGTAGCGCGAGGGATCGTCGCTGGTCGAGTGCGCGCCGGCGCGATAGGTGACGAGCTCGACCAGCGTCGGACCGCCGCTCTGGCGTGCGCGCTGCGCCGCCCATTGCGTCACGGCATACACCGCAAGGAAGTCGTTGCCGTCGACGCGGATGCCGGGAATGCCGTAGCCGGGGCCGCGCTGCGCGAAGGTCTTCTGCTCGCCGCCGGCGAACCCCTGGAAGGTGGAGATCGCCCACTGGTTGTTGACGACGTTGAGGATCACGGGCGCCTGGTACACCGCGGCGAACGTCAGTGCGTGATGGAAATCGGCCTCGGCGCTCGAGCCCTCGCCGAGCCAGCTGGCGGCGATGCGGTCCTCGCCCTTGATGGCCGCCGCCATCGCCCAGCCGACCGCCTGCGGAAACTGCGTGGCGAGATTGCCCGAGATCGAGAAGATGTTGCCGGCGCCCCAGTGATACATGATGGGCATCTGCCGGCCCTTGCACATGTCGTGCGTGTTCGACAGGCACTGGCACATGAGATCGACCAGGCTCCGCCCGCGCAGTACGTGCAGGCCCTGCTGCCGGTACGAGGGAAACAGCATGTCGGTCGGCTGCAGCGCCATGCCCGCGGCCACCGCCACCGCCTCCTCGCCCGTCGACTTCATGTAGAAGGAGATGCGGCCCTGGCGCTGGATCTTCTGCATGCGGTCGTCGAACAGGCGCGTGAGCAGCATGTGACGCAGCCCCACCTGCAGCTCCTGTGCCTCGAGGTGCGGGTTCCACGGACCGACCGCGCGGTGCTCCTCGTCGAGCACCCGCACCATCTGCAGCGCGAGGGCTTCCATGTCGCGTACCGAGGCGGTGACGTCGGGGCGCATCACGCCGCCCGCCGGACTGATCTGCACGTAGGAGAAATCCGGCTCCTGTCCGGGGCGTGCCGGCGGGGCGGGTACGTGCAGGCGCGAGCGTCGGGGCATGATCTGACTTAAGGCGCGGATTGCGGTTGCGGGTATTGCTGCGGCAGGATTGTAATCGCCTCACCCCGCCAACACTACGCGTGAAACCGAAAGCCACTTTCCGGGGCGTCGTGCTGCGCAATGCGCGCCCCGGAGCCTCGCCGCCACGGTCCGCGGCGCCCCGCGCCGGCGGTCCTGCGCGCGTGCGCGTCGGCCGCGAGGTGGCGGGGCGCGGCGGCAAGGGGGTGACGGTCATCCACGGGCTGCCGCTCGAGCGGCCAGCGCTCGAGGAGCTCGCCGGACGTCTGAAACGCTTGTGCGGCGCGGGCGGCGCCGTGCGCGAGGGCACGATCGAGATCCAGGGCGAGCACCGCGACCGGCTGGTGGCGGAGCTGGTCCGACTCGGTTACGAAGCGAAACGCGCCGGCGGCTGAGCGGCGGTAGTACCGGCCTGGCCTTCGGCGCAGTGGTAAGGACGAGCGATCCTTGCTATAGAGTACTGACATCGGGCAGCGGCGGGATTCGACATGAGCCACGACCCCCAAACGGGACCTGCGGGCAGGAACGGCCAGGTGCTGCTCTTTGCCCGGAATTTCTTTCGCCATCCGCTGATGCTCGGCTCGATCGTCCCGAGCTCGCGCTTCCTCATCCGCGAGCTGCTGGCGCCGATCGACTGGAAGCGCGCGCGCGTCATCGTCGAGTACGGGCCCGGAGTGGGCGGCATCACCGCCGAGGTGCTGCGCCGCATGCGCGCCGATGCGCTGCTCATCGCCATCGAGATGAACCCGGACTTCGTCAGCTACCTGCGCGGCGCCTTCAGCGACCCGCGGCTGCACGTCATCGCGGGCTCGGCGGAATCCGTCGACGAGGTCCTGCGGCGCTGCGGCCAGACCCAGGCCGACTACATCATCTCCGGCATCCCCTTCAGCACCATAGCCGCCCCGCTGCGCGAGCGGATCCTGCGCCGCACGCGCGCCGCGCTCGCGCCCGATGGCGCGTTCCTCGTGTACCAGTTCTCGAGCCGCGTGTTCGCCGACCTGAAGCGCGTGTTCGGCTACGTCGCCCGCAAGTTCGAGCCGCTGAACGTACTGCCGGCGCACCTGTTCATCTGCCAGCCGCAGGCGGCCTGAGCGCGCCGCCGCGCACGCTCACTGCGCGCGCAGCGTGCGCAGCAGCTCGTCGCGGAAGTAGCCGGCGGGAATCGGTCCCTGCCGCATGAACTCCAGGTGGAAGCGTCGTTCGGAGAAGCGCGTGCCGAGCTCGAGCTGCGCGCGCCGGCGCAGCGCCACGATCTGCTCCCTGCCGAGACGATAAGTGATCGCCTGCGTCGGCCAGCGCGCGAAGCGCGCCACGCCCTGACGCGCGGCGTTGCAGCTGGCCTGCTTCAGGTCGGCCTTCAGGGCAGCCGCGTCCTGACACGAGCCCGGCAGGAAATCCACCACCTCGGAGTACAGAGTCACCGCATCCTCGAAGCGCAGCCGGCCGGTGTGAATCCCGGTGTCGATGCGCACGCGCAGGTCGCGCAGCAGCTTGGCGCGCAGCTCGTAGAGCCGCTCCTCGGGCGTGTAGAAGCCGTGCGGCGCGCCGGGCGCCGCTTCCGCGAGCAGCGCCTCCGCATACAGCCCCCAGCCCTCGGTGGCCATGGCGTCCTGCCACATCGAGGAGGAATCCTCGACCGCGCCCGGCAGCAGCCAGCGCAGCGGTGAGATCGCATCGCGGTACTGCGTCATCACCCGGAAGTGCCAGTCGTGCCCCGGAAAGCCTTCGTGAGCCGCGAGGTCGGCCATGGAGGCGTAGTCATGCTGCCCGCGCAGCAGCGCCGCGTTGTCGCCGGTCGGCGTGACGTAAAAGCGCCCCACGCCGGTTTGCCTGAAAGGCGGCGCCGGGTCGTAGGCGGCGCCCGGAATCGAGGCGCGCAGCGGCGGCGGGGTCAGCAGCACATCGAGACGGTAATCCGCGGGCACCTCGAAGAGACCGGTGCTGCGCGCGTAGGCGATTATCCGCTCGCCGGCGCGGGCGTAGCCCTCGAGCATCTCGGCATCGCTCTGCGGCGCGTCGCGCTCGAGCTGCTCGAACACCGCGCGCACCGCGTCTGCGCCCGCGCCCGCCGTCTGCCAGTGGTGCGCGGCGGCGATCTGGCGCGCGAGCGCGATCATCTCGGCGCGTGCCGCCTCGACCACCGGCCAGACTTCCGCATACAGCTCGGCCGCGGTGCTCGTGAGGTGCAGGTTGTGGCGCAGAGCCCAGTCGTACTCGCTCTCGCCGGCGGCGAAGTGATCGCCGCGGTACTCGCCGCGCAGGACCGGCTCGCCCCGGGCCGCAGCTTCGAAGAAGGTGCCGGCGATGAAGGCGCTGAGATGCCGGTAGGCGTCCGCGGCGGCGTTGCCGGCCGACTGCAGGTCCTGCAGCAGCCGCTCGCGATTCGCACCGGCGACGGCGGCTGCCGCGAGCTGCGGCAACGTGGTGGCGAAATAGTCCGCATCGGCGCCCGCTGCGGCGAGTCCGTAGTCACGCAGCAGCCGCGCATCGGGCGCGTTGTGTGCACTCACTCCCGCGGCGAGCTGCCGCTCTGCGGTCGCCAGGTACTGGGGCACCGCACGGGCACGCGCCAGCACCGTGAGCCATTCGTCCTCGGTGCCGCGGGTCGCACTGCCGGTCGCCGTCATCCCCTGGATGAGCCAGTCGACGCCGCGCACGGGCTCATCGACGTAGGAGTCGAGCGACTTCTGCTGGTGGTGGCGCACGGTGTGCAGATGCTCGAGGAAGGCGATCTCGGCGAGCGCCACCGAGCGGTCGATGCGCCGGCGCGGGGACAGGCCCGCGGGAGCGAGCGCCGCAAAGCGCGCGCGGAACTGCGCGAGCTGCTGATCTTCGGCGTGCAGCGCCTCGGGCGAGTAGTCGCGCAGCCGGCCGTCGATGCCGGCGAGCTGCGCGTCGTAGGCCGCGCCGCCGAGGTAGGTCGCGACTACCGGGAAGCGTCCGAGGATATACACCGCGAAGTCGTGCTCGGCGGCGGCAAAGCGCGCATCGGCCCAGGGCCGGCGCTGTACCGGCTGCGCGACCGGCGCGCGCGGCGTCGCAGGCGGCGGTGCCGCAGCCGCGGACCGCGTTGGCGCCGGCTGGGCGTGCGCGGCGCACGCGGCGAGGAGCGATGCGGATGCGGATATCAGGCGGCGGCGATCCACGGCGGTCGTCGGGTCCTCACGGCGCTTGCGGACGCCGCAGCATACGCTGGCGCAGTATCGCGGGCGAAGCTCGCCGCCCGTTGACAGCGCGCGCGGCGGGCGAGGATGCTTTCACGCATGGCAAGCACTCTATGGCTCGGGACGCGTAAGGGCCTGTTCGCGCTGCGCGCCGACGCGCAGCGCCGCAGCTGGCGTCTCGCCGGCCCGCAGTTCCTCGGACACATCATTCATCACGTGGCGCAGGATCCGCGCGCACCGGGCGTGCTGCTCGTGGCGGCCAAGACCGGCCATCTCGGGCCGACGGTGTTGCGCTCCGCCGACCGCGGCCGTAGCTGGCGCGAGGCGACCCGGCCGCCCGCGTTCCGCCGGGCGGCCGAGGGCGAGGCGGCGCGCGCGGTCGAGCGCGTCTTCTGGCTGACGCCGGGAGCGGCCAGCGAGCCCGGCACCTGGTACGCGGGCAGCACGCCGGCGGGCCTGTTTCGCTCGCTCGACGGCGGCGAGCGCTGGGAGCCGGTCGCGGGCTTCAACGACCATCCGATGCGCTCGCAGTGGGTCCTCAACGGGACGCCGGATGGCGAATTCCTGCACTCGATCCAGGTGGACCCGCGCGATCCGCGCCACCTCTACATCGGGATCTCGATCGGCGGCGTGTTCGAGTCCACCGACGGCGGCGCCGACTGGACGCCGCTCAACGAGGGCTGCGCGGCGGACTTCCTGCCGGATCCGAACGCCGCCTTCGGCCACGACCCGCACTGCGTCGCGCTCCATCCCGCGAATCCGGACCGCCTGTACCAGCAGAACCACTGCGGCATCTATCGCCTCGACCGGCCGGCCAGGCGCTGGGAGCGGATCGGCCGCAGCATGCCGAAGAAGGTCGGCGACATCGGCTTTCCGATCGTGCTGCACCCGCGCGACCCCGACACGGCGTGGGTGCTGCCGATGGACGGCCAGACGGTGTGGCCGCGCACCTCGATCGACGGCAAACCGGCCGTGTACCGCACCCGCAACGCCGGGCGCAGCTGGCAGCGGCTCGACCGCGGCCTGCCGGCCCATCACGCCTGGTTCACGGTGCTGCGGCAGGCGATGTGCGCGGACCGGCACGAACGCACCGGAGTCTACTTCGGCACCACCGGCGGCGATGTCTGGGCGAGCACCAACGCGGGCGACAGCTGGCGTTGCATCGCGCGCCACCTGCCGGAGATCTACTCGCTGAGTCTCGCGTATTGAGATGAGCTGCACGGTGCGCATCGCGAGCCCCCTGCACTCCTACACCGCCGGAGCCGCCGCGGTCGAGAGCCCGGGCGCCAGCCTTGCCGAGGTGCTCGGCGACCTCGAGCGGCGCTTCCCCGGCATCCGCTTCCGCATCATCGACGAGCAGGAGCGGATCCGGCCGCACATCAAGCTGTTCGTGAACACCGACGAGGCGCGCGATCTCACGGCGCGCGTGCACGGCGGCGACACCGTGCACGTGATCTGCGCACTCTCGGGAGGCTGAGGCGATGACTCTCACGGCCGGCGAACGCGCCCGCTACCAGCGCCACCTCGCGCTGCCGGAGATCGGCGCCGCGGGCCAGGAGAAGCTCAAGGCGGCGCGCGTGCTGGTGGTCGGCGCCGGCGGGCTCGGCTCGCCCGCGGCGCTGTACCTCGCCGCCGCCGGCTGCGGCACGCTCGGGCTCCTCGACTGCGACCGCGTCGAGCTCTCGAACCTGCAGCGCCAGGTGCTGTTCGACAGCGCGAAGATCGGGCGACCCAAGGCCGAGGCCGGAGGCGAGCGCCTCGCGAGCTTGAATCCCGAGATCCGGGTGGTGGCACACGCGCTGGAGCTCAAGGCCGCCAACGTGTGCGCCGTGCTCGCCGACTACGACCTGGTGCTCGACGGCAGCGATCGGCTGTCGACGCGCTACCTGGTGAACGATGCGTGCGTGATCATGCAGCGGCCGCTGGTGTCGGCCGCCATCCACCGCTTCGAGGGTCAGGTCATGACCTACGTTCCCGGGCGCGGGCCGTGCTACCGGTGCCTGTTCCCGGAGGCCGCCGATGGCGTGGTCGCCAACTGCGCCGAGGCGGGCGTGCTCGGCGTCCTGCCGGGCGTGCTCGGCACGCTGCAGGCCACCGAGGCCATCAAGCTCATCACCGGCGTCGGCACACCGCTGCTCGGCCGGTTCCTCACCTACGATGCCCTCGAATTGAGTTTTCGCGAGTTCCGCGTACAACGCCGCCGCGATTGTGCGGTGTGCGGGGAGACACCGATGATCACCGAGCCGCGCGATCAGAAAGCATCGCCACCGACCGCCGAGCCCGGCGTGCGTCGCCTGACGCCGCAAGCGCTCGCGACGCTGCTCGGACCGGGCGCAGCCGCGCCCCCGCCGCTCATCGACGTGCGCGAGCGCTGGGAGTTCGACACCGGCCACCTGCCGGGCGCGGTCAACATCCCGACGAGTGAGCTGCCGCGGCGGCTCGGCGAGATCCCGCGCAGCGGCGGGCCGGTGTTCATCTGCCGCAGCGGCGGACGGAGTCTGCGCGCCTGCACGATGGCGCTCGAGGCGGGCGTGGCATCAGCGGCGAATCTCGAGGGGGGCATGCTCGCCTGGGCCGCGCAGATCGACCCGCAGATGCCGGTGGCCTAGGGACTCACGGCGATTGCGGGGTTCGCGAGCGGGCGAAGCACGGCGCGGTCGGCGGCTCGGTCGCCAGCTGGATGCGGCTCTTCAGCAGCGCGAGGGCGGCAAGCGGCTCATCGACGAAGGAGAACAGCCCGAGGTCCGCGGCCGCGATGGTGCCGTGGCGCACCAGCGCCTCGAAATTGATCACTTCCTTCCAGTAGTCCGAGCCGTAGAGCAGCACCGGAATCGAGCGATCGAGCTTGCGGGTCTGCGCCAGCGTCAGGATCTCGAACAGCTCATCCAGCGTGCCGAAGCCGCCGGGAAACGCCACCAGCGCGTGCGCCAGGTGCGCGAACCAGAGCTTGCGCATGAAGAAGTAGTGGAACTCGAAGTTCAGGCCCGGCGTGATGTAGGGGTTCGGGCGCTGTTCCTGGGGGAGACCGATGTTGAGCCCGATGCTGCGTCCGCCGGCGAGCGCGGCCCCGTGGTTGGCGGCTTCCATGATCCCGGGACCGCCGCCCGAGCACACGATGAGGCGCTCGCCGCCCGGGAGCGAGCGGCTCCATTCGGTGAGCAGCCGCGCGAGCTCGGTCGCCTCGTCCACGTAGCGCCCGAGCACGCCCCCCGGGCGGGCGCGCGCCGAGCCGAAGAACACTACGGTGGCGGTGACGCCCGTCTCGCAGAAGGTGCGCAGTGGCGCCAGGTACTCCGAGACGATGCGCACCGGGCGCCCCTCGTCGGAGTCGATGAACCGCGGGTCGTGATAGGCGAGAGGCGGACTGTGCGCCATGGAAGCTCGGCTCCGGGAAGGCGCGGCTTCGGTCCGCGCGGAGCCGAGTGTGTCAGGTCGGAGCGGGCGCGTCACCCGCGCCCCGGGAGCGGGCGATCCTTCGCACCGCATGCGCCGTCCCAGGTGCGCCTGAGGTAGGCTACGGGCGCCGTGTTGCACGCCTGTGGCAGAAAACTTGCCGCGCTCGCCGCCGCCGTGCTCGCGGCGGCGCTCGCCGCTGCCGTGCAGCCCGCGCGGGCGGATGAGCTGCCCCCGATCGATGCCTCGACCTCGCTGCTGGTGGTGGCGCCGCATCCGGATGACGAGACACTGTGCTGCGCGGGGGTGATTCAGCGGGTAGTGCACGCCGGCGGCCACGCCAGCGTCGTGTGGATCACGAGCGGCGATGCCTCCGAGCTCGATCTGCTGCTCATCGAGCATCGCCTGTTCGTCGCGCCCGCGAAGCTGCGCGAGCTCGCCGTGCGCCGCATGCACGAGGCGCGCGCGGCGAGCACGCTGCTCGGCATTCCGATCGAGGGACAGTTGTTCCTCGGCTACCCCGATCGCGGGATACAAGCGCTGCTCGCCGGGCTGCTCACCGGGCACGAGAGCACGCCCTACACCTCGCGCTTCACCGCCTCAGCGGCGGTGCCCTACCCCGACGCCGTGTCGCCGAACCACCCCTACACCGGCGCGAGCCTCGAGCAGGACCTGGCCGCCGTGATCGAGCGGGTGCGCCCGACGCTGGTGCTCGCTCCGAGCCCGCGCGACTCGCACCCGGACCACGCCGCGAGCGGCGAGCTCACCGCGCGGGTGATCGCGCGCCACGCCCCGCAAGCGCTGCTGCGCTGCTGGATCGTGCACGGCGGCGAGGGCTGGCCGAGCCCGCGGCAGCTGTCGCCGGGGCTGCCGCTGGAGCGCGCGCCGCGCCTCGGCAGTGAGCCGCTCGCCACCTTCGAGCTGACACCGGCGGAGGAGGACCGCAAGCTCGAGGCGCTGCGCGCCTACGCGACGCAGATGCGCACGCTCAGCCCCCTGCTGCTGGCATTCGTGCGCACCACCGAGAGCTTCTCCGCCGCGCGCTGATGCGCGCACCTCACGGCGGCCGTCGCCAGCCCTCGAGCCAGCGGTCGAGCGCGCCGGCGATGCGCTCGCGCAGACGGTCGAGCCGGGCACGCTGCGCCCAGTGACGGCGGTTGAGAGCGCGCGACACGGCGAAGTCCCCGGCGAACAGCGCCGCCGCGTCATCCGCAACGCCTGAGTCCGCCACCTCCTGGTTCGCCTCCAGATTCCACTTGAAGCTCCAGCGATCCAGGTTGCTCGAGCCGATCGATACCCAGTCGTCGCACAGGATCATCTTGGCGTGCAGCACGTGCGGCTGATACTCGAAGATGCGCACGCCGCTGCGCAGCAGCTTGCCGTAGAAGCGTCGTGCGGCCTGGCGCACCCAGGGATGGTCGGTGCGCGCACTCGGCATCAGCAGCCGCACGTCGACCCCGCGGCGCGCCGCGCGCCGCAGCGCCGTGCGAAAGCGCCGCGAGGGCACGAAGTAGGCGCTCATCAGCCACACGCGCCCGGTCGCGGCCTCGATGCGGCGGATGACGCCGTTGGCGAGCACCGAGTGCTGCCGCGCCTCGCTGAGCGAGAGCCGCCCGGCCGCACCGCCCGCGAGCGGTGCGAGCGGCGGGTCGGGAAGTGCCAGCGGCGGACCGCTGCGCCGCCA
>Ga0335076_10005624_pt1 | contig 12648 bp, 13 predicted proteins | sample Lox_Sample_25_FD_206717 | JGI IMG/M metagenome (GOLD analysis project Ga0335076, IMG submission 206717) | Soil microbial communities from Loxahatchee National Wildlife Refuge, Florida, United States - Lox_Sample_2.5 | ecosystem: Environmental > Terrestrial > Soil > Wetlands | place: USA...
GCCGCCATCGACCGCTGGCACGACCCGTCGTTCGGCGCGATGACCCGGATCGCGATCGCGCCGTGCTCGCCGTTCTCGGCCACCGCCGAGCTGATGCGGGACTCGGCCGAGCTGGCCCGGGCCCGGGACGTCCGGCTGCACACCCACCTGGCCGAGACGGCCGACGAGGAAGAGTTCTGCCTGCAGCAGTTCGGCCGCACGCCCGCGCAGTACGTGGAGGACCTGGGCTGGCTCGGCCCTGACGTGTGGCTGGCGCACTGCGTGCACCTGTCCGATGAAGCGGTAGCCCGGCTCGGCGCGACCGGCACCGGGGTGGCGCACTGCCCCAGCTCCAACGGGCGGCTGGGCTCCGGCATCGCGCCGGTGCGCGCGCTGCTTGGCGCGGCCGTCCCGGTCGGCCTTGGCGTGGACGGGGCCTCGTCGAACGAGTCCGGGCGGATGGTCGGTGAGCTGCACCAGACCCTGCTGGCCGCGCGGTACGCGGGCGGCCCGCAGGCGCTGACCGCGCGCGACTGCCTGCGGATGGCCACCATGGGCGGCGCGCGCTGCCTGGGCCGGGCGGGCGAACTCGGCTCACTGGAGCCGGGCAAGCTGGCCGACCTCGCGGTGTGGCGGGTGGACGGGCTGCCCGGTGCCGGGATCGAGGACCCGGTGTGCACGCTGGTGTTCGGCGCGCCCGCGCTGGAGCACCTGTTCGTCGGCGGCCACCAGGTGGTGGCCGGCGGCGAGCTGGGCACAGCCGACACGGGCGCGCTGGCCGGGGCGGCGGCCAAGGCGAGCGCGGCCATCGCCGGGCGCGGATCACGCTGAGGACACCTGGAAAGGCAGGCTCATGGTCCAGCTCGGTGCGAACCGGTACGGGAAAGCGGAGGTCCGGGTGCTCCGGGTGGCCCGTGGCGCGGCCGCTGGCGGCGGTGACCTGATCCGGGACTGGAACGTCTCCACCAGCCTGTCTGGCGATCTGGCCGCCACCCACCTGACCGGGGACAACTCGGGTGTGCTGACCACCGACACGCAGAAGAACACGGTGTACGCCTTCGCCAGCCGCTTGGGCGCGGTCGAGCCGGAGGTGCTCGGCCTGGACCTGGCCGCGCACTTCGTGACCAGCCAGCCGCAGATCAGCCGGGCCCGGGTGACGGTCGAGGAGTACGGGTGGGACCAGATCGGCGATGCGGGGCACTCGTTCGCCCGCAACGGGACGCTGACCAGGGTGGCCCGGGTGGTGCACGACGCCACGGGTGGCGCCAGCGTGGTGGCCGGCATCGACGGGCTGACCGTGCTCAACACCACGGATTCGGAGTTCTGGGGCTTCCCGCGGGACGAGTACACCACGCTGGCCGAGACCAGCGACCGCATCCTGGCCACCGAGGTCAGCGCCCGGTGGCGGTACCGCGCTCCCGACGCCGACTGGGCGGCCGCCTTCGCGGGGGCGCGGCAGGCGCTGCTGGACGCGTTCAGCCAGACGTACAGTTACTCGCTGCAGCAGACGCTGTTCGCCATGGGGTCGCGGATGATCGCCGAGGTGCCGGCCATCTGCGAGGTCCGGCTCTCGCTGCCGAACAAGCACCACTACCTGGTCGATCTGGCCCCGTTCGGGCTGGCCAACGACCGGGAGGTGTACTACCCGGGCGACCGTCCCTACGGCCTGATCGAGGGCACCGCCCTAGCCGACGACGCCCCCGACCCCGGCCCAGCCTGGGACTGACTCATCCCCCACCTCCGGTGCGCACCGCGTGGTTGAACCAGTCACGCGGTCAGGTGCGCATCACTGATTCAGCCACGTGGTTGGGTACGGGTGGGCGGGGTGGCGGGGCGCGGAAAATGGGTGGGGCGGGGTGGGTGGCGGCTGCGATCATGCGGCTGTGGCGGACCCTGGTGCGGATGAGGAACTCTGGTACGACCTGCCGGTGCTGGCCGGGCGGCTGATCCGGCTGGAACCGCTGGCCATGGCGCATGCGCCCGGCTATCTGGCCGCCGCGGGCAGCGGGGAGGCGGCGGCCGAGGTGTTCCGCTGGCTGAGCCCGCCGGGCGGCGCGCTGGGCCAGCCGGTCACCGTCGAGGACGCCGCCGGGCAGATCGCGGCCGCGCTGGCCGGCCGGGAAAGCCGGGCCCGGCTGCCGTTCGCCCAGTTCGACGCGCGTACTGGGGAGTTCGCCGGGACCACGTCGTTCTACGAGGTGAACCCGGTGCAGCGCGCCCTGGGCATCGGGCACACCTGGCTCGGCCAGCGCTGGTGGCGCACCGGGCACAATACCGAAGCCAAGCTGCTCCTGCTCAGCCACGCCTTCGAGACGCTCGGCGCCGTCCGGGTGGTCTGGCACACCGACATCCGCAACACCCGGTCGCAGGCTGCGATCGAGCGGCTGGGCGCGGCCCGTGAGGGGCTGCTGCGCAAGCACCGCCGCCGCGCCGACGGCAGCTGGCGGGACACTGTCCAGTACGCGATGGTGGACGACGACTGGCCCGCCGCCAAGACCGCGCTGGCCGCCCGGCTGGCCGCCTGACCGGGTCTTTTGGGCTGAGCCGTGTGGACGGCCAAGACGGGGATGACGGCTCTAGGACGTGTCAGACCCAGCTGAGACGCTAGCTTCATGACTGCCAGCGACTCATCCACCCAGCGCACTGTCCCCGGCCCCGAGCGGGCCACCGGTGTGATCGACTGGCCAGCCGTGCGGCAGGCCAACCGGTCCTGCTGCTGCATTGCCCGGCCCTCAGTGGTCATCGTGCTGCAACCCACCCACGACCGGCCGCACCCGACCGAGGTGCTGCTGTGCGGCCACCACTTCGAGCATTCCCGGTCCACGCTGCAGGCCAGCCGCGCACTGGCGTTCAGCCTGGACGGAGAGCACCTGGCCATCACGACCCCCCGGGCAGCCGGGGTGGACGCGACGGCCGTCGCCTGACCCTCATTGTTACCATGGTATGTTGGTACCATGATAAATCCATCTGACCCGGCCCCGGCGCCAGACCCGCGCCGGGTCCGCTGCACCGGTACGGTCCGGCTGCCGCCGGGCATCGCGGCACCGCTCAGCCTGTTCACCCCAGAGGGCGAGCGAGCGTGGGCCGCGGGCTGGGATCCCAGCTACCCGGCCCCGGCCGAAGACGACAGCGAGCCCGGCACGGTGTTCCAGACCAGGCACGGCGCGCACCCAGGGACCTGGATAGTGGCCAGCCGCCAGCCGGGCCGGTCCATCCAGTACACCCGGGTCATCGCGGATCAGAACGCCGGCACCGTCACCGTCACGCTGGCCGGCGAAACCGAGGTGACGGTCAGCTACGACCTGACCGCCCTATCCGACCCGGCCGCCGCCCACCTGGCCCAGTTCGCGGCCAACTACCCCCAGTTCCTGGCCGACTGGGAGAAAGAAATCGCCCGCACCGCCCGCACCGACCAGCCAGGCAGCCGACTGAACTGACGAGCCAGGCGCGCCAAACGGGGCGCGCCGCCGGCCTGGACTGAGGAGCGAGGGAGCGAAGCGACCGAGCGGCGAGGGAAGCTCGGCGGATTCAGCGCCCCCGGCGGCGCAAAGAAGCAGAGCGCAAAGAAATTAGGCGTTCAGGAAGGCGAGCACGGCCAGCACCCGGCGGTTGTCGTCTTCCGACGGGGCCAGGTTCAGCTTGGTGAAGATGCTGGTGGTGTGCTTGCTGACGGCCTTCTCGGTGACGAACAGCCGCTGCGCGATGGCCGTGTTGGAGCGCCCCTCGGCCATCAGCGCCAGCACCTCCCGCTCCCGGCCGGACAGCCGGGTGATCGGCCCCTCGAACGACCGGCGGCCGAGCAGCTTGGACACCACCTCGGGGTCCATGACCGTGCCGCCCGCGGCCACGGTCCGGATCGCGTCCACGAACTGATCGTCGTTGAACACCCGGTCCTTGAGCAGGTAACCCACCCCGCCCGCCTGGTCGGCCAGCATCTCGCGGGCGTAGAGCTGCTCCACGTACTGGGACAGCAGCAGCACCGGGAGCCCCGGCACCTGCCGCCGCGCGGCCAGCGCCGCCTGCAGCCCGTCGTCGGCGAACGAGGGCGGCAGCCGGACGTCGACCACGGCCACGTCCGGCTGCTCCGTCAGCAGCGCGGACAGCAGCCCGGGCGCGGTGTCCACCGCAGCGGCTATCTCGAAGTCGTGCGCGGCGAGCAGCCGGGTCAGCCCGTCCCTCAGCAGGAACAGGTCTTCGGCGACAACAACACGCACGGCACCTCCATGACAATCATGGTCGGTCCGCCTGGCGGGCTGCTCACGGCCAGGATGCCGTCGAAGGTACCAAGCCGCCGCTCGATGCCCTGCAGCCCGGTGCCGTTGGCCGGGTCGGCGCAGCCCACACCGTCGTCGGACACCTCGATGCGCAGCACCCCGCTGGCGTGCTGGATCCGCAGCTGCACCTGCCGCGCGCCGGAGTGCTTGACCGCGTTGGCCAGCAGCTCGGCGATCGCGAAGTAGCAGGCCGTCTCGACCGGCGCGGTGAGCCGCCCAGGCAAGTCGACGTCCAGCACGACCGGCAGCGGGGTGTCCAGCGCCAGCGCGCGCACCGCGTGGCCGAGGCCGCGGTCGGCCAGCACCGGCGGGCAGATCCCGCGGATCAGGTCGCGCAGGTCGTTCAGCGCCCGGACCGAGGTCTCCCGGGCCTCGGCCACCAGGGCCAGCGCGGCGTCCGGGCTGCCCGGCAGCATCCGCTCCACCGCGCGCAGGTTCATGCCCAGCGCGACCAGCCGGGCCTGCGCCCCGTCATGCAGGTCGCGCTCGATCCGGCGCAGCTCGGAGGCGGCGTTGTGCAGCGCGTGGTCCCGGGTCTCGGTCAGCCGCTGTACCCGGCCCTCCAGCTCCAGGTTGGGTTCCGCGGTGGTCAGCAGCCGGCCGTGCTGGACGACCGTGCGCGGGAACAGCCAGGCGGCCATGGCCAGCAACGCGCTGGCCTCGGCGCCGGCCAGCACCGCGAGCTGCCTGCTGCTGACCTCGACGAAGCCGTAGAGCTGCGGGTGGCTGGCCAGCACGCCGAGCGGCGCCGACTCCCAGCGGGCGGTGAGCATGAAGCCATAGATGGCGAACACCGTCAGCAGCACCGGGACCAGGTCGGCCGCGAGCCGTGGCCAGCGCAGGGTGATCAGGGCCGCCACCGGGATCATCCCGACCGTCACCGGGTTCACGCCGAAGATGGCCAGGCTGAGGGCAGCGGCGGGAACCAGGAGAATGCCCCAGCGAATCTCCTGCATCCGCCGCCGCAGGTAGGGCAGCAGCCCTGGGGTACGCTGCCGGAACTCGGCGAACGTGCGCGGGGCCAGCCACAGACCGAGGGCGATGAGCAGCAGCGCCACCGGCACCAGCCGCCCGGCCCAGGGCGACGAGTTCGCCGGGCTGATGACCGCGCGGGGGCCGCCCGGTCCGTTCCAGAACTGCACCGGACCCAATCCCTTGGCCACGTAGCCGAACGCCGGTGCCACGGGCGCACCGTGGAGCCGCTTGGGCGGGGGCAGCTTGGCGTTCGGCGGCCGCCCGATCGCCTTCCTGTTCACCACGATCTGCTTACGCGCGGCCGCCTTGTTCTGCGTCCGGCTCAGGTTGACCTGGGCCTGATGGAGTTTCGCCGCGGCCCCGGGCGGCACCCTGGCGAAGCTGACCGTGCCCGGCCCCCCCGGTATCCCGCCGAACCGGGCCACCGCCCCCGGGAGCTGCACCACCTGCAGGCCAGCCGGGGTCTTTATCACCCAGTGGGAAGCGGGCGGCGCCCCGTCCGCGTTCACCTGCAAAACGGCAACCGCCGACCGCACCCAGTTACCTCCCGGGCCACCCACGGTCGCCGCCAGGACCAGCCCGGCCACGCCCACCGCCACCATGATCACCGGCAGCAGGGCGGCCGCCACCACGGGCCACCAGAACGCGACGGCCAGCGCCAGCACGAACGCCAGCACGGTCCAGGCGTGCACGCCGAACAGCGCCAGCGCGACCGCGGTCACGGGAATGAGCAGCAGGCCCAGCCCGAATCGGCGCAGGACCTGGGTGAGCGTCCGGTAAAACAGCTTCAGCAGGAGCAGCATGACCCCATCGTGGCCCCGCACGGTGCCCTGGCGCCATGGGCTGGCGTCTAGTTCCCTGGTGGGCCTGGGCCTACCCCGGCCGCCCGCGGCGGGCCGCAAACCCGGCGATCACCGTGCCAGCGACCAGGACAAACACCCCGTAGACCCCAAGCGGGGCAGCCGCCGCCGGCCCGAACGCGGTCGCCGCAATGCCGGCCGCCACCGCGAAATCCCGCATCGTCACCGGGAGCAGCACGGCCACCCCGCGGCCGGCCGGCAGCCGCACCGACAGCAGCCCGCCGAGCAGCGCCGACCCGGCCAGGAAGACGGCCAGCGCGGCGATCACCCTGAGATAACCGACTTCCAGCCGGATCTGGCTGGCCACCTGCCAGAGCAGCACGAGCAGCGCGGCGACGGTGCCGAGCCGGACCGCCGCACCGGCCCGCGGGCCCGGCGCCCACCGAGCCCGCAGCCCGATCCCGGCGGCTAGCGGCAGCGCTACCACCAGCGCCAGCGTGCCGAGCAGCGCGCCGGCCGGCACCGTGGCCGCAGCACCCACCAGGGCCAGCACCGGGCCCGCGGCCAGCACGGTGACCAGGGTGGACGCGGCCAGGATGACGGCGCACACGGCCGCGTCACCACCCGCGATCACGCACAGCGCCACGGTGGCCACCTCGGCGGGCGCGACACCGGCCGTCAGCATGCCCGCGCGCAGCACCGGGTCGCTGATCAGCCGGCTGGCCGCCCAGGCCAGCGCCGGCAGCGCCGCGGTGCTAACGGCCAGCGCGACGGCAACGCGCCGCCACGCGGTGCGCACCGCGGCCAGGTCGGCCACCCGCAGCGCCAGGCCGGTGGTGAACACCAGCACGGCCAGCGCGGCGTCGATGCCGTCGTGGGCCGAAGCCACCCGGCCCCAGCCGGGCAGCGCCACCCCGGCCGCTGCCACCACGAGCACGAGCAGCAGCAGGAACCGCTCGGCCAGCCCGGCCGCGGCGGCCAGCCGGCCCTCCTGATGCCTCACCGCGCGGATTGAGCCAGCTCCAGCAGGGCGTGCAGGTCCCGGGCCGCTTCCAGGGCGGACGCACCGGCCAGCAGCACGACCAGCGCGGCGGCGGCCAGCAGCACGGCCCGGGTCCGCGGCGGCGGGCCGAGCAGGGCCGCGACCCGGCGCGGCACCGGGCCGGCCCAGGCGACCGAGACCCGCCCCCGACCAGGACGAACTATGCCGAACACCACGGCCGGGTAACTGTGCCCGCCCTGGCCGCCGGAGTCCGGGCGGGCGGAAACCGCCGTCGCCAGCATGGCGACCCGGCCGATGGTGGCGGCCACCAGCCGCCGGTCGCCGGTAGCCCGGGCGGCGCTCTCGTCGGCCCAGCGCTCGACGGTGTAGTCCACCGCCCGGGCCAGCGGGAGCAGCAGGGGGTTGGCCGCCGCGGCCAGGTGCGCGGCCGCGGCGAACAGGTGATGCCGCGCGGCCAGGTGGGCCCGTTCGTGGGCCAGCAGCGCCGCCCGCCCGTCGTCGTCCAGCGCGCTGAGCAGCCGTCCGGAGACCACGATCCGGCCCGGCCAGCCGGGCAGCGCGTAGGCCTCGATGGCCGGCCCGGGCAGCACCACGACGGAGCCGTCGGCAGGCAGCCGGCCGGCCCGCCGGAACGACTCGGCCAGCGCGCGGGCCCGGCGGCGGAACGCGACCGCCACCGCCACCGCCACCCCGGTCAGCGCGATCGCGGCCAGCAGCCCGGTCCACACGCTGACCGGGTCGCCGGTGCGCAGCACGTGCGGTGAGTAGTGGCCGAGGCTGGCCAGCAGCGGGGCCCGGGCCGCGGCCGACGCGGCCAGCAGGGCCAGCGCGGCGGTGCTGCACGCGGCCAGCGCCACGGTGGCCGCGGTGAGCAGCCAGGTGGCCGCCTGCGGTTCCAGCCGGGCCGCCACCGGCCGGGCCGCCACCGCGGCCAGCGCCGGGATGAGCAGCGGCAGGTAGAACAGCAGCGTCATGTCCGGTCCCGGCCCGGGCCGCCGCTCTGGCCGGGGGAGCCGCCCGACTCCGGCTGGAGCAGGCGGCGCAGCAACTCGGCATCGCGGCCGGACAGGCCGGACACGAACCTGGTCAGCACCGCGTCATGGTCGCCGCCAGTGTCCAGGGCCTGGCTCATCCGGCTGGCCACCAGGCTGGCCTCGTCCACCACGGTGTAGGCGAAGGCGCGGCCGTCCCGCTGCCGGGTGAGCAGGCCCTTGGTGTGCAGCCGGGACAGGATGGTCACCACGGTGCTGTACGAGAGGCCATCAGCCGCCAGGCGATCCCGGACCTGACCCGGGCTGAGCGGCGTGCCCGCCGCCCGGAGCAGCGCCAGGATCTCGGCCTCCAGCGCGCCCGCCGGGCGCCGGGACGTGGCCGCGCCATCGTCCGGCATCCACAGCCTTTCCCTGCGCAAAATAAATTTACAAGCGTTGTAGAAGTTCTACACGTCCTGTAGAACAGGCGTATCCGAGTATGGCACGCGACCGGAGGGGCTCGCATGACCCACCTGACCTATCTGGAGGCCGCCGTGGTCGGCCTGATCCAGGGGGTATCCGAACTCTTCCCGGTGTCCAGCCTGGGGCACAACGTGCTGATCCCGGCGCTCATCGGCGGCAGCTGGGCGACCGACCTGAACGTGGCCAAGCCGGAGTCCCCGTACCTGGCGTTCATCGTCGGCCTGCACGTGGCCACGGCACTGGCCCTGCTCATCTACTTCTGGCGGGACTGGGTCCGGATTATCGGCGGGTTCGTCAGCTCGATCCGGTATCGCCAGGTGCGCACCAGGGATCAGAAGCTGGCCTGGATGATCATCCTGGCCACCATCCCGGTCGGCGTGGTCGGCCTGGTGGCCGAGCACGCGTTCCGGGTCATCTTCGGCAAGCCCATCTACGCCGCGGTGTTCCTGATGGTGAACGGCGTGATCCTGTACTGCGGCGAGCGCTTCCGTCCCCGCGCCTCGGTCCAGGCGGACGCGGTGGCCGCCCGGGACTGGGAGCTGGCCCGGGCCGGTGCGCCCGGCGCGGCAGCAGGCCACGGCGTGGCCCGGCACACCGGCGGCCATCAGGCGGAACGCCAGGAAGAGATGGCCCTGGCCGTGCAGGCCGACGAGCGGCTGTCCCGGCTCGGCTACGCGAAGGCGGTGGTCATCGGCTCGGCGCAGATCCTGGCCCTGCTGGCCGGGATCAGCCGGAGCGGGGTGACCATGGTGGCGGGCATGGGCCGCGGCCTGTCCCGGGAGGACGCGGCCCGTTTCGCGTTCCTGCTGGCCACCCCGGTCATCCTGGCCGCCGGTGTGCTCAAGGTCCCCGACCTGATGGGCCCGCTGGGCAACGGCATCCGCGGCCAGATCCTGCTCGGCAGCGCGCTGTCCGGGCTCGGCGCCTACGTCTCGGTGCGCTTCCTGATGAAGTACTTCCAGACCCGGACCCTGTACCCGTTCGCCGTCTACTGCTTCGCGCTCGGCCTGCTCAGCATCGTCTACCTCGGCTTCATCAAGTAACCGCGCTACGATCCACTCACTGTAGGGAGCGCCCCGTACGGAGGGACGATGCCTGCACTGAGTTCCCGGCTCTGGCGGCGCTACCGCCCGTTACACAGCTCACGGCCGGCCGAATGGGACGACGACCTGGCCGGCAACGAGCCTGGCGCGGCCGCCAGCGCACGATCCCGGGCACTGCGCCGCGAGCATCCGCTGCTGACCACGGCGGCTGGGCTGCTCGGCATCCGCACCTCGGCCCGCACCTTCGCCGCCGGAGCTCGCGGCGAGCGCACGGTCGGCCGTCAGCTCAACAAATGGGCGGCACGTTACGGCTGGCACGTGCTCCATGCGGTGCCGGTTGGCCAGCACGGCGCCGATATCGATCATGTTGTCATCGGGGCGTTCGGTGTGGTGACGGTCAATACGAAGACCACCGGAGCGGCCGTCTGGGTCGGCAAGCATGCCCTGACCATCGGCGGCAAGTCCGTCGACTACGTGCAGAAGTCACACCATGAGGCAGCGCGCGCGGCCCGGCTGCTGAGCCGGGCGACCGGACAGGACGTTCCGGTCCAGCCCGCCATCGTGTTCGTGGGACTTCCCCGGGTCACCATCCACCGCGGCGGGCCGGCCGACGTTGCCGTGCTGGCCTCGACGAGCTTGCTGCGCCGCTGGCTCCGCAGGCAGCCCCCGGTATGCCCGCCCGATCAGGTGGCGGCGATCTACCAGGCGGCCCGCAGGCCGGGCAGCTGGCAAAGCCACCGGTCCTCCCGCGACTGACTATGGCTGCGCCCGGGCCGTCGCATGAAGGTCCCGCGGGGCGGGTCAGCCGGGCTATGGCTGGCACACTGAACTGACTGACACACTGGGCGCGGCCGACCTGGCGCGGCTGCCGGCCAGCGGGTCGAGGCCAAAGTCACGGCAGACCGTGAGCAGCCGGCCGAAGGGCAGCGTGCCGCCCGCGTCGTGCACGTTGTAGCGGATCCGCGCCGGTCACCGGGAGCATCCCATGGCGGCACCGCGCGGCCAGCGGATACGCGTCGATGTAGGACTTCTTGTCCGTCACCGGCAGCGTGCGGAGCCAGTCGGCGGCGGCCGCCCGGGGCGGCACCGGCCCGACGAAGTCGGCATAGGCGGGGACGGTGGCCAGGGCCCGGCGGGCGGCCGCCGCGGCGGCCCCGGCGGAGACCCCGGTGGCAAGCCACCCGGCGCGGCCTGCGATGCGGAACGCGGGAAGGCTGCGGGTGGCGGCCGAGCCGGCCACCCGGGCACAGGTGAGGTAGACCATGCGCTCATCCTCGGCGGCCGGGCCGGGACATGGCTTGAGCGCGGCTACTCATCAGTAACCCGGTGCGCTACTCATCCGGGGCCAGGTACCCCGTGCATCGCCTTCCGGCTGGCTCAGGCCGAGCCGCAACCGTCGCGATGACCTTCGCTGGTCACCGCGCCGCAGTCCGGGCAGACCAGGTGCGCGTAGCAGGCTGACTCGCCGACCTCGGCGGCCGGGTCGCTGCCACCCCGGCGGAGCAGGCCGGCTAGCACGGCGGCCTCGCTGTGCGCGGCGTCCCGGGTCGCGGTGAGCAGGGTGACCGGCCCGGCCGCGGCCCGCGCGGCCAGCTGATCCAGGGCGGCCCGCGGTGCGCCGGTGGCCAGCTCGGCCGTGTAGCGGCGGCAGAACTCGGCGAACTTGGCCGGGTCGTGCGCGTACCACTTGCGCAGCTCGGTGGACGGGGCGACGTCCTTGGCCCATTCGTCCAGGTGCGCCGCGTCCTTGCGCAGCCCGCGGGGCCACAGCCGGTCGACCAGCACGCGGGCGCCATCCCGCGGCGCCGGCTCGTCGTACACCCGGCGGACCTGCACGTCTGGTGGCATGGCCGGCCTCCCTTCTGCCACTACCCGTATGATGGGCACAGGCCGAGAGGCGCTGCAACGGGGTCAGCCCCGCCACGCTCGGCCGGCACGACCTCGGCAAGGGCGCCTCCTGATATCAGGAGGTGACCCGCACAGAATGCCAGCACCGGCGACCGGGCAAGCCCAGGCCCTGCGCGAGCTTCTGGATCAGCGAATCGCGGTACTCGACGGCGCCTGGGGCACCATGCTGCAGTCGGCCGGCCTCGGCCCGGACGACTACCGGAACGGCCTGCTGCGCGATCACCCGCGGGACGTGACCGGCGACCCGGACCTGCTCAACCTGACCCGTCCAGACGTGGTGCGCGAGGTGCACCGGCAGTACCTGGCCGCGGGCGCGGACATCACCACCACCAACACGTTCACCGCGACCAGCATCGGCCAGGCGGACTACGCCCTGCAGCCGCTGGTGCGCGAGATGAACCTGCGCGGGGCTGAGCTGGCCCGGCAGGCCGCGGACGAGGCCGGCGGCCGGTTCGTGGCCGGCTCGGTGGGCCCGCTCAACGTCACCTTGTCGCTGTCCCCCGAGGTGGACAACCCGGCGCACCGCGCGGTGAGCTACGACGAGGTGTACACCGCCTACGCGGAACAGATCCAGGCCCTGGCCGAGGGCGGCGTGGACCTGCTGCTGATCGAGACGATCTTCGACACGCTGAACGCCAAGGCCGCCATCGCGGCGGCCCGGGACGTGGCCGGGCAGCTGCCGCTGTGGATCTCGGTGACGATCGTGGACCTGAGCGGGCGGACCCTGTCCGGGCAGACCGTCGAGGCGTTCTGGCGGTCGGTCGAGCACGCCGAGCCGTTGCTGGCCGGAGTGAACTGCTCGCTGGGCGCGGCGGAGATGCGCCCGCACCTTGCCGAGCTGGCCCGGCTGGCCGGCACCTACACGGCCTGCCACCCCAACGCCGGCCTGCCGGACGCGTTCGGCGGCTACGACCAGGCACCTGAGGAGACCGCGCGGCTGCTCGGCGGGTTCGCCGAGCAGGGCATGGTGAACGTGGTCGGCGGCTGCTGCGGGACGACGCCGGAACACACCGCGCGGATCGCCTCGGCCGTGGCCGGCCTGGCGCCCCGGCAGGTGCCGGCCGGGCCTGCCCGCACCCGGTTCAGCGGCCTGGAGCCGTTCGAGATCGGCCCGGACACCGGGTTCGTGATGATCGGGGAACGCACCAACGTGACCGGCTCACGGCGGTTCCGCCGCCTGATCGAGTCCGGCGACTACCAGGCCGCGGCCGC
>Ga0335076_10005625_pt1 | contig 12648 bp, 11 predicted proteins | sample Lox_Sample_25_FD_206717 | JGI IMG/M metagenome (GOLD analysis project Ga0335076, IMG submission 206717) | Soil microbial communities from Loxahatchee National Wildlife Refuge, Florida, United States - Lox_Sample_2.5 | ecosystem: Environmental > Terrestrial > Soil > Wetlands | place: USA...
GCAGGAGGGCGTTCTCGACGTGCGGCCCCGCGGCGCTGCCGCCGAAGACGCTCACGTCCAGCATGTGCGAGAGCCACGTGAGCGGATGCCAGTTGCTCGCGTGGAAGGTCGTGAACGCCCACGCCACGCCGTCGGGCGTCAGGCCGGCGGCGACGGCCCGGTTCTGGGTCACGTACTGCTCGTCGTCGAACCGCAGGTACGGCAGCGCGCGCACGGGCGCGTAGAGCCAGAGCGCCGCCGCGGCGAGGAGCGCCGCGATCTGCACGCGCGAGAGAGTCGGCACCGCGGGAGTCTAGCCCGGCGCGACAACGCCGCGCGCGAAGTCGTAAGATCGGAGCGGAAGGAGCCGCTCATGCGCTGGAAGATCGGGAACGTGACGGTGACGAAGGTGGTCGAGGTCGACATGCCGACCGAAGGGAGCTTCGTGCTGCCCGACGCGACGCCCGCCAGCTTGAAGACCGTGCCGTGGCTCGCGCCGGACTTCGTGACGGCCGACGGCATCCTGCTCATGAGCATCCACGCGCTCGTCGTCGAGTCGCAGGGCCGCAAGATCGTCGTCGACACGTGCCTCGGCAACGACAAAGAGCGCGCGATCCCGGACTGGAACATGCGTTCGGGCCCGTTCCTGTCGGACCTCGCGAAGGCCGGCTACCCGCGCGAGTCGATCGACACCGTCGTGTGTACCCACCTGCACGTCGACCACGTGGGTTGGAACACCATGAAGGTCGGCAACGCCTGGCGCCCCACGTTCCCGAACGCGCGTTACCTGTTCGGCAGGAAGGAATGGGACTACTGGAAGAACGACCCCGAGGAATGGAACTCCGCGGTGACGGGCGACTCGGTGCGCCCGATCGTCGATGCGGGTCTCGCGGAGCTGGTCGAAGCGGACCACAAGCTCACGTCCGAGGTCTGGCTGGAGCCGACGCACGGCCACACGCCGGGCCACGTGAGCGTGCGCATCTCCTCCGCCGGCGAGGACGCCGTCATCACCGGCGACATGATGCACCACCCCTGCCAGATCGCGCGGCCCGAGTGGGCGTCCAGCTTCGACTGGAACCAGGAACAGGGCCGAGTGACTCGCAAGGCCGCGCTCGCGCGCTGGTCGGCCGGCGGGTATCTCGTGATCGGCACTCACTTCGCGGGTCCCACCGCGGGCAAGCTCGTTCGCGACGGTGACGGCTATCGGTTCGCGGTCTAGCGCCGAGCCCGTCGCCTTTCCGGGAGCGCGCCGGCCCGACCGCTCGCGCCGCGTCGACGCCTTCGGCGTCGGGCTCGCGGTGGTCGAGTGGGGCGAGCCCGACGCGCCGCCGCTCCTCCTGGCGCACGGCGGGTTCGACTTCGCGGGCACGTTCGATGTGTTCGCGCCGCTGCTCGCCGACGCGGGCTGGCGGGTGGTGTCGTGGGACCACCGCGGCCACGGCGACTCGGACCACTCCGCGCTGTACGCGTGGCACGCCGACGTGCGCGATGCGCTCGCCGTGCTCGATTCGATCGGCCCCCGGCCGCTGCCGATTGTCGCGCACTCGAAGGGCGGCGGCGTGTGCATGCAGCTCGCCGAGGCGCGGCCGCACCGCGTGTCGCGCTTCGTGAACGTGGACGGGCTGCCCTCGAAATGGCGCCACCCGGACGTGGCGGAGCACGAGCGCACGAAGCTGCTCGACAGCGAGCTGTCCGGCTGGCTCGACTGGCGGCGCAAGACCGCGGAGCTGGCGCGCAAAGCGGGCACCGCCGAAGAGCTGGCGGAGCGCCGCGGCCGCATGAACCCGCGGCTGTCGCGCGAGTGGCTGCGCTACCTGGTGTCGGTGGGCGCGCGCCGAGACGCCGACGGCTGGCGCTGGAAGCTCGACCCGTCGCTGCGCTTCGGCGGCTTCGGTCCGTGGCGGCCCGATTGGTCGCTCGAGCGCATGCGCGCGTTCCCGGCGCCGCTGCTCGCGGTGCTCGGCCTCGTCGAGGAGGAGATGGGCTGGGGCACGCGCCCGGAAGCGGTGGAGCCGTTCCTGCCGCGCGGCTCGCGCGTGGTCGCGTACGAGGATTCGGGCCACTTCCTGCACATCGAGCACCCGCAGCGCATCGCGAACCTGGTGCTGGAGTTCGTGTCGTAGCGATGGGCGCGCTTCAGCTCCGACACAATAAGGTGTTGCTCGCACTCCACGAGCTCGAGTCGCGCGGCGGCCCGCCGCTGCTGTTCCTGCACGGGCTGGGCGAGCGCGCGCCGGCGGAGACGCCCAGCGAGCTGCGCGGCTGGCCGGGCGCCGTGTACGCGCTCGACTTCACGGGCCATGGCGAATCGACCGTGCCGAGCGGCGGCGGCTACACCGCAGAGGTGTTGATGGCCGACGTCGACGCTGCGCTCGCGCACCTCGGCAGCGCCACGCTGGTGGGCGAGGGCCTCGGCGCGTACGTCGCGCTGCTCTGCGCCGGCGCGCGGCCGAAGCTCGTGCGCGGCGCGGTCCTGTGCGACGGCCCCGGGCTCGCCGGTGGCGGCGCGCGGCCCGGCACGCCGCAGATCGCGCTGCCCGAGCCCGCCGCCGTCGCGCCGCCGGATCCGTTCGCGCTGCTCGAGCTCGGGACCGACGTGCGGCCGCCCGACTACGCGAGCTCGTTCGTGCGCCAGGCGACGCACCTCTCGGGCCTCGAGCGGCCGATCTTCGTCTGCGCGGTCGAGCGGCCCGACTGGCTCGCGGCGGTGCTGGCCGAGCCCGGCGTGGAGGCATGCGAGCTCGACGACGCGCTCGCGCAGTGCGCGGCGGTCGCCGTGCGGGAACGCGCGCGCTAGGAGACCGGGTCGAGCCGGACCGCGGTCGGGTCCTTGCGGAGCGCCACGCCGAACCACCAGTCGACCCAGCCGTACTTCTGCGCGAACGCGTCGTCGATCGCGCGGCGCTGCTCGGGATCCGTGACGACCGCGGCCACGCACGGCGCAGACTTCCCGGCACGCGCGAGCACGACCTGCGGATGGCTCTTCAGGCGTTCGCCCCAGACTCGTCCCGGCCGCCCGATGCGCACGTACGGCTTCCCCTGCCAGTCGACGACCCACATCTTCGTGTCGTGCGCCGCTCCATCGGGGTCGAAGGTCGTGAGCACGGCGACCTCGGTCTGCTCGCCGGCGAGATACGTCCCGAGCGCGATCAGCACCCACGCGGATAGCAGCACGAGCACGGCACGCCGGACCGTCTTCACGGCCTACACTGTGGCGCGTGGGCCCGCCGCGCAGCGACGCAGCGAATCGCTGCGCAACGGAACGCTCCGCTCAGGCGACGGCGGCGGCCAACGCACGCGCGCGCCGCCTCAGGTCTTCCAGGCGCGCGCGCTCCGCGCGCGTCGCCTCGTCGCCGGCGGCGAGCCGCTCTCGGCTCTGCTCCAGCGCCCGCGCGGCCACCTCGTGCAGCTCGGCAAGGCGCGCGCGAACCTCGGCCTCCAGCGACCGCCGGCTTTCGCGCACGCGCGCGTTGAAGTCGTTCTCGGTCCGCGTCGCGTTGGTGTAGAGCAAGGTCTCGAGGTAGGTTTCCGACTCGTCGGCGAGCGCGCGCGAGAACCCCGCCGGCGTGCGCATCGCGTCGAGCAGCCAGCGCAGCGGCGACCGCACGGTGCGGTTCCACAGATTCACGAGAAACAAGCCACTCGCCGCCCGGAGCCCGGTCTCGGTGCGCGCCAGGCCGTGCTCCGCGACGAGCTCCGCATCTTCGGTTGCCGCCAGCCGAGCCACGAACCCGCGCGCGATCGCGACCAGCCGCTCCGCCGCGCCACGATACAGCGCCTCGAACTCCGGCGTCACCGCGGCGCGCCACTCCGACACGCGACGCATGCAGATCTCCTGCACCGCGGCGAGCGCGCCGCGCCGCCGCTTCGCTCGGGTTCCGCCGAGCGCGCGCAGCCGCGCCGCCAGCTCCTCTCGCGCGTGCGGCAGAGCGGCCGCGACGAACGCACATTTCCGCTCCTCGCCGGCGGCGCTCAGCCGCTCCTGCTCCGCCTCGAGCCGATGAGAGAGCTCGCGTAGCGCGTCGCCCACGTCGCCGGTGCAGCGCCGCAGCACCTCCACACGCGCCTCGGACTCGTGCAGGGGGCGCACGAGCACCTGCTGCCGCTCGTCCAGCTCCCGCGACAGTCGCCGGACCAAGCCGCGCAGCTCGCGGCCGCGCGCTTCGTCGAGGAGCCTCGCGCGCTCGCGCCCCAGCCGCGAGAGGTGTCCGCGCAGCGCCCGCCAGTCGCGCAGTCCGATGCGGCCCGCGAGCTCCTCTGCGGCGCTCACCTCGAAGATCGGCCACTTCGCGCCGGGCGCCGCGCCTGCCAGCACGCGTTCCGTGAAGACGCGCGCCGCCGCGAGATCGGTGGGCGCGACGAGGTCGGCCTTGTTGAGCACGACCGCAAGCTCGGCCACTTCACTCGACACGGTGCGGATCAGCTCGACCTCGCGCTCTCCGATCGGCGGATCGGCGCCGAGCACGAAGAGCGCGGCGTCGAGGTGCGGGACGAAGGCGTGGGTCGCGACCGAGGCGCCGGGCAACGGCGAGCCGAGGCCCGGCGTGTCGGCCAGGCACAGGCCGCTCTGCAGGAGCTCGCCCGGTGCGAACACCTCGACCTCGCCGACGCCCTTCGCGTTACCAGGGTTCGCCTGTTCCGAGACCCAGTCCGCGAGCGAACCGGGGTCGATGTCCAGCCAGCCGCCCTCGCGAAGGCGAACCCGCGCCGACCGGCTCTCCCCGAAGCGAACTAGAGTCACCACCGCGGTGACCGGAGTGACTCCTGCCGGGAGAATTCGCTCGCCCACCAGCGCGTTGATGAGGCTCGACTTGCCGCGCTTGAACTGCCCGAGGACGGCGACGTGGAAGCGGCCGTCGGCAAGCCGGCTCTGCAGGCGCCCGACGTCACGTCCGATCGCTTCCGCCCTTGCCCCGCGGGCAAGGTCCGCGAGCTCCTCGAGCTGGGCGTCGCCATCGCGCTGCACGGCTGCTCCGCGCGCGCTAGCGCTTGCCGTCAGGCTCCGGCGCGACGGGCCGCGCGGAGTATCGGAGCACGCGCACCTTCTCCATCGTGACGAGGCCCTCGGCGACCATCTCGTCGAGGATCGCCGTGAGCCGCTCCATGCGGTCCTCGGAGTCGACGATCTCGATCACGACCGGCAGGTCCTCGGACAGCCGCAGGATGCGCGTCGTGTGCAGCACGCTGTGCGCCCCGAAGCCCGCGACGGCGTGGAAGACGGTCGCGCCCGCGAAGTGCTCGCTGCGCAGCCGCTCGAGGAGCGCAGCGGCGAGCGACTGGTGCTTCCAGCGGTCGCTCTCGCCGATGAAGACCCGGACCAGGACCTGTTCACCGCTCAGTACGCGCATGGTTCCACTCCTCGCGTTCCGCTAGCCGCCGAAGCCGCTCACGAGCGCGCGCCCGCTGGCCAGGCCGAGCACGCCGGCGGCCACGCAGGCGACGACCGTCGCCAGAAGGTTGGCTGCCGCGCGCGGCCAGTCGCCCTCCGCCGCGAACCCGAGCGTCTCGTAGTTGAAGGTCGAGTACGTCGTGAGCCCGCCCATGATTCCCGTCGTGAGGAACAGCCGGAGCGCCGGCGAGATCAGCGCCGTCTCCAGCGCCACGTGCATGATGAAGCTGATGAGAAACGAGCCCACCATGTTCACGGTGAGCGTCCCCCACGGGAAGGAAGCGCCGAAGAGGTTCGCCGCGGCCAGCGTGACGAGATACCTCGCCCCGCCGCCGATCGCGCTTCCGAGGCAGACCCAGGCCAGCCGATCCATACCGTCCCCTTCGTCCATCCTGGCGCTGGGTTCCGGCTCGGTCGTGCCCTACAGCGCCATCGGGCTGCCGTAGGAGTCATTGGCCGCTGCAACGAACGGCGGTTGTCGGCGGACTCCACCGCCATCGCTTTGCGTCTCGCGCGAGGCTACGGAACGGCCGCCGCGGCCGTCAAGCGACTAGAACGCGCCGTGCAGATCGACCGTGAGCTTCTGCCCGAAGGCCTGCGCGGTGAGCGAGTCGGCGGATAGATGAATGCCGTCGGCGTGGCTCTGCCAGATGTGCGCGCCGTTCACGCGGAACTTCGTGCCCCCGCCGGCGAGCACGAAGTTCGCGGTCTGCGTGGCCGGGAACCACGTACCCTTGCCCGTGATCTCGATGTAGCCGCGGCTCACGGGCGGGCGGAACCAGCCCGTGACGGCGAGCGTATTCGGCTTATGACCCGGCGTGACCGTAAGCTCGAGCCGCACGCCGAACGCGCTCGCGGGCACGGTGTCCTGCGAGGTCTGCTCGAGCCGCAGCTTCTGTCCGTTCATCTTGCCGACGAGCAGCTCGGCGATCTGTCGCGCGCGCGTCGTGGGATCGATCGCTTCGAGCCGCGCGACGAAGAGTCGCGTGCCCGTCGCCTTCACTCCGGCGTCGGGGGTGATGAGAAAGATCTGCTTCACGAGCAGCCCGCCGTGCTTTTCCGAGACGCGGCCAAAGCCCTCGATGCTGGCGTCGCGCTGGCCGTCGCCGTCGAAGTCGACCGGGCCGATCGAGTAGAGCCTGCCGCGCGGATCGGAGTCGACGTTGTACTGCGCGCTCGGCACGGCGCTGCCGTACTGGCGCACGACGTTCGAGACGTCGGGGTCGTAGAGCAACACGGTGCCCGGCGGGCTCTCGAACACGTAGCTGCCGTTCGGCAGCGCGTTCGGGTCGGGCAGCGGCGGGCAGCCATCCCACGGCGGCTCGGGGTCGAGCGGCGCGCGCGTCGCCAGGCGCAGGTCGCCCGCCCACCAGTCGTAGTGCGCGATCGACACGACGCCGTCGTCGTCGATTGCGAGCGCGGACTGTTCGCCCGACGTGGTGTTCGCGACCGCAGTCTCGTGCGCCCACACGCCGCCTTGGATGTGCGCGTAGCCGAGCGACTGGTCCGCCTCGCGGCGATACGAGATGTGCGGATTGCCCACCGAGTCGAGCGCGAGCCGCGGATTGCGCGAGCCGACCACCGTCTCATATGGGAGCGTTCCGACCGTGCGGGCGAGCGGGTCGACCTCGGTCGTGTAGAAGCCACCCGGGCAACGGTTGGTGCCGTAGTGCAACGTCGGCCCCTCGTATGCGACGTCCACGGTGCCGCTCGGCTCCACGTGCAGCGTGTGCGTGCCCGTCGGGGGGATCGATCCGACGAACTGGCTCGTCCACGTGCCCGTCTCGTTGGTCGCGTGCGTGATCGTGCCCAGCGGGTCGGCGTAGGCGACGTGCAGCGACGCGAGCGGCCCGATCGCGAGCGCGACGGAGGTCGGGTCGATGCTCGTCGCGGTCATGAAGGTGGCAACGGGCTGCGCAGCGGCGAAGCCGTCCGCAGACCCGCGCGCGTCGAGCTCTTGCTTCCCGAAGGCCGGCGACGTCTGGGTCAAGATGTGCAGCACGTCGTCGGCGTCGATCGCCGCGGGCAAGAGGTCCGGGTAGACGCTGAGGGTGCTCGGCAACAGGGTCGTCGTCCACGAGCCGCCGGAGCTCCGGTTCGCCTCGCTCACCCCGCTGTCGACCCACAGCGCGTGCTCCAGGCCGTGCGAGTCGAGCAAGAGCTCGAGCGTCTGCGGCTCGACGGCGTTGTACGGCGGGGCGCCCGCGTACCTCGGGAGCGTCTCGAGCGCGAAGCCCGAGTCGCTCTCGGTCGCGTGGTACACGTGGCTGCCCGATTGGTTGAGCAGGCCATCGCGGTAGAGGATTCTGCGCGAGCCGCCGACGAGCGCGAGCTGTACGTCGGTGCCGAACATCGCCGCGCCCTGGAATTGCGAGAAGTCCGCGTCGAACGTGACCGGCGCGCTCTGATCGATCCCCTCGCCGCTCCAGCTCGTGTGCCTGTGCAGGTGCATGAGCGGCGCGGGCCCGGTGCTGCTCGGTGTGATGAGCGCGGCGTCCAGGTCGCCCGACGCGGCCGCGCCCAGCGCCAACCTCGTCCCGTAGCCCGGGCCCGTGACGATTTCGTGCTCCGTGCTCCAACCGGTGTCGCCCTGCGCCACGTGGTCGATCTGCAGATCGCTCTGGCCGGTGCTTGCGAAGACGAGCACGTGCAGATGGCCGGAGCCGTCGATCGCCGCAGAGAGCCCGCCGAAGCCCGCTCCGATGTCCTCGAGCGTCCAATCGCCCGCCGAGCGAGTCAGATGACTCAGTGCACCGGTTCGCGCAACGATGATGTGCGGAGCGCCCGCCGCGTCGACGAGAATCGCCGCGGAGTCCCGCGACACGTCGAGCGGAGTCCCGCCGACCGAGTCGAGCTCCTCGTTGTGCCAGCCGGACGAGTCACGGAGCGAGTAGACGAGGTGATCGCTCGGACCGGATGTGGCGACGAACCAGATCGCGTGCAGGTTCCCCGCACCGTCGACGGCGAGCTGCGACGCGGTGCACGGCAGGTTCGGGAGCGCGGGGACGCCGCCAACCGACTCGCTGCTCCACGAGCCGCCGGAACGGAACACGTGGAGGTTGTTGGTCTGCAGCCCGGACACGAAGAGATGCGGCACGTGACTCGCATCGACGGCGAGACCGGTGACTTCGAGCGCGTTGCCGTACCAGAGAGACGCCCCCGCGGAGAGCGGAATCTCCTCGATGACCCAGCTGCCCGACAGGTTCGTCGCGTAGTAGAGCTCCTGCTCGCTGCCAGGCGCGTACGCAGGCGGCACCGGATTGCCGGGCAGGGGCACGTGGCGCACGTACACCAGGTGGAACTCGCCGCTCGGGCCCGTCGCAACGCGCAGCCGCTCGCCCGAGCGCGGCGTCGGGTCGACGATCTCGCGGTGCCAGCCGCTCTCGTCCTGCCACTCGTGGTACACCCGGTCGCCGCCGACGAACACGTGGGGGTGGCCGCTGGCGTCGACCTGGACGCCCGACTCCGAGAGCGAGAACTCGGGCTCCCCGGCCAGGGTCTGGTCGGTCCACTGGGCGTGCGCAGGCACGGGCGCGACTGCCGCAAGGACCCACAGCATCGCGGCGACCCACCCGGATCTCATCTTGCCCTACAGGGTACCATGCCGTACGCGCGACTCAGCAGGGAGATTCGCCATGCCCATGCCCAGCGGGATCGGGATCGTCGACTTGATGCTCGGCATCCCGAGTGACGACCAGAAGCGAGTCTATGACTTCATGCGGCCGCTCTTCCGCGACAAGGAGAGTCTCTCGAGCTTCGACTTTCCGGTGCAGTACATGTTCAAGGACTTCCCGAAGGTCGAGAAGCAGGAGGACTACATCGGCTACACGCTGCAGCTGATGGACAAGTACTCGATCGAGAAGGCGCACATCGGAGTGAGTCGCGAAGGCGTCGTGTCGCAGAAGGCCTTGCGCGACCACCCGGACCGCTTCTTCGCCTCCGCGAACGCCGACCCGAACAAGGGCATGGAAGGCGTGCGCGAGATCGTCGAGCTGTACGAGCGCTTCGGCATCAAGTCGGTGTCTGCGTTCCCGTGCGGCAACTTCCCGCAGATCCCGATCGGCGACCGCGAGTGGTACCCGATCTTCGCCAAGTGCGTCGAGCTCGACCTGCCCTTCAACTGCTGCATCGGCGTGCCCGGCCCGCGCATTCCCATGGCCGCGCAGCACGTCGAGCAGCTCGACGAGATCTGCTGGTTCTTCCCCGAGCTGCGCTTCGTGATGCGCCACGGCGCCGAGCCGTGGTGCGACCTGGCGGTGAAGCTGATGCTGAAGTGGCCGAACCTGTACTACTCGACCAGCGCGTTCGCGCCGAAGCACTACCCGAAGGCGATCATCGACTTCGCGAACACGCGCGGCGCCGACAAGGTCATGTACGCGGGCTACTTCCCCGCGGGACTCACGCTCGAGCGCATCTTTGGCGACATGCCGCACGTGCCGTTCAAGGACTCGGTCTGGCCGAAGTTCCTGCGCGAGAACGCCGTGCGCGTGTTCAAGCTGTGACCGCGACTCACTCGAGCTACCGCGACGTCTCGTTCTGGTTCGATTCGCTGCCGGAGACCGTCGTGCCGCGCGCGCCGCTCGATGGCGACGCGGAGTTCGACGTAGCGATCGTAGGCGCGGGCTTCTCCGGGCTGTGGACGGCGTACTACCTGGCGAAGCTGCGCCCCGGGCTGCGCATCGCCATCCTCGAGGCCGAGGTCGCGGGCTATGGCGCGTCGGGCCGCAACGGCGGCTGGTGCGTGGGGCTGCTCGCGGGCATCGAGACCCTGCTGCACCGCGACGACCGGCGCGCGGCGGGCATCGCGCTGCAGCGCGAAGCGTTCGCGGCCGTCGACGAGGTGGGGCGCGCCGCGTCCGCGGAGGGCATCGACTGCCACTACCGCAAAGGCGGCTCGGTGCGGATCGCCGCGACGGCGGCGCACGTGAGCCTGCTGCGCTCGCGCACGGAAGAGCTCGCGGCGGTGTTCGGGCGCGAGGACTTCCGCTGGATCGGCCCGGACGAGTGCGACGCGCACGTGCGCCTGCCCGGGGCGCTCGGCGGCCTGTTCACACCGCACTGCGCGGCCCTTCACCCGGCCCGCCTCGCGCGCGGCCTCGCCTCGTGCGTGGAGCGCCTCGGCGTGCGCATCTTCGAGGCCACGCGCGTCGAGCGGTTCGAACCCGGCCTGGTCCGCACCGCGCGCGGCTCGGTGCGCGCGGCCCTCGTCGTGCGCGCCACCGAGGCGTACACCGCCGAGCTGCCAGGCCTGCGGCGCGCGCTCGTGCCGATGCACTCGTGGATGATCGCGACCGAGCCGCTGCCCGAGCCCGTGTGGAAGGAGATCGGACTCGCCAACGCCGAGACCTTCGGCGACGGGCGGCTCGTGACGACGTACGGCCAGCGCACCGCCGACGGCCGCATCGCGTTCGGGGGGATGGGCAGCTACTACTTCGGCTCGCGCATCCAGCGACACTTTCCTGCGTCGCACCCGTTCTTCGCCGAGCTCGAGGAGATCCTCCGCTCGCTCTTGCCGCCGCTGCGTGGCGCGCGCGTCACGCACCGCTGGGGTGGCGCGCTCGGCGTGCCACGCGACACTCGCCCACGCGTCGGGCTCGACCGCGCGCGCGGGGAGGGGTGGATCGGCGGCTACTTCGGCGAGGGCGTCGCGGCGTCGAACCTCGCGGGGCGCACGCTCGCGGAGCTGATCGCGGGCGAAGACACCGTGCGCACCCGGCTGCCGCTCGTCGCGCCGCCCGCGCGGCCCTGGGAGCCCGAGCCGCTGCGCTCGCTCGCGGTGAAGGGCGCGCTCGCGGTGGCCGCGGCCGAGGACCGCGCCGCCGTGGCGGGCCGTCCCCCGACCTGGCGCGCTCGCCTCTTCAACGCCGTCGCTCCCCGCTAGCGGCGCGTAGAATGGCGTCGTGAACGAAGCCACCTACTACCGCGACCACTGGGTGCAGATCGATCCCGAGCGGCTCGACGCGTACGAGCAGATGTTCGAGTGGCGGCCGCAGAACGCGCCGCTGCTCGAGCCCGCGGAGCTGGCGGCCGGCCAGGTCGCGGTGGACTACGGCTGCGGGCCGGGCGGACTCGCGGTCGAGCTCGCCCGCCGCGTCGCGCCGACGGGACGCGTGCACGGGGTCGACCTGAACCCGCTCTTCCTGGAGCGCGCGGCGGCCCGCGCGAAGCGCGACGGGGTCGAGTCGCTGATCCAGTGGCACCGCACCGACGGCGACAAGCTCCCGCTCGAGAGCGCGCTCGCGGACCGGCTCGTGTGCAAGAACGTGATGGAGTACGTGCCCGACGTCGCCGCCACGCTGGCGGAGTTCCGCCGCGTGCTCCGGCCCGGCGGGCTCGCGCACGTGATCGACAGCGACTGGGGCCTCCTTGCGGTCGAGCCGCTGGGCGCCGAGCGCATGGCCGAGCTCTTCGCCGCCGCCGCGCCCGCATACCGCACCCCGCTCATCGGCCGCAAGCTGCGCGGCGCGTTTCTGGCGGCGGGCTTCCGCGACGTGAAGCTGAAGGTGCTGGCGACCGCCGACACGAAGGGCTTCACGGCGCCGATCGTGTTCAACATGCTGTCCTACGCGCGCGAGTCGGGGCGGCTCGCCGAGAAGACTCGCGACGCGCTCGTGCGCGACTTGAAGCAGTCACTCGCCGACGGCACGTTCCTGCTCGTGCTGCCGCAGTTCCTGGTCACCGGGGCCGCTTGACGCCCCACTCGTTCCAGTAAGTCACTTCGGCGGGGCCCAGTCTCTGCGCGGGGCGCAGCACGGCGTCGCGCAGATAGCCGACCGGAAGCAGCACCGTCTGCGTGACGCCTTCCGGGATGCCGAGCACGCGCGCCGCCTCTTCCTCGTGCAGGAGGTGCAGCGTGGTCCACGTCGAGCCGAGCCCGCGCGAGCGCAGCGCCAGCATGAGCGACCACGCGGCGGGCAGCACCGAGCCGTAGAACGCCACTTGCTGCGCCACGGACAGCGCCTCGGGCCGGCCCTCGACGCACACGAGGATCAGCGCCGGCATCTCGTGCATGCGGTCGGCGAGCTCCTGGTACGCGCGCCTCGGCGGCTCGGCCTGCGGGTCGGCGGCGCGCAGCTCCCGGTAGTGCGCGAACGCGCGGCGGTAGAGCTCGGCGACGGCGCGCTTCTTCTCGGGCTCGGTGAGGACGAGGAAGCGCCAAGCCTGCGCGTTGCGGCCCGTCGGCGCCTGCGTGGCGAGGGCGATGCACGCCTCGAGCGTGTCCGGCTCGACCGGCCGCGCGAAGTCGAGCTTGCGCCGCACCGAGCGCGTCGTGCCGAGCA
>Ga0335076_10005626_pt1 | contig 12648 bp, 9 predicted proteins | sample Lox_Sample_25_FD_206717 | JGI IMG/M metagenome (GOLD analysis project Ga0335076, IMG submission 206717) | Soil microbial communities from Loxahatchee National Wildlife Refuge, Florida, United States - Lox_Sample_2.5 | ecosystem: Environmental > Terrestrial > Soil > Wetlands | place: USA: Florida...
GCCATCTCCAGCATGTTGAGGCAATACTTCGCCATCCAGGCGGTCGCGTCGGATTGCTCGAGGATCTCGCCGTGGGGCAGCATTTTCGATCGATCGAACGGCCCTATGTTGTCGAGGCCGAGGAATCCGCCTTCAAATATGTTGTCGCCGGCGGCGTCGTTCCGATTGACCCACCAGGTGAAGTTGATGAGGAGCTTCTGGAACGCCCGCGCGAGGAAATTGAAGTCCGCGCTGCCGTCGATCTGGAATATTGTCAGCGCCGCCCAGGCGTGGATCGGCGGATTGACGTCGCTGAAGTTCCATTCATAGGCGGGGAGCATTCCCTCCGGGTGCATGTACCACTCGCGAAAAAACATCAGCAGCTGATGCTTCGCCGCCGCCGGGTCGACATAGGCCAGCACGATGCAATGAAAGGCGCAGTCCCAGGCGGCGAACCACGGGTATTCCCACTTATCGGGCATCGCGATGATGTCGCGGCTGTCCAGATGTTTCCACTCGGCGTTGCGTCCGCTCAGTCGCGCCGCCGGCGGAGGCGGTTGCGCCGGATCGCCGCCGAGCCAGCGCTTGACGTCGAAGTGATAGAATTGCTGGCTCCAGATCAGGCTCGCGAACGCCTGGCGCATGATCGCCGCTTCCTCGTCGGTCGAGGCCGAGGGCCGCAGATCCGCATAGAATTCGTCGGCCTCCTTGATGCGCGCGGCGAACGTGGCCTCATGCCCCTGGCCGAGGTCCATGGCCGCCGCTGCGCCGTCGCGCGTCAGCCTCAGCCTGAGTTCAAACTCCTGGCCCGATCCGGCCTCGAGCTTGTACTGGCAGGCCATCTTCGTTCCCCGCCGGTCGGGATTGACCGTCGCGGCCCCGGACACGACGTGGTCGTTGATCCCGTCCTTTGGGTAGCGAGTCTGCCGCGCATCATCGCCGAACAGGCGCGCGACGTTGGTTTCGTTGTCGCAGAACAGCAGCTCGGGCGAGGCGCCTAGCGGATTGGGCCCGGCCGCAAGCCGCCAGCGCTCTCCGTTCTGATCGACCGCGGTCGCGACGGCGACGCCGGAGGCGTCCGATTGCTCGGCGGCGATCGTAGGACGCTTGGCGCCGACGTCCCAGGACCAGGTGTTGCGATACCAGAGCGTTGGAAGGACCAAGAGTTTCGCCGCCTCCGGCCCGACATTGCGGATGCGGATGCGGATGCAGAGATCGAACGGACCCGCCTTCGCGTATTCGACCCAGATTTTCCAATAGCGGCCGTCGTCGAAGATCCCCGTGTCGCTAAGCTCGAATTCGCGCTGCTCGCGGCTGCGCCTGGCGTTCTCCTCCCGCAGCCTCGCGTACGGAAAGGCTGCCTGCGGATAGTGGTAGAGCCAGCTTAGCCAGGAGGCGGTCGGGGTGGCGTCGGCGTACCAGTAGTATTCCTTGACGTCTTCGCCATGGTTGCCCTCGCCGTTGGCAAGCCCGAACATCCGCTCCTTGAGGAACGGGTCCTGTCCGTTCCAGAGAGCGAGCGCGAAGCAAAGCGTCTGGTTGTGGTCGCATATGCCGGCGAGCCCGTCTTCGCTCCAGCGATAGGCGCGGGAGCGGGCGTCTTCATAGGTGAAATACGTCCAGGCGTTCCCATCCGCGCTATAGTCCTCGCGCACGGTGCCCCAGGCGCGCTCGCTCACGTAGGCGCCGATCGCTTTCCAGTCCCCCGGGTGGTCAGGGCTCCCCGCTGCCAGGCGAGCCCACTCCGCCCCCGCCCGCCGGCGATCCGAGTCAGAGGCGGACATGCAAGATCCTCCCGTGCCGGGGATGACCCGGCGCTGTCATTGCCAAGGGAATGCGGTATGTATCCCCTAGGTCAACACCTTAAGCGATTTTGGACCATGCATCTCGCCGACACCATCCGTACGATCCCGGACTACCCGAAAAAGGGCATCCTGTTTCGCGACATCACGACGCTGCTCGGCGACGCAAGAGCCTTTCGCCGGGCGGTCGACGAACTGGTGCAGCCGTGGGCGGGCACGAAAATCGATAAGGTGGCGGGCGTCGAGGCGCGCGGCTTCATTCTCGGCGGCGCAGTCGCGCATCAATTGTCGGCTGGCTTCGTGCCGATCCGGAAAAAGGGCAAGCTGCCCCACACCACTGTTTCGATCCCCTATTCGCTCGAGTACGGCCTCGACCAGATGGAGATGCACGACGACGCAGTCGCCAGGGGCGAGCGGGTGATCCTGGTCGATGACCTGATCGCGACCGGGGGAACGGCGGAAGCGGCGATCAAGCTCCTTAGCCAGATGGGCGCGGATACGGTCGCCGCGTGTTTTGTCATCGATCTTCCTGACCTCGGCGGAGCGGCCAAGATCGAGGCTCTCGGCGTCCCGGTGCGCAGCCTGGTGTCCTTCGCAGGCCACTAGAATCGCCCGCGCAAGCGCTTCCCGCCGGGAAAGAGGCGAGCGCGGCCCCTAAGCCGTTCACCCGTCCTTCTGCCGAGCCTCGGCCACCGCCCGCCAGTGGGCGTCGAACAGCGCCGCGCCGAAATCGAGCGCATCGCCTGAGGCTTCCCGGAGGAGCGACAACGCGGTTGGCCGGCGCGCGGTCAGGCGGCCGGTCAGCGCGTTCTCCTCGAACGTGAACTGGGTCTTGAACTTCTTCGCCAGGCTTTGCATCCCGACATTGTCGGGCAGGCAGACGATTTCGATCGTCTCGACGCCATGATTGGTCGCCGCGCGCCGGATGCGCTTGAACAGCTTTTCCCCGATCCCTCGCCGCCGGTAGCCTTCCTCGACCGAAAACGCCGCCTCGGCGTGAATGTCGCGTCCAAACGGCGCCTGTTCGCTCCAGATTGCCCGGTTGGAGCGCAGTTCGGCGGCGCCGACCATGTTCCCGTCGACAAAGGCGCCATAGACGAGGTCGCCCTTGCCGAAGCAGTTCTCCGCGTAATGGGCAAGAAAATCGTCTGACATGCCGCCGCCAAAGCGTTCGTGGCGGCTGCGCGGGTCGAGCCTCAGCAAGTGATCGCGAAACAATTCTTTGTCCGATGGCCAAAGCCGCCGGATCTCAACCTGGGATGAATTTGCTTCGTCCATTGTCGACCTCGCCGATTCGTGCTCGGCGCTTCATCCCGTCTCGATATTTACGCATCACGCCATAAAATTCAACCCGCTTGATCAATCCGCGTCCAGGCAATTCCCCGCCCTCTAGTCCGCCGCCGCCCCGAGCCTCAGCAGCGTCTTGCCGAGCGTCTGGCGTTTGGCGATCGCCTCGAACGCCTTCCGGTAATCATCAAGCGCGTATTTGGCATGGATGTGGACGCTGAGCGTGCCGGATCTGGCCCAGTCCATCAGCTGGGCGAGATTCTGGCGATGCGCCTCCGGCTCCCGGCCGGTGAATTCGCCCCAGTAGACGCCGCGGATGTCGCAGCCCTTGAGGAGCGGGATATTGAGCGGGGGCCGCGGAATTTCGCCCGAGGCGAAGCCGACCACCAGCAGCCGCCCCTTCCAGGCGAGCGAGCGGAGCGCGGCCTCGGTCAGCGCGCCGCCGACCGGGTCGTAGACGACGTCGACCCCCCTGGGGGCCAGGTCCTTGAGGCGGGCGCGCAGATCGTCAGTCGCGGTGTTGACCGTCTCGGACGCGCCGTAGCGGCGGGCGAAGGCGAGCTTCTCGTCCGTGGACGCGCCGGCGATCACCCGGGCTCCCATCGCCTTGCCGATCTCGACCGCGGCGAGCCCGACCCCGCCCGAAGCGCCGAGCACCAGCAGGGTCTCGCCGGGTTTCATCTCCGCCCGCTGCTTGAGCGCGTGCAGGCTCGTGCCGTATGCGACCGAGAGGCCCGCCGCCTTGTCGAGCGAAAGCCCGTCCGGAACGCGCGCCAGCCGGCTCACGGGAATGGCGATCTTTTCCGCCGCTGCGCCATAGGCGCAAAAGCCCATGACGGGGTCGCCGACCGCGAATCCCTCCGCGCCCGGCCCTAGTCCGGCGACGCGGCCGGAGAACTCGCCGCCGGGCGAGAATGGCGGCGTAGCCCTCACCTGGTACTTGCCTTCGATGATCAGCGTGTCGAAGAAGTTGAGTCCGGCGTAGGCGACCTCGACCAACACCTCGCCTTTGCCCGGCGCGGGGTCGCCAACCTCCTTGACCTCAAGATTTTCGGCCGGACCAAGCGACGGACAGATCAAGGCTTTCATCGCGGGCTCCCAACTTTACTCATTTTTCAGTAACCAAATGCAGGATTGCAGCCGCCGCCCGCGCCGGCAAGGCGAAAGGCCGGAATTTTGCCCGGATCGGGCGGCAGGAAGCCCTCCGGCCGGACGAAGCCCGGTTCAAAGGATAATTGGTCAATGACGCGCTCCGTCCTTTCGTCCCTTGGCGCCATTGGGCTCCTGAGCGCCGCCGTCTGGTCGGTCGGCGCTCTTGCGCCGCCTGCAGCGGCCGCCGCGGCCGCGGCCAAGCCGGCAAAGGCCGCGCCCAAGGCGGAAAAGAAGGACGAGCCCGCCAAACCCGCCCTGGTCGCCACTTTCGGCGATTGGAATGTGTTCGTCGGCGAGGCCGGCAAGGGGCGCATCTGCTACACGCTCGCCCAGCCGAAGACGCGCGAGCCCAAGAACCTCACTCGCGATCCCGGCTATGCGTTCATCTCCGATCGCCCGGCGGAAGGCGTGCGCAACGAAGTGTCGTTCATCATGGGCTTCGACGTCGCGGGCGGCGCGGGCGCGGCCGACGCCAAGGCCGATCCGAAGGCGGGCGAGAAGCCGGCCGCCAAGTCCGACGCAAAGGCGAAAGCCTCCGCCGCCGCAGCGGCTCCGATCGCCCTCGTCGATGAGACGTCGTTCGAGATGCTGCCCAAGGGCGGCAACCTGTGGGTCAAGAACGCGGCCAAGGAGGGCGCGCTGATCGCCGAAATGCGCAAGGGCGCCAAGCTGGTCATCAAGGCCGCTTCGCTCAGAGGCCACCAGTCGATCGACACCTACTCGCTGACCGGCTTCGCCCAGGCGCTGGACCGGCTGCAGAAGGAATGCCCGGGCAAGTGACGCCGGGCTTCAGGGCGCCTAGCCTAGGGATCGAGCAGGCTTAGCGTCCCCCTGACGGCCGGGCGGGTCCGACTGGAATCCTTGGCGCGCGACTGTTTCGCTTTGGGAACTCCAGATCAGGGGACCGTCATGATCCGCCCCGCTAGTAGCGGAAAGGCCAAGGAAGTGGTCTTCGGTTGAAGGCGCGGGGATTGGGCGCCCAGGGTTTGACGGCCCAGCCACCAATTCTCGCAATTTCGCCAAGTGCTGTGTCTCATTGCTGTCGGCGGGCTGAACCAGCATTTGTGCTAGTATACCGGCTGACAGGGGAGGCAATGAGCGAGACCCGAAAACTCGCGGCGATCCTGGTTGCCGATGTCGTCGGCTACTCACGGCTCGCCGGGGAAGACGAGGACCGTACCTTGGCGCGTCTTCGTGGTCTCCGCAGCGACCTTATCGACCCTGCAATCGCCGCCCATCACGGCCGCATCGTCAAGCGAACCGGGGACGGAAGCATCATCGAGTTCCGCAGCGTGGTCGACGCTGTCCGCTGCGGCATTGAGTTGCAAAGCGGCCTGATCGAGCGCAACGCGGGCGTCCCGCCGGAAAAACGCATCGAGTTTCGCGTCGGCATCCATGTCGGCGATGTTGTCGAGGAGAGCGACGGCGATCTCATGGGCGACGGCGTCAATATCGCCGCCCGACTCGAGGGCGTCGCCGATCCTGGCGCGATCTGTCTCTCCGAGGACGCCTATCGTCACGTCAAAGGGCGGCTCGAGTTGACGGTTACGGATCTCGGCCAAACCCGGCTCAAGAACATCGCCGAGCCAGTTCGCGTCTATTCGCTCGAGGTTGGCAAGCCTGCCGTGGCGAAGTTGGCGTCGACGACTGCCGTGACCGGAGCTGCTGCGGCGGCGGGCGCCCTGCCCGCCTCGCGTAGACGACGCATGTCTATGTTAGCCGCGGCGATCGTCTCCGGGCTGGTCGTGGCGGGGTGGTTCGGTTGGCGCAAATTCATGGCTCCGCTCGCGCCCGCCCCCGCTCCCGTCGCCACCGCCGCGGATGAGAAGCTCACTCACGCACCGCGCCTCTCGACTGTCGTTCTGCCCTTCGCCAACTTGAGCGGCGATCCGGCAGAAGATCGCTTCGCCGACGGACTCACCGACGACGTGACGACTGCGCTCTCCCTTTCTCCGCAGAGTTTCGTTATCAGCCGCTCGACCGCGTCCGCGTACAAGGGCAAACCCATCGACGTGAAGCAGCTCGGCCGCGACCTCGGCGTGCGCTACGCGCTCGAAGGCAGCGTGCGGCGGGTGGCGGACACGATCACGACGACCGCGCAGCTCATCTCAACCGAGACCGGCGCGCACGTCTGGGCCGACAGGTTCGAGGGCGAGGCCGGCAAGATCGCCGACCTGCAGTTCGAGGCGCAAGCGCGCATCGCCAACGCCGTCGATGACGAGCTCATTCGTGCCGAGAACCAGCGCGCCCTGAACGAACGGCCGACAAAGGCAGACGCGCTGGATCTCAACTTGCGCGGGTGGGCGGCGCTGAGTTCTGGGTACACCCCAGAGAACCTCAACAAAGCCCTCGAATATTTTGAGCAGGCGTTGAAGTTGGAGCCCGACAACTTGTGGGCTCTTCAAGGAAGCGCGCTGGCGGAGGTGTCCCGTCTCACAACATTCGGAATCGAGAGCGGGCGCGGGCACGAGGTCTTGCTGGAGGCTGAAGGGAAGGTCGATCGCGTTCTGGCCGTCGACCCGAATTCTCACCTCGCGCACTTCATCAAGGCGCTAACCGCGCTAGGAAACGGCGAGCCCGACGTTTGGCTCGCGGAGCTGGACGCGGCGGTCGCCGCCAACCGAAATTTCGCCGACGCTCTCGCCGAAAAGGGCCACTATCTTATCGTTCATGGGCGCTCGACCGAGGGGATTGACCTCATCGAACAGGCGTTGCGACTCGACCCCCACGACCCGGCGCGGGGCTTGTGGCAGTATTACTTGTGCGACGCCTACGCCCATCTCGCGGAGTGGGAGCGAGTGGTCGAAGCGTGCCAAAAGTCGGCGGCGATGAGCCCGGCGCTGGGCTGGCCCTATTTCGGCCTCGTCGCCGCCTACGGGTGGCTTGGACGCTTTGATGAAGCTAGAGACGCCATCGCCGAACTGAAGCAACGCTGGCCTTTCGCAAGCGTGCAGTTTTACAATAGGATCCCGGGCGTCATCTCCGAACCAAAATTCACAAGCGAGCTGCAGCGCATCCTGGATGGGCTTAGGAAGGCTGGGCTGCGGGAGATGTAACGGCGGCGGCGCTTTCCCGGGGCGACCCAGCAGGTCCGCTGTCCGCCCAAGCGGCCGCTCCTGCAAAGGCGATCGAGCTTGAAATCTAGACGTGCCGCTTCGTCCCCGCGAACAGGTAGTTCACGCCCGTATCGCCCGACAGCCGCCAATCCGCGCCGAGCGGATTATACACAACCCCGCGCAGGCTCATTCGCCTCAAACCGGCGGCGCGCGCAAAGCCCGTGAGCTCGATCGGGGTCACGAACTGCTCCCAGCGATGGGTTCCCGGCTCGAGCCAGCGCAGCAAATATTCGGCGCCGACGATGGCGAGGGCGAAGCTTTTCAGCGTGCGGTTCAAAGTCGAGGCGAGGAGGAGGCCGCCGGGCCGGACGAGCGAGGCGGCGGTGGCGACGAAGGCCCCGGGATCGCTCGTGTGCTCGATCACCTCCATCGCGCTGACAACGTCAAAGCGCCGTTGCTCGGAGGCGAGCTCTTCAACCGTCGCCGTCCGATAAACGAGCCGCGCGCCAGTCTCCTCGGCATGGCGCCGGGCGGCCCCGATCGCGGCGGGCGCCGGATCGACGCCGACCACATCGGCGCCGAGGCGCGCCATCGGCTCGGCGAACAGTCCGGCGCCGCAGCCGACGTCGAGCAGGCTGACGCCCGCGAGCGGGGTTCCTGCCGGCGCCTCAAGCCTGAAATGGCGGGCGATCAGGTCGCGCGCCCAGCCGATCCGGACGGGGTTCAGGCGATGCAGCGGGGCCATCGGGCCGTCCGGGTCCCACCAGGCGTCGCCCAGCGCGTCGAAGCGCGCGACCTCCTCGGACATGACGCTTGGCGACGTCGTGGCTCCCATGAAGTCCAAGTCCGAACGGCGCCTTACTCAGGCTGAGAAGCAAAACGAGACACCGCGTCCGGACAGGCGGGGCCGGCGTTCCCGCAAAAGCCGAACGTGGGGCTATGAGGACATCCCCGGCCATCCTGACCGTTATGGAATCGAATGGCTGAGGCCGCCTCCGCCACCCATTTTGCAGCGATTGCGACCTTCAATCCAATCAAATCGCAAAATACAGTCAGGTTTCCCAGAGCTAGCGCTGATGGAGTGATGGTGGCCAGAAGCTGGGAATAAAGGCCGTCATAGCTCTCTTGAATTCCCTTCTTGCCTCGGGCGTCCATGACGCGCTCGCCTCGTTGAAAACCTCTTGGATGAACGTAGCCACGGTGCCGCATTCGCAGACGCATTGCAAGTCCTTGATATTGCCGAGGATGTTTTCCCCGCCCCTGATCGCGATCTCGTGCTCTTCGGATTGCATTGCAAAGGCGCTGGATCGGCTTGGATTTGCGATTGAGTTCAGGAAGTAGACATTGAATTCTGCGATCTCGGCGCTGATCTCGCTCAGGAGGGACTCGACGGTGCCGCGCGACACCGGTGTGTTCACATTGCAGTCCGCGGCCGGCGGCACGATAGCGGCTGCATTAGCGTCGAAGCGATTGTGTTCTGACTCGTGCACAACCGTTGAGACGAACCATAGCAATTGTCTAAGGTCGGCGTCGCCGAGAGGCCTGGGCCTGGCGAGAAGAGCGGTGGCCCTATCCTCGTCAGTGGTGTGCATCTGGACACAGTGTTGGCCGGGATGGGTATGGGCCGGGGGACCCCCGGGAAATTCCGAGCAGGGAGAGTTATTTGCCCCGTCGCGCGGCGACAGGCACGCGTTGATGAAGAATCCGTCGATCCCGGGCGCAATCGTCGCTCCCAGGCCCGCGCCGGTGGCCAGAGCCTCCAGGTTGGTCGCGCGTTGTCCGTGGCGCGGAAGATTGCACGAAGCGTGACCGCCAACGACTGCAGGAACGCCGCCACTGGCAACCGCTATGGCTTCGCTTTCGGCTTCGACGTCAGCGCCAAACTGCGAGGCGTTGCCGGGAGCAGGAGCGGCGCATTGCGCTGCTGACCGGCAGGCGCGCTGCACGGCGAAAATGGGCGCTTGATTTTGCTGCACAACGTGGGCGAGTTCGTGAGCCAGCAACCGTCGCCCATCGCTCGTATCCGGTTGGTACTGGTTCGCGCCGAAGACAACATTCCTGCCAACGGTATAGGCGAGCGCGTTGACTGCCAGCGCGGATTCGGCGGCGGTTGCGCCCGTGTGGATACGGACATCGCTGAAGTCTACGCCGAATCGCAGGCCCATGAGGGATCGCACGGCCGGATCAAGCGGTTGACCGGCTGACCGCAGCACGTCGTGTACGACTGGCGGTGCTGAAACCTGCGCCCAATCGCTTGACTCGACCCGTTTGGTTTGCAGGCGCTCAGGATCCTGATCAAGATTCTCCGTCTGACGCTCGGGAGCCTCTCCGCCGCAGGAGCAGGCGCGCTGGAGTTGCCGCGGTTGCCTCCGCATCATGCGTTCTGAGACAAGGTCTGCTTCCTGCTCATACTCATCACCGGCTTTGTTGATGGCCAGTTTTATCGGTATCGTTCCGGCTCCAGGATGACTTGTCGGAATAGGGGCGAGGTCTTCAGCACCCTTCCGCAACCTTCTGAGCATTGCCTGGTTGCCGATTGACGGCTGCGTCTTCCGAGGAGAAAGGCTCGAGGGTGCTGGCTCGTGGGGCTGACCCTGCTTTCGTGCAAAGGTTCGCATGGGTCCCTCCGGTTCAGTTACGGCCAACCAGCCACCGACCCGAGCTTCGGTTCGAGCAACGCCAGGCTTACGAGTTTGCGGACAGAGCGCGATAGAGAGGGGACCACTTAGGCGCGAACAAGATCAAGCATCGCGTATTGATGCGCCTTCGCTCCACAAAAGCCTCCGCGGCCAACCCGATATTCTCACTCTTCCATTTTTCCTGCAAGATACAGCTGCAGTTCGGGCGGCTGCTGGCGCCACCGTCAGCCTATCCGGCAAATGCTGGGCGAATAAATTGCCAATAGCGCGTTCTGGCGCGCGCATTTGACCCACCCGACGAGCGCATTTATACGGCGCCCACGCGAATCATGCGAGGGATGCGCGTTTTCCTCAAAGGTTTCAACGATCCATGCCGCGTCTGGTGATGAAATTCGGCGGCACGTCCGTCGCCGACGTTCAACGCATCCGCAATGTCGCCGCGCATGTGAAACGCGAGATCGACGCCGGCGCCGAAGTGGCGGTGGTCGTCTCGGCGATGGCCGGCAAGACCAACGAGCTGGTCGCATGGTGCAAGGAGGCCGGATCGCAATTCGACAGCGCCGAATATGACGCCGTCGTCGCCTCGGGCGAACTGGTGACGGCCGGGCTGCTGGCGCTGGTGCTCAAGGACATCGGCCTCAAGGCGCGCTCATGGGCTGGGTGGCAGATTCCGATCTTGACCGACGACGCCCATGGCTCGGCCCGGATCGCGGCGATCGACGGGAAGCGGCTCATCCAGGGCTTCAAGGCCGGCGAGGTTGCGGTCGTCGCCGGCTTCCAGGGCCTGCACAAGGAGACGCACCGGGTGACGACGCTCGGGCGCGGCGGCTCGGACACGTCCGCTGTGGCGCTTGCGGCGGCGATTTCGGCCGACCGTTGCGACATCTATACCGACGTCGACGGCGTCTACACGTCCGATCCGCGCATCGTGCCGAAGGCGCGCCGGCTCGACAAGGTGTCGTTCGAGGAAATGCTGGAGATGGCCTCGCTCGGCGCCAAGGTGCTGCAGGTGCGCTCGGTCGAAGTGGCGATGGTCAACAAGGTCCGCCTCTACGTGCGCTCGTCGTTCGACGACCCCGCGCGCCCGGAGCGCGGCACGCTGATTTGCGACGAGGAGGAGATCATGGAGCAGGAGGTCGTCACCGGCATCGCCTTCTCGCGCGACGAGGCGCAAATCACCCTGCGCGAGGTCGCCGACAAGCCGGGAGTGGCGGCGGCGATCTTCATGCCGCTGGCCGAGGCCAACATCAACGTCGACATGATCATCCAGGTCGTCTCCGACGACACGACCACGACCGACATCACCTTCACCGTGCCGGCGGCCGAATATCAGCGCGCCATGGCGATCCTCGAGGAGCGGCGGGCGAAAATCGGCTACGCCAAACTCAACGGCGCCGAGGATGTGGTGAAGATCTCGGCCATCGGCGTCGGCATGCGCTCTCATTCCGGCGTCGCCGCGCGAGCCTTCAAGGCGCTGGCCGAGAAGGGGATCAACATCCGCGCCATTACCACCTCGGAGATCAAGTTCTCGATGCTGATCGACGAGGTCTATACCGAGCTTGCCGTGCGCACGCTGCACACGCTCTACGGGCTCGACGCGAAAGGGTGAGGGCTTCCGCCCGCCATGCAGGCAAAGGATCTGGCCGATGTCTCGCGTATCCGCTCTTGGCCTGGCGTTGGCGCTGGGCGCCGCGTCGCCTCTCGCCGGCTCGGCTCGCGCGGGATTGTCGGGCAGCGCGTTTGACTCGCCCTTGCCCGATCAACTCCTGCCGCTCGAGAAGGCCGAGTACATCTACAACGGCCGGCACTATTGCTGGTACGAGGACGGCTGGCGGGGCCCCGGCTGGTATTGGTGCGGGCGCGCCTATCAGGAAGGCGTCGGCTGGGGCGGGGCTTACGGCTGGAACGGCTGGAGCGCCATGCACGGCGGCGCCTATCACCCTCGCCGCCGCCACGGCGCCGGCGATCAGGGCGGCGGCCGCTAGCGCAGATTGCATTTAGGTAGACGCGCCGATTTGTAGCCGCGCTCGCTGAGCGCGGCGACGCGGTCGGCGACCGCGTCTACAACGCGAGCGACGGCCCTGCGCGCGCCGTGAGCGCTCTCGACCCGCCTACGGAGCGAGACCTTCGCCCGCAACCCGAGAGCGAATCTCTTGCGCGCGGCGGCCTAAAGGGGCAGCGCCCGCCGCCCAGTCCGAATCGAGCTCGAGCACGTCCAGCTCGAGAGTGCGCTCCTTGCCGCGCACCGGGAGTTCTCCCAGCCGGCGGCGGGCGACGCCGGATGGAAGCGCGGACAGACGCTCCAGCAAGGCCGCGGAGGCGAGCACCCGATGGTCGGTGTCGCGGCAGACCTCCAGAATGCGGGAAGCCGTGTTCATCGTGTCGCCGATGAGCGCGATCTCCTTCCTCAACGATCCAAGCTCGCCGACCGCGACCGGACCGCAATGCAGCGCGGCGCGGAAGTCGGGAACGACGCCAAACTCACGATCGTAGGCCGGCCCTTGCGCGGCGATCCGGTCCCGGGCGGCGAAAGCGGCGCTGACGCACCCTGGAGGATTCGCGCCGGGGGCGAGACGCCATGTCGCGATCACCTCGTCGCCGACATATTTGTGAATTCGGCCGCTCGCCTCGGCGACGGCGAACGACACATCGCCGACAAAGCGGTTGAGCAGGTTGAGATAGCGCAGTTCGCCGAGGCGCTCGGCGATCGCGGTCGAAGCGCGCATGTCGATG
>Ga0335076_10005627_pt1 | contig 12646 bp, 8 predicted proteins | sample Lox_Sample_25_FD_206717 | JGI IMG/M metagenome (GOLD analysis project Ga0335076, IMG submission 206717) | Soil microbial communities from Loxahatchee National Wildlife Refuge, Florida, United States - Lox_Sample_2.5 | ecosystem: Environmental > Terrestrial > Soil > Wetlands | place: USA: Florida...
CGGCGGCGCCGTCACGAAGGCGCGGGCGGGCAGGTCGAAGACGGACGTCCGGGCCTCCAGCTCCGAGAGGAGCCGGGTGACCAGGACGCCGAAGGGGACGGGCGTGAGCTCGGCCATCGCACCTCGCTGCCGCGCCGCGCGGGCCCGGGGGAAGGACCGCGCCCAATCGCGGCGCCCTGCTCATACCTCGCCCCCCGGGCCGCCGCCACCCCGCCGGGTCGGGAGGCGGCGGGACGCCCCTCTCGCCGGGCCCGGCCCGACCTCCGGGGCCGCCCCGCACGGCTCCGCGGACCCGGGGTCCGTCCCGGCGCCGGATCGCCCACCCCCGCTCGTTTGGAACCGGGGGCGGTGTTAAAGAGAGGCCATGAAGAAGGTCGCCTTCCACCTCAACGGCGCGCCGCGGCAGGTCGAGGTGCTCCCGGGCCAGTCGCTCCTCGAGGTCCTGCGCGAGCAGGCGAAGCTCACCTCGCTCAAGGACGCCTGCGCGCCGCAGGGGCAGTGCGGCTGCTGTCTCGCGCTGGTGGACGGGGCCCCGAAGACCACCTGCGCCATCCCCGCCGAGAAGGTGGAGGGCAAGGCGGTGGTCACGCTCGAGGGGGTGCCCGAGGCGGAGCGGCAGCTCTACGCGGACGCCTTCCAGGCCGCGGCCGGCCTCCAGTGCGGCTTCTGCACGCCCGGCCTGGTCCTCCGGATCAAGTGGCTCACCGACCAGGACCGGCTCCTCTCCCGGGGAGAGATCGCCAGGGCGCTCGACGGCCACCTCTGCCGCTGCACCGGCTACGTGAAGATCGTGGACGCCGTGGAGCTGATCCACGCCGCCAAGCGCGGCGGGGAGCGGCCGCGCCCGGTCCGGGACGGGGGGGTGGGGAAGCCCCTCGAGCGGTACCAGGGGGGCGCGCTCAGCCTGGGGGCCCGCGAGTTCGTGGCGGACCTGGACGCGCCCGGGCTCCTCCACGGCGCAGTGGTCCTCTCCCCGCACGCCCGGGCCCGGGTGGTCCGGATCGACACCTCCCGGGCGCGGGCGCTGCCCGGGGTGGTGGCGGTGGCGACGGCCAAGGACGTGCCCGGCGACCGCTGGGTGGGGATCGTCTACCGGGACTGGCCGGTGCTGGTGGCCGAGGGCGAGGAGGTCCGCTACGTCGGCGACGTCCTCGCGGCGGTGGCGGCCGAGAGCCCGCGCCTGGCCCGCGAGGCGGCCGCCCTGGTGGAGGTGACCTACGAGCCGCTCCCCCCGGTGCTCGATCCGGCCGCGGCGATCCAGCCGGGCGCACCGCAGGTGAACCCGAAGCACGGGAACGTGCTCTCCACCACCCGCTTCCAGCGGGGCGACGTGGACGCCGCCCTGGCCGCCTCGGCCCACGTGGTCACCGGCACCTGGGCAACCCAGCGGATCGAGCACCTCTACCTCGAGCCGGAGGCGGCGCTCGCCAGGCCGCTGCCCGACGGCCGCCTGCAGCTCTACAGCCAGGGGCAGGGGATCTTCGACGACCGCCGGCAGGTGGCGGCGGTGCTGGGCGAGCCCGAGGATCGCGTCCGGGTGGACCTGGTCCCGAACGGCGGCGCGTTCGGCGGCAAGGAGGACATGTCGATCCAGGCCCAGACCGCGCTCCTCGCCCGGATGACCGGGCGGCCGGTCCGCCTGGTCCTCTCCCGCGAGGAGTCGATCCGGATGCACCCGAAGCGCCACCCCATCACCATGACCTACACGGTGGGGTGCGACGCCGAGGGGAGGCTCACCGCGGTGCGGGCCCGCCTCCTCGGCGATTCGGGCGCCTACGCCTCGGTGGGCGGGAAGGTGCTGGAGCGGGCCGCCGGCCACGCCTGCGGACCGTACAAGGTGCCGGCGGTGGACATCGAGTCGATCGCCGCCTACACCAACAACCCGCCCTGCGGGGCGATGCGTGGCTTCGGCGTGAACCAGACCAGCTTCGCGATCGAGGGGTGCATGGACCTCCTCGCGCGGAAGGCCGGGCTGGACGGCTGGGAGATGCGGTTCCGGAACGCGCTCCGCATCGGCGACCCGTTCACCACCGGCCAGGTGCTGGAGAAGTCGGTGGGGCTCGAGAAGACGCTCCTCGCGGTGAAGGACGCCTGGCGGTCGGCGCGGGCGGCGGGCAAGGCGGTGGGGATCGCCTGCGGGGTGAAGAACTCGGGGATCGGCAACGGCGCGATCGAGAAGGGCAAGGTCCGGCTGGTGGTGGAGCAGGACGGGACGGTGGCCCTCCACGCCGGCTTCACCGAGATGGGCCAGGGGCTCCTCACCGTCCTGATCCAGTGCGCCGCCGAGGTGACCGGCCTCCCGGCTCCCGTCTTCCGGCCCCGCGTCGACACGAAGTTCGAGCTGGGGGCCGGCCAGACCACCGGCTCGCGCGCCACCCTGCTCGGCGGCCGGGCGGCGGTGGACGCGGCCGCGAAGCTCAAGGCCGACCTGGACCGGGGCCAGACCCTGGGCGACCTCGCGGGCCGCGAGTACGCCGGCGAGATCACCATCGACGACACCACCGCCCCCGGCACCACCAGGAACGGCAAGGTGAAGACCCACACCGCCTTCGGCTGGGCCACCCAGGTGGTGGTGCTCGACGCCGCCGGCAAGCTGGAGAAGGTGATCGCCGCCCACGACGTGGGCCGGGCCATCAACCCCCAGCAGTGCGCGGCGCAGATCGAGGGCTCGGTGCACATGGGGCTCGGCTACGCCCTCACCGAGGAGCTCCCCTGCAAGGACGGCATGCCGGTCACCTTCAAGCTCCGCGACATCGGCGTCCTCCGCGCCCAGCACATGCCCGAGGTCGAGGTGATGCTGGTGGAGGATCCCGAGCAGGAGGGCCCCTTCGGCGCCAAGGGCGTGGGGGAGATCGGGCTCGTCCCCACCGCCGGCGCGGTGGCCGGGGCGCTCGAGGCCTTCGACGGCGTCCGGCGGACGCGCCTCCCGATGAAGGACTCGCCCGCCGCGCGCGCCATCAACGTGGGCCGGATCCCGGACGCGGACCGGGCGGACTGGCATTGAGTGGACGGCGGCCGGTCCGGGCAGGGCCGGGCCGCGAGGAGCGAGGCCATGGCTGAGGACCCGCGGATCGACGGGGCGCGCCTCTCGCGCCGGCTGGAGGAGCTGGGACAGGTGGGGGCGATCGCCGGGGGCGGGGTGGCCCGGCTCGCGCTCACCGACGCCGACAAGGCCGGCCGCGACCTGGTGGTCCGGTGGATGAAGGAGCTCGGCCTCGCGGTCACCGTCGACGCCATCGGCAACGGGGTCGGGGTCCGCCAGGGGCGGGAGGACGGCCCGCCCGTGATGATGGGGAGCCACATCGACACCGTGGCCACCGGCGGGCGCTACGACGGGAACCTCGGGGTGCTGGGCGGCCTGGAGGTGATCCAGGCCCTGAACCAGGCGGGGGTGGTGACCCGGCGACCCCTGGCGGTCGCCTTCTTCACCGACGAGGAGGGCTCGCGCTTCCAGCCCGACATGATGGGGAGCCTGGTCTTCACCGGCGCGCTCCCCCTGGAGCAGGCGCTGGGCACGGCCGGGATCGACGGGAAGCGGGTGGGGGACGAGCTCCGGCGGATCGGCTACTCCGGTCCGGCGCCGGTGGGCCGCCCGAGCGTCCACGCCTACGTCGAGCTCCACATCGAGCAGGGGCCGGTGCTCGAGGCCGAGGGCTACACGATCGGCGCGGTCACCGGGGTGCAGGGGATCTCCTGGACCGAGGTGACCCTGCTCGGCCAGTCGAACCACGCCGGCACCACCCCGATGTCGATGCGCCACGACGCCGGGCTGGTGGCGGCCGAGATCGCCACCTTCGCCCGCAGGCTGGCGAAGGAGATGGGCGGCCACCAGGTGGCCACCGTCGGCTTCCTCACCCTCTCGCCCAACCTGGTGAACGTGGTGGCCAACCGGGCGGTTCTCACGGTGGACCTCAGGAACACCGACGAGGCCCTGCTCCAGGAGGCCGAGCGGCGGGTCTTCGCCTTCGCCGAGCAGGCGGCGGCGCAGGAGGGGGTGAAGCTCTCGCGCCGGAGCCTGGCCCGCTTCCCGCCCATCGCCTTCGACCCGGTCCTGGTCGGGCGGGTCGAGGCGCTCGCCAGCGAGCTCGGCCACAGGGTGCGCCGCCTCCCGAGCGGCGCCGGCCACGACGCGGGGATCCTGGCTGCGGTCTGCCCCGCCTGCATGATCTTCGTCCCGAGCGCCCGGGGCGTCTCCCACAACGTGGAGGAGCACACCGCCCCGGCCGACCTGGCGGCCGGCGCCGAGGTGCTGCTCCGGCTGGTCCGCGAGCTGGCCGCCTGATGCGGCGCCTGATCCGCGACGCCCGGATCGTCACCGGGGACGGCGTGACCCCGCCGTTCGCCGGCGACGTCCTCCTGGACGGCGACCGGATCGCCCGCCTCGGCGAGGTGCCGCGCTCCGAGGCGGCCGGGGCGGAGGTGCTCGACGCCCGCGGCCGGGCCCTGGCGCCGGGCTTCGTCGACACCCACAACCACGGGGCCCTGGGCGGCACCCTCCCCGGCGAGAGCGGGCTCCCCCGCGCCTGCGAGCTGGCGCTGCGCGGCGGGGTGACCAAGCGGATCTGCGGGGTGGACGGCCTCTCTCCCGCGCCGGTGGCGGAGGCGCAGCGCTCGCAGTACGCCGCCCAGCTGAAGCCCCTCGACGGCGCCGTCGAGGGGCCCTGGACCTGGAGCTCGGTGGCGGAGTTCCTCGGCTGGCACCAGGGCCGCTCGGTCACCGACCTCGGGCTCTACCTCGGCCACTCGGCCGTCCGCCGGGTGGTGATGGACAACCTGGCCCGGGTGGCGACCGACGCCGAGCTCGCCGCCATGGCCGAGGTGGTCCGGCGCGAGGCCCCCTTCACCCTGGGGCTCTCCACCGGCCTGGTGTACAACCCCGCGGTCTACTGCGACCAGCGCGAGCTCACCGCCCTGGTCCGCGCCTTCAACCAGGTGAAGCCGGGGGCGATCTTCCCCCACGTCCGCTCGGAGAGCGACGGGATCGTGGAGAGCGTTCGCGAGGTGGTGACGGCGGCGATCGAGGGCGGGGGCGGCTACTGCAACGAGCACTCCAAGATCGCCGGGGCCCGGAACTACGAGAAGATCGGGGCGCTGGAGGGGATCCTCGCCGACGCGGCCTCGCTCGTGCCGACGATGGAGAACATGTACCCGTACACCGCCGGCTCGACCACCGGCGACGCGATCTTCCCGCCCGAGCTGCGGGCCGGCACCCGGGCCGAGTTCCTCGCCCGCCTCGCCGATCCCGCCGCCCGGCGCGCGGCGGCGGAGCGGATCCGCCACGACACCCGGGGCTTCGACAACTTCGTGCAGTTCTGCGGGGGCCTGGAGGGCGTACAGCTCGCCGGGGTGAAGCCCGGGGTGGGGGACCGCTTCCTCGGGAGGCGGCTCGCCGACGTGGCCCGGGCGGCCGGGGTGGCGGACGTCGGCTCGGAGGCCGCCTACCAGGCGGTCTTCGACTTCTTCGTCGCCAACGCGGGCGAGATCGCCATCATCACCCACTACGGGAACGAGGCCACCGTCGAGCGCTTCTTCCGCCGCCCGAGCATGGCGATCTGCACCGACGGGCTCATGCCCGGCCCGGGCCAGAGGCCCCACCCCCGGGCCCTGGGGGCCTTCCCCAAGGCGCTCCGGATGGCGCGCGAGCTCGGGATCCCGCTCGAGCAGATGGTCCACCGGCTCGCGGTTCTCCCCTGCCGCTTCCTCCGCCTCGAGGATCCGGTGCTCCGCCCCGGAGCCGACGCCTCCCTGGTGCTCTTCGACCCGGAGACGGTGGGGGAGCGGAACGACTACCTCGAGCCCCTGGTGCCGCCCGTGGGGATCGACGCGGTCCTGGTGCACGGCGAGCTGGTGCTCGATCACGGCCGGCTGTCCGCGCCCCGGCCGCTGCCGGGGCGGATCCTGGCGAGCGCGCCGGGGGAGGGAGGGGGCCCGTGGGCGAGATCCTGATCCGGGGCGGGACGGTGGTCACGGCGGACGGACGCCGGCGGGCCGACGTCCTCTGCCGGGAGGGCCAGGTCGCGGCGGTGGGGGAGGGGCTCGCCGCCGGGACGGAGGCGGAGGTCGTCGACGCCGGCGGCTGCTTCGTGATGCCGGGCGGGGTCGACCCGCACACGCACATGCAGCTCCCGACCATGGGGACGGTGGTGGCGGACGACTTCCTCTCCGGCAGCGCCGCCGCCCTGGCGGGCGGCACCACCACCCTGCTCGACTTCGTCGGCCCGGAGCGGGGCGAGCCGCCCCTCGAGGCGCTGGCCCGCTGGCGCGGCTGGGCCGTCCGGGCGGCCGTCGATCACGGCCTCCACATGACCGTCTCCTGGTGGGGGGAACGGTTCGCCGCCGAGATGGCGCCCCTGGTCCGCGAGCAGGGCGTCACCAGTTTCAAGTTCTTCCTCGCCTACAAGGGCGGGCTGATGCTCTCCGACGAGGAGATCGTGGCCGGCTTCCTCCGCTGCCGGGAGCTCGGCGCCCTCCCCCAGGTCCACGCGGAGAACGGCGAGCTGATCGCCCACCTCCAGCAGAAGCTGCTCGCCGAGGGGGTGACCGGGCCGGTCGGCCACGCCCGCTCCCGCCCGCCGCAGCTCGAGGGCGAGGCCACCCTGCGGGCCATCACCATGGCCGAGGTCGTCGACGTGCCGCTCTACGTGGTGCACGTCTCGGCCGCCCAGGCGGCGGAGCACATCGGCGCCGCCCGCCGGCGCGGGGTGCGGGTGGTGGGCGAGACCCTCCCCGGGTTCCTGGCCATCGACGACTCGGTCTACGAGAGCCCCGACTTCGATCGGGCCGCCGGCCACGTGATGAGCCCGCCCTATCGCCCGAAGGGGCACCAGGAGGCGCTCTGGCGGGCGATCGCCGAGGGCGCGCTCACCACCACCGGCACCGACCACTGCTGCTTCACGAAGGAGCAGAAGCGGCTCGGCCAGGAGCGGTTCACCCGGATCCCGAACGGCTGCGGCGGGGTCGAGGATCGGCTCCACGTCCTCTGGCACCTGGGGGTCAACGCCGGCCGGTTGACGCCGGAGCGGTTCGTCGCCCTCACCTCCACCGAGGCGGCCCGCGCCTTCCACCTCTGGCCGCGGAAGGGATCGCTCCAGCCCGGAGCCGACGCCGACGTGATCGTCCTCGACCCGGCCCGGACCCGGACCCTCTCCGCCCGGACCCAGCGCCAGCGGACCGACTTCTCCGTCTGGGAGGGGCTGGAGGTGCGGGGGACGGTGATCCACACCGTCGCCGGCGGCCGGCACGTCCTCGCCGACGGCGATCTCCGGGCCGAGCCGGGCGCCGGGCGCTTCCTCGCCCGCGCGCCCTTCGGGCCGGCCTACGCGCCGCTCGGGCCGGCGGCGGGGGTGCGGTGAGCGGCGGGACGCTCCGGGTGGGGCCGGACCGGGCCGGCCGCGCCGTGGCGATCGCGGACGGGCGGGTGGTGACGGCCGCGCCGCCCGGGGCGGCGGTCCTCGCCTGCCCGCGGGGTGAGATCGCGCCGGGCGCGGTCTGCGCCCACACCCACCTCTACAGCGGCCTGGCGCCCTACGGCATGCCGCCCCCGTCCCCGCCCCCGGAGTCCTTCCTCCAGATCCTGGAGCGGGTCTGGTGGCGGCTCGACCGGGCGCTGGACGCGGCCGCGCTCCGGGCCTCGGCCCGCGACTACGTCGCCCGTGCCCTGCTCGCGGGCACGACGGCGCTCGTGGACCACCACGAGTCCCCCCGCCTCGTCGAGGGGTCGCTCGCCATCCTGGCCGGCGCCTGCGAGGAGCTCGGGATCCGGGCGGTCCTCTGCTACGGCGCCACCGAGCGGAACGGTGGCGCCGAGGAGGGGCGCCGGGGGCTCGAGGAGTGCCGGCGGGTCCCGGCCTCGCCGCTCGTCCGCGGCGCCGTCGGCCTCCACGCCGGCTTCACCGTCTCCGACGCCACCGTCCGCGCCGCCGGGGAGCTGGCCCGCGCCCTCGGGACGGTGCTCCACGTGCACGTGGCCGAGGACCGGGCCGACGTGGAGGACGCCCGGGCCCGCGGCTTCACCGGGCCCCTCGAGCGCCTGGTCGCCCTGGGGGCGCTCGTCCCCGGCTCGATCCTCGCGCACGGGGTCCACCTCACGCCGGAGGAGGTGGCGGTCGTCGACGCGCACCGCTGCTGGCTCGTCCAGAACCCCCGCTCGAACGAGGGGAACCGGGTCGGCTACGCGGGCGTGCTCCGGCACGCGGGACGGGTGGCGCTCGGCACGGACGGCTGGGAGCCCGACATGGCCGCCGAGGAGGCCGCCCTCCGGCGCCTGGCGGCGGCGCACGGCGATCCGCGGCCCGCGGGGCGGCTCGCCGCCGGCCAGGCCCTGGTGGCGGAGCGGTTCGGGGCCGCCCCGGCGCCGTTCTCCCCGGGCGCCCTCGGCGACCTGGTCGTCCGGGAGGAGGGCGAGGTCCGCCACGTGGTGGTGGGCGGGCGCGTGGCGGTGCAGGATGGGCGGCTCGCGACGGGCGACCGAGGCGCGATCGGCGCCGAGGCGCGGCGCGAGGCGGCCCGGCTCTGGGAGCGCATGGCCGCGATCGGCACGGCGGCGGGATAGGCGACGGGAAAGGAGCGACGGCATGGCGAAGCTGGGACTGGAGCGGACGGTGGTGGACCGGGAGGTGTACGGGCGGACGCTCGGGCGCTTCCGCGACGCGGGCGTGGTCCTGCCCACCCTGGCGCAGCTCAGGGACCCCTCCACCATCCCGGCTGCGGTCCGCGCCCGGCTCGCCGCGGTGGACCCGGACGCCCCGCACCCGCTCAACCTCTTCCGCGTGCACTGGTTCAACGACGCCACCCGGCGCGGGATCGCCGAGGTCCCCGAGCACCTCGAGCTCCCGCCCGCGCTGACCGGCGTCCCGGCCCGGATCGTCCTCGCCCTGGGGAACCGCTTCCCGATGATCGCCGCGCACAAGGTGCTGGCCGCCTACGGGTGCCTCGTGCCGCGGGTGGTGACCGGGCAGTTCGACCCCACCCGGCACAAGGCGATCTGGCCCTCGACCGGCAACTACTGCCGCGGCGGCGTCGCCATCTCCCGCATCCTGGGGTGCCGCGGGGTGGCGGTGCTCCCCGAGAACATGAGCAAGGAGCGGTTCGACTGGCTCGACCGCTGGGTGAGCGCCCCGGAGGACATCGTCCGCACCCCCGGATCCGAGAGCAACGTGAAGGAGATCTACGACACCTGCGCCGCGCTCGACCGCGACCCGGCCAACATCATCTTCAACCAGTTCTGCGAGTTCGGGAACTACCTGGTCCACCGGACCGTCACCGGCGCCGCCCTGGAGAAGCTCTTCGGCGCGCTCGCCGCCTGGCGGAAGGGGGCGCGCCTCGCCGCCTTCGTCTCCGCCTCCGGCTCGGCCGGCACCCTGGCGGCGGGCGACCACCTGAAGGCCCGGCTCGGGGCGCGGATCGTGGCGGTGGAGGCGGACGAGTGCCCGACGCTGCTGGAGAACGGCTTCGGCGAGCACAACATCCAGGGGATCGGCGACAAGCACGTCCCCTTCATCCACAACGTGATGAACACCGACGTGGTGGCGGCGGTGAGCGATCGGGCCACCGACACCCTCCTGGTCCTCTTCAACACCGAGGAGGGCCGGCGCCACCTGGTGGAGCGGCGCGGCCTCGACCCGGCCCTGGTGGCCCGGCTCTCGGACCTCGGGCTCTCCTCGATCTGCAACCTGGTGGCGGCGGTGAAGACCGCGAAGCTCCTCGACCTCGGCCCCGACGACGTCCTCCTCACCGTGGCCACCGACGGCGCCGCCATGTACGGCAGCGAGGTGCCGCGGGCGATCGCGAAGCACCTGGGCGGGCGGTTCGACGCCGTCGCTGCGGGGGAGGTCTGGGGGCGCTCGCTGGGCGGGGCGGGCACCGACCGGATGCTCGAGCTCCGGCACGAGGATCGCCGCCGGATCTTCAACCTCGGCTACTTCACCTGGGTGGAGCAGCAGGGGGTCTCGCTCGCGGAGTTCACCGCCCGCTCGCGCCAGGCCTTCTGGGACGGGCTCCTCGACCTGGTCCCGGCCTGGGACCAGCTCATCGGCGAGCTGAACGCCAAGAGCGGCGCGGCCGCGGCCCTGGGCGCATGACCGCCGCGGTTCGCTTCGCCTGCCACGGCTGCGGGACGGAGGTGGACCCGGCCCGGGCCCTCCCCTTCCGCTGCCCGCGGGCGGGCGACGGCGCCGATCACGTCCTGGTCCCGGTGGACGGGCCGGCGGCCTTCCCGGCGGGGCGCGAGCCCGATCCGTTCCTCCGCTACCGCGCCCTGCTCTCTCCCTACCGGCTGGCCCGCGGCGCCGGGCTCTCCGAGGCCGCCTGGGAGGAGCTGGTGGGCGGGCTCGACCGGGCCCTCGCCGAGGTGGACGGCCGGGGCTTCCGGGTGACGCCGCTCACCCCCGCCCCGGCGCTGGCCCGCGCGGTCGGCCTCCCGGGTGAGCTCTGGGTGAAGGACGAGACCGGCAACGTCTCCGGCTCGCACAAGGCTCGCCACCTGATGGGCGTGATGCTCCACCTGCGGGTGCTGGAGGCGGCGCGCCTCCCGGCCGGTGAGGGGCTGCGGGAGCGGCCGCTGGCGATCGCCTCCTGCGGCAACGCCGCCCTGGCGGCCGCGGTGGTGGCCCGGGCCGCGCGTTGGCCGCTCCGGGTGTTCATCCCGCCGGACGCGAGCGAGGCGGTGGTGGCCCGGCTCAGGGCGCTGGGCGCGGCGATCACGGTCTGCCAGCGGCGGCCGGGCGAGGCCGGCGATCCCTGCTTCCTCCGCTTCCGCGAGGCGGTGGGGCAGGGGGCGCTCCCCTTCGGCGTGCAGGGGACGGAGAACGGCCTCGCCATCGAGGGCGGCCGGACGCTCGCCTTCGAGCTGGCCGAGCAGCTGCGGGACGCGGGCGCACCGCCGGACGCACTCTTCGTCCAGGTGGGCGGCGGGGCCCTGGCGAGCGCCCTCGCCCAGGGCCTTCGGCTGGCGGTGGCAGGCGCGGTGCTCCCTCGCCTGCCGCGGCTGGTCGCCGTGCAGACCGCCGGCTGCGCCCCGCTGGCGCGTGCCTGGGGGCGGCTGGGGGCGACCCCGCTCGCCGAGGCGGCCCGGGAGCGGGCCCGCTTCATGTGGCCCTGGGAGGAGACGCCGCGCAGCCTGGCGGGCGGCATCCTCGACGACGAGACCTACGATTGGTGGGCGATCGCCGAGGGGATGCGGGCGAGCGGCGGGGCGCCGGTGGTGGTGGGGGAGGAGCTGATCGCCCGGGCCCACGACCTCGCCGCCCGGCACACCGCGCTCCGCGCGTCCGCCACCGGCACCGCCGGCCTGGCCGGGGTCCTGGCGGCCCCGCCGCCGGAGGGGAGGACGGTGGTGATCCTGTCAGGCGTCGAACGCTAACTCCGACCGAGAGTTCCGGGGTTCGGCCGAAGAGGCCGCGCCGCGTCCGTGTGCGGTCGGGCAAGCTGAAGCGCCGCGCCCACCTCGCGAAGGCACGATTCCTGCCCTCCACCGGAAGATGACCGCGCCGCGCCAAGTCCTCCCCGGGACCACCTACCTCGTCACCCGCCGCTGCTCCCGCCGCCAGTTCCTCCTCAAGCCATCGAAGACGACCAACGACGTCGTCCTCTACCTGCTGGCCGTCGCCGCAGCCCGTTTCGGTATTCACGTCCACGCATATTGCGTGCTCTCGAATCATCTCCATCTCGTGTTGACGGATCCGCAGGCCCGCCTGCCAGCCTTCCATCAGTTCCTCGACGCCCTGATCGCCCGCGCCCTGAACGCCTCCGTCGGTCGCTGGGAGGCCTTCTGGGCCCCGAACAGCTACAGCGCAGTGACGCTCGATTCCCCGGGCGACGTCCTCGACAAGGCGGCCTACGTCCTCGCCAACCCGGCGGCGGCCGGGCTGGTGGCCTCCGGCCGGCAGTGGCCCGGGCTCTGGTCAGCGCCCGAGCAGATCGGCGGCGGCGCCGTCACGGTCCGTCGCCCGAGGCACTTCTTCGACCCGAAGGGCAGCCTCCCCGAGGAGGCTGCGCTCGAGGTCAGGCCCCCACCCGGGTTCGCCTCGGCCGAGGACTTTCGGGGACAGCTCCTGGCCGCGCTCGCCGAACGCGAGGCACAGGCGGCGCGCGACGCCCGGGGGCGCTTCCTCGGCGTCGCCCGGGTCCTCGCCCAGAGGCCGACCGGTCGGCCCGCGACGGAGGAGCCGCGGCGGACCTTGAGGCCGCGGGTCGCGGCCCGCGACAAATGGAAGCGAATCGAGGCGCTCGGCAGGCTCGCGGAGTTCCTGAGCTCCTACCGCGCGGCCCTGAGCGCCCGCCGCGCCGGCGAGCAAGACGTCGCCTTCCCCTGCGGCACCTACCTGCTTCGCGTCGCCCACGGCGTCCCGTGCATCGGCTTCGGGTAGGCGTCTACACAGGGCACCGTTCCTCCTTCTCTTGGCGCGAAACCAAGCAACTCGCTGAGGCTGTTCAACGGGACAGCCCGGGCGTCGTCTACCCTCGCCTGCAAACAGTGTGATCGGGCGCCCATTTGTCCGTCGACGGGTCGCGCGCGGCACCGACGGAGCCTCGTCGGGCTGCGAATGACTCTCGGTCAGGTCAAGGTGGGCGCGCTTCAAGGTGGGCGCGCTTCGGCCAGCTCCCGCTGCGACGCCGCCTTGGCCCCATGCGCCACCGCCCGTACCGC
>Ga0335076_10005629_pt1 | contig 12646 bp, 8 predicted proteins | sample Lox_Sample_25_FD_206717 | JGI IMG/M metagenome (GOLD analysis project Ga0335076, IMG submission 206717) | Soil microbial communities from Loxahatchee National Wildlife Refuge, Florida, United States - Lox_Sample_2.5 | ecosystem: Environmental > Terrestrial > Soil > Wetlands | place: USA: Florida...
TACAATAAGAGTAGAAGACGTGTCAGCCGCCGTTGGGGGATTCCGCGCAACCTTTTCCCAGCATGCGCGAATCATAACGGCTGGTAGAACTTTTGGCGGTCGATTCGCGTCTAACCAAGTCGAGGGGACTAAGGTGCCTGGATTCATTAACCTCCTTCCCGATGAGCTAAAGCGGCCTCCGCGCAAAGGGCCGGAAGAGATTATTCCCGTGTCGAACGAGGCGATGCCCGACTTCGGCACTCCGGCTCACCTGATGCCGGACGACTTCTGGTCAAACTTGAAGCAATTTCTCTTCGAACGCCCGGTCAAGGTCATCGAACGTCCCGGCGCGCCGTTCACCAAGAACGCCTACGGCAGCGGCATGTGGGACAATTTCAAGTTCTTTTTCTCTGCGCCGAAGGTCAGCAATGCCCCCATTAACAAGCGCCTGGAAGTCGACTGGGGCGGCAACTTCGGGAGCTTCAAAGACCGCATCAAGGATTTCTTTAACCCCCCGAAGATGGCTCCCCTTCCTCCGGGTATCAAACCGATTAAGGTTAAGGATATTTGGAGCAAGGACGAGAATTTCGGCTGGACGCAGGCGATCGCCTTTGCGGTGCACGCCGGAGTGGTCGCGCTATTGATCACCCCCTTCATCATGACCTGGACGCAGCCGATTAAAGCGGTTAACAAGTCCCAAGTCGACGTAACCGCGCTGGATATTTCCCCCTACGTTTCCAAGTTGCCGGCGGGCGCCAACAAGGCCGGCGGCGGCGGCGGCGGCGGCGATCGTTCGCCTGAGCCCGCAACCAAGGGCAAGGCTCCGCGCTTTGCCATGACGCAATTCACTCCGCCAACCGCAGTGATTAAGAATCCTGATCCCAAACTCCCCATGGAGCCCACGCTTCTGGGTCCGCCGGAATTGAAAGTGGCGAATCCGAATCTTTCGAACTTTGGCGATCCGCTCGCCGCGTCGGTGACCATGTCCAACGGTCCCGGCGGTGGTGGCGGCATCGGCTCTGGCGAAGGTGGCGGTATTGGCAGCGGAAGTGGCGGCGGTCTTGGTCCCGGCGAAGGCGGCGGCACGGGCGGTGGCTGGTTCCACGCCGGCGTGAACGGCGTTGGCCTTCCCAGCTGCTTCTACATGCCCAACCCGCCGTACTCCGAAGAAGCGCGCAAAGCGAAGTATTCTGGCATCGTGCTGGTCGAAGCGGTCGTGAATCTCGACGGCCACCTCAGCAACCTCCGGGTCATCAAGAGCCCCGGCCTCGGCCTCGACGATAACACGCTGACGACCCTGCGCACCTGGCGCTGCAAACCCGCCGTCGGCCCGAACGGCAAGCCGGTTCCCGTTATCGTCCCTTTCGAAGTTAACTTCCGTCTCTACTAACCGGCAGCGCACGCGACAAACCACGACATCCAGCCCACGTCGCGGGATGACACTTGCCTACCCGCCTGGCGTACGGCACACTCCACCTAAGACGGGGTGCCGCCCATTGATGTCGAGTAAACTGCGTCGTCGTGCGATTCTGTTCTTCGGATGCTGGTGCTGTTTCGGGCCCGGCATCAACGCGCTTTCTCAGGAATTGCCCAACCTGCCGCCGCTGCTCCGCGCGGATTTGGAGATGACCGGCTACCAGCCCGCCGCGGGTAGTCCCGCGATCATCCTGTATTACGCCGTGGACACCAATAACAAGGACTCCAGCGAAACACATTCCATGAGAATCAAGGTGTTGCGCGACGAGGGAAGGAAACATGCGAACGTGGAAATTCCCTACGTCGAAAAATATATGCAGGTGGAGGACATCCGCGCCAGAACCGTTTCGCCCGATGGCAAGGTGAAAGAGTTTTCCGATGTCATCTACGATCGCGACATTGTGAAAGCGAAGAAATACCGCGTCCACGCCAAGGTTTTTACCCTGGCCAATGTGCAAGTGGGAGACGTGATCGAGTACTCGTACCGCTATTCTTCAAAGGACAAGGTCCCCGACGCCATTAAGAAGCAGGGGCAATTCTACTTCTCGCGCGGCTACACCTATCCGGCGGCGGAATGGGAGGTGCAGCGCGATTTGTTCCTCGTTCATGGGCGCTTTACCCTGCAGACCGTGAACGCCGCGCCAGTCAGACTGTTCAACGTCGGATTAGGCAGCAACCTGGCCCTCGGCAGATTGAGCGACGAGCGCTATCAGCTCGAAGTCAAAGACATTCCGGCGTTCGTTGAGGAAGAGTACTCTCCTCCGGAAAACGCTACCCGCAAGCGGCTGAATGTTTATTATGCCGCCGGCTTTTACACCAATGAGCAGTATTGGGTGTCCAACGCCACCGATTTCGCCAAGGAGTTCGACAAATTTATTGGCAATTCGAAAAAGATCGCCCAGGAAGCGGCGCGGGTTGCCGCCGAAGGCCATACCCCGGAAGAAAAACTTCGCAAGCTTTACGCGCGGGCGCAGGCTATTCGCGCAATGAGCTATGAGGAAGAGAAAACGGATCAACAACGAAAGCACGAACACCTGAAGGAAAACAAAAATGCCGAGGAAGTTTTGGAACGTGGCTATGGCTACGGCCATGACATCGATCTACTGTTCATCGCCCTGGTGCGCGCCGCCGGATTCACGGCAGATCCCATGCTCGTCACTTCGCGGAGAAGGAACGTATTCTGGGAGGATTACCCCTATTGGGACCAACTGAATGCCCTGCTGGTTGTCGTCGGGCTGGGCAGCCGCTACGAATTTCTCGATCCCGAATCAAAGTTTTGCCCCTATGGTGTCTTGCCATGGGAGGAAGACGGCGCCGGCGGAGTGCTGGTGAGCGCCCGCAATGCAAGGGTTGGCGGAACGCCCCTCCCCAAAAGTTCGGACGCCGTCACGCGCTTTTCCGCGAAACTGAGATTGACTGCGGAAGAAACCCTCATCGGAAGCGTCCAGATGACTCTCGAGGGCCAGGAAGCGCTGATTGAGCGAATCGGGTCGAACGGGGAAGACGAAGCCAAGAGGCGCGAGGACCTGGAAGAAATGCTGCGGACCCGCTTGGCCCAGGGAGCGACGGTAAAGCTCACTACTGTGGAAAATTGGGAGAACATGGATCTGCCGCTGCACTTGAATTTCGAGATTGAAATACCCAACTACGCGCAGCAGACCGGTCGGCGCATGATCGTCCCGCTCGGTGTTTTTCACGCCGCCGAGACCAATCCCTTTGCTTCCGCTTTCAGGACCCATCCGGTTTACTTCGAATATCCCTTTGAAACCTATGAAAACGTGGAAATGGAATTGCCCGAGGGCCTGAAAGTGGACAGCCTGCCCAGCCCCATTAAACTCGAACAATCCGGCGTCGTTTACGAATTTGCGGCGCAGGACGCGGGCAAGAGTATAAAGATCACCAGAACAAGAAAAATGGACGGACTCGGTTTCCCCCTCGATCAGTACGCTAACGTACGGGCCTTCTACGGCCGAATCCTCACTGGCGATTCTCAACAAGCGACCATCGATAAACAACTCTCCACCGCAACCAAGTAGCCGCAGCGGAACACAGGTTCTCCACTGTGGATATCGGGATACTGGACAATTGCGCTCTTGTGATCAGTTGCCATAGCGAACCCTCCTTCCCGTCGACTGATTACGCCATTTGATTCAGATCGATCGGTCCTCGAATGCGCTGGGATGGCTGGGGCAAACACCGCTGGAGCCGCTCGCAATCCGATGTACTCTATCCCCATGATTCCCCCTTCTTACAAACCACGAAAGAAATTCATGGAGCTGGCAATTGCCGAGGCCAAGCGCGCCGGGGATCGCGGCGACTATCCCATTGGCGCGGTCATCACGCGCGTCGTTGGCGGGCGGGAAGTGGTCATTGCCAGCGCGGGCAACCGCGTGAAGACTTCCGGCTCGAGCATCAAGCACGTCGAATTGGAAACTCTCAAATACGTTTCCAGCGGCTACGGCCGCTATCTGCCGGATTTCGTGCTGTACTCCACGCACGAGCCCTGTGCCATGTGCGCTGGCGCTTGCGTCTGGTCGAGAATTGGCGCCGTCGTCTACGGCGTTTCCCAGGAAGACATCGCCGCTTACGGCCGCAAACACGGCACCGAAGAGCGCAAGTGGCGAGCTTGTCTCATTTCCTGCCACCTCGTCTTCCAAAAGGGCAATCACCGCATTCCCGTGGCCGGCGGCTTCCTGCGAAACCAATGCCAAAAGCTGTTTAGTTACGCCACCGGTCCCCGCTAGCGCCGCTAACGCGGGGCACTGGGTGCGCCATTCACCAGAATGGCGGGGTGAGTCCGCGAGCCCTCGCAGCCCGCCTGGTTCTTACCGCCAACCTGCCAGGGCCGCGGCATCCGATTAGACACGCACCGCATCGACGGAAATTCCGCTTGGGAGAAATCCTGCTAGCATGAGGCACATGCGAACTTTGTTGCTTTGTTCTGCCACGATTCTACTGCTAGCCTGCGCCGCCACACTCGCTGCCGCGCAGGCCAAGCCTGCTGCCATCGCTATTTCGGCACACATCACCCCTACCAGCGCCCGGCCGGAGCCGGTGCGGCAATTCACTCTTTATGTGCTGACGAAGAGTTACGCCGACGTGGTCCAGGAAGTTTCGGCGGCGGACCCAATGCCCACTCGCGAGGAATTTATTGACAAATTGAAGTGCTCCCCTGAACTAAGGAAGTGGCTCAAGGACCACGACAAGATGGACTTGACTTCGCCCGATCTCGACAAACTCTTTACCACCGACGACATCATGAACGTCCCGGAATTCTTCGACGCTTACCAGCGCTCAAATGCCGGGGGCGTTACCGTCGGTTTGCCGAAACCCAAATACAAGGAATCCGAAAAGGAGTCGAATCCCGACAAGTATCAGAAACAGAGAGAAGAATTTCTTTCCGCTACGCGCAAGTTTATCGACTCGCATCCCTCCACCGTTCAGGGCATGGAGACGGAACTAACCGGGGTAAACCCGAAACTGCAGTGGGACAAATTACAATCTGACCACAAGCAAAAGGTTGCGCGGCTCGCACCGGATACCGCGCAGGTGAAATACCTTGCCGGAAAGGCCGATACCGATCTGGACGGCCGCGCCCTCGTCACCGGCTTGCCGCCCGGAAAATACTGGGTCACTTCGCTGGGCATGGATGCCACTTCTGGCGACCGCCGCCTCTGGTGGGATGTACCTGTCAGTCTGCAAGCGGGGCAGACCGCGCACGTTGAATTAAGCAATCTGAACGCTACGGACGCCCGGGCAGCTTCCACGCCCTGAGTGCGGGACGGCGCGAACTTAGGTTATCCTGCCAATATGGGTACCCCGCTGCTGTGGGCCGGCTTCAATCTCTTTGTTCTGCTGGCCATCGCCCTCGATCTCGGAGTCTTCCACCGCAAGGCGCACAAAATTTCGATTCGCGAAGCCGCCACCTGGAGCCTGGTCTGGATCGCTCTTGCCACGGCATTCGGTTCCTTCGTCTGGCACTGGTTCGGCGCCACGCGTGGCATCGAGTACTTCACCGGCTATGTGATCGAAAAGGCGCTGAGCGTCGACAATCTCTTCGTGTTCCTGGTGATCTTTCGCACTTTCCAGGTGGACGAAAAGGTCCAGCATCGCGTGTTGGAGTGGGGCATCCTGGGCGCCTTGATTATGCGCGGCATCATGATTGCCGCGGGTGCCACGCTGATCGCGGAATTTCATTGGATTATCAAGGTTTTCGGCGTCTTCCTGATCTACACCGGGCTGCACATGCTGTGGAAGCGCGACAAGCAGGTGCACTACGAGAAGAATCCCGTTTTCCGCTTCGCCAGCACGCATCTCCGCGTTACCAAGGAGTATCACGGCGCGAAGTTCTTCATCCGGCAAGCCGGCCAGCGATTCGCCACGCCGCTGTTTTCGGTGCTGCTGGTCGTGGAGATCACCGACGTAACCTTTGCCGTGGACTCGATTCCCGCGATTTTTGGTATCACCCAGGATGCCTTCATCGTCTACACTTCCAACGTGTTTGCGATCCTGGGCCTGCGCGCGCTGTACTTCCTGATGGCGGATTTGCTCGACTACCTGCGATATCTGGGAATCGGCTTGGCGATTGTGCTGATTTTTGTCGGGGTGAAGATGGTGATTGCGCCCTGGTTGCAGATTACCGAAGTGACGTCGCTGCTGGTGGTTTTCGGAATTCTGTTGATCACCGCGGCCCTGTCGCTTCTGGCAGGACCGAAGAAGAAGCCGTCTTCGATTCCGTCGCAAACTGAAACAGGAAAAACGAGAACGCGTCCATGAACGAGGCCCTGCGAAATGCGATTGACGCCATGAGTTCCCGTGATTCAGAGGTGCGAATGACGGCCGCGACGGAAATTCACCGGCAAGGGCGCGGCCTGGCCGATCACGCTGTCTTCCCCTGGTGGTCCGATGCGGAACTGGGGAAGTTGCTGGGCGCGCCGACTCCCTTCGTGACGGTTGGGTTGGCCGTGCAGCCAGGGCGCTTCCAAAAAATCCGCGAGGCCGCCGGTTCGCCGCGCCTGGCGGAGGTTCCGCCCGATCAGGATGCGCAGGAATTCGAAATGCATCTCCCTGGCGGGCTTTGCATGGACATTTTGACTTCCCGGGAGCCCGAAGGCGGCGGCGCCATTGCCAGATTCCTGCAGAAGTTTGGTGAAGGCATTCAACAGGTGGAATTTCGCTGCGAGAATGTAGACCGCGCGGCGCAAATCCTGCGCGAGAAATTCTCGCTGCGTCCCGTATATCCGGAGACGCGGCCCGGTGCTGATGGCACGCGGGTGAATTTCTACCTGCTGTCCGCGCCAGGAGCCAGCAAGGTGCTCGTGGAACTCTACGAACCCGCGCCGCACATGGATTAAGCGTGGCTTGCGGACTGCGCGTGTGCCAGCGCAATGGCGGCGCTCAGCATCTGCCAGGCCCAGAACACTTCACCCACGCTCCACGCCTGCGCAATACATCCCGACGGCGCGAACGGTGCGTCGCCATCGAATATTTCTCCCAGCGTGCCTAAGCCGTACGAAGCGATAGCACGGCCGAGTGGTTCAAGGTAAGACTGCGCTTCGGCGGCATCGTGATAGACGCGATAGTGCGCCAGCGCAAACGGGCCCAGAAGCCAGCCCCAGGCGGTGCCCTGATGATAAGCGGAATCGCGTTCGCGCAGCCCACCGCCGTAGTGTCCCTTGTATCCCGGTTCGCCAGGCGCAAGGCTGCGGAGACCGTGGGAGGTCAGGAGATGCTGCGCGACCGTGTCAACGATTCCCTTTTGCTGCTCGAGCGATAGCGGGCTCACGGGTAGAGCAACGGCGAAGATTTGATTCGGTCGAATCGCCGGATCTGGTGTTCCCGACGGCGTGTCGATTACATCGAAGCAACACTGGCGTTCCGCATTCCAGAACCTCTGAAAATTCCGTGTGGCTTTCTCGGCGAGGCGTTCGTATCCTTCGCTGGGCCGCAACAAAACGTGCGCGAAGTTTGCCATGGTGTGCAGCGCATTGATCCACAGTGCGTTGACTTCCACGGCTTTCCCGGTTCGCGGTGTAACCACCCAATCGCCCACCTTTGCGTCCATCCACGTGAGCTGCACCTCGGAAGTCCCCGCCGAGAGCAGCGCGTCCGCCGGATCGACTTTGATGTTGTAGCGGGTGCCGTGAACGTGGAAATCGATGACCGACGCCAGAGTGGGAAACAGTTCCTGGACGAAGGCCAGATCCTGCGTGGCTTCGAAATACTTTCGAGCGGCCTCAAAGAACCATAGAGCCGCATCGACGGTATTGTATTGAGGAGCTGCGCCAGCGTCCGGGAAGGTATTCGGCAGCATGCCTTGATCAACAAAGCGCGCGTAACCCAGCAGCACGCCGCGGGCGAGTTCAGGGCGGCCTGGGGACAACGTGAGACCGGGTAAGGCGATCATGGTGTCGCGGCCCCAGTCGCTGAACCACGGGTAACCCGCGATGACGGTTTTACCTTCCCCATCGCCGGGGGAAGATCGGCACACGATAAATTGATCGGCGGCCAGAACCAGCTGCCAAAGCCAGCTGGGCTCCTCGTCTGGAGCGGACGCGCACGTTTTGGCGTATTGCGCCTGCCAATCCTGGAACAGCCTCCACTCGTGAGTGCTCTGAAGAGCGCGCGCCTGCTCACCATCCAGATCGGCATTCGCTTCCGTGGAAAACACGATGGTTAGCGAGTCGCCAACTTGCAGCCGCGACTGGAATTGCGCGGCGTAGAGGCGGTCTTCGTGGTCGTCGAGGCCGCGGGCGCGTTCGGCGGGGAGAAAGAAATCGCGATACCACTCATTCTGGGGAGTCCACGATGCGGCGGAACTCTTCAAGTAAAACGGAGCCGCACCTTCGAAGACGATCACCCGCAACCCTTGATCAACCATGTCAATGCTCAGCGGTCCGGTCTGGCCGCGCGTGGTGGAATGAAAGTCGCGATCGCTTACCAGGACTTTGCCCTCCAGTTCGATCGGAGCGCTGGCACGTACCAGTGTGTACTGAACGTAAGTGGTGTTTTCTCCTTGCTTCATCCACACGCGTTTTTCGAGTAACGCGTCTGCCAAAGCGTAACGCCAGACCGGCTTCAAACCTTCCAGATGAAAACCCTCGATCTGAAGATAACCATTCGGAGAAATGAAGCCGCTCATCCAGCGGTTTGTGGCCAAGGAATAGGTGGCTTCGAGATAGCGAACACTGTCGTCTGTGCCGTTTACAAGAACTGTGCGCTTTCCGGGAGGCTGAAGAGCGGCGACCAACAGCCCGTGATAGCGGCGAGTTGCGGTGCCCGCCACCGTGCCGCTGGCGTAGCCGCCGAGTCCATTAGTAACCAGCCATTCGCGGCTTTCCGCAATTTCCAGATTGCCGCATACTTCTCGCCCGAATTGTATTTCCGCCAAAAGGGACACGTCTTACTCTCCGCTTTGTTCCAGGAGTTTGGCAACCAGGCCGGTCCAGCCGGTCTGGTGAGAGGCACCAAGGCCTGCCCCGGTGTCTCCATGAAAATATTCGTAAAAGAGAATCAAATTACGCCAGTGTGGATCCTTGTTGAATAAATCGTTCCCGCCCGCAAATGGGCGGCGGCCATCCTTGCCGCGCAGAAAGATGCGCGTGAGACGTTTGGAAAGTTCGGAGGACACTTGCCAGAGGTCGAGTTCGCGCCTGGAGTAAGTGGGAAACTCCACTCTAAAATCCTCGCCATAGTAGTGATAGAACTTCTGGAGCGACTCGATCAAAAGATAGTTCACCGGAAACCAGATAGGACCGCGCCAGTTGGAGTTACCGCCAAAGATGCCGGTGGTCGATTCGCCGGGTTCGTAATCGACGCGGTTAATGTGGTCGTTGACTTGCACTTCGTAGGGATGGTCCAGATGATAGCGCGAGAGCGCGCGGATGCCGTGGGGCGAGAGAAATTCGGATTCGTCCAACATGCGCTTCAGGATGCGTTTCAGCTGCTTTCGATTGGCGAGAGAAAGCAGGCGGCGGACGCCGCGAGCGGAACGTTGCGTCATTTCGATATGTTCGGGAACGTCCTCGTGATTATCGATGAACCATTGCATGCGGCGTTTGAAACCGGGCAGGCGATCGATGGTTTCGGGCTCCAACGTTTCGACCGCGAACAGCGGAATTAATCCCACCATCGACCGAATCTTTAGGAAATGTTCGTCGCCGCTGGGCAGGTGGAGCAGATCGTAGTAGAAGCCGTCTTCCTCGTCCCAAAGCGACTTCCCTTCCGCTCCGATATCGTTCATAGCGTGGGCAATATGAACGAAATGCTCGAAGAACTTGCTGGCCACGTCTTCGTAGGCCTGATCGTCCTTGGCCAATTCCAGGGCCATGGCCAGCATGTTGAGGCAATACATGCCCATCCAGCTGGTGCCGTCGGACTGTTCGAGATGCCCGCCGGTGGGGAGCGGCGCCGAGCGATCGAAAACTCCGATGTTGTCGAGACCGAGAAAGCCGCCCTGGAAAATATTGTGGCCGTCCGGATCTTTGCGATTAACCCACCAGGTGAAGTTGAGCAAAAGCTTATGAAAGATTTTTTCGAGGAAGGCGCGATCGGCAACGCCTCGCATGCGGCGCTCGATTTTATAGATGCGCCAGGCCGCCCAAGCGTGAACCGGAGGATTGACATCGCCGAAAGCCCATTCGTAGGCAGGGAGCTGGCCGTTGGGATGCATGTACCACTCGCGAAGCAGGAGAACGAGCTGTTCTTTGGCGAAATCGGAATCCACAATCGCCAGAGGGATGCAGTGAAACGCCAGGTCCCAGGCAGCAAACCACGGATACTCCCACGTGTCGGGCATCGATAAGATGTCGTCGGTGTAGAGATGGGTCCAGTCTTTATTGCGGCCCTGCCAACGCGAAGCGGGCGGCGTCGGTCCGGCGGGGTCGCCTTCCAGCCAGGTGCCTACGTCGTAGTGGTAGAACTGCTTGCACCAGAGCATGCCTCCATAGGCCTGGCGCATGACCATGCGCGCGTCGGGGGACAGATTTTTGGGAATGCGCGAATCGTAGAATTCGTCCGCTTCCCGCATGCGCACCTGAAATACTTGCTCATACCCGGCGCCGAAATCGTTGGTCGGTGGCACCAGGACCGGCCGCTCATTGGGACCTGGCGGAAGTGCGGTCCCCAGCAAAGGCGCGTCTGGATCGAGACCACCCAAAGGATTCAGGTCCGTCAGCCGAAGCTTGAGAACTGCGGACTCACCAGCCGCGAGACGAAACGCGTAGTGAGCGGCCATCTTCGTGCCGGTAGATTCTGCATTCACAGCCTGTTTGTTGCCGTGAATGAGATATTCGTGGAACGCATCTTTGGTGTAAGGAACGCGGTCGCGGTAATTGAACAACTTGACGTAATTCGTCTCGTTTTCCGTGAACAGCAGCTCCGGCTTGCCTTCGCAGAGGAACCAGCGTTTTCCGTACTGCCAATGTTCCAACTCCGCGCACAACGAGCCGCTGTTGCCGGGAGATTTTCGGACCGCGGGCCGGCGTAAGTCTTTTCCCCAGGACCAGGTGTTGCGAAACCACACCGACGGCAGCAGGTACAGATCGGCAGCACCGGAACCACGGTTCGTGGCCGTAATTTTGATCAGGATATCTTCGTAATCAGCTTTCGCGTATTCCAGAAGCACATCGAAATAGCGATTCTCCGCGAAAACTCCGGTATCGAGTACTTCGTATTCCGGGGCGCTTCGTCCGCGTTGGCGGTTTTCCTCCAGCAGCTGGCGGTACGGAAATTCCGCCTGCGGATACTTGTACAACATGCGCATGTAGCTGTGCGTGGGAGTCGAATCGAGATAAAAGTACTGCTCCTTCACATCCTCGCCGTGATTGCCCTGGTTGCCGGTCAGTCCGAACAGGCGCTCCTTGAGGATCGGATCACGCCCATTCCAAAGTGCCAGGGCGAAGCAAATCATCTGATGACGATCGCAGAGGCCGCCAATGCCATCTTCGCCCCACCTGTAGGTGCGCGCATGCGCATGTTCGAAGGGAAAATACTCCCAGGCGGCGCCATCGGCGCTATAGTCTTCCCGGACGGTGCCCCATTGGCGCTCGGAAAGATACGGACCCCAGCGTTTCCAATGTTTCTTGCGCTGGCGGGCTTCCTCGAGACGGCGATCTTCTGCGGTTTCGGTACGCGACATCGGAGACTTTCCTCGAACTGCAGCAAACGGGGTCACTATATTCGCATCAATCGCTGCGCTATGGCCAGCGCCAAAGCGGAAGCAGTGTCGAACCGCTACTGGCGGCCCCGTCGCAGAAGTGCAAGACCCTCGCCGGTCTCGTCATGCGCTGACCTGGCAGCGCGCGTTTCGCGTTTATCAAGTACATATCAGTAGCGACTTAGGCACTTGGCGGCTCGACACAGCAATACACCGCCACCGGCACGTATACGAATCCGGATGGCAGCACCGGCACGACGAACGTCACTTCGCTCGCCTCATGGTCTTCGTCGGATACCGAAGTAGCTACGATCGACAACACGGGATTGGCCACGGCTGTGGCGTCCACGGGTAATGCGACGATCACGGCAACTCTGTACGGAATTTCCGGCACTGCGGTTCTGACGACCGGAGCTCCGCTACCGGTTTCGCTGCAGGTTACGCCGGCGACTTCTTCTCTTGCGATCGGCGGCGCCGTGGAATTCACGGCCATGGAAGTATGGAGCGACAACTCAACCCACACGCCCTCGGGCACCGTGACGTGGACTTCGGGTGCTCCGGCCACCGCGACAATCGTCGCCGGTCCGGCAAACGGAACGGAAATCGCGACCGCGCTGGCGGTAGGGACTTCGGTAATTACCGCTACGGAAAGCACTTTGCCTACACCGAGTGCGACGGCGAATCTGACTGTGGTGGCGGGCGTGACGAACTTCGCCTATGTCGCGAACAGTACCGACAACACCATCCAGTGGTATCAGGTCAACGCCAGCGCAGCTGCTCCTTTGACAGGTTCACAGGTCACTGCCGCGCCTGTCTTCGGCAATTCTCTGGCGCCTACACAGACAATCGTTCATCCAAGCGGCAACTTCCTATATGCCATCGACATCGGTGGCAATCTGCATGTGATGACGGTCGATCCGAATACCGGCGCACCGTCGGCCGAAGTTGGTTCGCCTTCAGCGACCGTAGCAGCCGACTTCAACTACGGCGCTATTGATCCGTATGGCCGTTTCCTCTATGTAAGTGGTGACTCCA
>Ga0335076_10005630_pt1 | contig 12645 bp, 10 predicted proteins | sample Lox_Sample_25_FD_206717 | JGI IMG/M metagenome (GOLD analysis project Ga0335076, IMG submission 206717) | Soil microbial communities from Loxahatchee National Wildlife Refuge, Florida, United States - Lox_Sample_2.5 | ecosystem: Environmental > Terrestrial > Soil > Wetlands | place: USA...
TCATCGTGGCACCGGGCTCAATAGAATGCGTTAACCAAATGCGGCCAGCATACCCCTGCCTGTATACGCGGGCTGCTTCGAGTGCGCGTCCCGGCATCCCGCCGCTGAGAACCGCGATCGCCGCCGACTTACGCAACGGATCCTCCACAACAAGCCATTTGCCGAGGTTCTTGAAAACGAGGCCCAGCGCAAGGAGCGCTAAAACGAGTACGGTGATCGCGCCACGAAGTTTACGAAGCTTTTGCGTCGGCAAGATGCTCGCTGGCAGAAAATAAGGCATCGCCGCGAATCGTAACCCGCGATATTTTCCGCGTCAAACCAGCATGTTTCGAAAGCAGTTTGGTTTACGTTAGGAGAATGGGTCGCGCGCACGCTAAAATCTAGTGTTTCGACGCTGGTGGGAGGAAATGCATGAGAGCCGTGGTCACGGGTGGCGCTGGATTCCTCGGATCGCACCTCTGCGATCGTCTGCTGGCTGAGGGATGGGAAGTCCTTGCTCTGGATAACCTAATAACCGGGGATGCGGCTAATCTCGCGCATTTGGGAACGAACTCCGGTTTTCGATTCGAACACAAGGATGTGAATGACCCGGTGTCCATTGAGGGCCCGATCGACTACGTGTTTCACTTCGCTTCCCCTGCCAGTCCTCCGGATTATCTGAAATACCCGATTGAAACACTGAAAGTTGGATCGCTGGCGACGATGCATACACTGGAACTGGCGAAGGCCAAGCGGGCCAAATATTTCTTGGCATCTACCAGCGAGTGTTACGGCGACCCGGACGTTTCGCCTCAGCCGGAATCGTATTGGGGACGCGTTAACCCAGTCGGACCTCGCAGTGTGTATGACGAGGCGAAACGCTTTGCGGAGGCCGTTACCATGGCGTATCACCGATATGACCGCGTCGATACGCATATCGTCCGTATCTTCAATACGTATGGCCCGCGCATGCGTTTGAACGATGGCCGCGCCCTTCCGAATTTTGTTTATCAGGCACTGACGGGCACCCCGATCACTGTGTACGGCGATGGCAAACAGACGCGCAGCTTTTGTTACGTTTCCGATCTGATCGACGGGATTTACCGGTTGAGCCAGTCCAGCGAGCACATGCCCACGAACATCGGCAATCCGACGGAACTAACGATATATGAATTTGCGGAACGCGTTTTGGGTCATTTCCCGAACGCTCCGAAAATTGTGTTCGAGCCTCTCCCGGAAGACGACCCTAAGCAGCGCCGGCCGGATATCTCCAAGGCGAAGCGACTGCTCGGCTGGGAACCAAAGGTCGGCTTGGAAGAGGGTCTGAAGCGTACGATTAGTTTCTTCAAAGAGCAGTTTGCCAGGACCGCTGCTGTACGCTAATCGTCATTGCGGACGCCCGAACGAGTGATAGTCGAACCCTAGTTCCTGCATTTTGTCGGGCGAATACAGGTTTCGCCCGTCGATGACGAGCCGGCGTGCCATGAGCTTGCCCGCACGCTCCCAATCTAGTTCCCTGAAGATCTTCCATTCCGTGCAGACGAGAGCAGCATCTGCGGCCCTTAGCCCTTCATACGGGTCCTCATGGTATTTGACGCTGGGGAAGACCGCGCGAGTCTTGTTCACGGCTTCCGGGTCGCAGGCATGCACTTCGGCTCCTTCTTCGAGTAAGCGGCGAATAATTTCGAGCGCTGGCGCAAAGCGGATGTCGTCGGTGTTCGCTTTGAATGCAAGGCCTAGCACCGCCACGCGCTTTCCGCGAACGACCCACAGCGCTTTATGAATCTTCTCAAAGTAGCGATCAATTCGTTGCTTGTTGACCTTTTCCGCGGCTTTTAGCATGTCGAAATCGACACCGACGGTGCCCGCCAAATGGATGAATGCCTGAATGTCTTTCGGGAAGCAAAATCCTCCGAACCCCAGTCCGGCCTTGAGGAACTGCGTGCCGATGCGTGGATCCAGCCCCATGGCATGAGTAACTTGCTCCACGTCCGCTCCGATTCGCTCGCAGAGGTCGGAAATTACGTTGGCATAACTGATTTTCAAAGCCAGGAAGGAGTTAGAAGCGTGCTTGATCAGTTCGGCGCTGTTGATAGTGGTGATCAGCAACTCCCCCGAAACTCCAACCGGGCACTGGCCCTCATGCACAGGGCAGTGAAACCTTCTTTCGAGGATCGGGGCGTAGATTTCACGCATCATCTGCGCGCTCCTCTGATCTTCCACGCCCACCACGATACGGTCAGGGTGAAAAAAGTCGGCTACCGCGGTTCCTTCGCGCAGGAATTCCGGATTGGATGCGACATCAAACTTGATCGGGCCGTTTTGTGAATAGGCCGCCAGCGCTTTTTGCAACTGTACGCCGGTCAGCGCAGGCACTGTGCTCTTCTCGACTACTAGCTTTGCGCCGTTGGCCTGTGTTGCGATTTCCCGCGCAACGTGGTCGATTGCTGATAGATCCGCTTCTCCGGACTCCTTCGGCGGGGTGCCTACGCATATGAAGATGACTTCTCCGGCGCGAATCGCTTCGCCGGTGTTCGCGGTGTAGTGAATCTTCTTCTCCGCGACGGCGCGATTCAACACTTCATCCAAGTACTGCTCATAAATGGGCACCTTGCCCGCTTTCAACATGTCGATGCGCTTCGCATCGATGTCCGTGCAGTGCACCTCGTGGCCCGCGGCAGCCAGGCATGCGCCGGTGACCAGACCCACATATCCACACCCGATAACGGTCAGCTTCAAGTGCGTTTTCTCCTTTTTCCCGGCGGGCAAAGCTCTGGCGGTTTATCGGGACCCATGCGCGCCGGACTAACGGCGGATCGCAAACTTAGCGGCGTCCCAATAGCAGGCCGCGCAATCCCAGCAGAGCAAGCTTGGGCTGCCGGCGCAGAACACTCCAGAGCAATCTCGTGGATTCGTCCCGGTTGATTTCTCCAAGCGACTCGCGCGTGGAATCGTTCAGCATGTCCACCAAATCGCAATAATCCTGTTGTTGGAAATGATGGAGAGCCCGCCGAATCAGCCAGTGCGTTCCCAATTCCCGGCGCAGCGCCAGCAGTTCCCGCCGGCTCCTGTTCAAAATCGCGTTCGCAACTCCGCGCGCCCCGCTGAAACCTGTGACAATCCCACCGATGGTTGAGACCTTTACTTGTGCGGCTGCATCACCCACGAGATACACATCGCTCTTGCCGACCGTACGTTGTACCGGGACCCATTTCCGGTACACGGGAATCCTTGCGCCTTGCCACTCCAGGGGCTCAAACCCTTTCTTCTCAAGGAAGCGGTCGAAACAGCGTTTGGTATCCCGCCCGTGCTCGCCAATCACCCCCAGCGCAGCACGCTCCGGCGACTCGGGAATCAACCAGTAGAAATACGGCGTGTCATCCGGGACAAACCACACCCGCGTTGTGTCTGGAGGGCAATCCTTTGGCAGCTTGACTACGGCCTGGACGAGCGGCACCGTTTCGACAGGTGGCCATCCTGCTGCGCGAGCCACACGGCTCACCGCCCCGTCCGCACCGACAACACAGTCCGCATGAATCCGTTCGCGATGGCCGCCGCGGTCAATGTCGACGTGCAAACCGATGCCGTTCGGGGCTAAACCCAGGAATCGCGTGTCATAGTCGACCCGCGCTCCGGCCGCTTGCGCCTCTTTCGCCAAAGAGCGAATCAGCCGCGAACGCTCGATGATCAGGTCAGGTTGTTTCAGGGAAACGGTAGCCGATCGTCCATCGGTGAACAGCTCAAATCGTCGAATCTCATTCAGGATGCTAGCACCGGCAGAGCCGTTGACCTGTTGGCGGAAATGGTTGGTGACAATCAACGTCCGCGGGGCCGGATCGAGGGTCGGTTTCGATTCCAATATGTGCACTTCACGGCCGCCACGCGCGACGCTCGCCGCTGTGTACAATCCAGCCGCTGATCCGCCCACAACTACAACGTCATTTGTCCGGGTAGTCCCAGACACGCTGGCCGCCTTCCCCACAATTGTTCAGGCCCGATTTACCGCCGGTACTTCAAAAACTGAATCTTGCGAACCTGGAGCCTTCCAGTTCGGCGATCACACACACCACTTCCTCACCGGAATGCCATCGAGTATAGCGAATCGTTCGGAGTCGGCCAAACCGCATCCACGCCATCAAGCGGCTGCCGGTGGTTTATCGGGAGATTTCTGCTTCTCGTACGGTGCGCGTTCCAACCAGAATATTCCCGGCAGCATCAGCAGGAACACTGTCACACCAACTATGGCAGCTTTTCCCGTCGTGAGGTAAGAAACGAGTATACCGGCCCCGCCACAGAATGCACCGGCCAGGTACATCGTCAGGACCGCCCCGCGCTGGCCGAGTCCCAAGTTCGCCAGCCGGTGCGCCGAGTGATCCTTGCCAGGAGTCGCGAAGGGAAGGAGTCCCCGCCGCGAACGCGAAATCGTCACCAGTGTGGTATCGAAGATTGTTGGCCCAAGGATCAAAAGCGGCGCCAACCAGCCCGCCAGGTTCGTCGCGTGCTCCAGCCTGAGTTTGAGCGCGAGCGTGGCCATCAAGAAGCCAAGAAACATCGCCCCGCCGTCGCCCATGAAGATTTTGGCCGGCTTGAAATTCCAGCGCAGGAACCCGGCGGCGGCTCCCAGTGTCGCTGCGGCGAGAATTGTTACCACTGTTTGCCCGTTCAAGTACGCCAGGACGGCGAAGAAGACCGAGGACATTGCGGCTACGCCTGCGCAAAGGCCATCCATATGGTCAAGGATGCTGAAGGACGCGGTGATGCCGACGACCCAAACAACGGTCAACGCGGCGTCCAACCAATAGCCCAGAGAACCGCTCGCGAATGTCTCGAACACATTCGCGTGGACACCGCTGGCAAGGAGAACTATCGCGGCCAGCGGCATGCCCACAAAAAGTTTGATTTGGTGATGAAGCCATCCGCGGTCGTCCAGGAAGCCCACCGCCGCCACCAGGGTCGCTCCGGTCACAATACCGATACTCTGGGCTCTGGCCGGCCCATCGAAGGCAGTGAAAATCGCGATCATCACCGCGCCGTAAATCGCTAACCCGCCTAGCAGTGGAATCGGCTGTAGGTGAACTTTCCGGGGGCCCGGCAGATCTACCATCCCCACGCGAATCGCTAACGCTCGCACTGGCACCGTTAGGAGCAGCGAAGCGGACAACGCGATCAAGAATGCCAGCAAGTCCGCACTCATTACGTCCTCATGACTCGCTCTGAAAAAACTGGCCTGGGCGAGATCGCCAGCTACAGACACGTTTTCCGGATTGGGGCTCCGGATCCCAAGTTCAGCTCGGACGGAAAGAAGGCCGAGGATGCTGCCCCACGCAGCGTAAATACCTTAGCGCGATTTTCGCGAATTCGCCAGCGTCCTACAGGGTTTATCGCGGCTTCCTCGGCGAAAATCTAACCCCTTCCCTGGCGGTTCACTTACGGTTCGGGCTCCCTCCTCCGGCACGCTCTACCAAGTCCACCAGCTTCCGCAGTTCCCCGTTTCTTTCATATTCGGGAGCCGCTGCTCGCCCCGCCCGGCCCATTGCGGAAACCAGTGCTCCATCTTCCGCCATTTCACGGACGCGCCTGACGAACTGGCCCGGAACATCCGGGTCAGCACTGAGGGCGAAACCTTTCGCTTTTCCCAGAGATACTACGTCACATTCTTCCGGCGCCACCGCCACGATCGGCTTGCCCGCGGCCAGAATTCCGTACATCTTGCTAGGCACCACGACCCCCTCCAAACCGCGTTTCACGGTAATCAAATGAGCGTCGGCGGCAGCGAGCACCGAAGGAATTTGGGCCGGGGAAAAAAACGGTAGGAACCGCACATTGCTCATCCCCGTCGCCGCCCTTTCAATCTGCTGGCGCTGAGCGCCATCTCCGACAAACACCAAGCCGACGCCGTCCGGCTGTAATTCACGTGCGCCCGCCAGCAGCGTATGCCATGCGCCATAAAAACCCAGGTTGCCCGCATGCAGCAGCACGAAACGAAAGTCGCCGCGGATGGCACGAATCACATCTCGGTCCAATGTTGGCGTGACAGCACCGCCGTTTATCTCCGTCCCGTCGCGAATCACCATTACACGTTCTGGGCTCACATTCTTCTTCAAGATGCGATTTCGCATATCCTCGCCGAGCACCACGACTCGTATGGCTCTCCGCAGCGCCCAACGATGCAGTTTTTCCCAAACCCTCGCCAGCAATCCCGGCTCAACAATCGCTCCGCCGACCGCCATATCCGGGTACATATCGCGGATGTTGTAGACGTACGGTTTGCTCTTCAGCACCGACACAAGCGCGCCGATAATGCCTTCGAATGGCGGATCGGTCATCGCCAGCACTACGTCGCACGGAACAAAAAGCGCCCTCGGGACGGCCAACAGCACATAACTCAAGTAGTTGAGGACCCGCTTTTTCATTTGCGTACGCGGATAATCGGTTGAGCCAACCCGGATAACGCGAACTCGGGCCGTCTGTTCCTCCTGCCATAACTTCCAGAGGCGGCGTTCGGTCGGATCGTATGACGGCCTTCCGCAGACGACGGTCACTTCGTGCACTGCAGCTAGTGCTTGCACTACGATCTCAGCCATCTTTGCGGTTGCGGAGGTGTCCGGCGGGTAATAAAGATTCAGCAAGAGTACGCGCACGGTTGGATTGTACCGTCAGTTCAAATTCAAACGAAACGGCGAAGCGACGATAAAACAGGGCGGGTGAAAGTGTACAGCTGGCCCAATACTAGGCGACCGGGCAGTTCCCGCCCGCAAGCCCCTCCCTTATTTTGGCCTCTCCCGATCCAGATTCTGGAGGAAGCTATGCGGCGAATTCCCCACGTGCGCCTCGTGAGCTTGATCCTGGTGTTATTTCTAACGCTGCCGGTTCAGCTTGTCTACGCTGCTCCGAGACCTCTTCCCGACACGATCCTTCATGCCCGGACGGTATTCATCGAGAATGAAACTGGCTTCCATGAACTTCAGTACACGCTCGTTCTCGAACTGAGCAAGTGGGGCCGATTTGAATTGGCGGAGACCCGCGAAAAAGCCGACTTGATCTTGCGCCTCGATAACGGTAACCACGTCCACGCCATACCCGATGGCCAATTTCCCAGCGGTCCTATGAACGCCTTCACCGAGACCGCGGAGATTCCCAAGGGCCACACCCGGATTTCGTTGCTCGATCCCAAGAGCAACGCCCTACTCTGGTCCGATACGCATCGAACGGACGGCGGCAAAGTGAAAAATGGCCATCTGCTCGACGGGCTGCGCGACGCGTTCGAGAGTTCCGAGAAGGCCAAGCACTAGTTCACTGCGACTACCTTGTTTGATCAGAGGGTGTGCCGTCCGTCCTTGGCAGATGCGGAGCATTTTGCTATATGTGAACTTGCCTTGCGGTTGACCGCCCACACCACCATTCGCGGCGCCGTCCTTCGCTCCAGAATTGAGTCCTGTATGGAAGTCACTGTGGAACATCTCGGTTCCGTGCAGTTCGAGATCCGTGCCCGTGGCCACCTTCTCGCCAGTGATCAGCCGATCGAAGAGGGAGGATTTGACGAGGGCATGACCCCTCCGGAATTCTTACTTGCCTCCCTTGCTTCCTGCGCGGGTTTCTACGCTTCACAGTATTTGCGCAAACACAAACTCGCCCTGGAAGGCACGCGCGTCCGCGTAACCTGCGACAAAGTAAAAGATCCGCGGCCCCGCATGAACAATTTCGTCGTGCAGATCGAGTGCCTGGTCGAACTGAGCGAAAAACACGGCAGGGGCGTACGGGAAGCGGTGGAGCACTGCCTGGTCCACAACACCTTGGTCCATCCGCCAACAATAACTTTGAAATTAGAATGCCCGGTTCCGTCACACGCCTGACGCGAATCAGCCTGCGATCATTCTGGCCAGCAGCTCTTTCACGATTTTTGCCGCGACCATTGCCGTCATTCCCGAGCGATCACGCACAGGATTGAATTCCACCAGATCAGCGCCAACGATCGGACCCGGTAACGCTTGGATGTATTGGATGGCCTCGCGGGTGGATAGTCCGCCGGGTTCCCAATGGGAAATGCCTGGAGCGACACCCGGTTCGAGCACATCCAGATCAAACGAAACATAAATCGGTCCCGCGTGTTTCAGTTTCCCAGGCACCGGGAGCCGCCTCATCTCATGTATCTCGACGCCGTATTTCTTAGCCTGTTGTAGTTGGTGTGCATTTAACGTGCGAATCCCGATTTGCACCAGCCGGCTGATAAGTTTCTCTCCGAGCACCCGTGCGAACGGGCTTGCATGAGAGTGCGGGTTATTCTCGTAGTTCTCATACAAATCCGGATGTGCGTCGAAATGCACGACCGTTAAGCTGGGCACGCGTCTCCCAACTGCGCGCAGGACCGGGTATGTGATCGAATGATCTCCGCCCAGGCTGAACGGCCTCTTTTTCGCTTCAAGAATCGCCGCGATTGTCTGTTCGATTCGCTCGAATGCGTTGAGCGACTCCATTCCGGTAAGATTGCCCGCGTCCTCGAAAGCCCCGGGCGCTCCCAAGTCTACACGCGTCTCGCTCCACGAATTCCAGGAATCAGATCGAAGGGCTTCACGAATGACCTGCGGAGCTTCCGCTGCGCCGCGCAAGAACGAGGAGTTGTGGTCCAGCGGAATCCCCAGCAGGACAGGCTTGCCCCACTGCATGAGAGGCGGCTTCCGGGGTTTCATGGACGTGTGATCAGCATATTGCCCAGCACCAGCGCGTCCATCTGCGTGCGCAGGAAGCAATCGATGGCTTCTTCCGGCCGGCAGACGATCGGCTCGTTATCGTTGAAAGACGTATTCAACACAACCGGCACGCCGGTTTGCCGTTCAAACTCGCTGATCAACGCGTGATATCGCGGATTTGCGTCCTTACTGACGGTCTGCAGGCGCCCTGTACCGTCGACATGGGTTGGCGCCGGAATTTTATCGCGTTTCTCCGGGCGCACCGCATACGCCAGGGTCATGAAGGGCGACGGATGCGATTGCTCGAAGTACTCGGCTGTTTTCTCTTCGAGAATCGATGGCGCGAACGGGCGAAAAATCTCCCGATGTTTAATTCGCCGGTTCAGAATCTCCTTCATTTCTGGCCGACGTGGATCGGCCACAATGCTTCGGTTGCCGAGCGCTCGCGGCCCCCACTCTGCACGGCCCTGATACCAACCCAGGATTTTTCCCTCGGCGATGATCGCGGCAGTTTGTCGCATCAGCTCCGGTTCAGGCAACTCGCTGAGAATGTAGCCGCCATTCGCCACATCACTGGAGTTAATCGCCGATCGAATCTCCTCCGCCCCGTAGCCCGGTCCCCAGTATGCGTGTTCCATAACGAACGTGCGCGGCTTTGCCAGTGTCTGATGCCAGACATGATAAGCCGCGCCAACCGCGAGTCCTGCATCGCCGGCCGCCGGATGCACGTATACTTTCTCGAACGGCGTCTGCTCGAAAATTTTTCCATTCGCCACACAATTGAACGCCACGCCGCCGGCCAGGCACACCGCCTTCGCCCCTGTCTTTGCCGCGAGCTTTCTCAGCATACCCAGATAGACTTCTTCCAACCTCGCCTGCAGCGACGCCGCGAGATTGCGGTGCCTTTGTTCCAGGGGTTCTTCCGGGTGCCGCGCTGGGCCACCAAGCCTCTGGGGCATCGAATTCGAAAACATTTTGCCGAGGACGGGCGTCTTGTCCGATTCCGCCCACGACATTTCTGGTCCCGTTCGATGGTGCGTGAAATAGTCCAGGCCCAGCTTAAACCCGAAGGCGCCTCCATTCGGGCTGAAGCGCACAATGTCTCGGAATGCTTCCAGATTTTCTGGCTGGCCGTACGCGGCCAGACCCATCACTTTGTATTCGTCTCCGAATTTCAGGAAGCCGAGATATTGCGTTACGGCGCTGTAGTAGAGTCCCAACGAATGCGGGAACGCAATCGCGCCTTCAATCTCCATGCGGTTGCCGCGTCCCGTGCCCCACATGGAGCTCGCAAAGTCGCCCAAGCCGTCGGCCGACAACAACGCCGCATGGTCAAACGGCGAAACGAAATAACTGCTAGCCAAGTGTGCCTGGTGATGCTCGATGCGGTGGAACTGCGCTTTGATCTTCTGGGGATCGCTGTCAAACGCTTCGGCCAACGCTTCCGGGATTCCCGTGAATTTCGTCAGAACTTTCGCGCGCTCTCGTGCGAACGAGGGCATTCGAATCGCGTAAAACAACTTTGTCGCAAGGCGAGCGAAAGGATTACGGGGGACCGCAACGTGATCGACATCCGCGAGCGTAATCCGTGCTTCCTTCAGGCAGTAGCGAATGGCCGCCGCTGGAAATCCCGCCGCATACTTAACGCGGTTGAATCGCTCTTCCTCCACGGCCGCCACGAGTTTGCCGTTGCACACCAGCGCAGCGGAAGCGTTCCCATGATACGCATTAATTCCCAAGATATTCATGTTGCTCGTTTATCCACTCTTGTGCCGTTCAAGATAGATGGCTGCGGCACCACTCATTTAGCACATAGAGCGACCACGGGCGGGACCACGTCGTCTGGCCTCGTTCGAAATTATCCCATACCCGCTCCACCCCCGCAGCATGCAGGTGGACGGCCAGCGCTGGAGTCAGTCCCTTCAGACTTCCTTCCACTCGCTTCCGGAGCGAACTCCGCAGCCACTCTTCCCACGGCAGCGTGAACGTCCGCTTCTTCTGATTCAGAATTTCCTCCGGAAGTAGTCCCGCCAGCGCAGAACGCAAGAGAGCCTTGGCTACTCCGGGACGCACGCGCACTTCATCAGGGAGCGTGCACACGAACTCGACCAGCGGCGTATCCAGGAATGGCACCCGTACTTCCAGCGATCGGGCCATGCTGACCGAATCCGTGTCTCGGAGCAGCGTGCTGACCATATAGGTTCGCATTTCGAGCCACGACACGCCAGAAATAGGCTCGGTGATCGCCGCCTGATCCGCCGTGCGTCCCAGCCAAGCCATCCAGGTCGGATCCAGCGAAACTCCGTCACTCGCGACGGCGCTATTCCTGTACTGCCCGTCGGTCAGCTTGGATATTTCCGACGGCGGGAACAATAGTCGCGTGAAATAATACGGGTGTGGCAAGGCGTTGGGCGTGACCCACGCGTCACTCGCTTTACGTGCTGCGTCCATCGAGTTGTTGCGCGCAAGTATCGAGTTGACCAGAGGCGCACTCATCCGTCGCACCGCACTTGGGATCAAACGCGCCACGGACTCGAGCCGCTCAATTTTTGTCGTGTCGGCGAAAGTCCGGTATCCGGCGAATAACTCATCGCCGCCCAGTCCAGAAAGCGCAACCTTCAAACCGACCTCACGAGCCGCCCACGATACAAAGTAGGTGTTAATTCCATCCATGGTGGGCTGGTCGAGCGCCGATAGCGCTTCGTCCATCCGCGCCAACATGTCTTTCCCGTGAAGGGGCACTTCGGTGTGGGTTGTCCCGGTTCGCCCGGCCACGACCTTCGCCAGCGGACCTTCGTCAAAGTCGGTATCTGGAAAAGTCAACGTGAAGCTCCGAATCCCACGTTGTGCGCGTCCTGCCAGTGCTGCAATCGCGCTCGAATCCAGCCCACTCGAAAGGAATAAACCCACCGGAACATCGGCGATTAAATGCGCTTTCACCGCGTCTTCCAGAAGCGCACGCACCCGCGCCGACGCTGCGCCGAAATCCCGCGGCCGCTGCGGATCGCGTGCTGCGCTGCTCCGCATAGGATCCCACCATGGCCTCGCGCGTGGAGAACGCCGCCGCTCGGGCATGTGCAGAACGAGCCGGTGACCTGGCGGAAGCGAGAACACTCCCTCGATCAGCGTCACCGGTTCCGAAACACTGCCAAACAGTAGATAGGACGTCAGCGCGTCCGCCGATAATTTGCGCGATACCCCGTCCAACGTCAAAAGCGCGCGCAATTCCGACGCGAAAGCCAGCCCGTGTTCCGTTTGGGAGTAATACAACGGCTTGATGCCTAGCGGATCTCGCGCCAAGAATAGAACCGGCACGGTGGCGAAATGCTTGCGCAGGTCCAGCAACGCGAAGGTGAACATGCCACGCAATTCGTTGAGCAGGTCTTCGCCCCACTCCTCCCATCCGTGCACCAGGATTTCCGTATCGGATTGGGTGGTGAATTTGTGACCCGATAAGCTCAGCCGCTGGCGCAGCTCCTGGTAATTGTAGAGTTCGCCGTTAAACACCACGACCACGTCGGCCGCTTCGTTCCAAAGCGGTTGATGCCCGCCGGCCAGATCGATAATGCTGAGGCGACGCATCCCCAGGGCTACGCCCTTTGCTCTCGCGTCGTTTACAAAGTAACCGTCTTCATCCGGTCCGCGATGCACCATCGCCGCCGTCATGCGGTGAACGGCGTTCTCCGCAGCCGCAGAAGTGGCCGCATAGGCGTATCCGCAAATGCCGCACACGCCTTACTTGATCTCCGGTGAAGTGAAAAACGCCGCCGTAGCACGGCTGAGGTTGGTCCGGATCCTAAAACGGGGGATGCGCAAACGCCGGTCGGCGATCCAGCCGAGCATCAGGCGCAACAGCATCAGGAAGACCAGCGCGTTGGTGGAAATAAAGAAATACATGAAGGAGCGGCGCTCCAACAACAAACTCCAATCGAGATATTCGTCCCAGGTGGGAAAGAACCGGTCCAGCAATGCGCGGACT
>Ga0335076_10005631_pt1 | contig 12645 bp, 14 predicted proteins | sample Lox_Sample_25_FD_206717 | JGI IMG/M metagenome (GOLD analysis project Ga0335076, IMG submission 206717) | Soil microbial communities from Loxahatchee National Wildlife Refuge, Florida, United States - Lox_Sample_2.5 | ecosystem: Environmental > Terrestrial > Soil > Wetlands | place: USA...
CTGCCAAGACGCATCGAACGAAGAGAGATTCATTGCGCAAAAACCGTGCAATGCAAAACCGTACCTCGCTGCGAAGACTTCGCTCGGAATGACAAAGGGATGAGATGGGCAGGAGTGCCTGTGCCCACAGTTTTAGGCTACGGTGGCGTCGGCGCGGACTTCGAGGGCACGGAGGACCAGATCCTTCAGCGCGCCGATGAATGCGGGGGAGTCTCCTACCGCGGGCATCATACGAAAGCGTTCAATTCCCCATTTTTTGGCGTCGGCGCGGCCATCGATATTGATTTCGTGGAGGGTCTCAATGTGCTCGGTGACAAAGGAAATGGGTACGACCATAGCTTCTTTTACGCCCTCGTGCCCAAGCCTCTCCATGGTGCCGAGAAATGAGGGCTCGAGCCATTTGGCGGGCCCGACTTTGCTTTGGTAACAGAGGATGTGCGTTTTCGGCCAATTGGGGAAGCGAGCGGCGCCTTGTTCGCAGACCAAGCGAATCGTTTCGGCTACATGCTTGGGATAAGGATCACCTTTTTCGACCAGACTCATGGGAAGTCCGTGGGCGCTGAAGAGCAAATGAATTCTGGACGCATCGGGAAACTGGCGAAGACATTTGCCGATGTTGGTGACCAGCGCTTCGATGTACAGCGGGTGGTCGTAGAAGTCCTCGATCGTACGCTCCGGCAGAGTGTCGACGGGCTCACCATAGATGCGGCGCCATTCCTTCAAACTGCTCAGAGTGGTGGCGTAGGAATAATGGGGATATAGGGGGAGAAGAACCAGTTCCTCAAGGGGGCCAGCGTTCTTGAGGGCGGCCACCGCGTCGGCGGTTGCCGGCTTCCAGTAACGCATGGCGGTTACCGCGACGGGGTCGATGTACGGCTGCAGGGCTTGCACCAGGCGCGTGCGTTGCCGCTCGGTGAGAATGGCAATGGGCGAACGCCTGCCAATCATGGCGTAGCGACCGGCTACGGCGGGAGTTCTCTTCTTCGCGATATAGCCGGCAAGCGGTCCGCGGATAAAATTGAGTGGGCCTAAGGGAATGATATCGGGGTCCAAAAAGAGGTTGCGCAGAAATGGCTCGACGGTGTCGAGCGAATTGGGTCCGCCCAATTGGAACAAAACAATGCCGACGCGTTTTTTTCTGGTGCTCACTATGACCTTACCTTCGGGCGCGGATTCCCGGAGTCAAGGGTTTCATTTATCTCCGCAACTTCAGTTGAGATCCTTCGTCGCAAAAGAAGCTCCTCAGGATGACAGTACATTGGGAATCTCGGCACCTTTACAAGGCGACTCTCCCGCTGGCGAAATCGTGCTGACATCGAGCACGGGAGTGCAGCGTCCCTACGAAGACTTACCTTTCGGCAAGACGTTTTTGAGGCGCTCGATTTCGCCGCGAAGATCGGAGGTGCGTTTGGCGATAGATATGTAGAACAAGAAGAAGACGGCCCAACCGATCAGATACGCTGCAAAGACACTATCCAAGTTTTTCATACTGCTTCAGCCTCCCGGGTCAGGATATCCAGTTCGTTTTTCATTTTTTCGAGAATGTATCGCTCGACGATCAGAAATGCCGCAAAAGCGTGCATGGCGAAGACGAAAAAAAACAGCACCTTCTTCATCGTCGGTTCCAGGCCAGAATTTGCGCCGCCCATGATGACCGGCGACGGATGCTGTGTCCTCCACCAGCGGATGGCACCGAACACCAGCGGCACATCCAAAAACGCAAAGATACCGAAGAGCGAGCTGAGTAGAGCACGACGGTCGGGCTCTTCAATCAAGGTGCGCAGCAGCAGATAAGAAACGTACAAGAGCCAGAGGACAAAGGTGGACGTCAGACGCGCATCCCAGGTCCACCAAATGCCCCAAACGGGATGAGCCCAGATCGGTCCGGTAATCAACACAACCGTGGTGAGCACCAAGCCCACTTCAGCCGCCGAGACTGACAGCCAGTCGTATTTGGGCGCGCGTTTCCAGACGTAGAGGAGATTGGCAATGAAACAGACGAAGAATGCATCCATGCCTGCCCAGGCACTAGCGACGTGAAAATAAAAGATGCGCTGAATCAGACCCATGGTGCGCTCGGTGGGCGCGACAAAAAACGAGGCATACGCCGCGGCAATCACCAAGGCGATCGCAACGGCTCCGAGGAGTACGCGTTTCCACATAGCGGATTATTCCTCCAGAAGATATTCGCCGAAAAGCCACAGCGCCGTCAAAAAGACCAGATCAAAAATCGCCAGGAAGCCGATGCCCTTCCACTGCACGACCGGCTCGCGGTCGAGCAGGCTGACACTGACGGTCGCGCTGACGACGAGAATCGGGGTGAGCAGCGGCAGGAGCAACAAAGGGAGCAGCAACTCGCGCATACGAGCCTGCGCGGAAATTGCGGAAAGCGCGGTGCCGGCTACGGATACTCCCAAACTGCCCAGGAAGAGCACGAGCAGGAGATAATGCAGCATCGGCAACACCGGCACGTTATAAAAAGCCGCGAAGAGTGGGAGCATGAGCACTTCGGTGAGCAGCAGGAAGAGCGTGTTGGCGATGAGCTTGGCGAGGAAGATGGAAAAGGGATCGCTGACCGCGAGGCGCAAGGAGCTAAGGGTGTCGTTGGCCTGTTCGCGCAGGAAGCAAGGCTGGAGCATTAAGGAGGCGGCGAACAAGATGGCCAGCCAAAGCAGACCTGGGCCAAATTCGCGGGATTCTTCGGTGGTAGGGTTGATGGCAAAGCTGAAAAGAACCAGCACCACAACGATGAATACGACCGTGGTGGTAAGCAATTCGCGCGAACGAAACTCGGTACGCAGTTCCTTGCCGAGGAGAGTCGCGGTGTTGGCCAGTAAGCTCATGCGACACCAAAGGTCAAGATGGAACGTAACGATGAGCCGCTGGCGGTATCGGCAACGACGGAACCTGCGTCTAGTTGCACGGCGCGGGTGGCCAGCGCGGAGATTTCGGATTCGCCGTGGAGACTCATCACGACGGTGCAGCCTGCGCGATTCACCTGGCCCAAGGTTTTGGCGAGCCACGAAATTCCCAGGGGGTCCAAGCCGGTGGCCGGCTCATCGAAGAGCAACACGCTGGGGCGATGTACGAGAGCCCGCGCAATGGCGATACGTTGACGCATGCCACGGGAAAAAGTGCGAACCAGCGAGGAACGCCGCTCGCAGAGCCCAACTTCGCGCAGCAATTCTTCCGCACGAGCTTTCGCTTCTGGCACACCCTGCAATTTAGCGAAGAGCACGAGATTTTCTTCCGCGGAAAGTTCGTCGTAGACCATGGTGGTGTGCGCGACGTACCCGGGCCGGCCGTTCGCTGCGGAATCGCTGGCGGCAACGGGAAACGACACCTTGCCCGCTGTCGGCCGTACGATGCGGGCAGCGATGCGAAGCAAGGTGGTTTTGCCGGAGCCATTCCGACCGGCCAGGACGACACATTCGCCGGGGGCAATTTCGAGCGAGACACGGCGAAGGGCAAAGAGACCGCCGTAGCGCTTATCGATGTTCTCGAAGCGCAGTCCTGTTGGAGAGAGCGTAGTCGTTGGCGTGGCAGCCACAAAATCCCCGTGTTGCACCTGGTGAAGCTCGACCATATTCATTTGGGTTGGGGGAGCGCCCAAAGTTCAATCTGGAATCGAAACCCGCCGACCTAAAGGCCGGAAACTACACGGCGCGAATCTTGAAAAAAGCGGATTCGTCGAGTTTCCCGGAATGGCGACACTTGGGATTAGATTGAATCATCCCTGCACCATATCCCGAAGCAATTTGTCGAATCGCGCTTTTTCTCGCGCGTAATCTTCCTCGGAAATAGTTCCCGCCTGGCGCCGAAGCTCTAGCCGGAAGATTTGCTCCTTGAGGGCATCCATACTGACGGTGACGTGCTGGTCGACCTGCGCGCAGGCGGCATTATGAGAATTGGCAGATGCAACGGGCGCGGGTGGCGCGGCGATGGGAGGCGCTTTTTGGGACTTAGTTCCGGAGGGAGCTTTGGGTGGCTTGCCTGCAGGAGAGTGCAAATCTTCCGGGGCGGCCGCAGGGGCGAGTACAACTTGCTTGCGGGAAAGGAGTAGCGCGCCCATAGCGAACAGCGCCGCAAGGCCGATAAACAGGTACCACTTGAAGTCGTTCAGACGGCTCGGCGCAGCAATGACTTCAGGCCCTTGATCCTGGCGGGAATTCCCTTCCTGAGCTTGCCCTTGGGCCTGATCGCCACCGACTGGCATGGTGCCTACGCCGGAAAGGTTTACAGTGAGAACGGCCTTGGCGGGAAGAGGGTCGTGCGTGTAAACCATCATTCCCTGCTCCTGACCCGCTGAGGTTAGTCCATCGCCGGTGGCAGTGACACCGGGGGGAACGACGACGAGCATTTTGGCGCCTGGGTAGATCGCGGGAAGCTTCACAGTTACGGACTTGCTTGCGTACGGCAATTCGTAGGACAGCCGCACGTTGGTTTGGCCGGGCCGGAACGCGAAAGCAATCGCGTATTTTCCTTTGCCCTTGTCGATGGAAGCCTGGTTCACGGCCATACCCATCGTTGTGGTGGTGCTGACCTGGCCGAGGGTGGCATTTTCCGGAATCGCAAAATCGAAATTGCCTTCGGTGCGAAAATAGGCCGCAGGAGGTTGCGCATTGTTCTGGATGGTATATTCTTCGGCGCCCAAGAGTTTGTCGTCGCGAGGCTCGAAGATGATCACATGGGAGGCGACAGCAATGGTCTTAGGGTCTTTGGAAATCTCGTAGACCTCAACTTCCACATTCGGGCTGCCGGGCGGGGAAAAGGTATTGAAACTGACATCGTGAAAGGTGGCGCGAATGAGAACAGGCGCCATGCCGATGGAGTCTTTGGTAACGGAGAAGTGTCCCTGAGGGTCGCTGGTGACGGTAGCCAACTCGGTCATACCCTGGGTGGGGCTCAGCAGGTCCAGAACAACGTTGGGCTCGGATTTGCCGGTGGTGCGGTTGATGACGGTACCGCTGAGCGTGCCAGCGTCGGCGGCAGCGGCAAGTATTACGATTGTGAGGAATATAAGGAGAACGCGCAAGGCGACCGACTTCATCTAGCGCTCCGCTCAGGAGTGGGGGCGTGCACGGCGCGGGGCCGGCGAATCTGGGATTCCGTCACCTGCTCGATTTCGGTTAGCACCACCGCGGCTTCATTTTCTAGAGCACTCTTCATTAATTCGTAGTCACCCTCGGAATATTTTCCGGCGCGATGTTCGAACTTCAGATCGCGGAGATTATCGTAAATGGTGTCGCGGCGTTCCAGCAACTGATCGAGCTTCGTGCGATGCGGCGCCAAGTCCGAAGCGTCTGGTTGAATATAAAATACAAATAGAAATACGGCGATAGCGAGAGCAAAGCAGGCCCCCAAAGACGCCCAATCTGGCAAAACCAACAACAGCAGTTCAGCAAGTAACAGCATTCCGTCAGTCCTCAGTATCGCGTGCCGCTTGTGCCCGCGCGCGAGCCAACGCGTCGTTCTGAAGGCTCGGTCCCATAGCGGTTGCCGTCGCCGGTGGGGCGGGCGATTTGACTGCCCATTTCCTGACCACGAAGATCAAGATCGCCAGTCCAACGATGGAATACACAACCGGCATGAGCCAAGCCACCAAGCCGAATCCCTTTTTTGGCGGCTCCATATAAACGATTGTGCCGTACTGCTGGACGAATGCATCGATAATCTGTTGTTCCGATTTTCCCTGGGCCAAAAGTTCATCGACCTGCTTCAACTCAGCTTTGGCGGTATCGCAAGGACCGGAAAACGAGCCCCCTGGATGCGCACACAATCCCGCGCTCATATCGCAGCCTCGGCACATGCACTTCAGGTGCGTGCCAATTTCTTTCGCGCGCTGGGAGTATCCTACCTGAGCTGTGACCAGCGGACCGGCCGCCAGCGCCACGAGAATAACCAAGAATCCGACTCGTTTCACGTTCGCCTCACTTCAAGAAAAACCCAAACATATCGCAAAGCCCACTTCAATCATGACCTTCGCGCAAAGCGACATTGTGCGTGGTGAGCACGGCCTCGCCCGGCGCAGTAGCCGGCGCTGGAGCACTCGCTAACACTAAGGTTGCGCGGCGGTTCGGCATCAATGCCAGCAACGTGCCCATTACGACCCAAACGCCGCCAAGCCAAATCCACTTGACCAAGGGATTGAGAAACGCGTGAATCACCGGAACATTGGTTTCGGGATCCATTCCCGCATAGACCACGTATAAATCTTCTCGCAGGGTGGAATAGATCGCCACCATGGTGCCGGCGGCTTGCTCGTTCCCCTGAAATTGGCGTTTCTCGGGGTAGAGCATCATGATTTCTTTGTTGCCCTTCATGACTTCCACGATCATGCGCTGCGCGGTGTAGTTCTTCTCAACTTTGGTATCGGCACTTTGCAGAATCAAGGTATACGGGCCGAGTTTCAAGGAATCGCCAATGTTCATGGCCTTCTGCGCTTCGGTGTTGAAGGCGGCGCCCGCCAAACCGATGAACACCAAGACCATTCCAAAGTGCACGACGTATCCACCGTAGCGCCGAGTATTGCGCATGGACAGTTCGTGTGCCGCCATCATCATGCTCATTCCGGTGCGCGCGGCAATCACCTTGGCGCCGCGGTAGAACTCCATCACGATGGTCCAGGTGACGAATCCGCAGAGAAACAAGCAGAGCAGTGAAGCTCCATCGCGATAGCCGAGGGCGAAACAGACCACGGCGGTAGCGATTCCGACAGTCAGCGGCCAGCCGAAATTGCGCTTCAGGCTATCGACGGAGGTTTTGCGCCATGCCAGCAGCGGACCCACGCCGGTCAGGAACAGAATGGCGAGGCCAATGGGGATCATGACTTTATTGAAGAAGGGCGCGCCCACACTGATGCGATCGTTCGTAAACCACTCCGAGAAGACCGGGAAGAGCGTGCCGGAAAGCACGGCGATGCACGCCACCAGGAATAACAAATTGTTGAAGAGGAAGCTGGATTCCCTGGAGATCATGGAATCCAGCATGTTCTCTGTTTTGAGATAGTCGCGGTTCTTCAAATACGCAACGAAGCACACGAAAAGAGTAGTGATGATGAATCCTACGAACCATGGGCCAATGTGCGAGTTAGCAAAGGCGTGCACAGAACTGACGACGCCGCTGCGGGTCAGGAATGTTCCCAGAATGCAAAGCAAGAAGGTGCAGAAGACCAGCCAGACATTCCACACTTTCATCATCCCGCGTTTTTCCTGCATCATGACGGAGTGAAGGAAGGCCGTTCCGGTGAGCCATGGAAGGAGCGAGGCATTCTCGACCGGGTCCCAACCCCAGTAGCCACCCCACCCTAGTACGGCGTAGGCCCAATGCGCGCCCAGCAAAATGCCCAAGGACTGGAAGCACCAAGCCACCATGGTCCATTTGCGGGTGAGGTGAATCCACTTCTCTCCGGGATAACGGGCCAAGAGCGCCGCCAAGGCAAAAGCAAAGGGAATGGTGAAGCCGGTGTAACCGGAGTAGAGATTGGGGGGATGAATCACCATTTCGGGATACTGCAGGAGGGGATTTAATCCATTTCCATCCATACGAGTGAACGGCTCGAGGACCCCACTGGCGTTCACGGTAGCGAGGGTTTTGAAGGGGTTCTCGACGAAATTATTCAAGGTGAGAAAGAAGATCTGGACACCGGCGAGAATGACGCCGACATAAGGCATCAGCTCGCCGTTCTTGTGGCGGTACACCAGCAGGACCGAAATAATGTAGATCGAGAGAAGCGTGCTCCAAAACAGCAGTGAGCCTTCCTGCCCCGCCCAGAGCGCCGCAAATTTGTAAAAGGTGGAGAGATTGCGATTGGAGTGCGAAACCACGTAGGCCATCGAGAAATTGTCGGTGAAGAGAAGGTATTCCAGGCTGATGGTGGCGAGGAAAATCAGGACACAGGTGGCGATGCCGGCCTGGCGGGTGCTCTTAACGAGCAGCGGATGACGCGTGTAAATCGCGAAAATTCCGCCGATGAAGGCGTAAACAGCGCATACAAACGCGAGCAGAAGCGAAAAACTACCGAATACATCCATTGGCCGTTCGCCCTCCCCTTAGGCTAGATTCACTGGGCGCTGTACGTGCTGCTTGTCGTTTGCGTAGTTCCCTCCGGAGTTGGCTTGTCGCCGCCTGGCGCAGACTCATACTTGGAAGCACACTTGGCCTGAACATGCTCGGCAACAAAGTGACCGTCGTTCGAGGGCCGTCCTTCCACCAACGCTTGGGATTTATCCACGAAGGTATCCGGCAGCGGATCGGTCCCTACATAGCTGACTGGAAGGACGTTACCTTGTTCTTCAAGGACAAATTCCACGCGGCCGGGCAAGTGTTTGATTGTGCCGGGCTGAACCGTTCCTGCGAGGCGCATGCGATGATTGCGTGCAGAGCCCTGCAAAGCCTGATATTCGGCAATGGTATGGTAGTAGGTCTTGCTTTCGCCGTACCCGAGCCACGCCAAAAAGGCCATCGAGACCACGATAACGCCGATACCTACGCCGAATTTTGCACGATTTTGCACAACTCACCCCTTGTGGAGTGCACTCCGACTGGAATAGTAACATACCCGCAAGCAGCAAGGTACGGTACGAGTGTGGGTTAGGTCGTCACCCGACACAGTGACCCGCGTCACAGGGTAGTAAGTTCAACGGGGCAGCCCAGATCCGGAGCCTGAAGCCTCTCGGCCCAAGGCTCGGCTGCAAGAAGCACGACACGCTTGGGCTTTAGCGAACGGCGAATCCTGGCGACTGTTCCCGGCAGTGCCTTCTGAATTAGTGGACCGACCTGCTGATCTGCTTCGACCGGACACTCCAAGAGATGCACGAGCATGAATCCGGCCTTTTGGAACTCGGCCAGCACGGCTTCCACGGACTTGCCTTCGTACGCGATGCGTGCCCAACGAAGAACGTTTTCCGCCCCTCCCTGGAACTTCCCTTCCGGGGCGTACAGATACTCACGATCCGAAGCAGGCGCGACGCCGGCGAGCAATAGCGTTTGAATATGCAACGGTCGAAAGCGCGTTGCCCACTCCAGGCGGCGCAGGCGGCGCGAAATGTGCGCGGAGTCCGCCAGCTGCCCGCATCCATCGCAAGAAAGCAATAAAGGGTTGGCCATAGGAAAAGTTTAGGTCATTGATCACGGTTAGTGGAAGAGGAGCACAGGCAGGGTGCCTGTGCCAAGGATGGGATCCAGTTAAGTTAGTTGTTCCTTATTTTGAGACTGGGGCGTCCGAGGGTAACTTCGACCGCAAACACCACTTGAGTTCCTGGCTCATGTCCGTGACTTCCATACCGGGCATGACGATGAACTTGCAGGACAGCATTTCGCGAGGCTCGTCGTCGTCGGGGAGTTGGCAGGTCACCCGGCAGTATTGGCAATCTTGATTCCAACAGAAGCGCCCATAGGGGATGGTCTCTGGACTGATAAACTGAAAACAGCGCAGCAAAGAATTCCGCTCCGGCACGTGAAATTTCTTGCCCAGGATCATAATTTCGACGAGTTTTTCGTAGGGACGAAATGGTTCCGACATGACCAAAAGTTTTCCTTTGCAAACGGTGCGGGAGCATCCCCGAGGCGATGGGTCACGCGCTGCACACCAAGAGTAGTGCGTGGCCATGGGTGGAACAATCGAGGAATCTGAGGAAGTAGCCAATGTGCTACGGGGTGAACCCATTCCAGGCTTAACGCAGGAAGAGAGCGGCTTCGCAGAGTGTTTCAGGAGCCGAGGTCGAAGAAGAGGCACATGTTGCGGAATTTTTTGTAGCGTTCCTGAACCAGTTGGCGCGGCGGGACACTGTCTAATTCGAGCAGTTGGCGTTCAAGCACGTCGCCCAACAGCTTGGCGGCACCTTCGTAGTCGCTGTGCGCGCCACCGTCCGGCTCGGGGACAATCTCGTCGATAATGCCGAGATCCCGCAAATCGGGAGCCATAATCTTCATGGCAATCGCGGCGGTTTCGGCCTTTGCGGCGTCACGCCAAATAATGGAGGCGCAGCCCTCGGGTGAAATAACCGAATAGAATCCATTCTCCAGGATATTGACGCGATCGCCCACGGCAATGGCGAGCGCGCCACCGGAGCCGCCCTCGCCGGTGACGGTGACGATTACGGGGACAGGCAGTCGAGCCATTTCCCGGAGATTCCGCGCGATGGCTTCACCTTGGCCGCGTTCTTCCGCGTCAATGCCCGGGTAGGCTCCCGGAGTGTCGACAAAGGTGAGTACCGGACGCCGAAATTTAGCGGCCAGTTGCATGACGCGAAGGGCCTTGCGATAGCCCTCGGGTTTGGGCTGGCCGAAATTGCGGACGACGCGCTGCTTGGTATCTCTTCCCTTCTGTTGCCCGACGACAGCGACCGGACGTCCGCGGAACTTGCCTAGACCAGCGATCAGCGCCTTGTCGTCAGAAAAGTTGCGATCGCCATGAATCTCGATGAAATCCGTAAGCATGAGCGTGATCCAGTCCAGCGTGTGCGGACGCTGGGGATGGCGCGCAATCTGGGCACGCTGCCAAGGACCCAAATGCGTATAGAATTCGCGGCGCAGCTCGAGCACTTCGTGCTTTAGACGTTCGAGTTCCGCATCATCGCCGTTCTCACTGGTCGCGGAAAGGCGGCGGAGTTCCTCAACGTCCTTCTCGAGGCGCTCAATTTGCTGCTGCCGCTCGACGGTTGGGAGGGCCTTCTTATCTTTTCTGGCCGCGCACATTTACGAGATCCTTTGGATCGCTTCGTCACCGCAAATCCGGTCCAGCGCAGCGATGAAATCTGGGGTGACCCGTATCTTACGCTGAGATTGCACAACAGCAGTAGTGCCATCCTGGCTTTTGACCTCAAAGACTACGGTGCTGGGTCCCGCGGCCTTGGCGAAGAGTTCTTCGAGCTGGGCAAGCGCGTCTTCGCTTAACCGCTGCAGGTCCAGTTTGAGACGAAACTCGGGCGGCCCGTTGGTTTCACCGACGGATTCGAGTTTGCGAGCCTCCTGGAGCGAAAGGCGCGTTCCGGCCTCCTCGACCTGCACACGCACTTTCAGCAGGAGCGGCGTACCGGGCTTCAAAATGTTCTCGAGGCGGGTGAAGCTTTCGGGAAAGGCCAGCAATTCCTGCACTCCGGTCATGTCCTGAAGGGTGAAGATGGCCCAGCGAGCACCCTTTTTCGAGCGCATCGGCCGCGTGCCCACGATCAGTGCGGCCACGGCAATTTCTTTACCGTTCCTCTGGCCTTCGACTTCATCGAGCGAGATCGCGCCCAGGTCCCGCAGTCGCGAAGCATATCTTTCGAGGGGATGGCCGGAAACGTAGAAGCCAAGCATGGCGTATTCACTCGCCAACCGCTCTTCTTCGGTCCATGGTTCGGCATCTCGCAATTCGAAATGGACTTTTGCTTCGCTCCCACCGCCGCCAAAAAACAAGCCATGCTGCCCGGATTCCTTAGCGCGCGCGGCCCTTTGGATAGCGGCGATGGCATCGTCCACGGAGGCCAGCATTTGCTCCCGCGGTCCCAGGGAATCCATGGCGCCGCACTTAATCAAACTTTCGAAGACGCGCTTGTTCAAAAAGCGTGATTCGATGCGCTCGCAAAACTCATACAGCGATTTGAAGGGCCCCTGAGTCAGGCAGGAATCGCGAATGGCCTTGGCAGTGTTTTCGCCGACGTTCTTGATGGCCGCCATGCCGAAACGGATGGAATCGCCGACGGGAGTAAAGAACAAATCACTTTCGTTCACATCGGGCGGCAGAATGGGAATGCTCATTCCGCGGGATTCATTGATGTACTTCACCTGTTTTTCCGCATTGCCGGTTTCGGAAGTGAGCAGCGCGGCCATAAATTCAACGGGGTAATGCGTCTTGAGCCAGGCGGTTTGATAAGCCAGCAAGGCATAGGCGCAGGAGTGCGACTTATTGAACCCGTAGCCGGCAAATTCCTCCATCAAATCAAAAATGTGGACGGCTTTCTTTTCCGGAATCTTGTTTTTCTCGCAGCCGGCGAGGAACTTGGCGCGCTGCGCGGCCATTTCCTCTTTTTTCTTTTTGCCCATGGCGCGACGGAGAATATCGGCTTCGCCGAGCGAGAAGGAGGCGAGGCGGTTGGCGATTTGCATCACCTGTTCCTGGTACAGGATCACCCCATAGGTTTCTTCGAGAATGTCTTTAAGTTGGGGAAGTTCGTAGGCCACCTTCGTTTTGCCATGCTTGCGGTTAATGAAATCATCGATCATGCCGCCCTGAATCGGTCCAGGGCGGTACAAGGCGTTGAGCGCGGTCAAATCTTCGATCCGGGTGGGTTGGTAACGGCGGAGAATGTCGCGCATGCCATGCGATTCAAACTGAAAAATAGCGGTGGTGTCGCCGCGAGAAAACAGCTTGTAAGTCTCCGGGTCGTCCAAGGGCAGGCTGTCCAAATCGACTTTCACGCCGCGGTTCTGCTCGACCATCTTGACGGCATCGTAAAGAACCGTAAGCGTGGTCAGGCCGAGGAAATCCATTTTCAGGAGGCCGATTCGCTCCAGCGCGTTCATGTCGTATTGCGTGGTGATTTCGTCGCGGTTCGTTTTGTACACTGGCACGAGTTCGGTGAGCGGTTGCGGCGAGATCACCACGCCAGCGGCGTGAGTAGACGCATGACGGGAGAGGCCTTCCAAGCGCAGGGCGACCTA
>Ga0335076_10005632_pt1 | contig 12645 bp, 9 predicted proteins | sample Lox_Sample_25_FD_206717 | JGI IMG/M metagenome (GOLD analysis project Ga0335076, IMG submission 206717) | Soil microbial communities from Loxahatchee National Wildlife Refuge, Florida, United States - Lox_Sample_2.5 | ecosystem: Environmental > Terrestrial > Soil > Wetlands | place: USA: Florida...
TAAGACGCCCATCTCCGGCAGCCCCTTGGCCTTGCGGACTTGAATCTCTGGATGGGCCTCGGTGACGATATATTGGTGCTGGACCGGGATCACAGGCACGTTGATCCCGACCATGGCGCTGGTCTTTCGCGCGAAATTGCCGGTGGCCGAGACGACATGTTCGCAGACGATCTCGCCCTTGTCGGTGACGACCTTCCACTCGCCGCTGTTCAGGCGCTCAATGGCGACGACTGTTGTCTGGCGGTTGATCTCGGCGCCGTGGTCGCGCGCGCCGCGCGCCAGCGCCTGGGTGAGGTCGGCGGGCTGGATGTAGCCGTCCTCCGGGTGCTGGATCGCTCCAATGATCCCATCGACATTGCAGAGCGGCCAGATCTCCTTGACCTCGAGCGGCGTGAGGAACTTGACCGCGACCCCGATCGTCGCCGCGACGCCGGCGTAATATCGATACTCGTCCATCCGATCGCTGGTGCGGGCGAGACGGATGTTGGAGACCTGCGCGAAGCCGACATTGAGGCCGGTCTCTTTTTCGAGCGTCTGGTAAAGCGCGACCGAATATTTGTGGATCTGGCCGACCGAGTAGCTCAAGTTGAACAGCGGCAGCAGACCCGCCGCATGCCAGGTCGAGCCCGAGGTCAATTCCTTGCGCTCGACAAGGACGCTGTCGCTCCAGCCCTTCTTCGCCAGATGATAGAGCGTCGAGACGCCGACCACGCCGCCGCCGATCACCACCGCGCGCGCATGGGTTCTCATCAATTGTCCTCAGGGCTGATCGTTAGCGTCGGCTTCTCCCTCCGCGGGAGAAGGTGGCCGCGAAGCGGCCGGATGAGGGGTCCGCGCGCGGCGCATCGGCGTCAATAATTCATGTCGGGCATCGACGCTTTCTTGCGCTCGATGAAGTCGCGGATCGCCTCGTCCTTTCCGGGATCGAGCGGCGGGGCCTCGTATTCGGCCAGCATTGACTTCCAAAGCGCGTTGGCGCGAGTGGCGGCGTCCTTCGAGCCTTCCTCGCGCCATTGCTCGACAGAATTGTTGTCGGCGATGTTCGACCGATAGAACGCGGTCTCGAAATTGGCTTGCGTGTGGGCGCAGCCGAGGAAATGCCCGCCCGGCTCGACCTGATGGAAGGCTTCCATCGCCTGGCTGTTATCGCTGAAGTCAACGCCCTTGGCGAGCACGTGCATGGCGCCGAGCTGGTCGAAGTCCATCACGAATTTCTCATATGACGCGGCGAGCCCGCCCTCGAGCCAGCCGGCGGCGTGGAGCACGAAATTGGCCCCTGCAAGCACCGTTGGCACGAGCGTCTGGGCGCTTTCATAGGCCGCCTGCGCATCGGGGATCTTGGAGGCGCAGAGCGACCCGCCGGTGCGGAACGGCATGTTCATCCGTCGCGCGAGCTGGCCTGCGCCGAAGATCGCCAGCGACGCCTCGGGGGTGCCGAATGTCGGGGCGCCGGATTGCATCGAGAGGGTGGACACGAAGGTGCCGAACACCACCGGCGCGCCCGGGCGGGTCAACTGGCAGAACGCGGTTCCCGCCAGGACCTCGGCCAGCACCTGGGTCAGCGTGCCGGCGACCGTCACCGGGCTCATCGCGCCGGACAGGATGAAAGGAGTGATGATGCAGGCTTGATTGGCCTTCGCATAGGCTTCAGCAGCGCCGAGCATGCTCGAATCCCAGACCAGCGGCGAATTGGCGTTGATGAGGCTGGTCAGCACCGTGTTGTCGCGAACGAAGTCCTCACCGAACAGCAGCTCGCAGATGCGCACGCTGTCCTCGGCCCGCTCGGGCTTTGTGACCGAGCCCATGAACGGCTTGTCCGAATATTTGAGATGAGCATAGACCATCTCGAGGTGCCGCTTGTTGACGGGCAAGTCGACCGGCTCGCACACCGTTCCGCCGGAATGGTGGATGTAGGGGCTCATGTACGCGAGCTTGACGAAATTCTTGAAGTCCTCGAGCGTCCCGTAGCGGCGGCCATTGTCGAGGTCGTGGACGAACGGCGAGCCGTAGTTGGGCGCGAACACCATCGCGTCGCCGCCGATGACGACGTTGCGCTCGGGGTTGCGCGCGTGCTGAATGTATTGCGACGGCGTCGTCGCGCAGAGCTGGCGCACGAGCCCGCGCGGAAAGCGCACCCGCTCGCCCTTGATGTCGCAGCCGGCGTTGCGGAAGAGATCGAGCGCGCGCGTAAAGTCGCGGAACTCGACGCCGACTTCCTCGAGCAGCGTCTCGGCGTTGCGCTCGATCGTTTCGAGGCCCTCTTCGCTCACGATCTCGGTGAGAGGAATTTTCCGTGTGATGTAGGGGACGGACGCGTGCGCCCGATGGGCGCGCGCCGAGCGGCGCGCCTCGCGGCCCCGTCTGGGCTCCCTTGCGGCGGCCGATGCGCTTTCCGACATGGCGTTCCCGCCTTTCCCGCTTGTTCTTTTGCCCGCTCGCCCGGGACATTGCGCCAGCGCGGCGCCGATTTGAACCCGAAAATTGAGGCGCAGGCATATGTCTGGGTTTGTCTCGCCGCTGCCGCTGCAACTACCGCTGCTTCGTCGCCCAATCGGGCGCGACGTAATAGGGCGCGTTCGAGGCTGGCAGGGGATCGCGGCCCAGGATCATGTCGGAGGCTTTCTCGGCCAGCATGATGGTCGGCGCGTTGAGGTTGCCATTGGTGATCGACGGCATGATCGAGGAATCGACCACCCGGAGCCCTTCGACGCCGATCACCCGGGTCTCCGGGTCAACGACGGCGGACAAGTCCGCGGACGATCCCATCTTGCATGCGCCGGAGGGGTGGTAGGCGCTGTCAACCTTGTCGCGCACGAAGGCGTCGATCGCCTCGTCGCTGACGCAGCTCTCGCCGGGCTGGATTTCCCGGCCGCGATAGGGGTCGAATGCGGCTTGAGCGAAGATCTCGCGGGTCAGCCGGACGCAGGCGCGCATCTCGACCCAGTCGTCGGGATGGCTCATGTAGTTGAACTGAATCGCCGGAGGCGCGGCCGGATCGGGCGATCTCAGGCGAACCCAGCCGCGGCTCTTTGACTGCATCGGCCCCACATGGGCCTGAAAGCCATGTTCGCGGGCCAGCGTCGAGCCGTCGTAGGCGACCGCGATCGGCAGGAAATGGAACTGAATGTCGGGGTAGCGAACGCCGGCGTGCGAGCGGATGAAGCCGCCGGCCTCGAAATGATTGGAGGCGCCGAGGCCTTTGCCTCGCATGAGCCATTCGGCGCCGATCAGCGCCCGCCCGACGAAGCCGGTATGGGAAAAGAGCGTGATCGGCTGCTTCGAGGCGACCTGGACCGTGAATTCGAGATGGTCCTGCAGGTTCTCGCCGACGCCCGGGCGGTCGGCGACGACCTCGATCCCGAAGGCCTTGAGTTCCGCCGCCGGGCCGACCCCGGAGAGCTTCAAGAGTTGCGGCGAATTGATCGCGCCGCCGCACAGGACGACCTCGCGCCGCGCGCGGATGAAATCCTCGCGCCCGTCGCGCCGGTAATGGACGCCGGCGGCGCGCCGCCCGTCGAAGGCGATGCGCGTCGCCAGCGCGCGGGTGAAGACCTTGAGGTTGGCGCGCTTCATGGCGGGCCTGAGATAGGCGTTGGCGGCGGATGCGCGGACGCCGCCTCTGACCGTCATGTCGAGAGCGCCGAATCCCTCCTGCCGCTCGCCGTTGAGGTCGCCGCTGACGGCGTAGCCGGCCTCGCGGCCCGCCTCGATGAAGGCCGCATAGAGCGGATTGCGCTTCGCCCCCTGTGCGGTGGCGAGCGGCCCCTCGCCGCCTCGCCAGGCGTCGGCGCCGCCGGCAAAGCTTTCCGCCCGGCGGAAATAGGGCAGCACGTTTTGATAGTCCCAGCCCTTCGCGCCCTCCTCCTCCCAGCGGTCGAAGTCGAGCGGATGCCCGCGCACGTAGACGAGGCCGTTGATCGACGACGAGCCGCCGAGAACCCTGCCGCGCGGGCAGGCGATGCGCCGGCCGTTGAGAAAAGGCTCGGGCTCGCTGACATAGCCCCAGTTGAACGCCTTCATGTTCATCGGCATCGACAGCGCGGCCGGCATCTGGATGAAGATCGAGCGGTCTGAGCCGCCATATTCGAGGACGCAGACGGAATGCTTGCCGTCCTCGGTCAGGCGATCGGCCAGCACACAGCCGGCCGAGCCCGCCCCGACGATGATGTAGTCGAATTCCGCGTCCATTGCGCCGATGTGCGGCGCCGAACACGATGCGGCAAGCGTCAGTTTGCGGCGCGCCGATCGATTTTTTCGCGACCTTGCGAACCCTCATCCCGCCGCGCCGCACGCGGCCACCTTCTCCCGCAACCGGGAGACGGGGTTGCCGCGGACTCCTCTCGCTTGCGTCCCCTCTCCCGCCTCCGGGAGAGGGCAAGCATGCGTGCTTCAGGTCGGCTCGGGACCGCGCGAGATCGCGGCGACGCCGGTGCGCGAGACTTCGACAAGCCCGATAGGGCGCATCAGCTCGACGAAATCGTCGATCTTGCGCGGCGAGCCGGTCAGTTCGAAGATGAGGCTTTCGACCGTGGCGTCGATCACCTTGGCGCGGAAGGCCTCCGAGAGGCGCAGCGCCTCGGTCCGGTTTTCGCCCTTGCCTTTCACCTTGATCATCGCCAGCTCGCGCTCGATCGCGCGCACGGTGAGCGTCAGGTCCTTCACCGAGTGGACGGGGACCAGCCGCTCGGTTTGATGGCGGATCTGCTCGATGGTTTCGGGCGTGCCGGAGGTAACGATGGTGATGCGCGAGAGATGGGTCTCGTGCGCCACCTCAGCCACGGTCAGGCTTTCGATGTTGTAGCCGCGGCCCGAGAACATGCCGACGACGCGCGCCAGCACGCCCGGCTCGTTGTCGACCAGCACCGATAGCGTATGGGTCTCGGCCTTGGCCTTTGCGGTCGCCGACGAATAGGGCGACAGCGGTTGCGCGGGTGTCTTGCTCATGGCGTTCATGGGTCCTCGTTGTCCTGTAGCAGTCAGGCGGCGGCGGCGTTCGGCGCGGCCGCCACCCACCGCTGGAAAAGATCGAAGTCGATATTGCCGCCCGAGAGCACCAGTCCGACCTTGCGCCCTTTGAGGCGCGATTTTTCCTTCAGCGCCGCAGCGAGCGCCGCCGCGCCCGCGCCCTCGGCAAGATTGTGGGAGTCGGTCCAATAGGCGCGGATGGCGGCGGCGATCTCTTCGTCGCCGACCAGCGCGATCCGCGCCGCGCCCTTGAGGATGACGGCTAGCGCCTCGTCGTCGGGAACGCGCGTCGCCATGCCGTCGGCCAGAGTGTCGGCGCTGTTGGTCCGCACGACGTGGCCTGCGCTGAACGAGAGCGCGTAGGCCGGCGCTTCGGCCGACTGGACGCCGACGATCTCGGTCTTCACGCCGAGCGCGTCGCGCGCGGCGATGCAGCCGCAGACGCCCGAGCCCTGGCCGATCGGGACGTAGAGAACGTCGAGATTGGCATGCTCGCTCAAAAGCTCGAGCGCATAGGTCGAGACGCCGAGCGCGAGATCGCGATGAAAAGAAGGAACCATGTGGAGGTTGCGCGCCTCCGCAAGCCGCGCCGCCTCCTCGCGCGCCGCCTGGAAGTCGGGGCCGAATTCGATCAGCTCGGCGCCGAGCGCGCGCATGGCGGCGTTTTTCTCGGCCGAATTGCCGTGGGGAACGAGGATCGTCGCGGTAACGCCGGCGCGCCGCGCGGCGAAGGCGAGGCTTTGCCCATGATTGCCGCGGGTCGCCGAAATCAGCCCTCGCGTCTTGGGCTCGCGCCTGAGAAGCGCGTCGACATAGGTCAGCCCGCCGCGAACCTTGAAGGCTCCGGTCGGCTGGTGGTTCTCGTGCTTGACGACGACTTCGGCGCCGAGGCGGGCGCCGATCAGGGGCCAGGCGATCGCCGGCGTCGGCGCGAGCGCCTTGCCGATGCGCTCGTGCGCGTCGCGCATTTCGCTTAAGGTGAACATCGCTGAGCTTCCGTCGTTGCGCTTCCCTTCTCCCTCCGGGAGAAGGTGGCCCGAAGGGCCGGATGAGGGGTTCCCCTCACCCCCGGCCCCTCTCCCGCAAGGGGAGAGGGGACTCAGACCAGCATCTTGCCCTTTTCGTCGATCACCTTGTCCAGTTCGACGCCGGCGTCGTCCTCGAGGTCGGCCATCAGCATCTCGTTATGCGCCTTCCCCGACGGGATCATCGGGAAGCAGTTCTCCTTCTGATCGACGATGCAGTCGAAAATGACCGCCCTCGGCGTCTCGATCATCTCGAGGATCGCCGCGTCGAGCTCGGCCGGGTCGGAGCAACGGATTCCGTGCGCCCCATAGGCCTCGGCGAGCTTGACGAAGTCGGGCAGCGAATCGGTGTAGCTCTCCGAATAGCGCCCGCCGTGCAGCAGCTCCTGCCACTGGCGCACCATGCCCATGTACTGGTTGTTGAGAATGAAGATCTTGATCGGCAGGCGGTACTGCGCCGCAGTCGACATCTCCTGCATGTTCATCAGCACCGAGGCTTCGCCGGCGATGTCGACCACCAGCGACTTGGGATGCGCGAGCTGCGCCCCGATCGCCGCCGGGAGCCCGTAGCCCATCGTGCCGAGTCCGCCCGAGGTCATCCAGCGGTTCGGCTCCTCGAAGGCGAAGTGCTGCGCCGCCCACATCTGATGCTGGCCGACCTCAGTCGTGACATAGACGTCGCGGCCCTTGGTCAGTTCGTAGAGCCGCTTCACCGCGTGCTGCGGCTTGATGATCTTCGAGGAATTGAGGAAGCCGAACGAATCGCGCGCCCGCCAGCCGTCGATCGCGGCCCACCAGCGCGCGAGCGCCGCCTCGTCCCCCCGGTGCGCGCCCTCGCGCCACAGCCGCGTCATGTCCTCGAGCACATGGGCGCAGTCGCCGACGATCCCGAGATCGACCTTGACGTTCTTGTTGATCGACGACGGGTCGATGTCGATGTGGATCTTCCTCGACTTGGGCGAGAAGGCGTCGAGGCGCCCGGTGATGCGGTCATCGAAGCGGGCGCCGACCGAGATCATCAGATCGCAGTCATGCATCGCGTTGTTGGCCTCGAACGAGCCGTGCATGCCGAGCATGCCGAGCCATTGCTTGTCGGAGGCCGGATAGGCGCCGAGACCCATCAGCGTCGAAGTTATCGGGAAGCCCGTCATGCGGACAAGTTCGCGCAGAAGGGCCGAAGCATGCGGTCCGGAATTGATCACGCCGCCGCCGGTGTAGAAGATCGGCTTTTTCGCCGCCGCCATCATCTCGACCGCGTGCCGGACCCGCTCGAGATCGCCCTTGAGCTGCGGCTGATAGGTCTTGTGCTGGATGTTCTTCTCGAACGCATAGGCGCCGCTGGCGAACTGCACGTCCTTCGGAATGTCGACGACCACCGGGCCGGGGCGGCCGCTCGAGGCGATGTAGAACGCCTCATGCAGGATCCGCGGCAGGTCCTCGATCCGGCGGACAAGGTAATTGTGCTTGGTGCAACTGCGGGTGATGCCTGTCGTGTCGCATTCCTGGAACGCGTCGGAGCCGATCAGATGGGTCGGCACCTGGCCGGTGATGCAGACGAGCGGGATCGAGTCCATCAGCGCATCGGTCAGGCCGGTGATCGCGTTGGTCGCGCCCGGCCCCGAGGTGACCAGCAGCACGCCGACCTTGCCGGTCGAGCGGGCGTAGCCCTCGGCGGCGTGGGCCGCGCCCTGCTCGTGGCGGACCAGGATGTGCCTGAGCTTGTTCTGGTGGAAGATGGCGTCGTAGATCGGCAGCACCGCGCCGCCCGGATAGCCGAACACCATCTCGACGCCCTGGTCCTTGAGCGCCTCGACGACCATTTCCGCGCCGGTCATGTGCTTGGCCATAGTCGCTACTCTCCGCCTTGTGTCTCGTCGATCGGGAATTTAGGGCAACAAAAAAGGCCCTCAGAGGGGCCTTCGGGTAAGCGCTAGCTAACGGGGACAGGATCTATGCCTGCCCGCTCCCCAGCGCCGATGATACGATAAGATACGCCACGTCCAGCCGCCTCACTGCCCGATGCCTCAAATTACCGAACCGGGCTAGCGACGTCAAGGTGCCGGTCTGGACAAGGTTTCCGTTCGAATTTCAGGTTTGGCGGCGCGCCAGCCCGATTGGATCGCATCGACAAGCGCTCACCGGGCCGCCGTTGTCCCGCGCCCGCAAGAAGCGGCCGAAACAGTCACGCCGGAACGAGGCTTTCCCGGAAATTTTTTACCTTGGGCGCCTTCCCTTTCGTATCGAGCGTGAAGCCCTCTTTACTAAGGCGTTTCGCCTGGTCCTCCGCGCCGCCGGGAAACCGATTGATAAGCGCCCCATTCGCTTTCACGACCCGCCAATAGGCGACTTTGTTGCTGGGATCATGGGCGATGGCCTGAAGGGCCTTTTGGGTTGTCACCGGGCATGTCCCCTGGACGTTAAATTGCTGGGCAAGTTTCTGGCAAATGAGACTCGTGGTGATGAGTTTGCCCTCTGGCATTGTCTCGATCAGCGCCGCCACGGTCGCAGGACCAGGCAAGAGCATCTTGCCTGCGCCGCCAAAAAAACTCAGGCGCTCCTTGGGAATGTCGACGATGACGTCCTGATCGGGCGCCATGTTCTTCCTCGCTTTCTTGGCTCGGCGGCATCCCTCGTCGGCCGCGGCGCCGCAAAATCCCTCGGCGGCGCGTTCGATCGCTTCCTTCAGTTTATCACGGCGGGGCCAGCCAGCGAAGGCTGTCAGCGCGCTCGCTCGATCCGGTTCTCGGCCAAAACCAAACAATCAAATAGGCCGCACTGGCAGCCATGATGTCGTTGTCGTCGAACGCCGCGGGCGCTGTTGATGTGACTCGCGCCAAACCCTGTTGTTAAGCTCCAATGATGGCGACTTCCGGTTTGTGCCCAACACATTCCTGGCTAGATTAGCGCCCGTGATGCGACTCATGCTCGCCGAGATTCGCCGCCGTTACGTGATCGAGACGCGTCCGCTCGACGCGGAGACCGAAGCCGCGCTGAAGGCCGATCCGCGCCCCGGCGCAAAGGGGATTCTCGACGCCATCGCCCGGCGCCGCGCCGAGAACCGATCGGAGGGGCAGCGCCTGCGCAAGCTGCTGCAATTCGAGAGCGCGCTCTGGGAGACGGGCGTGACGCATGTGGCCGGCGTCGACGAAGCCGGCATGAGTCCGCTCGCCGGGCCGGTGGCGGCGGCCGCCGTCATTTTCGCGCCGGGATCGCGCATTCCCGGCGTCGACGATTCGAAGAAGCTCGATGCGGCGACCCGCGAGACGCTGGCGGTCGAGATCAAGGGGCGCGCGATCGCGTGGTGCGTCGCTTTCGCCGAGGTCGAGGAGATCGACCGGGTCAATATCTACTGGGCCGGGCTTTTGGCGATGCGCCGCGCCGTCGAGGGTCTGTCGGTCGCGCCCCAGCACATCCTGCTCGACGCGCGCCGTCTCAAAGAGCTGCCGACGCCGCAGCAGGCGATCGTCAAAGGCGACGCCAAGAGCCTGACCATCGCCGCCGCCTCGATCCTGGCCAAGACGGCGCGCGACGCCCTGATGTGCAAGCTCGATGGCGAATATCCGGGATACGGCTTCTCCAAACACAAGGGCTATCCGGTCCGCGAGCATCGCGCCGCTCTCGCCCGGCTCGGCGCTTCGCCGGTTCATCGCCGCTCGTTCGCGCCAGTGCGCGAGATCCTTGGCCTGCCGCCGCTTCCGTTGTGGGAACATGCGGACAAGGTCGCGGAAGGTGGGCAAGAGTCGGGACAACCCGCGTCCGCGCAAGGACTATGACCGCCCCGCCGGCGACTCTTCGAACCATCAAAGCCGGCCCGCTCGAGATCTCCTACGAAGAGAGCGGCCCCGCCTCCGGCTGGCTGTGCATCATGGGTCACGGCTTCCCCTACGACGTCCACGCCTGTGCCGAATCCGCGCCGCTTCTGGCCGAAGCGGGGGCGCGGGTCATTGTCCCCTACCCTGCGCGGCTATGGGCCGACGCGGTTCCTCTCGGAGAGAACGCCGCGCTCGGGCGAGCAGGCGGCGCTGGGCGCCGACCTCAAGGCGCTGATGGACGCGCTCAAGATCGACCGCGCCGTGCTTGGCAGCTACGATTGGGGCGGGCGCGCCGGCTGCGTCGTCGCGGCGCTCTGGCCTGCGCGCGTGCAGGCGCTCATCAGCGGCAATTCCTACAACATCCAGAACATCGCAGGGGCGATGGAGCCGGCGAGCCCGGAAGAGGAAGCCTCGTTCTGGTACCAGTATTACTTTCACAATGAGCGCGGCCGCCGCGGCCTCGTGAGAGACCGGCGCGGGATCGCGCGCCTGCTCTGGCGCATGTGGTCGCCGACCTGGGCGTTCAACGAGGCGACGTTCGAGCGCACGGCGCGCGCCTTCGACAATCCGGATTTCGTCGAGTTGGTCATCTATTCCTACCGCCATCGCTACGGGCTCGCCCCTGGCGATCCGGCCTATGCGGATGTCGAAACGGCGCTCGCCGCGCAGCCGAGGATCGCGGTCCCCACGATCACCATCGACGGCGAGGCCGACGGAGTGAATACGGGAACCTCCCATCACGCGCGTATGTTCTCGGGGCCGCACGAGCATCGCATTTTCCGCGGCGCCGGCCACAACCTGCCGCAGGAGCAGCCGGAGGAATGGGCGCGCGCGGTGGTCGAGGCGCGGGGCAATGGCCGATCGTTAAAGGGAACAAAAGCAGATGTCGGGCGTTTTTCGGCGTTGAGGGGCCTTCGCCGTGGGAATCACCGAAGACTCGAGCGTTCGTCCGCTGGATAGGGCTGATCGCCCGCGGCTGGTCGATGCGCTCGGCCCGGGCCTGATCACCGGCGCGTCGGATGATGATCCGAGCGGCATCGCCACCTATTCGCAGGCCGGCGCCGCGTTCGGCTTCGCCCTGGTCTGGACGCTGCTCTTCACCTATCCGCTGATGTGCGCGATCCAGATGGTCAGCGCCGAAATCGGCCGGGTCACCGGCAAGGGCATCGCGGCCAATATGCGCGGCTGCTATCCCGGATCCGTCCTTTACGCGCTGGTCGCGCTTCTCATTCTCGCCAATGTCATCAACATCGGCGCCGACCTCGGGGCGATGGCGGCGGCGCTTCGCCTGATGGCGCCCGGTCCGCAATGGGCCCATGTGGCGGCGTTCGCGATCGTCATCGCTTTGCTCGAAGTGTTCATGAGCTACGCGCGCTACGCCTCCATCCTGCGCTGGCTGACGCTGTCGCTATTCGCCTATGTCGCGACCGTGTTTGTCGTCGGCGTTCCCTGGGCGAAGGTCGCGGTCCATCTCGTGATCCCGCATATCGAATGGACGGCAAGCTACTTTACGGTCGTGGTCGCCGTCTTCGGCACCACGATCAGCCCCTATCTGTTCTTCTGGCAGGCGTCAGAGGAGGTCGAGGAGGAGAAGGAGAATCCCGCCGCGGAGCCGCTGGCGCAAGCGCCGGCGCAGGCGCCGCGGGAGCTGGCGCGCATCCGTCTCGACACGCTGGCCGGCATGGCCGCCTCGAATCTCGTCGCGCTGTTCATCGTGCTGACGACGGCGGCGACCCTCAACGCCCACGGGGTGACCAACATCGAGACCTCGGCGGACGCGGCCAAGGCGCTGAGGCCGATCGCCGGCGATTTCGCGTTCGCCGTCTTTGCCCTCGGCATTGTCGGAACCGGCCTGCTCGCCGTGCCGGTCCTGGCGGGCAGCGCCGCCTATGCGCTCGGGGAGGCGCTGGGCTGGCGGGTTGGTCTCGGCGAACTGCCCCGCCGCGCGCCGGCCTTCTATTGGGCGATCGCCGCGGGAATCCTGATCGGCGCGCTGCTCAATTTCTCGCCGCTCGATCCGATCAAGGCCTTGTTCTGGAGCGCCGTCGTCAACGGCGTCGCGGCGGTTCCGATCATGGCGATGATCATGCTGATGGCCTCGCGGCGAAAGGTGATGGGCCAGTTCGCTCTCAAACCCTGGCTCAAGGCGCTCGGCTGGATCGCGACCGCCGTGATGGCCGCTGCAACCATCGGCATGTTCGCGACCTGGAACGCCTGAGGGCGTCCGGCGCGAGGCCTCAGCGGCGAGCGCGGCCCGCTGACGCTGTGCTAAGACATTTCGGCGGCCGTGAAGGGAACGTGCGTTCCGCGCAAGCATGGCTTGCATCGAACAAGGGGATCGCCATGCAGAGGGCTTCGGCCGATGACGCTGGTTCAGATAGCGTCAAAACCGCGCTTTCCGGCTATGAGCTCCTCAACGACCCTCGTCTCAACAAGGGCACGGCGTTCACCGAGGCCGAGCGCGACGCCTTCGACCTGCACGGCCTCCTGCCGCCCAGAATCGGGACGCTCGAAGAGCAGGCGTCGCGCCGCCTCCAAGTGCTGCGCAGCTTCGAGACCGATCTCGAGCGCTACGCTTTCCTGCGCGACCTCCAGGACACGAACGAGACGCTGTTCTATGCGGTGCTCACCCAGAACCTCGAGGAGCTGTTGCCGATTGCTTACACCCCGACGGTCGGCGCGGGCTGCCAGCAGTTCAGCCGGTTCTTCCGCAAACCGCGCGGCCTCTTCCTCAGCCTGCCGCACAGGGACCGGATCGCGCAAATCCTTGGTCATCCGCGCTTCGACAAGGTCGAGGCGATCGTCGTCACCGATGGGGAGCGGATTCTGGGTCTCGGCGACCA
>Ga0335076_10005635_pt1 | contig 12643 bp, 13 predicted proteins | sample Lox_Sample_25_FD_206717 | JGI IMG/M metagenome (GOLD analysis project Ga0335076, IMG submission 206717) | Soil microbial communities from Loxahatchee National Wildlife Refuge, Florida, United States - Lox_Sample_2.5 | ecosystem: Environmental > Terrestrial > Soil > Wetlands | place: USA...
TATGCCACGCAGGCAGCGCGCTGGTGCTCTAAAGTGACGCCCCAGTTGAAGGATGGTGGTGCACATGTCTACGACCGCTGATGCGTTGCCTGACGACACCGAAAAGGACACTCAGGGGAAACCTGGGTCACGCATCCTTGGGTCGAGACGGGGCGTACGGCGATCAGCTTCGGGATCGTCAATGGTCCGCGAGGTGACTTGCCCGCTCTCACAGAGTTCGTCCTGCAGGTCGAAGAGCTCGGACTGGACGGATTCTGGGTCACCGACCATCCAGTGTGGTATCCGGATAGTTTGATCACCTTGGCCGCTGTTGCGGGGGTGACAAAGCGTATCCGGCTGGGGACGCTCGTCGCCTGCGTCCCGTACCGCAACCCCGTGGTGTTGGCGCGGATGACCGCCGACATTGATGCGCTGAGCAATGGCCGCCTGGTGGTGGGGCTGGGCATGGGCGATAACGACGACGAATTCAAGCAGATGGGGATCGCGCTGCGCAGTATCCGCGAGCGCCAGGAGATGTTGGATGAGACGGTCCGGATTCTGCGCTGGCTCTGGGGTGATGCCCCGTCGGCTCCGGCGAGTCGACACTACAGCGTGAGCGCGGAACCGCTGAAACCGGCGCGGGTCCAACGGCCCCGGATCCCGATCCTGATCGCCGGAGGCGGCGAGCGGGTCACGTTGCGACAGGTGGCCGAGCATGCCGACGCCTCGAATTTCGGCCAACACCACTGGACGGGCGCAGTCCAGGGCGACGAAGGCATACAGCGCCGACTCGCGGCACTTCGCGGCTGGTGCGAACGGCTGGTACGACCATACGACTCGGCGCTCAAGACCAATACCACACTCCCGCTGATCATTGCCGACACTCGATCTGCGGTTGCCGACAAACTCGACCGGTATCTGCCCCCCTTTATCCGTGAGATCACCACCGAGAGCATGGTGGCCGGGACCCCCGAGAGGTAATTGCCCACTACGCCCCGCTAGTCCGCGCGGGTCTCCAACATTTCGTGGCGATGGTGTACGGGAGCGACATCGACACCGTCCGCCTACTAGCTGAGCGGGTCCTTCCGGAGCTACGCGACCTGCACGCAAATCCCCTCGCTTAACGCGACAACTTCGGCTTGCTCGCGAGCACCGACAACGCTTCAGCAATCTCAGCGTCGTGAATAGCAATTCAGGAGAACGGTTGTGAGCAGCATAAACGCGGCGGATGCGCACCGCTCGACCCACTTGTCGGCTTACACTTCGGCAATGTTCTCCGAGACGCGCTACGCGCTGAACGGGGACTTGCGCGTCGCGTACCGCGCGTCGGGTGAAGGTCCTCGCGACATTGTGTTCGTTTCGAACTGGTTCACCACCTGTGAGCTTTTTCCGGAGCTGCCGTCTGTTCAGGGGTGGGTCGCGGCGATGACATCGCTGGGTCGGCTGATCTTTTTCGACCAGCCGGGCACTGGAGCGTCCGATCCCGTCACTCCGGGCGCGCTGCCGACCTTGGAGCAATGGGCCGACAGCATCACTGCGGTGCTTGACGATCTCGGGAGTAGCGAAGCGGTCCTCGTCACCATTGTCGGGTCGCTCTCCACGGGGGCCCTGTTCGCGGCGACACATCCGTCCCGCACGACAGCATTGGTGGTGCTTGAGGGCTACGCAGACCCGTCGGCCATCGCCGATATCGAGGGAGCCCTCGCCACGGTCGTCGCCATGTGGGGCACCGGGAAGTTCCAGCCCGTTTTTAGTCCGGACATGCCGTGGAACGAGGAGATCCGGACAATGTGGGCCCGAGAAGAACGCATGGCGGCCAGCCCGGCGACGGTAGGTCTCATGATGCCGCTCATAGCCGAGGTGGACGTGCGGGCGCTGCTTCCCACGGTCCGCGTACCAACCCTCGTCCTCCACCACACCGACGACGAGTGGATCCCGCCCGCGCACGGCAAGTACATCGCTGATCACATACCGGGCGCGAAATACGTCGAGCTCCCAGGCCGCAACATATACCACTTCGTCGAACCTTGGAGACCGTCGTTCCAGGAGATCGCCGAGTTCCTCACCGGCCAGCAGGCTGATGTGGCCGATGATCGGGTTCTGGCCACGGTGCTGTTCACCGACATCGTGGATTCGACGCGGCGCGCGGCGGAGATGGGTGACCGTGACTGGCGTGCCTTGCTTGATGCGCACGACGCCGTCATCCGGTCTCAGCTTGCCCGGTTTCGGGGCCGCGAGGTGAACACATCCGGCGACGGCTTCCTCGCGATGTTCGACGGCCCGCAGCGAGCGATCCGCTGCGCCATGGCAATTCGCGACGCGGTGCAGGCGCTGGGCATCCAGGTGCGCGCCGGGTTGCACACCGGCGAGTGCGAGATCCGCGGCGACGAGATCGGTGGTATCGGCGTGCACATCGGCGCGCGCGTGAGCGCCTTGTCCGGGCCGAACGACGTGCTCGTGTCCAGCACGCTGCGAGACCTGGTGATCGGGTCAGGGCTTGCGTTCGAAGACCGGGGCACTCACCAACTGAAGGGCGTGCCCGGCGAATGGCGCGTCTTCGCGGTCGCTTCTACGTGAGCAGCGAGACGGTCTGACATGCCGCAAATTGAGGCGTTAGAGTCCGAAACGCGAGAGTCCGCTACGCGATTTGCGGAGCCAGAGATGTCCGTCATCGATAGATCTGCCGGCACGGAATCGGGTCGGCGGGTGGCATATGCGCAAATGGGGCACCTCGACTGAACACCGCTGTTCTACTTCCACGGCCTCCCCGGATCAAGGTTGGATTTCGATCAGCCGCTTAACCGCGCCGCACTCGATGAATCTGGTGTGCGACTTATCGGGATCGATCGCCCCGGCTATGGCCGCTCTACGCACCAGGCCGGTCGGCGATACCGCGATTGGCCTACCGATGTCCTCGCGGTTGCCGGCGAGCTGGGAATCGACCGGTTCGGCATCCTTGCCTACTCCACCGGCGGTCCGTATGCAGTGGCCTGTGCCCTGGCGTTTCCAGAGAGGCTGACCTTCGTAGGCATCGTCAGCGGCATCGGACCGGCGGAGACTCCTCGTCGTGCTGAGGGCTTGCCCAGGACAATCGTGACCGCGATCGGACTTTCCCGCAGGGCTCCCGCCGTCGCGCGGTGGGTGTTGAAACACACGTCACCAGAACGTTTTTCGCGTCAGTTCGACAAAGATCTTTCTCCCGTAGATCGCGTGTTTCACCGCGATCCCGAGGTTCGTCAAGCCGCCATCGATTTCTTTGCCGAAGCCACCAGAAACGGGCCGCACGGATTGGTCGAGGACTACGGACTCATGGGTACGCCGTCAGGACTGGACTACTCCGCCGTACAGTGTCCGATCCGCTTGTGGCATGGCGACGCTGATGCCACCGTCCCGGTCCACCACGCCGAATATGTGGCCCGGTTGCTTCCGAAAGCCGACTTGGAGGTACTTCCAGGCGTGGGGCATCTGCACACCCCAGATCGCTGGGCCGAGTTCGTCAATGCGGCGAGGGACGCCGTTGGTCCGATGGGCCGGGGGTACCCGGACTGACGGGTGCGTGAAACGCCAGACGGCGCAAGGCATCGAAGTGCGCGCCGGGTTGCACACTGGGGAGTGCGAGGTCCTCGGCGATGACATCGGCGGGATCGGTGTGCACATCGGCGCGCTAGGCCCCAGCACGCTTGGCGCGCAGGCGGGCAAGCTCATCCATGTCCGGCTCCACCTCCACCACCCCAGCCGCGGTGCCGCCAATCAACGACACCTCCCGGGCCAACCCATAAACCTGAGCCCGGTCAGCTGCCTTCACGCTGTCCAGTTTCCCCGATCCCACAGACGCCCAACGAATCACGCCATTACCGCATGTCACCCATGCCGAAACCGCTTGTAGCAGCACACGGCAGCAAGGTGCACATCGTCCAATCTCGGGCGGAGGGGGCTACCACCAGCGGGTTGGGTGTGTTTTGGCCATTCCTTTTCGCGCGGAGCCCCTCCCCCCTACCCAATGGCGGTGGCACAAGTGATTTAGTGACGCCGCTTCTGCTCCGGATACCAAGTGCGTTTGTGCACCTCTTCGGCACGATACTCAGCCAGATCGAATCTGCTGGAGCGGACGGCGACATATGCGTGCCGCAGCCGCCCCAATGAGACCTGCTTCTGCGCCGCGCAACGATGAGACGATCGATCACCTGACCCCACTGGGCGGTCGTGGCTTGTCCAAGCCGGAGTTAGATTGAGCGTCGTGGCCCCAATACTCACGGCCTGCAGCGGCTTTCTGCTCGCGGTCTTGTGGATGGATCTGATCTTCGACGTCCAGGTGCTCGAATACCGAAGTGTGGGTAGGGAATTGCCCGAACCGGTGCTAGCTTCAATCGCCAATTACTACCACCGCGCCACGACCACGTCACGACAGATGAGCCGGCTGATCGCGCTTGTCATGATCAGCTTGTTGGCCGCACTCGCGTTCGAGGCGACTCGCGGCCGCGATCCCGGATGGCTACTCGTGGCATCGGCCGCGCTCGCGGGAGTCCCCATGGTGCTGGCACTGACCCACACGGTCCCCAGCGCCGTTCGACTCGGACACCGTGCGGACACTCCGGCCGAGCAATCCCGGCTCGCGCGAGCCATCTGCCGGGATCACCTGGTCTGCGCCCTCGGAATGCTCGCATTCCTGGTCCTCTGGGTGGCACGCACCGCCTCGGTCTGACACCTCGTAGTGTCGACGCGCTGGTCAGGGGCGGCTGGCCACGTCAGCGAGGTCCGTACTAAACTAGAACACGTTTCAATTAGGCGAGCATCCCAGGAGTAGGCATGCACACCGCAATTTGCGACGAGCTCGGCATCGAGTTCCCGATCTTCGCCTTCACCCACTGCCGCGATGTCGTGGTCGCCGTCAGTAAGGCCGGTGGTTTCGGCGTGCTCGGCGCCGTCGGCTTCACGCCCGGGCAGCTGGAGATCGAGCTCAACTGGATCGACGAGAACATCGGTGACCACCCCTACGGGGTCGACATCGTCATCCCGAACAAGTACGAGGGCATGGACTCGCACCTGTCCGCGGAGGAACTGGCCGAAACTCTGCGCAAGATGGTGCCGCAGGAGCATCTGGACTTCGCCAAGAAGATCCTGGCGGATCACGGGGTCCCGGTCGAGCACGCCGATGAGGACACCTTGCAGTTGCTGGGCTGGACGGAGGCGACGGCCACCCCACAGGTTGAAATGGCGCTGAAACACCCGAAGGTGACGATGATCGCCAACGCGCTCGGAACTCCCCCAGCCGACATGATCAAGCACATCCACGAATCCGGTCGCAAGGTGGCCGCGTTGTGCGGCTCACCGTCGCAGGCCCGCAAGCACGCCGATGCTGGCGTCGACATCATCATCGCCCAAGGCGGCGAGGCCGGCGGCCACTGCGGCGAGGTGGGCTCAATTGTGTTGTGGCCGCAGGTTGTTAAGGAGGTCGCCCCGGTGCCGGTGCTGGCGGCGGGCGGCATCGGCAGCGGCCAACAGATCGCCGCGGCATTGGCGCTCGGCGCCCAGGGGGCATGGACCGGCTCCCAGTGGCTGATGGTCGAGGAGGCCTCCAACACCCCGGTTCAGCAAGCGGCGTACGCCAAGGCGACCAGCCGGGACACCGTACGCAGCCGTTCGTTCACCGGTAAGCCGGCCCGGATGCTTCGCAACGACTGGACGGACGCGTGGGAACAGCCCGACAACCCCAAGCCGCTCGGTATGCCGTTGCAGTACATGGTTTCCGGCATGGCCGTGCGGGCCACGAACAAGTACCCGAACGAGACCGTCGACGTCGCGTTCAACCCGGTCGGTCAGGTGGTCGGGCAATTCAACAAGGTGGAGAAGACGTCGACCGTCATCGAACGGTGGGTCCAGGAGTACCTGGAATCGACCAACAGATTGGACGAGCTGAACGCGGCCGCCGCCGTCTGACGACTACTCGTCGACGTCGTCGTCCAGTTCGTCCCGGCCGGTGAAGACCTCTTTCGTCCGGTCGACCGCGTATGTGCCGATATCGATCGAGTTTTGAACGATGCCACTGGCACCGCCGGCGATGTCGCCGCGGATGATGTCGCTGGCGTGTTCGACTATGTCCGAGGCCTTTTCGACGGCGTTGGTCGCGATGTCTTTGGCCGCGTCGACCGCGTCTTTGGGATTGAAGCCCATCGGAGTCTCCTTTCGTTGCAGCATCTTTGATACGAGTCTAGACGCGGCGAGCGAGCGTCAGTAGTTCACCAGGGAGCGCCAGTAGTCTTCGGGAATCTCGGCGCCGGACCGCAATATTCGTGCCAGTCCGAAGGCCATCGCGACGCCGAGCAAGCCCAGCCAGAGCCCGGCCAGCCCGATGACGCCCCAGAGCACGGCGGTGACCGCGGGCCAAGGCGATAGCACCGCCAGCACCGGCGCAAAGAAGAAGCCCGTCCCGATGTACCAGGCCGAGCCGGCACGATCGGACGCCAGGACGAAACGCAGCCAGCGTGGGATCGGCGCTTCGGCGGGCTGGGCTCGGTTCATTGGGTCAGCCTGTCATCCGGAGGGGGGGAAGAACCCTGCCCCGGTGAACCATCCCTCTTGCCACCCTTGGTCTCCCAGGCAGAGCATGGGCAGCCCGGCCTGTGACTGTGCCGCGGCCTGCGGGCCCGGACACTTCGCACCGGCCTGCTGGACTCCGTACAGCGGATATGAGATGACCCAGTAGCCGGTGGTGGCCGGGGGGAACTGGTTAGGCGGCGGGAAATGACAGGCCTCGGCCTGGCCGCTGGGGCCTCGTCCGAAGATGAAGCGCTCGTAGTTGTCGCACGGAGCCCCCAGCGAAGCCTGGTAGTTCATGTTCGGCACGTCGCCGTCGTAACCGGCGGCCGCGCATGGCGCCACACCGATGGCGCCACCCGTGACCGCGGCGACGACGAGTAGTTCGCGAATCATTCGCTCCGCCCCTTCGCGTTAGCGTCACCCGGCCCTTGGTGTGGCGGTGACCTGGACCAAAGCATATCTATTGTGCCCCGGGCCACAAAGAAGGTTTTGCGGGCTCGGTTCGCCCCCACCCGCGCCCGGTCAGCGGCGCCGGTAGGTGCGGATCAGAACCCCGGTCCCGGTCGTCGTCGCCGACATCAGCGCCAGTGCGCGGGCCCGGCCGTCGCCGGGGAACACTCGCTTGCCGCCGCCGAGCAGGATGGGTTCGAGCATCAGCCGGTATTCGTCGACCAGGTCACGCTCGATCAGTTGTGCGGCCAGCGACGCGCTGCCCATCACCTGGATCGCCTGACCATCCCGTGCGCGCAGCTCACGTATCGCACCGATCGCATCCTCGGGGGGCAGCAGGGTCGAGCCGGGCCAGCTCAGTTCGCCTTGAGTGAGCGTGCGCGACGCCACGTACTTGGGGATCTCGTTCATCCGGTCGGCGAAAGGGGTCGCCGGCCCGGCACCGGCGGGCTTCGGGCCGCCGGAGAAGTCGGCGTCTGCCAGGTGCGGCGGCCGAACAGCAGTGCCCCGGTGCCGGCCATGACCTCGGTGATGGCCGGTCCCATGGTTTCTGGTTCGAAGTACGGCTCGGACTAATGCAAGACCAGCCTCCGTGTGCGAATCCCCCATCGGTGTCCTCTCCCTGGCCGCCCGGGGCTTCGACGACCCCGTCAAGACTCATGAAGTCGCTGAGAACGATCCCCATCACTCGTGCCCTTTCGGTTGTTCGGCGCTTTTCAAGACAGATCAGCCGTACAGACCGGCGAAATCCCGGGAACTCATCGCGGCTGAACACGTTGCAGTTCAGGTGGCGATCTTGCCCTAGTGCTTCCCAACCGTGGTGTTGCAATGGTTTATTTGGCACAAGAGGACGACTAGAAGACTTCGTATCGAGGAGTGGGCCTTGTCAACCACCGAGCAATCCACCCAGCCGGTCCCCAATCTGCCGCCCGGATTCGATTTCACCGACCCGGACATCTACGCCGAACGGTTGCCGGTGGAAGAACTGGCCGAAATGCGTCGAACCGCACCGATCTGGTGGAACGAACAACCCCTCGGCGTCGGCGGATTCGACGACGGCGGCTTCTGGGTGGTGACGAAGCACAAAGACGTCAAAGAGATCTCGCTGCGCAGCGACGTCTTTTCCAGCCTGCAGAAGACCGCCCTGCCGCGCTACAAAGACGGCACGGTCGGCGAGCAGATCGAGCGCGGCAAGTTCGTCCTGCTCAACATGGACGCGCCGCAACACACCCGGCTGCGCAAGATCATCTCGCGGGCCTTCACTCCCCGGGCCATCGAGCGCCTGCGCGACGACCTCAGGGAGCGCGCCCGCAGCATCGTCGAGACCGCCGCGGCCGAGGGTTCCGGCGACTTCGTCGAACAGGTGTCGTGCGAGCTGCCGTTGCAGGCCATCGCCGGGCTGATGGGCGTGCCGCAGGAGGACCGCAAGAAACTCTTCCACTGGTCCAATGAGATGGTCGGCGACCAGGATCCCGAGTTCGCCAGCAATGACGCCATCACCGCTTCCGTCGAACTGATCATGTACGGCATGCAGATGGCCGCCGATAGGGCGCAGAACCCGGGGCAAGACCTCGTCACGAAGCTGATCGAGGCCGACATCGACGGTCACAAGCTTTCCGACGACGAGTTCGGCTTCTTCGTCATCCTGCTTGCGGTCGCCGGCAACGAGACCACCCGCAACTCCATCACGCAGGGCATGATGGCCTTCAGCGACTTTCCCGACCAGTGGGAGCTGTTCAAGAAGGAGCGTCCCGTCACCGCGGCCGACGAGATCGTCAGGTGGGCCACCCCGGTCACGTCGTTCCAGCGGACCGCCCTGGAGGACTACGAACTGTCCGGCGTGTCGATCAAGAAGGGCCAGCGGGTGGTGATGTTCTACCGCTCCGCCAATTTCGACGAGGACGTGTTCGACGACCCGTACACGTTCAATATCTTGCGTGATCCCAACCCGCACGTGGGATTTGGTGGCACCGGTGCGCATTACTGCATCGGGGCGAACCTGGCCCGCATGACCATCGATTTGATGTTCAACGCGATCGCCGACGTCCTGCCGGACCTGGAATCGATCGGCAAGCCGCAACGGCTGCGGTCGGGCTGGCTCAACGGGATCAAGCACTGGCGGGTCGACTACCACACCGATGGGGCACCGAAATGCCCTGTTGCGCATTAAGACTTATATTCAAGGAATGGCCACACATCGAGCTGTCCACGTAGATTCCGCAAATGCCCCCTTAGAGTTGGTCGATGTTGACACGCCGCCGCCAGGCCGGGGTGAGGTGCGCCTGACGGTGTCCGCGTGCGGCATCTGTGGCACCGATGCCCACTTCGTTTCCGGTGGCTTCCCGGGCATCTCGTGGCCGCTGACCCCCGGGCATGAAATCGCCGGGAAGATAGCCGAACTGGGCGAGGGCATCGAAGGGTTCGCGGTCGGCGATCGTGTCGCCGTCGGATGGTTCGGAGGGTGCTGCTACCGCTGCGACCCGTGTCGCAAAGGCATTTTCATTCACTGCGAGAACGGGAAAGTCCCGAGCTGGCAGTATCCCGGCGGATATGCGGAGTCGGTGACCGTGCCGGTCAGCGCCCTGGCCCGGATTCCGGCAGAGCTTTCCGACGCGGAGGCCGCCCCGATGGGCTGCGCCGGCGTCACGACCTACAACGCCCTGCGCCACACGAAGGCACTGCCCGGTGACCGGGTCGCGATCCTCGGCGTGGGCGGTTTGGGCCACCTGGGCGTGCAGTTCGCCCGTGCGATGGGCTTCGAGACCATCGCGATCAACCGAGGCACCGGTAAAGAGGACGATGCCCGGGAACTCGGCGCCCATCACTACATCGACTCCACCGCCAAAGACCCTGCCGAAGCGCTCAAGGCCCTGGGTGGTGCGACGGTCGTGCTGGCTACCGCGGGCAACTCGGGCGCCATGGCCGCAACGGTCGGTGGCATCTTGCCCCAAGGTGAACTCGTAACCATCGGTGTCACTCCCGAACCGCTGCCGATCAGTCCGGTTCAGTTGATAACTCCGGGGGTCAGCATTGTCGGCCATCCCTCTGGCACAGCGAAAGACGTCGAAGACACAATGCATTTCGCGGTCTTGTCGGGCGTGCGGGCCTGGATCGAGGAGCTACCCTTGTGGCAAGCCGCAGAAGGCTACGCGGCGTTGGAGCAAGGGCGGGCGCACTACCGCACCGTTTTGACCATGTGAATAGAGTCGGTTTGTGACAGATCTGTGGACTCTGACCGCATCCGACGGCGAGTTGTTGATCCGCACCGGCGTCGCGGGCAGGGCGGCGCGGATGGGTCATCGGCTCACCATTGCGATGACGCGCTGGGAGGCCACGGTGGCCTGGGCCGCCGCCGAACCGGTGACCGCGGAGCTGACCGTCGAGGTCGATTCGTTTGAGGTGCTGAGCGGCGAGGGCGGGGTAAAGGGGTTGTCCGGGCCCGAGAAGGTCCTGGTGAAGTCGAACGCAATGAAATCGCTGGACGCCAGCCGCTATCCCGAAATCCGTTTCGCCGCAGAAACTATCGACAAGACCGACGACGGGTACCGCCTCACCGGAAAGCTCCACATTCGCGGAAAGTCCCGAAAGCACGTAATCGATTTACGCACAGAGGATCTCGGTGACTCATGGCGGATGTCTGTCGAATCAGTGGTTCGGCAAACCGATTACGGCGTCAAGCCCTACTCGCTGCTGATGGGCTCGGTGCGGGTCACCGACGAGGTGTCGGTGTCTTTCACCGCGGTTCACGCCAAGGCCCACTGATCTCCAGGAGCCGTTCCGGCTCGACGAGTAACGCCGGCCTAGGGTGTCGGCGAGTGCGGCCCCGCCGAATCACCGGCGTCACCGGGTATGTGCTCGAGCACCCTCGTCAGGTAGGGCTGTCGGGCGTTCGGGTCCGGTTGCTGCTCGGCGGGAGCGCCTTCCTGATCCGCCGGGGCGCCTGATTCCGGGGCAGGTTCGCCCGCGGGCGCCTTGGATTGGGGGGCGGGGGGCGCGGCCTCCGGGGGCGGTGTAACGGCGGGTGCGACGGCCTCGGCGACCTGTGGTGTCGGCGCATGCACAACGCGCTTTGCGGGGGCGGGCTCGCTATTCGGGGCGAGCTGGATACCCAGCGCGAGCGAGAGCGAAGAGACGAAGGTAATGGCACCGGCAGCCAATGCGGTCACGGCGCCGGCGTAGGACAGCTTCCGGGGCCGCGAAGCCGGCTCGGCGGCGGGCTCACTGACGTGCGCCACCAGCTGATCGTCGGTGAACTCGGTGCTTCGGGCCGCGGCCAGCGCCGCACCCCGCGCGATCGTCACCTGGGCCATGGTCTGGGCGAAAACCGGCACCGGCAAAGCTCTTTCGAGCTGCCAGGAGAATCCATCGATGTCGCTGTCCGCGCCAACGACAACCACTCCGCCGGGGCGCCATCCGTTTCGTTCGAACATTCCGCGCAGCCAGGACGTCAGCCCGTCGAAGCCGCCGCGCACATGCTTGACGGCCGTTTGCGTCTCGCCATCATGGGTGTCGACCATGACGACGGTCGCCCACTCGTGCTCGAGGATGCAGACAGCCGTCTGCTCGTAACCGATTACGGGTGCGATCGCGCGGGCCAGGGTCTCGACCGCCTCGAGTGACCGGATGGGCACAACGTTGTCGAAACCGGCGTCGGTCAACGCCTCCACCAGCAGTGCCGCCTGGGCGGACGCTTCGTCATTCCAGGTCAGCCCGATGACACGAAGTCGCTGATCGTTCGCGGCGGCCAGGGCGTCCACCCGCAATACCTCGTCGGCCACTTGTTCTGCGGTGATCACGGCCCGCACGCCGCGGCCGGCGCGCAGACCCAGCTCCTGGTGGTCCAGGATCGTGCCGTCCGCGCCGTGTCCTTCCGCGAGCACCCACCCGACGGTGGTCGGCGTCAGTGATAGCCCCAGTACCGTGTCCAAATTCGCACCTCTCGGTCCCGGACCTCCGACGCCCTCAGCCGCACTCTCACGCACCACAAAGTCCGCTGGTGCGGTGGTTCATGAGAGCCGGAACGGACCGGGATAGCCCGGGATAGCATGGTCTCCATCGGCTTGCTCCGTGAGAGCCTACGCGGTCCGCGCAAGTTCGGCTGCCCCCGGTTCCAAATCTCGGTCAAAGTCACAGGCCAAACGCGAGGAAGCGGCGCAGCACGCGTCCGCCACCGAAGCTGACCGCCGCATTTCCTCAGTTCAGTCCCGCGGCGTGCACGCCTGAAGGACCTAAAGGACGCTGCACGGCATCCGGTGGGGTCCAACGGCGGCAAAACCGCGCCATCTTTTTCCAGTGGCGGAAAAAAATCGAACGCATGACCGACCGGCTGACGGGCCAGCGGCTCCGGCGGCTCGAGGTCCCGTGGCTCAAACCCACCGCAATCGGCCCGGTCAATTGATTAGAGGCGCTTTGTACCTCACGTCGCGGCCGGTCGCTGCCAGGCTTGCGCCTCACCATGCGGGTCTGTTGCCTGGGGTTTTCGGGTCGCCGCGCCATCACAGCGGCATGACAACACGTGTTGTGCGTTAGTTCGTCGGCCCTTTGCGCTCCGCTTATCCGAGTTGCGAAATTGGCGAAGGAAACCGATACAAGATTGAGATAACCTCGCGTCCCAATCGACATTTGACGCATTCGCACGGTAAATTCCTGCCGAGAGCACGACACCTAAACGACAAGG
>Ga0335076_10005636_pt1 | contig 12642 bp, 16 predicted proteins | sample Lox_Sample_25_FD_206717 | JGI IMG/M metagenome (GOLD analysis project Ga0335076, IMG submission 206717) | Soil microbial communities from Loxahatchee National Wildlife Refuge, Florida, United States - Lox_Sample_2.5 | ecosystem: Environmental > Terrestrial > Soil > Wetlands | place: USA...
CCAGCGGCTCATCGGCCGCGCCGTCCGCGCCGTCGTCGACTTCCGGGCGCTCGGCGAGCGGACGATGTGGCTCGACTGCGACGTGCTCCAGGCGGACGGCGGCACGCGCTGTGCGTCCATCTCCGGGGCGTACGTCGCCGCGCGCCGGGCGCTCGACCGCTTCGGGCTGTCGAAAGCGTTCACCGACTCGGTCGCGGCCGTCTCCGTCGGCGTCGTGGGCGGCGTCCCGGTGCTCGACCTCGACTACGAGGAGGACTCGGGCGCGGACACCGACATGAACGTCGTCATGACGGGCGACGGACGGCTGATCGAGGTGCAGGCGACGGCGGAGAAGGAGCCGTTCACGCGCGAGCTCCTCGACGAGCTGCTCGAGCTCGCCGCGGCCGGGATCGCCGAGATCGCGAACATCCAGGCGGAAGCCGTTGCCGTCGAGCTCCCGTAGGGCCGTCCTGTCCTCGCGGAACCCGCACAAGGCGCACGAGCTCGAGCGGCTCCTGCCCGGCTGGACGATCGAGCCGCTCGACCGCGACGACTACCCGGCGGAGACGGGCGCGACGTACGTCGAGAACGCGCGCGCGAAGGCCGCGTTCGGGCACGCGCACGCGGCCGGCGGTGCGTGGGCGCTCGGCGAGGACTCGGGCATCGAGGTCGAGGCGCTCGACGGCCACCCCGGCGTGCTCTCCGCGCGCTATGCGCCCGAGGGTGCGCCGGCGATCGCGAAGCTGCTCGGCGAGCTCGACGGCGTCCCCGCCGTGAGCCGCCGCGCGCGCTACGTCTCCGAGCTCGTCGCCGTCTCGCCCGACGGCGAGGAGCTGCGCGGCACCGGGACGCTCGAGGGCCGCATCGCCGGCGAGCCGCGCGGCCACGAGGGCTTCGGCTACGACCCGGTCTTCGTCCCGGACGGCGAGGAGCGGACCGTGGCCGAGCTCGGGAACGAGTGGAAGTCGCGCAACTCGCACCGCGCGCGCGCGGCGCGCGCGCTCCTGGAGGCGCTCGATGCGGCGGGCGTGTAGCGTCCTCGTCGTCGCGGCGGCGGCGCTCGTGCTCGCCGGCTGCGGCGGCGACGAGCGCGTGGACGAGCACGTGCTCGGCGCGTTCTTCACCGGCAGCAGCGCGCTCGCGCACCAGCTGAGCCCGTTGTTCCCGCACAAGCCCGGCTCGATCGCGTGCAGGCTCAAGGAGGCCGGAGTCACCGCGAAGCTCCTGCAGGCGCGCTGTGCGACCGACGTCTCGCTCGTGAAGCACGACCGCGCGGTCGTCACGCTGACGGAGACGTGGGAGCACGGCGGCTTCGCGCACACGTGGTTCTTCTTCATCAAGCGGAACGGGACTGTGCAGTCGGTGGTGCAGGAGGGCGCGCCCGCGCCGCAGTCGATTCCCTGACGCTCAGGGATTCCGGCGCTGCGCCTGCCACCAGTTCAGCTCGGCGCCGAGCACGATCACGTTCGCCATCACGTAGAGCCAGATCAGCAGGATCACCGGGCCGCCGAGCACCCGCAGCGTCACGTTGACGTCGGCGTAGCGCACGAACACGGGCAGGATCTGGAAGGACGCCTCGAGCACGATCGCCGCGGCGACCGCTCCCGGCAGCGCCTCGCGGACCGAGACGACCGCGTTCGGCAGCAGCCGGTACACGGCGAGCAGGAAGATGAACACGCCGGCGAGCGAGACGGCGACGGAGAGGATGTACGCCGCTGCCGGGTTGCCCGCGAAGCCCGGCGCGTTCCGCTTCAGCAGCTCGACGCCGAACGCGCCGACCACGAGGCTGAGGAACAGCGTCACGAGCGAGCCGATCATGATCGCCGCGGCGAGCCCCTTCCCGTGCAGGAAGCGGCGGTTCGGCCGCCCGTAGACGATGTTGAACGCCGACTCGAGCGCGCTGAAGAGCGACAGCGAGGACCAGAGCAGGCCGACGGCGCCGATCACGCCGAGCACCGCGGCGTTGTCCTGCGCGCGGTGGACGAGCGAGACGATGCCGTTCACGGAGCTGCCGGGAAACGCCCGGCGCAGCTCCTTGACGAGGAAGTCGGAGGCGTCGGCGCGGTGCGCGAAGCCGAGCAGCGCGAGCGCGAGGAACGTGAGCGGCACGAACGAGAGGAGCGCGAAGTACGCGACCATCGCCGCGAGATGCGTCCCGCGGTCGGCGAAGAACTTCTGGACGAGGATCCGCTTCCGTACCTCCACGGGCGAGAGTTTGCACCGTGTTAGCCTCCAGACCGAGATGGATCCCTCGCAGGCGCTCGCCGATCTGACCGAGATCTCGTCCCAGATCGAGGCTGCCGTGCTGTTCGACGACGGCGGCGCGATCCTCGGGTCGACGCTCGACGACGCGGCCGCGGCCGAGGAGCTCGTGCGCGCGGCGACCTCGCTGCTGGCCGGTGCGGGCGAGTTCCGGAGCGGCGACGAGGCGGTGACCCAGCTCGAGGCGTCGACCCAGGACGGCAGCGTCTTCGTCGTCCGCGACGAGGGCCGGTCCGTCGTCGCGACGACGGCGCCGGATCCCACCGTCGGCCTCGTCTTCTACGACCTGAAGAGCTGCCTGCGCGGGGCGGCGGCAGAGCCGGAGAAGCCGAAGCGCCGCCGCCGCGCGGCGCCGAAGACCGAGGAGCCGGCCGAGTGAGGCGCAAGGTGCTCGCCGCAGCCGGCTTCGCGACCGGGATGTTCGCCGGGACGTTCCTGTACCGCCGCTCGTCGGGGCGGCGCCGCGACCGGATCGACGTCTATTTCGCCGACGGCTCCATGGTCTCGTTCGTCGACGGCTCGCCCGAGGCGGAGCGCCTGCTCCCCGTCGCACGGCAGGCGCTGGCGGCGTCGCGTCCGTGAGCGCCGCGACGGACGAGCTCGCGCGCGCGCTCGTCGAGCACGCGTACCTGGAGGGCGACTTCGTGCTCCGCTCGGGGAGGCGCTCGCGCTACTACCTCGACAAGTACCGCTTCGAGACGCGCCCCGACCTCCTGCGCCCGCTCGGCGAGCGGATCGCGGCCGCGGTCGCCGAGCACGCGCCCGACGCGACGCGGCTCGCCGGCCCGGAGCTCGGCGCGGTCGCGCTCGTCGCCGCCGCGTCGCTCGAGTCCGGTCTCCCGTTCGTGATCGTGCGCAAGGCGGCGAAGGAGTACGGCACCGCGAAGCAGCTCGAGGGTCCGTTCGAGGAGGGCGAGTGCGTCTGCCTCGTCGAGGACGTCGTCACCTCGGGCGGCGCGCTGCTCGAGTCGGTCGACGCGTTGCGCGCTGCAGGCCTCGTCGTGCACACCGCCGTCTGCGTCGTCGACCGTGAGGAAGGCGGCGCCGACGCGCTCGCGCGCCAGGCGGTGCGCCTGCGCCCGATCTTCAGGGCAGGAGAGCTGCTGGCAGGAACGAAAAGTCCCGCAAAACCGCATGGTTGAGCCGAATCCGAAACCCTGCTAGGGTCGATTCGGTCGTTCCGCCGTTTCAACGAACACAGGAGGAGAGGCTAGTGACGAAGCAGGAGTTTGTTGCGGAGGTGGCACGCAGGAGCCAGCTGTCGAGCCGCGATGCGGGCAAGGCGGTCGACGCGTTCCTTGACACGGTGACCGACACGCTCAAGGGCGGCGGCGAGGTCGCGTTCACCGGGTTCGGCAAGTTCTCGTCGCAGCAGCGCGCTGCGCGCACAGGGGTGAATCCGCGGAATCCGAGCGAGAAGGTCCACATCCCGGCGGCACGGGTCCCGAAGTTCTCGGCCGGTAGCGCGCTCAAGCAGGCCGTCAAGGCCGGCTAGCTCCGCGCCCGCACGTCTCCTCGCGCATCTCGGGGCGGCTCGCCGACGGTCGCAGTAGCCTTGACGGCTGATGGTGAACGACCTCCGAGCCGGCCGAGACGTCGCCGTGGCGCACTTCGCCGACCGGCTCGCCGAGGCGGTCGAGCGCAAGCACAGCCAGCTCGTCGTCGGGCTCGATCCGGTGCCGGACCAGCTGCCGGTCGAGCTGCGTGGCGAGACCGTGCTCGGCCGCGGGCACGCGGCCGCCGCGTGCGCGCGCTTCTGCTGCGGGATCGTCGACGCGGTCGCGCCGTACGCGGTCGCCGTCAAGCCGCAGTTCGCGTTCTTCGAGGCGCTCGGCTCCGACGGCTTCCGCGCGCTCGAGGAGGTGTGCGACTACGCGAGCGCCGCCGGGCTGCTCGTGATCGCCGACGCGAAGCGCGGCGACATCGGCTCGACCGCGCGCGCGTACGCCGCCGCGTTCGTCGAGCCGCGCGGGGAGGAGCCGCCGCTCGCGGACGCGATCACGCTCAACCCGTATCTCGGCCGCGACTCGGTCGAGCCGTTCCTCGCCGCGTCGCGCCGCCACGGCGCCGGGCTGTTCCTCATCGTCAAGACGTCGAACGCCGGAAGCGGGGACGTGCAGGACGTCGAGCTCTCGGACGGCCGCAAGCTCTGGCAGCACGTCGCCGAGCTGGTGCGCGAGTGGGGCGAGGAGCTCGTCGGCGAGCGCGGGCTCTCGACCGTCGGCGCGGTCGTCGGGGCGACGTATCCGCGCGAGGTGGCGGAGATCCGGAAGCTGCTGCCCCAGTCGGTCCTGCTCCTGCCGGGAGTCGGCGCGCAGGGCGCCGGCCCGGCCGACGTCGCGCGCGCGTTCACGAGCGGCCCTGCGGGCGCGCTCGTGTCGGCCTCGCGCTCGGTGATCTACGCGTACCGGTCGGCCGGCGGGGACTGGCGTGCGGCCGCCGGCGCGGAGGCCGCCAGGCTCGCGGCCGAGGTCTGGGCCGTCTCCGGCTGGTAGCGATGGCGTCGAGCAGCCGGCACATCGCCCGGTTCGCGGCGCCGGCGGCGTTCCTCCTCGCCGTGACCATCCTCGTGCTGCTCGTCCGCTCCGGGCTCGGGGGAGGCGGCGGCTCGCCCGCGACGACGACGGCGACGACGACCGTGACGCGCACGACGACGCAGACGCCGACGGCGGCGCCGTCGACGACCGTTGCGCCTCCTGCGACGACCGGCGTGGAGACGTCCACCGGCCCGGCGACGACGTCGGTGCCGGGCGCGACGTACTACACGGTGCAGAAGGGCGACACGTTCACGACGATCGCCGCGAAGTCGGGGACGACGGTGGTCGTGATCGAGCAGCTGAACCCCGGCGTCAGCTCGAACGCGCTCAGCGTCGGCCAGCAGATTCGCGTCAAGTAGCCCGGCGCTACGCTTCCGGCCGATGCGCCGCCCGCTCGTCGCCGTCGCCCTGGCCGCGGCCGTCCTCGGACTCGCCGCCGGCCGCGCGCACGCCGCGGGGCCGCCGAGCCCCGACGCGCGCGCCTACGAGATCGTCAACGCCTCCACCGGCGAGGTGCTCGCGGCCCACAACGCGTACGAGCGGCTGCCGATCGCCAGCCTGACGAAGCTGATGACGGTGATCGTCGCGCTCGAGCACCTCCAGCCCGACCAGGTCGTCAGCGTGCCGAAGGCGGCCGCCGCCGTCGGCGGCTCGCGCATCCCGCTGCACGCGGGCCAGCAGATCACCGTCGAGGACCTGCTGAAGGGCGCGCTGATCCAGAGCGCGAACGACGCCGCCGACTCGCTCGCCGCAGGCGCCTCGGGTGACGACATCCCGCTCTTCGTGTCGTGGATGAACGCGAAGGCGCAGCAGCTCGGACTCGCCGACTCGCACTTCGTCCGGCCCGACGGTCTCGACGCGCCCGGGCACGTCTCGAGCGCGCACGACGTGATGCGACTCGCGCTGATCGCGATGCACTCGCCGGTCGTCCGCGAGATCGTCCGCGAGCGGACCGACACGATCGAGGGCGGCCGCGTCGCCGTGCACACGTGGAACGACCTGCTCGGCACCTTTCCCGGCGTGATCGGCGTCAAGACCGGGCACACGAGCAAGGCGGGCTGGTGCGAGGTCGCGGCGGTGCGGCGGCAGGGCTACACGATCTACGCCGTCATCCTCGGCAGCCCGGGCCGTGCGCAGCGGAACGCCGACCTCGAGCGGCTGCTCCGCTGGGGCGTCGCCCAGTACCGGACGCTGACGCTCGTCGGCCGGACGGCGTACGCGCAGGCACGGCTCGGCTACGGGCTGCCCGCCGTCCCGCTCGTCGCCACGAAGCCGCTCGTCCGGGTCGTCAAGGCCGATCAGCAGGTCGTGGAGCGGGTGACGGCGCCGTCCGCCGTCACGCTGCCGGTCGCCCGGGGCCAGCTGCTCGGTACCATCGAGGTCCGTGTGGGTGGGCAGGTCGTCGGAGTGCGGCCGCTGGTGGCCGCGAGGTCGGTGCGGCGGCCCGGGCTCGTCGGCCGGGTCCGCTGGTACGCGACCCGCACCGTCCACGACTTCCTGGGACTCTTCTCGTGAGGCATAGCTCGTGATCGTCACCGTCACCCTCAATGCCGCCGTCGACCGGACGCTGACGATCCCGAACTTCCAGATCGGGCACCGCCACCGTGCGAGCCAGAGCCTGACGATGGCCGGCGGCAAGGGCATCAACGTCGCGCGCGCGCTGAAGGCGCTCGACACGCCGGTGATCGCGACGGGTCTCGCCGGCGGGCGGACCGGCGACCGGATCATCGAGGAGCTCGCGGCCGAGGCGATCCTCAACGACTTCGTGCGCATCTCCGACGAGTCGCGCACGTCGAGCGCGTTCGTCGACCCGACCGCGGGCACGCTCACCGAGGTCTACGAGTGGGGGCCGGCCGTCCGGCCCGAGGAGCTCGAGATCCTGCTCGACAAGCTCCACTACCTCTCCCGTGTGGCGTCGTACGTCGTCTTCAGCGGCTCGCTGCCGCGCAACGTCTCCGACGACTTCTACGCCGAGGCGATCCGCGATCTGAACCGGCGCGGCGTCCAGTGCGTGCTCGACTGCGAGGGCGAGCCTCTGCGCGTCGGCGTCGACGCGGAGCCGTTCCTCGTCGCGCCGAACCAGCGCGAGGCGGAGGGTCTCGTCGGCCAGGAGTTCTTCGAGCACGACGACTTCCTCATGGCGCTCGACGCGGTCGCCGATCTCGGCGCGCGCAACGTGCTGATCACGGAGGAGACGTCGTGCTACGGCGTCTTCGCCGAGGAGCGCCAGTCCGTGCGCTTCCGCGCGTCGACGCCGAGGCTCGACCCGATCGCGTCGGTCGGCGCCGGCGACGTGCTGCTCGCCGGGTTCATCGCTGCGCGCTTCAACGGCAGGCCGATCGAGGACGCGCTGCGGAACGGCGTCGGCTGCGCCGCCGCGTCGGTGCTCGAGCTCGGCGCGGGCCGATTCGATCCGAAGGAGGCCGCGCGGATCGCGGCCACCGTCGAGATCGAGGAGCTCGAGCGCGCGCCGGCGTAGGCGCGCTAGCCGCGACCGCCGACGAAGACCGCGCGGATCCGGCCGCGCCCCTTGACGTTCTCGGCCCACGCGACCCGGCTGCCCTCGACGGAGAGCCCGATCGGCGAGGCGGCCGCGGTGGCGAGCGTGTGCGCGGAGTGCGACTCGACCTCGACCGTCCTGATCGAGCGGCCGACGTGGAAGACGATCAGCTGGTCGCTCGCCGACAGCTCCGGGCTCGTGCTCCTCGGCACGGGGATCGAGCCGAGCGGCTTCCCCGTTGCCGCGTCGTACCACGCGATCCGGAGGCCGAGCGACGAGCGCTCGAGCGTGGCGAGGACGTGCGGCGCGAGCGCGACCGCCTCCGGCGCGCCGTGCGGGACGACGCGCGCGACGACCTTTCCCGTCGCGGCGTCGCGGACCTCGACCGGGAGGCTCGGCGACGCGATCGGCCGCCCGTCGCGGTCGACGCCGTACGCCTGGACGTCGGCGATCCGGTCGTCCGAGGCCGCGACGTCGATCGTCGCCCACGTGCCTGGCACGAGCGGCGGCGGGCCGGGCTTGCCGGTGATCCGGTAGACGCCGCCGCCGACGAGCTTGCGGCGGCACGAGCCGCCGCTGAGGCACCCGACCTGGTCGACGTAGCCGACGGTGCTGACGGCGTAGACGAGCGTCGTGCCGTCGCCCGCGACGCCGCCGAGCCACTGCCCGACCCCGTTGCGCCCGTGCGCGAGCTCGGCGTAGCGGCGCTCCCGCGGATCGGAGAATCCCGCTCCGAGCACGTAGTCGAAGGGGAGCGGCGCCGGCGCCGGCTCGCGGAGCGTCCAGAGCACGTTGTCGGCCTGGGCGTCGAGCGCGAGGTGCACCGGCTGGACGACCTGCCACTGGCAGGTGACGTTGCTCGACTTCTCGTCCGGGAGCCGGATCTCCCCGCCGTTCGAGAGCGCGCGCACGTGGACGACGTTGCACTTCTTGCTGCTCGGCGCGAGCCAGGCAACGAGCGATCCGTCCTGCGCGAACGCGGCGATCTGCTGCTGGGACGGGCTCTCGTACAGCGTCTGCGGGCGCGGACCGGCAGCCACCGGATGCACACCGGAGGCCGCGAGGGCGAGCGCGGCGAGCACCGTCCGCATCGACTGGAAACTAGCCTCCGACTGTTAGGACCGTGTGTGCGCCGCCGCCGGGCTCGTCCGTGAAGGCTGGTACGATCGCTGCTTGAGAGTGCTCGCAGCGGCTTCTATCGAGGGGGGTGTCGCGTGAGCCTCGAGGTGCGGCCGGACGACCTCCAGCGGCTCGTCGAGCTCGACCGGAAGTTCGCGAAGGAGGGGCTCACCTTCGACGACGTGCTGCTCGTACCCGCCGAGTCGCAGGTGCTCCCGAACGACGTCTCGACGCGGACGAGGCTGACGCGCTCGATCGAGCTCAGCATCCCGGTCGTCTCCGCGGCGATGGACACGGTCACCGAGGCGCGGCTCGCAATCGCCCTCGCGCGCGAGGGCGGGATCGGGATCCTGCACCGGAACCTCTCGATCGAGGAGCAGGTGGCCGAGGTCGACAAGGTGAAGCGCTCGGAGTCGGGGATGATCGTCGAGCCGGTGACGCTGCCGCCGGACGCGCTCGTGCGCGAGGCGCTCGACCTCATGGCGCACTACAAGGTCTCGGGGATCCCGATCACGGACGGCGACGGCATCCTCGTCGGGATCCTCACGAATCGCGACCTCCGCTTCGAGGACGACGTCGAGCAGCAGGTGTCGGCGCTGATGACGGCGCGCAGTCTCGTTACTGCGCCCGTCGGCACCACGCTCGAGCAGGCGGAGGAGATCCTCCACCGGAACAAGATCGAGAAGCTGCCGGTCGTCGACACGGACGGCCGACTGCGCGGCCTGATCACGGTCAAGGACATCCAGAAGCGGATCGAGTATCCGTCTGCGACGAAGGACGAGCGGGGCCGGCTCCGCGCGGGCGCGGCGGTCGGGGTCGGGCCGGACGCGGTCGAGCGTGCGCAGGCGCTCGTCGCCGCGGGCGTCGACGTCATCGTCGTCGACACGGCGCACGGTCACTCGACCGGCGTGATCGAGATGGTGCGGACGATCAAGCGCGCGGTCAGCATCGACGTCGTCGCGGGGAACATCGCCACCGCCGACGCCGCGCGCGCGCTCGTCGACGCGGGCGCGGACGCGGTCAAGGTCGGGGTTGGGCCGGGCTCGATCTGCACGACGCGCGTCGTCGCAGGTGTCGGCGTCCCGCAGGTGACGGCGATCTACGACTGTGCGGAGGCCACCGCGGCCGAGGGCGTTCCTGTCATCGGCGACGGCGGGATGACGTCCTCCGGCGACATCGCGAAGGCGATCGCCGCGGGCGCGGACGTCGTCATGCTCGGCTCGCTCCTCGCCGGCGTCGACGAGGCGCCGGGCGAGGTGATCCTCGTCCAGGGCGAGCGGTTCAAGGAGTACCGTGGGATGGGCTCGCTCGGGGCGATGAAGGCCCGCTCGTACTCGAAGGACCGATACTTCCAGGGCGACGTCGAGGACGTCGAGAAGCTGATCCCGGAGGGGATCGAGGGTCGCGTCGCCTACAAGGGGCCGATGGGGCCGATCGTCCATCAGCTCGTCGGCGGTCTGCGGCAGGCGATGGGCTACTGCGGCGCCGCGACGCTCGCGGAGATGAAGCAGGCTCGGTTCGTGCGGATCACCGCCGCCGGCCTGCGCGAGTCGCATCCGCACGACGTGACGATCACGAAAGAGGCGCCGAACTATCGCCGCTGAGCCGTCGAACGTCGTCCCGTTCCCCGGCCCGGAGGACCGGCCGGTGCTCGTGGTCGACCTCGGGGGCCAGTACTCGCAGTTGATTGCGCGCCGGGTGCGCGAGTGCCGCGTCTACTCGGAGCTCGTCGGCCACACGATCTCGCCCGACGCGGTTCGAGCCCGCAACCCGTACGCGCTGATCCTGTCCGGGGGCCCTGCGTCGGTGTACGCGGACAACGCGCCGCGCGTCGATCCACGGATCTTCGAGCTCGGCATCCCGACGCTCGGCATCTGCTACGGCATGCAGTTGATGGCGCTCGACCTCGGCGGTCGCGTCGACCGGACCGGCGTTTCCGAGTTCGGAAAGACGGAGTTGCACGCGGAGGAGTCGCTGCTGTTCCACGATACGCCGGAGGAGCAGACGGTGTGGATGTCGCACCGCGACTCCGTCGTCGCTCCGCCCGAGCGCTCGCGCGTCGTCGCCGGCTCGCCGTCGACGCCGATCGCGGCGTTCGAGTCGACCGAGCGTCGGCTCTACGGCGTCCAGTTTCATCCCGAGGTCGTGCACACGCCGCACGGCATGGAGGTGCTGAAGAACTTTCTCTACGAGATCGCCGATGCGCCGCCCGCGTGGACGCCGGCCGCCGTGATCGAGGAGCAGGTCGAGCGGATCCGTGCGCAGGTCGGCTCGGAGCGGGTGCTCTGCGCGCTGTCGGGCGGCGTCGACTCGGCCGTCGCGGCGCTGCTCGTGCACAAGGCGGTCGGCGACCAGCTCACGTGCGTCTTCGTCGACCACGGCCTGCTGCGGAAAGCGGAGGCGGAGCAGGTCGTCGAGACGTTCGGCGAGCACTTTCATGTGCCGCTCGTGCATGTGCAGGCGCAGGAGCGGTTCCTCGAGCTCCTCGCCGACGTCGAGGAGCCGGAGCAGAAGCGGAAGATCATCGGTCGCGAGTTCATCCGGGTGTTCGAGGAGGAGGCGCGCAAGCTCGGCGACGTGCGCTGGCTCGTGCAGGGAACGCTCTACAGCGACGTGATCGAGTCGGGAGGGACGGAGGGCGTCGCCGCGACGATCAAGTCGCACCACAACGTCGGCGGCCTGCCGGACGACATGCAGATGCGCCTCGTCGAGCCGTTGCGGTTGCTCTTCAAGGACGAGGTGCGCCGCGTGGGCGAGGAGCTCGGGATGCCGGAGCCGTTGGTCTGGCGGCAGCCGTTCCCGGGCCCGGGGCTTGCGATCCGGATCATCGGCGGCGTGACCGCGGAGCGCCTCGAAATCCTGCGCGAGGCCGACGCGATCCTCCAGGAGGAGGTGCGCCGCGCGGGGCTGTACCGCGACCTCTGGCAGTCGTTCGCCGTTCTTCCGGCGATCCGTTCGGTCGGGGTCCAGGGCGACGAGCGGACGTACGGCTATCCCGTGGTCATCCGCGCCGTGACGAGCGACGATGCGATGACCGCCGACTGGGCGCGCCTTTCATTCGACCTCATCGAGACGATCTCGAGCCGCGTCGTCAACGAGATCCCCGGGGTCAACCGCGTCGTGCTCGACGTGACGTCGAAACCGCCGGCGACCATCGAGTGGGAGTAGCTCCCTCGCGTCACGTCTGACGGTCGTCGTGGACGACGATCTGCGTGCGGATCACTGCGCGCCGGTGCGGTCCGGTTCCGCTGTACGGGATGAGCTTTGCGACCGGGTGACCCGCATGCGAGATGACGATCTCCTCGCCGCGTCGCACTCGTCTCAGCAGGTGCGCGAACAGGTCGCGCGCTTCGCCTGTGTTGTATTCCGGCAGAACGTTAAGTTGGCGTGGCTTGGCGTAGCCACTTGGCGTGGCGTGGCGTAGCCAAGTCAGGAATCGGCTCCACATGAGGCAATCGTGGCGGCCAACGTGTGTCGCGAGAGTCGCGACTTCGTCAATTGCGAGAATCGTGACGAATGCCGGACAACTTCGTCCAACGCCTCGCCTGCGCGCGCATCGGCACGACGTACAACCAGTACGCGGACTCCGAGCTCCGGCGCGCGCGACTTCGCGACCATCTCGCGGCGCGCGCGCTCGCGCGGTTCGTCCTCGTCGGCGAGGCGGCAGGGTACCGCGGCGCCCGCGTCAGCGGCGTCGCATTCACGTCCGAGCGACAGCTGACCGGGTCCGGCCCGGCCGAAGCCACTGCGACGATCGTCCACCGCGTGCTCGAGGAGCTCGATCTCGAGGACGCGGTCCTGCTCTGGAACGTCGTCCCGACGCATCCGGGAACGGCGACGTCCAACCGCCGCCCGACCCGCGACGAAGTCACGACCGCCCGCCCGTTCCTCGAGGAGCTGACCCGTGGGCGCCGCGTCATCGCGGTGGGGCGACTCGCGGCGACGGTACTCGACGCGCCGTACGTGCGTCATCCCTCGCACGGCGGGGCGCACGCCTTCGCCACGGGGCTGAGACAAGGACTCGCCGGATGACTGCGGCCTCGGCCCCGGCTCGAACCTCTCCACGTCGAAGCGCGGCGGCCTCGTGGGGTCTCCGACCTCGTCTCGAGCCTCGTCGCGGCCGCGCTCGCCCTCCTCGGCGGCATCGTGTACACGGCGGCGGCGTCGCCGCCCTGGCCGTCTCCGCGGCCGCCCTCGCGGCGCTCCCGGCCCTCCTCCCGGCCGCCTGCCGGGGCCCGTGAGTCG
>Ga0335076_10005637_pt1 | contig 12641 bp, 9 predicted proteins | sample Lox_Sample_25_FD_206717 | JGI IMG/M metagenome (GOLD analysis project Ga0335076, IMG submission 206717) | Soil microbial communities from Loxahatchee National Wildlife Refuge, Florida, United States - Lox_Sample_2.5 | ecosystem: Environmental > Terrestrial > Soil > Wetlands | place: USA: Florida...
GCACGACGTCGCCGTGCGCGGAGAAGCAGGCCTGCAGCAGGTCCGACTGCTCGCTCTTCGTCGGAATGCCGGTCGACGGCCCGCCGCGCTGGACGTTGACGCACACGAGCGGCAGCTCCGCGATCGTGGCGAGGCCCAGCATCTCGGTCTTGAGCGACATGCCGGGGCCCGAGGTCGCGGTCATCGCTTTCTTGCCGGCGAACGAGGCGCCGACGACCGCGCCCAGGCCGGCGATCTCGTCCTCGGCCTGCAGCATCGTGCCGCCGTGCTTCCAGACCTCGCGCGCGAAGAACTGCATGATCTCGGACGAGGGCGTGATCGGGTAGCCGCCGAAGAACTCGCATCCCGCGAAGAGAGCGGCGGCGGCGCACATCTCGTTGCCGTCCACGACGAGCTTCCCGCTGCCCGCGGCCTCGGGCCGCGCGAGCCCGCGCGGCTCGCAGAGCGGGTGTTCGATCGCCCAGCCGCGGCCGGCGTCGAACGCGGCCTCGTTGCCTTTCAGGACCTCCTCGCTCTTCTTGCCGAAGCGCTTGCGGATCCCGGCCCGGAACGCCTCGGGGCGCATGTCGAGCCAGCCCGCCATCAGCCCGAGCACGACCGAGTTCTTGGCGCGGTCGGTTCCGGCGGTGGCCTTGGCGAGCTGCGCGATCGGGACCGGGATCGCCTCGCGCGGGACTACGCCGGGGAGCGGCAGCGCTCCCGGCGGGACGCCGCTCGCGGCCTCGTAGATCACCGTGGTCCGGCCGTCGACCGCGAGCTCGGAGCCGAACTTCAGGAAGTCGTCCCAGTTGAGGGCGACGGCCACGTCCAGCGTGCCGCCGGCGCTCAGCGGCGGCAGCGTCGCCATCCGAATCCGGCACGACGACTCGCCGCCCCGGATCTGCGGCCCGAAGCTCTTGGTGAGGAGAGCGCTGTAACCCTCGAGCGCCGCCGCGGTCATCATGGCTTCGCCGGCAGAGACGACGCCGTCCCCGCCGGCACCGGCCATCCCGATCACCAGGTCGCTGCTCATGCGCTCGCTCCTCCCGCGTCGAAGGCCAACGCCGGTACGATTCAGCAACCCGGGTGCCATGCGGGGGCCGGGAGAGCCATCTTCATCAGCCGCGTGAGTTTGCCGACTCAGGGGCGCGCAACCGCGGCGGCCCGCTCCGCGCACAACCTTCGCCCGCGCCCGGCTCAGCGCCGCTTTTTTGCGCGATGCGTCGGTTCTGCGCTCCAGGGGTCCTCGGGCCACGGGTGCCTTGGGTAGCGGCCTCGCAGCTCCTTGCGCACCTCCGGATACGTCCGCTCCCAGAAGCTGCGGAGGTCGCGCGTCGTCTGCACGGGCCGTCCGTTCGGAGCCAGCAGCTCGAAGACCACGGGCTCCCGGCGCGGCCCGATCCGCGGCGTCTCGGCGAGACCGAAGAGCTCCTGCAGTTTCACCGCGGCGAAGACACTGCCGTCCTCGCGGTACTCGAGCGCCGCAGTGCGTCCGCTCGGAAGCGGAAGGCGCTCAGGCGCGAGCCGCTCGAGCCTGGCGCGAGTCCCGGCATCGAGCCACTGCGCGGGGTCGTCGAGCGGAGGCAGGCTCGTCCGGCCGCGACACGCCGCGCGAGCCAGGGCGGTGAGGTCGGCGGCCAGCTCCGCGATCCGCAGCCGCCTCTGGAGCCGCCCGCCCGCTTCTCCGAGGCCGCGTTTCGCGAGCGCTTCGGCGAGGAGAGCGACGGCAGCGTCCGGATCGGCTGGAACAGGTCGCTCGGCCAGCACGAGCTGGTCGTAGCGGTCGACCCGCAGCGCCCGCACCGTGCCCGTCACCTCGTCGAAGCGGTGCACGGTCTCGCTCGTCACGCCGTCGAGCCAGGCGCGCTCGACGCGGCTCGCCATGCGCACGAGCGGCTCCCCCGCGACACCGGCGACGCCGCCGGCGATCTCCAGCGCGACGAGGAGCTCGCTCTCGCGCACCCCGCTCTCCCGGCCGAGCCGCGCGCCCGTCCCGGCGCTCAGTGCCAGCCGCGCCGAGCCCGGCTCGCGCCTCCGCGCGACGCGGTCGGGAAAGCCGGCGAGCAGGGCCCGCAGCAGCTTCTCTTCGGTGGCGGGTTCCGCTCGCGGGAGCTCCGCCTCCGCCGCCACCCTCGCGAGCTCGCGCGCGGCGGCTCGCACGCCGTGCGGCGCGTCGCGCAGGCGGTCGGCCGCCGAGAAAACGTCGGAGTCGGTCGTCGGCGCGTCTCCGGTGGCGGCCGGCCGCCACGCCTCGGCCAGCACGGCGCACGCCGCCGCGGCGCGCTCGCCGCCGCCCGCCGAGAGCAGCACGCGCGCGAGCCGGGGGTGCACCGGCAGCCGCTGCATGGCCTTGCCGTCCGGCGTCAGGCGGCTCCGCTCGCTGGCTCCCAGCCTCTCGAGGAGCCGCAGCGCCGCGTCGAGCGCCTCCGGAGGTGGAGGCTCGAACCACCCGAACGACCGCGGGTCGGCGCCCCAGGCGAGCACCTCCAGCCCCGGCGGCGCGAGGTCGACGCGCTCGATCTCGGGCTCTCGGCTCCGCCGCAACTGATCCCGCTCGTCCCAGAGCCGCAGCACCCGGCCCGGCCCCGTGCGCCCCGCACGGCCGGCACGCTGTGCGGCCGAGTCCGCGGGGATGCGCTCGAGCTCCAGCCGGTCGAGACCGCGCGCGGAGTCGTAGCGCAGGACCTTTTGCTGGCCGGTGTCGATCACGTCCGTCACGCCTTCGACGGTGAGCGACGTCTCGGCGACGTTCGTCGCCAGGATCACCTTGCGCTCCGCGCACGGAGCGAGCGCCTCGTCTTGTGCCTCGGCCGTGAGCGTCCCGTGGAGCGGCAGCACCCGAACCCCCGGCGGGCGGCCGAGATCGGCCTCGGCCCGGCGGATCTCGGGAGCGCCCGGAAGAAAGCAGAGGACGTGACCGCCCGGCCGGGCGAGCACCGAGCGCACCCCTTCGGCGAGCGAGCTCCGCGGCGCGTAGCTCACCGCGACGGGGTGCGGCCGCGCGTCCACCTCGACGACCGGGCAGTCGTCGAGATAGCGCGACACCGGGCCCGCGTCGAGCGTCGCGGACATCACCAGGAGCCGCAGCTCGGTGCGCGCGCGCCAGGCCTCGCGCGCGAAGGCGAGCGCGAGGTCGGCATGGAGGCTGCGCTCGTGGAACTCGTCGAGCACGATCGTACGGAAGCCGGAAAGGAGCGGGTCCGACTGCAGCCGCCGCGTCAGGATGCCTTCGGTCGCGACGAGCAGCCGCGTGTCCCTGGAGAAGACGCGCTCGAAGCGGACCTGGAAGCCGACCTCCTCGCCGAGCGTCCATCCCTGCTCCGCCGCGATCCGCCTCGCGATCGAGCGCGCGGCCACGCGGCGCGGCTGGAGCAGGAAGACCGGGCCGTCCCCGGCGAGGAGCGGCGGTACGCGCGTCGTCTTGCCCGAGCCGGGCGGGGCCACGAGCACCGCCGCGCGAGACGCTCGGAGAGCCGCGGTCACGCGGCCGACCTGCGAGTCGATGGGGAGCGGGACGGGCATCGGCATAGACTCTAGGCTGATCGGGAGGGCGCGTGGTGGTCGACCGGCGGCTCGAGGCGGTTCTGGCCGGCGTCTTTTTCGCCGCGGCCGTCCTCTACCTGAGCGGGGTGGGAGCCGGCGCAGCCCGGATCGGACTGAAGCCGATCCCGGTGGTCGTGCTCGCCCTCTGGGTCGCCGCGCGCAACCACGAATGGCTGGGACGGCTCGTCGTCGCGGGACTCCTGCTCTCGGCGCTCGGCGACGTGGTCCTCGAGGCCGGCCGTTTCCTGCCCGGCCTCGTCGCGTTCCTGGCGGCACACGTCGCCTACGTCGCGGCGTTCGTCGCGGACGAGCGGCGGCTGCGGCTCGCGCTCCTGCTGCCCTTCGCCGCATGGACCGCGGGCGCGTTCGCGCTGCTGCGGCCCGGGCTCGGCGAGATGGCGGCGCCGGTCGCCGCCTACGTGGCGGTGATCACGGTGATGATGTGGCGGGCCGCCGCACGCGTGGGCGGCGGGCGCACGCCGCTCGCCACGGCCCGGCTCGGCGCGCTCGGCGCCGTCGCCTTCGGCGCGAGCGACACGCTCGTCGCCTTCGACCGCTTCCGGCAGCCGGTGCCGCACGCAGGGCTCGCCATCATGCTGCTCTATTGGCTGGGTCAGCTCGGAATTGCGGCCTCGGCGGCGCTCCCGCGCGTGAGGCGGGCTGAGCGCTCGGCGTAGCGGCGATATCAGGCAAGCCTCAGAGCGCGCTCATGCCGGGGCCGGGCCGCCGGCCTTAGCCTCCAGGGAGACGACCTCAGGAGGGAAAAGCATGAAGACCTCGGCAGCGGCCGGATTCGCCACGGCCTGCGCGCTCGTCGCGCTCTCGGCGCTCCCGGCGCGGAGCACCGCAGCTCCCATCCCGATCACGACGAGCTCGCCCGAAGCGCGCGAGCTCTATCTCAAGGGGCGCGACCTCGTGGAGAGGCTGCGCGCCACCGACGCGCGCACGTACTTCGAGCAGGCGGCGGCCAAGGACCCGGGCTTCGCGCTCGCGCAGGTGGGCCTCGCCAACTCGGCGGGCACGGCGAAGGAGTTCTTCGCGGCGGTCGCCCGCGCGGTCGCGCTCGCGGACAAGGCCTCGGAGCCGGAGAGGCTCCTGGTCTGCTCGCTGGACGCGGGCGCCAAGGGCGAGCCCGCGCGGCAGAAGGACTGCCTGACGCGGCTCGTGGCGGCGTGCCCCGACGACGCGCGCGCCCAGAACCAGATCGCCGCCTTCCACTTCGCCCGCCAGGACTACGAGGCCGCGGTCGCGGCGTACGAGAAGGCGACGGCGCTCGACCCTGCGTTCTCACAGCCCTACAACCAGATGGGCTACGCCTACCGCTTCCTGGGCCGCTACGACAAGGCCGAGCAGGCGTTCAAGAAGTACGTCGAGGTCCTCCCCGGCGACCCGAACCCGCACGACTCCTACGCCGAGTTCCTGATGAAGCGGGGCCGCTTCGACGAGTCGATCAAGAGCTACGAGAAGGCGCTCTCGATCGACCCCAACTTCGTCGCGTCCTACGTCGGGATCGGCAACGACCGCGTCTTCATGGGACAGCCCGCCGAGGCGCGCCAGACCTACGCGAAGCTGCTCGCGGTCGCGCGGAACGACGGCGAGCGGCGCCTCGCGCACTTCTGGACGGCGATGTCGTACGTGCACGAGGGCGCGACCGACGCGGCGGTCGCCGAGGTCGAGAAAATGGCCGCGATCGACAGAGCGGCGAACGACCTCGTGGCGCTCGCGGGGGCCTACGCGCAGATGGGCAACATCCTGCTCGAAGCCGGCCGAGTCGACGCGGCCGCGGCCCGCTTCCGCGACCGCGACCAGACGATCGACAAGGCCGACGTGGCCGCCCAGGTGAAGGAAGCGACGCATCGGCAGGCGCTCTTCGACGAGGCGCGCCTCGCGATCGCGCGCCAGGATCTGCCCGCGGCCAAGGCGAAGGCCGCCGCCTACGCGACGGCCGTCGCCGGCCCGAAGATCCCGTTCGAGGTCCGCCAGAGCCGCGAGCTGGCCGGGCGCATCGCGCTCGCGGAGAAGGACTGGAAGGCCGCGGCTTCGGCCCTGCGCGAGGCCAACCAGCAGGACCCGCGAGTGCTCTACCTGACGGCGCTCGCCGACCAGGGCATGGGCGACCTCGCCGCCGCCAAGAAGGCAGGCGTCGAGGCCGCCGACTTCAACGCGCTCTCGCCGACGTACGGCTACGTGCGCGGCAAGGCCAAGGCGATGGTCAAGACCGCGAACTGATCGGCGTCAGCCCACCATCTTGGCCGTGGACCGGACCCGCTTGGCGAGCGGCCGCGTGCGGATCTCGCTGCGATGGCCGCGCCGGTCCTCCTTCGCGAGCGCCTTCTTCTTTCGCTCGGTGGCAGTGACCTGCGTCCACTTGCCGTTCTTGATCACGATCTGGTAGCCGCCGCTCAAGATCTGGAAGGGCTTCGTCACCTTCCCCATGTGGTCGAACTTCGTCGAGTTCGGCTTGCGGAAGTTCTCGAAGTAGGACGGGTAGATGAAGTCGGTCATCAGGAACCCGTTCACGTCGAAGCCGAGCTCGTCCGCCTCGACCGGGTCGGCGGACTCGTAGGCGTACGCCGCCTTCGGATCGGGGCCGCTCGACATCAGGTTGATCGCCGGATCGACCAGCATCTCGACGAGCTCGTGGGAGGCCGCGACCGTCAGTGATGCGCGATCCTGGGCGATCGTCTCGACGAAGACCTTCGTCAGCGGGTAGCCGTCGGGCGTCAGGTCGTGGTACGCGAGCGCCCCCGGCGCGTCGGCCGTGTCCAGGAACACGAAGCCCCAGTCCCCCTTCTTGAAGCCGTTCGTCTGGATGAGCTTGCAGGGCGTGTTCCAGACGGGGACGACGTGCTGGTCCACGAACTTCTGGAGCGCCACGATCAGGGCTCCGAGGTCCAGGCCCAGCGCAGTCGTGGCCTGGTTGAAGACCGCGATCTCGGGTGTCTGCCCTTGGTCGAAAGCAGCGCGAACAGCCGTATCACTCATGATCCTTGACTCCTGTTCTCCATGTGTTCTCAAGTCACTTCGCCCCTGCGAAAGGCCCTTCGGGTGTCTGCCGTCAGCGTGCGACGAGATTCCAGTCGTCCGGCCAGAGAACGTTCGCCGCGCTGACGCCGGGAGCCGGCCTCGCCGGCGCTCTCACCTTGGGCGGCGTGGCGCGCAGGAAGCTGAAGATCGCCTGCTGAACCGCGTCCATCTTGGGAAGGAAGCTGTGGAGCGAGACGAGCCCCAGCGCCTGCCCGATCCCGAGCCAGTCGCCCCGTTCGTGAAGCCCGATGTCGTCCGCCGAGAAGCACACGAGCCGCTCGGGCGGCGTGACGTTGCCTTGCGCCGTCAGATTCCCCGGGTCGCCCGTCGCCAGGTTGAAAGGCGGGATCGCGCCGAGGTAGGCCACGGTGTTGTCGCCGCCCGTGTCGTTCTGCACGAACGAGAACTCGGCGTCCGGCTGCGAGCCCGGCTGCACGTTCACCACCTGGGTCTGGACGTTGGTCTTGCTGCCGATGCCCACGATCGGCATCCAGTTGTCGGGCGTGTCGAGCACCGAGCCCACGTCGAGCGTCGTGATGTCGGTGCGCTGCCGGTCCGCCAGCGCCCGCAGCTCGGCGAGCTGCTGCGCGCCGGTCTTGGACGAGCCCATCGAGTCGCAGTAGGCGTCGAGCGTCCGCTCGACCGAGGAGCCGTTCCAGACCGTGGGGTCGGTCAGGAGGTCGACCGGGACCGCGGGTGTCTTGGTCAGGTCCACGGTGGCGTTGTTGAAGTAGGGCAAGAGCCCCCACACCGAAGGCAGCGCGCGCGCCGCCACGCGCTGCTCGAGGTCCTTGATCATCGTGAAGAGCGCGTCGACGGCCCCGCGGAAGGGCGTCGCGATCGTCACGACCTTGCGCACGCGCGCCGACTTGCGGGCCTGCTGGCAGGAGCGCAGATAGCGGCTCAGCACGAGACCGCCGAACGAGTGAGCCACGAGGTCCACCTCGGTCGGCGGAGCCGACTTGTAGGCCGGAAGCAGCGAGACGATCCGCAGCACCTCGTCGATGAAGGCGTCGAGCACGCCCGCGCTGACCGACGTGTCGTAGCGCCAGTCGTACGCGAACGGGAAGACGGGCGCCGGCAGGTCGTCGCTTCCGACGTCCTGCTTGAGCCGCTCGACGAGGTCCTCGTAGGGCAGGTAGAAAGCGTTCCAGGCGGCGATCCGAGCGGGGCTGACGGCGCTTCCCGTGGTGTTGAGCGTGACGCTCGGGTCGTCGGGATGGAACAGCAGCCGGTCGAAGTTCTTTTCGTTCGAAGGCTTGTGGAGCGGGAAGCCGCCGCGGGTCAGCGTGTAGATCTGATCCGGCTGCGTGAGATAGACGTCCCAGAGGTTGCTCGCCGGGTTGCCGGGCAGCACGATGATCGGCGTCGGCAGGGGCGTCGCGGCGTCCATCAGGACCGCCGCACGGACCATGCGCACCCCGCGAGGGGGCGGCGCGGCCCGCAGCATGCGCAGCGTCTTCGCCGTGACCTGGGGCTTCGCGGACCGGCGTGCCGTTTGCTTTACGGGCTGTCTTGCCGGCTGTTTCGCAGGCTGTTTCACCGGCTGCTTCGCTCCGCGGCCCGGTCTCGGCCGGCGCGATCGCGATGCGGCCCTTCCTCGTGCTTTCGCCTTGCGCTTCGGCAGACTCGTGCCGGCACGCGTATCTCGTCGCTCGGCCATGACGTGCTTCCCCCTCCCGACCCGGGGACGAGCCGAAACGTGCGGTCTAGGCTTGTCGCGCTCGACGGGCCGGCCCTGCCAGAGGATACCGCAAAGCGTTCAGACTTGATCCACCCCTTATACGCCTGGGGAGAACGGCAGGCTCCGGGGCCGGGCGCGAGGGCCTGCTACCGCTTCAGCACTCTTACCGCTTCAGCACGTCCTCGAAGAAGGCGAGCGCCCTCGGGTCCTGGCTCTGGCCGAGCCAGAACATCGCCTGCTTGCGGACCTCGTAGCTCCGGTGGGACCGCGCCACGCCGATCAGGAGCGGAACCCCCTCGTCCTTCGGCAGCTGGCTGAGCGCGAAGACGGCCTTCTTCTTGACCTCGACCTCCGGGTCGTCGTCGAGGGCCGTGCGGATCGCCTCGGGCGCGCGGCGCGCCGCCGTCTGCGACAGCCAGAAGAGCGCCTGCCCGCGCACGCGCGCGTCCGGGTCCCGGTGCGCGGCTTCCACGATCGCGTCCACGGCCTTCGGCTCGCGGCTCTGGCTGAGGGCGAACGTCACGTGCTCACGCAGGCGCGCGTCGGCGTCCTCCTTCAGCAAGCGCCGCAGCACCTCGTAGCCGCGCGTGCCGCGCGCGTTGCCCATCCAGAACGCGGCCTGCTTGCGGAGCTCGAGCGGCCGCTCAGGCGCCACGAAGCGCTCGAGCGCCGCGTCGGCGCTCGAATCCGCGTGAGCCGCGATCGCCGCGAGCGCGCCGTCGTCGAGGCGCCTGCCCTCACGCGCGGCCTCGCCTGGCTCGCCGACGAAGCTCGCGAGCAGCGCCACGCTTTCGGCCGGTCGCGCGCCCGCGATCCAGACGAGCGGCAGGCCGCCCACGTCCAACGGGCAGTCCTCCGAGAACGTGCGGATCTTTCCGACGCGCCCCGCTTCGGCGCGCAGCAGCACGCGGACGCGGTCGCTGCCCTCGAGCTTCACGGGCTCGGCGCTCCTGCCGAAGACCTCGAGCCTGTGGTTGCCTTCGAGGCGGCAGCCGGCGCAGCTCGTCCCCGGCTCCGACGACCAGCAGCAGGACGCGCCCCGATCGGTGGCGGCAACCGACCAGCCGAGCCAGAAGGGCCCGCTGCGCGCGGCGAGCTCGGCCTGGACGACCGGCGCGAGCCCGCCCTGGCCCGAACGCGTCTCGATCCGCGCGTTCGTGATCGCCGGCTGCGGCTCGGCCGAGGGACCGGCCGCGAGGCCGAGAAGCCCGAGGATCGCCGGCAGTGCGCGCATGGCCGTGCCTACTTGTTCAGGATCTCGAGCAGGAAGGCGGTCGCTTCCTTCGAGTGCATGTTCGCGAGCTGCGAGACCGCCTTTTCCTTGAGCTGCGCGTCTTTCTCCGAACGCGCGATCTCGATGAGAGCCGCCGCGTTGTTCGACACGAAGAGCGCGCCGAGCGCGGCCTCGCGCATGCGCGGGTCGCTGTCCGCCTTGTAGATCTCGACGATCTGCGCGCCCTTCGACGGTCCGCCGAAGGGTCCGAGCATCCGCATGGCCGCGAGCCGCATCTCGAAGTCCTTGTCGCTCTTCGCGATCTCGGCCACCTTGTCGATGTCGCCGGCCACGGCGAGCGCCTGGAGCGCCGCCTTCCTCGATTCGGGATCGCTGCCCGCCTGGTACATGGCCCAGAGCTCGCTCCGCGCCCCCATGGCGCCGAGGAGCTGTACGGCCTGGCGCCGCACATCGGGGTCCTTCTCGCTCCGAGCCGCCTCCAGCATGCGCTCCTTCTCGCCCGAGACCATGTACGCCTGGAGCACGGCCTTCTTCACGCTCGAGTCGGTGCTCGAGGCGTAGATGTCGCCGAGCAGCTTCCGGCTCTCGCCGTTGCCGAAGACGCCGAGGCTCTGGATCGCGCGGCGCTGCAGATCCGGCTGCGCTTCGCCGCGGGCGACGCGCGCGACGATCTCGCGCGCCTTCGGCGACGAGCTTTGGCACAGCACGAAGAGCGCGCGCTCCTGGAGCTTGCGCGCGCTGGTGCCCTGCAGGAACTTCTCGAGCAGCGGGATCGCCTGCTCCGGGTCCGAGTTGATGAGGCCGTTGAGCGCCATCAGCTTCAGGTCCTCGTCGGCCACCGTCTCCGGCCGCGGCGCCTGCCCCGAGCGCTGCCGTATCTCGAGCTCGAGCGCCTTCGCCTCCTTCAGCCAGCGGCTCTGCGGGTACGCGCGCCGCAGCTCTTCGAGCGCCGAGAGGGCGTCGGCGCTCTGGCCCTGCTTGCTCTTCGCGTAGGCCATCCAGTAGATCGCCGCATCCGCCCTGCGGCCCTTGAGCTCGCCCACCTGTCGGAAGGCCTGCACCGCGTGGTCCCAGGCGCCTTCGTCGAGCGCGGACGTGCCCTCGTCGTAGAGCTCGTTCTCGCGATCCCGGCGCTCGTCCTCGCGCGCCTTGGCTTCGTCGTCGAGTCCCTCGGGCGCGCCCCCGACCGGCGCGACGGGCGGCAGAAGCAACGCGAAGCTCGCCCCGGCGGGCACCGCCGGCGCCTGCACGGGTCCGTCCAGGAGCGCGGCGATGGCGAGCACTGTGGCGAATGACATGGTGTTTCTTCCTTTCCTACGACTGGCTCATCGGCCGAGGCAGGCGCTCGGACTCCCGCTCGCGCACCTGCGCGCCGACCACTCGAACCTTGAACAAGAGCCCCCGCGCTTCGATGCGCTGCTGCAGCCTCTCGAGATCGGCGGGCTGGAGCGACTCCGGACCCGCCGCCACTTCCACGAACACGCGCTCGAGCTCCTCGAGGACTTCGGCGAGCGCCGGGTCGCCGCTCCTCACCGCCGCCTGGCGGTAGAGCCGGCCCGAGCTCACGAGCTCGTCGGCGACGGCGCGCTCGGCCGAGACGTCGAGCGCCTCGCCGGCGGGCGCGTTCGCGATCTCCACGAGCACGAGCCGGGAGCGCTCGAGGTGCTCGCCGACCGCGACGAGCAGGACGCGCTCACGCACCTCGGCCGCGGCCGGCGGCGCGTCGACCGGGAAACGCCGGCCGAGCAGGAACGCGAGCACCAGCGCCGCCGCCAGCGCCGCGAACGAGGCGGCGCGCGGCCACACGCGCCGACGCATCGGCAGGACCTTGGCCGGCTCGCTCGCCGGCTGGGCGAGCCCGAGCTCCGGGCGCAGCCGTGCCCAGACCTGGGCGCCGTAGTCGTCGCCCCGCTCGGGAGGCTCGGGCAGGTCGGCACGCGACAGCGTCTCCGCCAGCGCCCGCAGCCGCTCGGCACACTCGGAGCAGCTCGCGAGATGCGACGCCGCGTCCGGCCCCGCGTCCTCGTGGTAGTGCAGCAGCACCAGCTCGTCCTCGCTCAGGTGGCTCATGACACCGTCCCCGCCAGCGGCGCGAGCGCCTGGCGGGCCTTTCTCACGGCGCGGCAGACGCTCTGCTTCACGGCGGTCGTGTCGAGCCCGAGCGCGAGCTCGATCTCCTTCACGGAACGGCCCTCGAAATGGCGCAGCACGAAGGCCGCGCGCTCGCGCGCGCTCATGCGCTCGAGGGCGGCCACGAGGCCGCGCCGCACGTCGCCGCCCAGGGCCATGCGGTCGGGGCCAGGCGCCTCGGCCTGGGGCTCGGGCGCGTCGAGGGCGTCGAGGCTGTCGAGCGGCTTGTCGCGGCGCTGCCGGCGGCGCAGCACGTCGAAAGCGCAGTTCGAAGCGATGCGATAGAGCCAGCTGCTCACCTGGGCCCGCTCCTCGAATCGGTCGAGGTTGCGGTAGGCCTTCAGGAAGGCCTCCTGGACCACGTCTTCGGCGTCGTGCTCGTTTCCAGTCATTCGATAGGCCAGCTTGAACAAGGCGCGGCTGTGGCGTTCGACGAGCAGCCGAAAGGCCTCGCTGTCGCCGGCCCTGGCTCGGGCCACCGCCGCCGCGTCGTCCATCCGAATAGATCAGACGCCCGGAAACCGCAGGGGTTGTGTCACTTTTCGCCCGGAGGTCGGATTCTGCACCCGCCGGAGGGGCCGCGGGATGAGCCGGGCGCGGGGGCCGCCGGGCTACGGTCGGATGACGAAGGACACGACGACCTCGTGCGCATCCGGGCTGAGGCTGGCGGCTGCGTCCACCTGGAAGCGGTTGGCCACCATGACCCCGAGGCCAAAGGTCGCCCCGACGTCGGTCTTGTCGCTCACGGTGTTGAACCGATAGTCGAGGAGAGTCGCGGCCACGTTCGAGGCGCCTTCGGAGCGGAAGCGCATCCGGTGGTCGGGGTCGGTGAAGACGCCGCCACGAAGGGCGAAGGTGAGCGACGAGTGGTAGATCCGGTACTCCGCCCCCGCGTGCAGCTCCCACACGTCCCGCACCGTGAAGTTGGCGCGGCCGAGCCCGAAGGCCGCCGCCTGGAAGTCCACGATCAGGAAGCGATCGCTGATCTGCTCCGAGTACCAGATGCGGTTGGCGTCCGCGACCAGCGTGAACCGGTCGTGGGCG
>Ga0335076_10005638_pt1 | contig 12639 bp, 15 predicted proteins | sample Lox_Sample_25_FD_206717 | JGI IMG/M metagenome (GOLD analysis project Ga0335076, IMG submission 206717) | Soil microbial communities from Loxahatchee National Wildlife Refuge, Florida, United States - Lox_Sample_2.5 | ecosystem: Environmental > Terrestrial > Soil > Wetlands | place: USA...
CGGCTCACGTCAGCGGGGTCGCGGGTTCGGCTCACGTGAGCCGGGTCGCGGTCTCGGGTCACGTCAGCTGGAGGATCCCGTACACGGTGAGCGCGGCGCCCGCCACGGCAGCGAGCGGGGCCACGACTATCGGCCAGCGTGTCTGGATCCAGTTGCTGACCGGAATCAGCACGTCCGCCCCCTTTTCGCCCATGGTCGCGCGGACGACCACGACCGCGATCAGCGGCAGGACGTAGATCAGGTTGTAGAGGACGAGCAGGAAAACCTTGCCGGGCGCGGACACCCTTGCTCCAAGCACCATCGCGATCGCGGCGAAATACGGGAATGCCGTCAGCAACTCGACGCCGGCGATGCCGGCGCCGAGCAGCACCGGTGAACCGACCGAACTGTGTTCCCGGGGAGAGTCCGAAGGTTTCGACGCGAGCGCGTCGCGGCGCCACCAGAGCACCGCCGCACCGGCCATGAGGAGGATCCCGACGCCCACGATGATGTCGTACTTGACCGTCCGGGACGGCTTCGGGACCAGTGACAGGATCAGATCGCCGAGACCGAGCGCGATCGCGAGCCCTCCCGCGAGCGTGACCACGAACGTCGTGACCGTGAACTCGATCGTGCGCCGGATCGGGCTGCCCCCGAGTGCGAGATACACGGCGGCCACAATCAGCGAGGGGTTGAGCGAGTCAGGCAGTGCGATCGCCACCACCGCGAGCGCAAGCGCGGGCACGGTCGTGAGGTTCGTGCGCGCTCACGACGCGCGCATCACCCCGAACAGATGACGAATTCAGAAGCCGAGCGGGTGCTCGGTCTCCGGAAGCCGGTCAAGGCTTCGACGCAGCTTGGCCAGCGCCTTGCCGGCGCGGTTAGCCCGCAGCGCGGCAAGCGCGTTCGGGACCTCCCAGCCGGCGAACATCGGGCAGCCGATACAGATCACGACGACCAGCGGAATCGCTTCGGCGGGAGCGGGAGCGAGGATCGCGGCGACGCACACGCCGGCGCTGATCAGCACGGTCACTAGCGCGGCTACCAGGACGAGACGGGGTTGCGTGGGTCTGGCCGGCCCCCACATCGTCAGTCCGCGATCTTCGAGAAGTCCTTCGTCGTGCATGTCGTCCGAGCCTACCCCGTGGTCCAACCACAGAATCGGCGGTTACGGGGTTTGGCTTGAGGCCCGCGCAAGACTGTCGTCGCTCGGCCCCGCCTCCGCGGCTCGCTGCTCGCTTGCCGCTTCGGGCATGAGCAACTGGGCTCCGATCAAGAAGCAGACCTCGCCGGCGGGCATGCCGACGTGGGCGATCCGCGCGCTGACCGGCTCGCCGGACGAGGGCTCGAGCAGTGCGGCGATCGCCGATGCGCCGAACGCGATCGAGCGCCGCCAGCGCCCGGGATGCTTGGGACGGCCGAGCGCGCGCTCGGCGTTCACCGCCTCGGTGTACTGCAGATAGGCGGCCGAGGTGAAGAACGGCGATCCGACGAACAACGTAACCCGGATCCTCGACCGCGGCGTCGCGGCCCATCGCGACGCGATCCCCCCGGACCGTTAAGCACAGCGCCCCCAATCGCGAACAGCAGCGCCATCCGCCAGTCACGCCCGCGCGGCCGCCACCACACCGATTTCGTGACCGCCGACCGCGCCATGCCTTCGTGCCGGCGATTGCTTGCGGTGCCGGCGCGACTTCCAGCGATGCTCCGTGCCGTCGGGCGCTAGCACGATCTCGCTGGTGACGAACGGCCCCGGTCCCGCTGACGACACCATCGTCCAGCCCTCGCTCGAGCAGCTCCATCTAGCTCACAGCCCGACGATCCCCTTGACGATCAGCCACACGCCGACCACGATCGCCAGTCCGATCGCGACCTCGCGCGAGTGGCGATGGCCCCAGCCTGAGCCACGCTCGACAAGCCCAGCGGCGCCCGCGGGGTTGACCACGTACGCGACGATCGGGATCTCGACCAGCGCGAACATGATCACGTTGAAGAGCAGCAGCTGGAGCAGCGCCGAGCTAGTCGAGGGCATCGCCTTGGCGATCTCGGTCAGCGCGTCGAGGTACCAGACGCCAGGGAGGTTGAGCACCGTCCCCGCGACGAAGGCCATCGCGATCGATCCGCGCGACAGCGCCCGGCTCGCCATCGACGGCTTGGATGCGGCTTTGGGTTCTCGCTTCGGTCGTCTGTGCCTGCTCAGTCCCCGGTTGATCGCGCCGCTCCAGATGCCCCACGCGACGCCCAGGGAAAGCGCTCCGGCGACGATCGAGACGATCGGTTTCGTCGAGTGATGGGACCGGTCAACCGCCCCCGAGGACTCGAGCGCGCGCACGATTCCGATGCCGGCGATCATGCTGATCGTTAGACCTCCGGCCAGGAACCCCAGCAGCATGCGGAGCGGCCGCGGCTGGGCGAGGATAAGGATCACGCCGGCCAGCAGCGTTGGATAGACGGCGGCCGCGAGCGCCAGCAGTACCAGGGTCACCGTATCCACGCGCGTAGCCTCGCCGTAGTTGCCGATTCCGGCGTCACCCTGTCGGGATGATGAGCCGCGTGATTACTCGAGCTTGCCCGACCCGGCGGCTCGCGAGAGGGGGTCCCCGCCGCGGCCTCGAAGGATCACGGCGAAGCCGACCGCGAGCAGCGCGCCGATCAGCGGGCCCACCACGTAGACCCAGTAGCTGCTCCAGTCGCCGCTGACCAGCGCCGGCCCGAACGAGCGCGCGGGATTCATCGAGACCCCGCTGACCGGCGCCGCCCACAGGCCGGCGAGCGCGATATAGCCGCCCACCCCGAGCGCGCCGATCGTGCCGACGTTCTGCGCCGCCGAGGCGGTGCCGAGGATCACGCTGACAAGCCCGGCGGTCAGCGCGATCTCCATCAGCAGAGCCTGCCAGCTGTGGTATCCGGGACCCGGGAGGGTCGCGCCGAGGTGCTCGACGTTGCCGAACACCGCGAGCAGGAACAGGCACGCGAGGCTGGCACCCACCAACTGCGCGAGTACATAGCCGACGAAGCGCTCAGCCGGGAAGTCGTGGCGGAGCGCGAACGCGAGCGAGACCACCGGGTTGAGGTGAGCGCCGGACACCGCCCCCATGAAGAGGATGATCGCCATCACGGTAAGCCCGGGTGCGACGACCGCGGCGGCGAGGCTGATTTGTCCCTTGGCGTGGAGGATCGCGCCTCCCGCCGCGGCGAGCAACAGCAGAAACGTTCCTAACACCTCGGAGAACAGCCGGCGATAGGCGAGCCGCGGGTTGTAAAAGTCGTCCCGCGACCCGAACTCGAGCGAGAGCAGGTGCATCGCTCGGGCGCGGTCGTGTTCGCCGAGTTGCGTCGCAGGCGAAGGCGTCGACATCGGACGCGATTTTGTGCCCCGTGCCGGACGTCTTGTCGTCCGAACCCGTGCGGTGTGAGCCCAGACCGGTTTGGCGCGAGGTCACCCGCGCCGAGCCGGCGGCCGGCAGGATCGCGTAATGGTCAGGCCCGGCCGATGCGCTGGCCGTACGCGACCAGACCGTAGATCGCGACGATGTCCAGCGTGAACAGGGCCAGCGACCAGAACGGATAAGCCGGAATCATCAGCATTTGGGCGATCGCGTTCGCCCCAAGCACCACTACGCCGGCCCACCGCGCGAGCTGGTTCTTGACGAACACGCCAAGACCGACGGCGAGCTGGAGCACCCCGATGCAGAGCACGATCCAACCCCATGTCTTGAGGTCGGCGAAAATGTAGTGGGCGTTGGCGGTGAAGAAATGGGCGTTGCCTATTGCGGCGATCCCCTCGATCACGTTGAGGGTCCCGACCATCAGCAGCAGCACGCCCGCAAACGCGACCCACCCGTAACCGCGGTCGTCGTCCGCATATGCCTCGTACCCCGCGGCCTCCGTGGCCGTCTGGGGTGATGCGCCAACAGACATTGCAGTCCTCCGGTGTTTGTCCCTGACGGGCGCCACGCACCGCCCGTCCTAACGCGTCCAAGATCCCACCGAGCCGGGAGGCGGGCAATAGTGCGCTCTTGCCTCTGCGGGGAAGGTCGGCACCCGCCTCCGTCACCCCAATCAGGTGATGAACCGACCGGGCCAACCGCCGAGCATCGGCTGCGTGAGAGGGGCGCGCGACACGGGCGTCACCCGCCCGAGGAGAGCGACGAGATGACCGTCCGCAGGATCTGGTCCGCGGCGGCGCTCGTGCTGATCGTCGTGGCGGTCGTGCTCGCGGTCGATACCGCGATCGCCCACTTCCCCAGCGGGCTGGCGGTACTCGCCTGTGTGATCCTCGCCGCCTGCTGCGCGTGGCTCGGGATCTCCCGCCGCGGTCCGGCGCGGATCGCCGGCATCGCCGCAGCGGTGCTGTTTCTCGTCGGCGCCGTCGTACTCGTTGTCCTGGAGGCGCGCGTGATCGAAGACGCGGTCGTCGTCCTGGCGGTCATCGCCGCGCTCGCAGCGGCGCGCGAGGCGTTCAAGGCGCACGCGCACCTTCCGCGGGCGGCGCGGCCGAGCAAGCCCGTCCTGTTCTACAACCCGAAGTCCGGCGGTGGAAAGGCCGAGCGGTTTCACCTCGCCGACGAGGCCCGAAAGCGCGGTATCGAGCCGGTCGAGCTCGAGCGCGGACAGGATCTCGAAGAACTGGTCCGTGGCGCGGTGGCGGAGGGCGCAGACGCGCTTGCGATGGCCGGTGGAGACGGCTCACAGGCGATCGTCGCGATGATTGCGGCGGAGCTCGACCTGCCGTATGCGTGCATCCCGGCGGGCACTCGTAATCACTTCGCGCTTGACCTCGGCGTCGATCGTGAGGACGTGGTCGGAGCGCTGGACGCGTTCGTCACCGGCGGCGAGCGGCGCGTCGACCTCGCGGAGGTCAACGGGCGCGTGTTCGTCAACAACGTGTCGCTCGGGCTGTACGCCGAAGCCGTTCAGCAGCCCGGCTATCGCGAGGCGAAGCTGCACACGCTGCTCGAGACCGTCCCTGACGTCGTCGGGCCTGACGCCAAGCCGCCCGATCTGCTCTGGGACAGCCCGGTCGGCCAACAGTCCGCGGTGGCGATCCTCGTGTCCAACAATGCCTACCGCCTCGGCCGGGCTCTGGGATCGGGGACGCGCCCGCGGCTCGACCAGGCAGTCCTGGGGGTGACGGTGCTCGCGCCCACCAGATCCGGAGCCGGCGGGATCAGGCCGCGGCTCGGCATGGAGCAGTGGATCACACCGACGTTCGAGATCGCGTCGGCGTCATCGGTGGCGGCGGGGATCGACGGCGAGGCCATGCAGCTGGATCCACCGCTGCGCTTCCGGATCCGCCCCGGCGCGCTGCGGGTCAGGATCGCGCCGCAGCATCCTGGCGCCTCCCCGTCCGCGCTCGAGCCCGACAAGCCGTGGCGGGGGATCGGCGCGCTCCTAGGCCTCCTGCTCCACGGCGCGCCCGCGGATCAGGAGGCCGTGCGGTGAGCTCGACATGACCGGCGGCACGGGCTCGTGAGCTTCACCCCGTTCTACAAGGGCCAGCCCGTGTGGGTGATCGAGGAGGGCGGCTCGCAGCGTGCTGCCGACTTCGTCGGCCAAGACGAGACGAGCTCGTGGTTCGGAGGACCGCCTAAGGCCTACGTCGTGTATCTCGACACCCGCGAGGGCGGGGAGGTTGAGATTGACCGCGTGGTCCCGCGCGAGACGTGACGCTGGGCGGCCGGAGCGTGCGCTCACCCGGGACGGGATGCGTGCACTCATCCCTTTCGGGTGATGACCGGCTTTGACGCGTTCCGGATGCTTGGCCTGCGCGCGGACGTCGCGTCTGGCTCGGCCTGGGCCGGGACAGGATCACCCATGCGAAAGGAGATTCACGTTTATGGCAACGCTTGTTGCGATTGCGTACCCGGATCAGGGGACCGCCGAGCAAGCCAGAGGGACGGTCAGGGAGCTCGAGTCTGACCTGATCATCCAGGCCGAGCAGGTCGCCGCAATCTCGCGCGACGCCGAAGGCAAGTACCACGTGAGCACGTCCCACGGTGGCGCATCCGCCGGTGCCGGCGCCTGGTGGGGCGGCTTCTGGGGCTTCCTGTTCGGGCTCCTGTTCTTCATCCCGTTCGCCGGGCTCGCGCTCGGCGCCGGCATGGGCGCGTTGTTCGGCCACTTCGGGTCCAAGGGCATCGACAAGGCGTTCCAGGAGCAGGTGCGCGAGTACCTGAAGCCGGGCACCTCGGCGCTATTCCTGGTGATCGACCAGGTCACGCCTGACAAGGCGATAGCCGCCCTCCAGCAGTACGGCGGTACGGTGATCAGGACTTCGCTGTCCGACGAGGACACCAAGAAGCTCCAGGAGGCGCTGCAGCCGCCGACCCCCGAGCAGGCCGGCGTTTCGTCCTAAGCCTCACTTCGACCATGGGACGCCGCCGGCGGACTCTCAACACTCGAGGAGTCTGCGGGCGGCGTCCCAGGCCTTGTCTCATCCTGTAGCGAGCGTCGCCACCCGGCCAGCACGTCGTGAACCGCGGCGGCGCCGACGACCGGCTCATCTGGCAACGGGAGCGTCACCGGATGGAGGATGAACGGCTGTGTCTGCGGTCCCCCTAGACCGCCGTGGAACGAGATCAGCTCCTCGAACGCGCATCCCTGCTCGACGTCGGCGTCGTAGAAGCTGTTGACCATGATGTCGGCGACGTGTTCGAAGCCGTCGGTTCGTCGTAGGTGATCAGCCGCGCTGGGCGCGAACGGCGCGAGCGGGTCATCGCCCTCGACGGCGTCGTCCGCCAGGTAGCGGGTGCCGCGCGCTCCCAGCACCACCGGGCCGTGTTCGCGCGAGCGAACGAGGAGGAAGCCGATGTGAGGATGGTTGCGCAGAGACTCGATCAGGCGCGGATGGCGCTCGTCGATCTCCTCCTGGGACAGCCGGCGGGGCTCATCCATCAGGTAGATCAGGCCGAGATTGCCGGACGCGAGCACGATCACGGTGTGCTCGCCGACACCGTCCTGTCGGTCGCCGTCCCCGCCTGTCCGACCCGTGGCTTCTGCGACGGCATGGCCGACCGCCGCATCGTTCTCGTCACCGGTCTGAAGACGCGCGACCTTTCCGCTCGCGATCGAACGCTCGACGAACTCGTGCAGGTCATATCCGTTGCGCTGCTTGAAGGTCGCGCCCTGGGTCTGCCCGTGATCGGATAGCACGACGATCTCGTAGGGGCGCGGCGCGAACCGGCGGGCGCGCTCGATCCGCCCGAACTGCTGGTCGAGCTTGCGCAGCGCCTCGAGCGTGTCCGGACGCTCGAGGCCCGAGTGGTGGGCGACCTCGTCGTAGCTCGAGAACGTCGCGTACACCGCGGGACGGCCGCGCATCATGTCGGTGAGCACGCCGAAAACGATCAGGTCGCGGACGCCGACGCACAGCGCTGCTCTCAGGAACGGATACCGGCCGCCGCGGTATCCCCGGGGCCAGACCTTGCGCCGCCGCTGCTGGATCGCGTACAGCTTCTCCAGCAGCGCCTCCCAGAAGAACAGCACGAGCAGCCTGGTCACGTTGAAGCCATTGGCCAGGAATGCGCGATAGCCGGGGTTGGCCTTCTTCTCGGCGCCCATCTGAGAGACGGTCAGGATCATCGCGTCGGCCTCGCCCGAGAACAGGTTTCCGCGGCTCGCGCCGTCGTGGATCAGCAGCCCGCTGCCGTTCGCGAGCCGCCGTTCGATCTCGGCGCAGTCACCGGGCGAGGAGCATGTCATGACCTTCCCGGTCGCCTTCTCCACCCACCGGAAGGCCGGGATGTCCTCGTTGGACCCGAGCAGGATCCCGGCCTGGCTCGCGCCGGTCTGCGAGCTCAGGTCCGGCTCCCATTCATCGAGGCGGTGCGTGCCGCGCTCGAGCCAACTCGCCATCTGCGGCGCGTTCCCATCCCGGATCGCCCGCTGCAGGACCGGGCGGGCGAGGCCGTCGATCTCCAGGAACAGAATCCCCGGGGTGTCGGCGCGTACCTCCCCGCCCTGACGTCGCGCGATTCGCCGGATCACCCTCAGCGAGTACGTGTCGTCGTCGTTGAGACCGAAGATCACCTCGAGCACGAGCATCGTCGCCGCGATCACCACCGATGCGAGCAACGCCCACCAGAACGAGTCGACCCTGATCGTACGGCTCGAGATGTGCGACGCGAGCAGCAGCATCAGAGCATCGAGCACGAGCACGACGACGAACCCGAGCGCAAGCGTGAACGGCAGTCGCAGCGCGGCGACCACCGGAGGCAGCACCGCGTTTAGCGCGGCGATCAGAACGGCGGCCGCGAGCGCGTCGGCGAAGCTCCCGACGCTCACGTGCGGGACGATCGCGGCGGCGACGAACACCGCGACTCCGGCCACCAGCCAGGAGACCAGCACGTTCAGGAACTTGTATCGCGGCCGCTGCGGGCTCCATTCGAGCGCCTGACCATATGAGTCGTTCGTCGGCATCGCCCACGGAGGACTATCGCGGTGGTCGCCGGCTACGGCATCACCCCGAACGGAGGATGACCGGGTGTTTCACCCGCATCGGATGATGGACATTGCAGGGGTTCTGGCACGATTGCCGGTCATGGCTACCTTTGCGCGGACAACACGAACGACTGCCGTCCCCCATCTCACCGTCGACGAGCGGATCGCGCGCGGCAAGGCAGCGCGCGCCGAAGTTCCCCGCTCTCGCCACGCCGAATACGAGGCGCCGCACGATCGCGCCGACCCGGTCGATCTGCTCGAGGACCAGGCGCGCACGCGCGTCCCTGAGCTCGTCCCGATCCGCTATGGGCGGATGCTGGTCTCGCCGTTCACGTTCTACCGCGGCGCCGCGAAGATCATGGCGCACGATCTCGCGGGGACGCCCCGCTCGGGTCTGAGCGTGCAGTGCTGCGGCGACGCCCACCTGTCGAACTTCGGCGTGTTCGCCTCGCCGGAGCGCAGGCTCGTGTTCGACATCAACGACTTCGACGAGACCCTTCCCGGACCGTGGGAATGGGACGTCAAGCGTCTGGCTGCGAGCATGATCATCGGTGCGCGCGACAACGGATTCGGCGCCAAGGACCAGGACAAGATCGTGCTCGACACGGTCCGCGAGTACCGCACGGCGATGCGCGAGTTTGCCGCGATGCACAACCTCGAGGTCTGGTACGCGCACCTGGAGATGGAGCCGGTTCTGGAGCAGTACAGGTCGCAGATCAAGCCCGCCCAGGCCAAGCGAACGGAGGCGGCCCTTTCCAAGGCACGGACGAAGGACAGCATGGCCGCGTTCTCGAAGCTGACGCAGCAGGTCAACGGAAAGGCCGAGATCGTCGACCAGTCGCCGCTGATCGTGCCACTTCGCGTGCTTCTACCCGGGCAAGAACAAGAGCAGTGGATGGATGCGCTCCGCAAGATGATCCGGGTCTATCGCTTGTCGCTTGAACACGACCGGCGCATGCTGCTCGAGCAGTTCCAACTGATGGACTTCGCGCGCAAGGTCGTCGGCGTCGGCAGCGTTGGGACGCGCGCCTGGATCGCGCTGTTCTTCGGTCGCGACGGCAGCGATCCGCTGTTCCTTCAGTTGAAGGAGGCCGAAGAATCGGTCCTCGAGGAGCACGTCGGCCGGAGCGTGTACAAGAACCATGCCCAGCGAGTCGTCGTGGGGCAGCGCATGATGCAGGCGGCCAGCGACATCTTCCTCGGCTGGATCCACATAAAAGAGGGAATGGACGGGGTCGCGCGCGACTTCTACGGCCGCCAGCTCAAGGACTGGAAGGGGTCGGCGGAGATCGAGCAGATGGTTCCGTCTGGGATGGCCGCGTACGGCCGGTTGTGCGGCTGGACACTCGCGCGAGCACACGCCCGGAGCGGCGACCGGATCGCGATCGCTTCATACCTCGGAGCCGGCAACGCCTTCGACCGCGCGATCCTCGACTTCTCCAAGGCCTACGCGGACCAGAACGACGCCGACTACGCCGCTCTGTCAGAAGCGGTCAAGTCCGGCCGGATCGTCGCCCAGACCGGGCTCTGATCAGCTGCACTTCGACTTGGTCGCGCTCTGGAAGTTGTTGGCCGCGGTCACGACTGCCGAGATCTGGCTGGGCAGCTGAGCGATCGTCGCGGCGCTCGGAGAGCTCGCGGCGCTCTTGACGCTCGTCGAAAGGGACTCGACCGAGCTCTTCAACGCGCTCGTCTCGGTCGGGAAGTCGTTCTTGGCATCGCTGATCGCGGTCTGAGCGTCGCTCTGCACCTTGGCCACCGCAGACTTGAGCCCGTTGAGCCCGGTCGCCACGACGTTCGTGCTCGGCAGCGCCTTGATCGAGCTCTCGAGGCTGCTGACCGAGGAACAGTACGAGGGCTTGCTGCTGCCGCCGCAGCCGGTGAGGGCGGCTACGGAGAGGGCGAGCGCGGCCCCGGTCAGGGCCGCCTTGCGCCGGTCAGGCACTGAGTAGCTTTTCCTTCGCGGATTGGTATTCCTCGGGGCTGATCGCGCCGCGGTCGCGGAGGTCTGCGAGCTGCTTTAGCTGCTCAGCGGTCGTGGGTCCGGCGGGCGCCGACGAGCCGCCGGAGTGCTGCCGCCGCTCCCGGGCGCTCGCCATACGCGTGCGAATCGCGTGGGTCGCGGCCCCGGAACGTGCCTCTGGGAATTCGACCTCGGTTTGCTGGATCAGGATGTAGGTACCGAGCAGCGCGAGCACCGTGAACACGAGGATTCCGATCGGTTTGCTGGTCGCCGGGATCGGGTCCCAGATGAACAGGAGAACCAGGACCCCGACCACGATCCCGTAAGTCGCGGCGGTCTGCTCGCGGAGGAACGGAGCGATCGCCTGGCGCGACGAGCGCGCGGGGCGGGCTGGACCCGCGAACCATGCCGCGGCGACCAGCAGGATCCCGATGAAGATGGTCCCGCTGGCAACGTCCTTCAAGATCGCCGTACTGATGTTGTAGACGTGCCTGATCGTTACCTGTAGCGACGCGTCGCTGGTGAGCGAGTTCACGACCTGTCCCTGGAGGATCGAGCGGGCCAGGATGACGAGCACGCCAGCGAGGATTCCGGCGAACCCGATCGTCATCAGCGTGCGCCGGCGATGACCCTTGGCGAGGAACAGCGCGAGTATGTAGAGCAGGGGCACGATCACCAACAGCCAAAACGCCAGGCTCTTGATCGCCTTTCCCCCGTTCTGGACGTACTTGAGCTGGTTCGACTTGAAGATCACCAGGGTGGCGACGCTCGGGGGAAGCTTGGAGGCGATGTCCGAAGGCAGCCCGAGACGCGAGGCAATGTTGTCGAGGATCGAGGCGAGGTCGAGCGACACCACTCCCTGGTTGACGGCGACCGTGCCCTTGCGGCCGTTGACAATGTCGATGAACGTCTGGTCGGCGGCGCGGTTGGCCTGGGCCCACAACTGCTGGACCCGCGGGCGGCTGAGTGCAAGCTCGGCGCCCTGGACCGCGGCGTTGCGCAGCGCGCCGGAGGCGGGGGCGGCCAGCGCCTGAAACTGGGTCGGCAGGCCCTGCTTGATCAGTCCCTCGATGTTGACGTTCGCGTACAGCTGGTCGACGATGTAGTTGGCCGTCGTGGAGCGGACGTTCGCGTCCTGGAGCAGCTGGGTGCTCGTCTTCGACCAGTTATCCGGGCTGAACAGCAGGCGATTGGCCCAGGTGGCGAAGATGGCAACCACCAGCAGCACGGTGCTCACGCCGATTAGCACGTCCACCCCGATCAGCCGGCGGCGTGAGATCTTCGGGCTCGCGGCGTTTTCCCCGGTCGAAGCCGGTGAGGCCGCTACGGCGGGGTCCTGCGGCACGGTGTCGGCACCGCTGACCTCAGACTCATCTCGCTCATCGGTTCCCATCGGACACCCCAATCTCTCGTCGCATCGTCGCGTTGTCATCGTCGGTGCCCTCCGCGACTGACGCATCGCCCTATTCGGGTGATGCCCGCGCCGCTTGCGCGGTCGAATATCGTGATGCCAGACGATGTCCGAAGAGCACAGAGGAACCTCCAGACTCGGCCCCCTCGGGCCGCTCGTGGGGTTCGGCACACGAGCCGCGAGCGCGACGCTCAGGCCGATCGTCGGCGTGGCGGAAGCTGCGGCGGAGGCGGGCCTCAGCCTGGAACGGCGAGCGGTCAACCGCGTGCTCGAGAGCGACGAACTCGAGCGTGTCGTGGTCGTGGCGATAAACAGCGCGCACATCCAGGCCGCGCTCAAGCAGGCGCTCGAGAGCGAGGGCGCGGCGCAGATCGTCGACACCCTGTTCGACAGCGGCCTGCTAGACCACTTCTTCGAGCGGCTGCTGGCGAGCGAGAGCCTGTGGCATCTGATCGACGAGATCGCCGCGAGCCCCGCGGTCACGGCCGCGATCTCCCAGCAGGGGCTCGGCTTCGCCGACCAGGTCGGCGACGACGTGCGGGCGCGCTCCCGCAAGGCCGACGACTGGATGGAGCGCGCCGCGAGGCGGCTGATCGGTCGTCAGCCGCGGGCGCTCCCGGCGGAACCTGACGCGAGCACGTAATGAACGGCGTGGCGGGGGCTGCCGTGGGCGGGCCGCCGAGCGACACTCCGCCCGTTCCCGGCATGGCGTATATCGCCTGGCGACGCGAATTGTCTCGTTCACGATCGACGCGGCCTTGATCACCGTCGTCGACGTCGTGATCGGGGTGGCCGCGGCGCTGATTCTGTCGCTCCTGCGCATCCCGCACGAGCTGCGTGTCAT
>Ga0335076_10005639_pt1 | contig 12638 bp, 8 predicted proteins | sample Lox_Sample_25_FD_206717 | JGI IMG/M metagenome (GOLD analysis project Ga0335076, IMG submission 206717) | Soil microbial communities from Loxahatchee National Wildlife Refuge, Florida, United States - Lox_Sample_2.5 | ecosystem: Environmental > Terrestrial > Soil > Wetlands | place: USA: Florida...
CAGGACTGTTTGGGTGGCGCTTGCCGCACCCCGTTTTGTCGATCATTTTGCCTATCGGTCTCTCGTTTCACACTTTCCAGAGTTTGAGCTATGTAGTCGAGGTGTACCGCGGGAAGCAGAAGTCCGAGCACAATTTTATTGTGTACGCGACCTACGTCATGTTCTTCCCACAATTGGTGGCGGGGCCTATTGAGCGGCCACAAAATCTGCTCCATCAATTCTGGGAATGGCATGCGTTTCATTATCCGAATGTGACCGACGGACTTAGAAGGATGGCATGGGGCTTTTTTAAAAAACTGGTCGTCGCCGACCGGCTGGCTCTCTATGTGAACGACGTGTACGGGGCGCCCCGGAATTTCAATGGATTGCAGTTGACCTTAGCGACGTTCTTCTTTGCCTATCAGATTTATTGCGATTTTTCGGGATATTCCGACATCGCGATTGGCGCCGCCCAGGTGATGGGTTTTAAATTGATGGAGAACTTCAACACGCCTTATTATTCGCGCTCAATCTCTGAGTTTTGGGGTAGATGGCATATCTCGCTGTCGACATGGTTTAAGGATTATCTGTACATTCCTTTGGGTGGCAATCGGGTCAGCGAGCAGCGGCACATCTTCAACTTAATGGTTACGTTTTGCGTTAGCGGTTTGTGGCATGGCGCAAACTGGACGTATGTTCTGTGGGGTTTCCTGAACGGGGCATATTTGGTTGCCGGAACCTTGACGAAGAAGTGGCGAAATCGTATGTGGTCTGCTGTTGGAGTCAAACAAGACTCGATATTCCGCCAGACCATAATGCTAACGACGACGTTTGTATTGACTTGCATTGCCTGGATCCTGTTCCGGGCGAAGAACGCAAGCGATGCGCTGTATGTTTTTACTCATTTGACGACAGGTTGGAATTTCCATCAGATTGCTACTCCGCAATTCTTCCTCAGACAACTCCCGGTGGCGTTAGCCGCGATTTTGGTCTTAGAGATCGGGCAACTCTGGGACAGAGTTACGTCGGTGCCTGCTTCCGTCGTGAAGTTGCCGACGATGGCGCGTTGGGCGCTTTACGCATGTTTTGTAATGACGGTGGTCATGTTTGGCGTTTATAAACAGATGCAGTTTATTTACTTCCAGTTTTGAGGACCGGCGCCGTGCGGAATGAAAATAATGTCAACGAGATGACCGCGGGAGGGGGAGTGTTTGTCGGCCCGGACTTGGCCGTTCCCAGTGCTGAAGGACGGACCGCTGAGAATGTCAGAGGGGCCTTCCCGTGGATACCTCTTGCTAGGCTTGGATGCTTTTTTGGTCTCTTAATCGGCGCTATGTTTGTCGTGAATGCGATGATTTCCACCGGACTCAGAAGAATCAAAACCTCGGCGTTCGGCGCTGAAAACCTCATTATGGAGGGCAAAGTCAACGCGGACGTTGTGATTGCGGGCTCATCGAGAGCCTTGGCGCATTATGATCCGAGGACGCTCGCCTCTGTTACCGGTAAGACAGCATTCAATGTGGGGCGAAACGGTGCTCAGACGGACATGCAGATTGCGTTTCTGAATGCTTACCTAGAACATAACCGGATGCCCGGAGTCGTAATCTTCAATTTGGACGCCTTCTCCTTTGTAACAAGCACGCACGTATTCGACTCTGTGGAATACATGCCGTATATTCAGGACCCAGTGCTATACAACGCACTAAAGGTGATCAACCCAAATATCTGGAAGAGCCGTTACATGCCTCTGTACGGATACGTTGTGGAAGACATGAACATGACGTGGATACAGGGTTTGAAAGGCTTCCTTGGAATTTATCCGAAAGAGGATTTCTACCTGGGGTTCAATCCGCGATCCAAGAAATGGACGAATGAGTTTGAAAATCTGAAGGAAAGCCAACCGGAAGGGGTCAGTTTTGAAATAGAGCCGGCGGGCATTCAAGACATCCAGGATCTTATACAAGAATGCCAGAGGTCAGGAATCCAGCTGATTTTCGTGTATTCACCCGAGTACCGCGAGATGCAGTCATTAACGACCAATCGAGAAGAAATTTTCGCAAAGTTTCGGGAAATATCAGCGCGCTACGACGTGCCGTTCTGGGATTACAGCGATTGGCGATACGCCGGTAACACAGAATACTTTCAGAATTCGCAACACTTGAACGCGGAGGGAGCAGCGGTGTTTTCAGATGACGTGGCACGACGATTAAAGCAATTCCTCCAAGCACCGAATTCCGCAAACGTAAGCTCTCGGGGTGGAGAAGACGGCTCCCGCGTCGCCACTCATTGATGCTCATTACAGATACATCTTCAAGGTGTGAAGCCATGGAGCCAGACCAGATTCATTGAAAGGGCCATGTCGCGAGCGATTGTTCTAGTTGGTTTTGCAGAAGCGTTGTCGGCGCCAGAGTCGGTATGGAGCTTGGTCGACGCGGGTTTCCAGGTCGTCGCATTCGGTCGTCGAGGCCGCGCGTCGGCGTTGCGGTATAGCCGACTCGTAGAATGTCACGAGGTCACGGCCCCAGAGGAAAACCTGGCCGCATCGCTGGGTGACTTATCCGTATTGCTGGACTCCTTGCAGAACGCATGGCCTGACAGTCGTCTGGTGTATTGTCCACTTGACGACAAAGCTGTTTGGCTTGGCAGCAAATTGACATTCAGCTCCGCATGGATCAGCGCAGGCCCCAGGGGGCTGCAGGCAAGTCTGGCACTGGACAAGTGGGTGCAAACGGAGATGGCACGCGAAGCAGGATTCAATGTTCCCGACACAGCTCGCGTGCAGACGTCCGCAGATGCACTGGATTTCGCCAATAAAGTATCTTTTCCGATCATTCTCAAGCCCGCTCAGTGCGTTCCAGAATACCAAGGGCGATTCTATGTTTGCCGGAAGTGGATATGCGCGAATAAAAGCGAGCTGGATTGCGCCATCGACGAATGGAAAGAGCGCGTGCCCTTGCTGGCGCAGACATTTATCACCGGCGTGGGTGAAGGAGCATTTGGTCTGGCTGCTCCAGACGGTGTTCGCGCTTGGAGTGGACACCATCGAGTCAGGATGATGAATCCTCAAGGTTCGGGATCGAGCGCGTGCGCTTCTCAAGAGGTGCCAGAGGAGATAAAGGTAAGGGGAGAGCGGCTTCTGGCCAACGCCGGATGGCATGGATTGTTCATGATAGAACTTCTCCGAGACGATTCAGGCAAACTGTGGTTTGTCGAATTGAACGGGCGTCCGTGGGGGAGTATGGCGCTTTGCCGACGTCAGAATTTCGAATATCCAGCTTGGCACATAGAATTGGCGTTGGATCGGAATACACCGGCGGGTTCGCCGGGACCGGGAGTGACGAACCTGCTGTGCAGACATGCCGGAAGAGAATTTATGCACGTGCTGTTCGTCTTGAAGGGTGCAAAGTCGCACGCGCTCACCAAGTGGCCTTCATTCTGGAGCACCTTGAGCGAAGTGTTGCGCTTCAACCGGAACGATAGTCTCTATAACTGGCGTCGCGACGATCTGAAGGTTTTTGCTGCCGACTTCTATTACACCGTTCACGACAATATCTTCAAGTCTCGAAACTAAACACGATGGGAATCCTGGCAGCATGTCACGTGCATTCCAAGTGGTCCTACGACGGAAGCTGGACCCTTGCGGATTTAAGCGCCGAATTTGGCCGTCGCGGATATCGCGTAGTGATGATGACCGAACACGATCGGGGTTTCACGCAGCAACGTCTGGATGAATACCGAGAGGCGTGCATCCAGGCAAGTTCCGAGAAAGTGTTGGTCGTTCCAGGAATCGAATACAGCGATGCGGAGAATTGTGTCCATGTGCTTGTCTGGGGCGATGTGCCCTTCCTCGGAGAACAACTGGCAACTGTGAGGATGTTGGAACAAGTCCGGGCGTTTGGTGGATACGCAGTCCTGGCACACCCTTCCCGAAAAGATGCTTGGAAAAGCTTTGACTCGTCCTGGGCGGAACTGCTGTCGGGAATTGAGATATGGAACAGGAAATATGACGGGTGGGCGCCCAGCAAAACGGCTCCGAGCTTGCTAGAAAGTTATGACAAGATCCCGTTTGTTGGTCTCGATTTTCACACCCACAGACAATTCTTCCCTTTGGGCATGATGATGGAGTTAACAGGCGAGATAACCGAAGCGGCAATTCTGCGCTGCTTTTCTTCTCGTCTTTGCCGACCGGAGGTGAAGGGAGTAGCTATCAACAACAAGGGAGTCGCTAAAGTCGGCCCGATGTTAACGGTGGCCGAGAAAGGCAGAAAGATTGCAGCTTCGATCTTGAAACGTTCCCGCACGAAACGAGGAGTTAAAGTGTAAGGCTGCCCATTCCGGCAGCACCTTTATGATCGCAAATCACATTTCGGTTTGTGTTTGCACCTTCAAGAGGCCGGAGCTGCTGAAACGGACGATTGAGGGAATATATCAGCAACGCACCGATAACCTTTTTAGCTATTCCCTGGTGGTGGCCGACAATGATCCTGCGAGGTCCGCGCAAAGCATGGTGGAGGAGCTCTCGCGGCAGTCACCGGTAAAGCTCAAGTATTGTTCCGAGCCGGAGCCCAATATCGCGATGGCTCGAAATATGGCCGTGAGTCACGCGGAGGGAGAATTCATCGCGTTTATCGACGACGATGAGTTCCCGGCGAAAGATTGGTTATTCCATCTTGTCTGTACCCTCAAAAACCGGAGCGTCGCTGGCGTGTTGGGACCGGTCAGGCCGCATTTTGAATCAGAGCCTCCGAATTGGATCCGGAAAGGGAAATTCTTCGAACGCCCCACATTTCAAACCGGATATCCGGTGAAATGGGATGGAGCCCGAACAGGCAACGTGCTGTTCAAAAGAGAGGTGCTGGATTCGCTGGAAGTGCCTTTCCGTTCTCAATTTGCCACGGCGGGTGAAGACGTCGACTTCTTCCGTCGGGCAATGGAAAAGGGGCATAGCTTCGTTTGGTGCAATGAAGCGGACGTTTACGAAGTGGTGCCGGCTTCCCGATGCACGAAGGAGTATCTGTTGAGACGCGCGCTCCTCCGGGGAAGCAATTTCAACAAACACCCGACTCATCGCCTGAAAAATGCCGCAAAGTCTCTTATCGCTTTGCCGTGTTATACGCTGGCGCTGCCGTTCCTCGCGCTTGGTGGTAAACACATCTACATCAAATATCTGATAAAGCTGCTTGACCATGGTGGACGCCTTCTGGCGTATGCAGGATGGAGCGTTGTGACTGGCCGGCAGACGTAAGAACAGCTTCGATAAAGAGATGTTTCGCGAGAACCTTTGTGAAGAGGACAATCGGTTTAAAGGGAATCTGCTGGTAATTCCTAAGCGATGATAAATTAAAAGTTTGGCACTGGAGAGGTCGCCGTTGGTTAAGGCAGTAACCGGCTTGCCGGTTGCAGTGGGTAACACCACTCGAGGGTTCGAATCCCTTCCCTCTCCGCCAAGAAATTCGCCCGGCCTTCGGGCGTTCTGTAATCATCATCATTGTTCGCCTAGCTTCGACAAATCTAATAAATCCCGTTTCGACAGGGGGAAAAGCTAGTTTCATGTGTGCGTTAATCACGGCAGCAGGGAAAGAGATCCGGATCACGGGTAGATTGCTCCGCACCGCCCGCTTGGAGGCGGATGCTTACCAATTCGTGGACGACAATCCGGAACCGGTCATTCGGGAACTGAAGGCGCTGCGGCGTCGTGTGGATATCTTCAATTTCATGCAGCGTCTGCCGGAAACCGCGCCGAAATACCAATACCCCATGGAATGGGACAACTTTGCTGCTCTGCGAGTCACGACTTACGACGACTGGTGGAATAACCAAATTGGATTCAAGGCGCGTAATAAGGCGAAGCAAGCGGGGAAAAAAGGAGTGGTGATACGGGAAGTACCTTTCGACGATACTCTCGTGAAAGGCATTTGCCAGGTGTACAACGAAAGCCCCATACGCCAAGGCGCGCCAAACAAACACTACGGGAAAAGTGTGGAGACCGTCCATCGCGAAGAGGCGACCTTCCTCGACAGCAGCGTTTTTATTGGGGCGTTTTTGAACGACGAGTTAATTGGCTTCATCAAGATGGTCCAGAACGAAGCGCGAACGCAGGCAGGGCTCATGAATATCGTGTCGATGGTGCGACACCGCGATCTGGCGCCGACCAACGCGCTGGTTGCCCAGGCTGTCCGTTCTTGCGCTGATCGAGGGATTTCGTATTTGGTTTATTCGAAATTCGCGTACGGCAATAAACGTAACAGCAGCCTGACGGATTTCAAGGAGCGCAACGGGTTCCAACAGATTGATGTGCCTCGTTATTACGTACCGTTAACCACAAGGGGTGACATCGCGATCCGCCTGGGACTTCACAAAAAGATGACCCACCATGTTCCGGAGCCGATACTTGCCAAGCTTAGGGAGTTGCGAAGCGCATGGTACAAACGCAAATACGCTTCCCTTGAGGAAAGATCCTAGAGTATGCCCGGAATCTTCGGTCTCATTACGAAAATGCCGCACGCCTGGGCGGAAACGCAGCTGCGACGGATGACGGAGACGTTATTGCATGAACGATTTTATGTGCACGGTGCGCTGACCGAGGAGTCGGATGGGCTTTATGTTGGCTGGACGGCCAGAGAGAGCTCCGCTGATGCAGCTATGCCACTTTGCAACGAACAAGGCAGCGTCAGTCTCGTTTTCTCCGGTGAGGAGTTTCCCGCTCCCGAGACTCGGAGTGAGCTGAAACAAAAAGGCCATTCGGTCCAGGCGGGTCCGCTAACACATCTCGTCCATCTTTATGAGGATGATCCATTATTTTTACAGAAGCTAAACGGACGATTCCAGGGAATCCTGGTAGATCGAACGCGGCGGACCGTTAGTCTTTTCAATGATAGATACGGCCTGCAGCGTGTTTATTACTATCAGTCCCAGGACGCATTTTATTTCGCGGCAGAGGCAAAAGCGATTCTCGCTGTTTGCCCCGAGCTCCGGCGAATCAATAATAAGTCGCTAGGAGAATTTATCTCCTGCGGATGCGTGATGGAGAACCGCACGCTATTTGAGGGATTGCAGATACTTCCCCCAGCGTCGATGTGGCTGTTTCGAGGCGCCCAACTGGAAAGCCACGGGGTCTATTTTGAACCGAGCGAATGGGAGGCCGAGCAGGCGATTGACCCCGAGGATTACTATCAAAGAATGGAGCAAATTTTTTCCCGCCATTTGCCGCGTTACTTCGAGAGCGGCGAGCCAATGGGAATGTCTCTCACCGGGGGCCTGGACACACGAATGATCATGGCGTGGCATAAGGCAGCCCCTGGCTTATTGCCTTGCTACTCCTTTGGCGGTCCTTACCGCGATTGTCAGGATGTCCTGCTGGCTCGGAAGATCGCGAAGATGTGCGGACAGACCCATGAAGTTATTCCGATCGGAAATGAGTTTCTGTCCCAGTTCTCTCGATATGCTGAGCGGACGGTGTACCTGACGGACTGTTGTGCTGACGTGAACCGAGCTTCCGATTTGTTTGCGAACGAACGGGCTCGAGCAATCGCGCCGATGAGGATGACAGGAAACTACGGCAGCGAAGTGCTGCGCCGTACTGAGCCGCGTCGCCCAAATACGCCTACGCCTGCTTTTAAGCCGGTGGATCCGATGCCGGGCTTGTTTCGTGGAGAGCTTCTGACTCACATCAGCGCTGCGAAACAGACTTACGAGAGGGCATTGCAAACGAATGCGGCATCGTTTGCCGTGTTTAAGCAAGCTCCCTGGCACCATTACGGCCTATTGGCTCTCGAGCAAACACAACTGGGAGTTCGCACCCCGTTCCTGGACAAGGACCTGGTTCACAATGTTTTTCGGGCTCCCCAATCGGCGCTCGTGAGTAGCGATGTTTGCCTGCGTTTGATCGACGGCGGAAATCACGAATTGCGTCGGCTTCGCAGTGATCGCGGGCTCGGTGGAAACGGGTTTAAGCCGCTTGCGAAAATCACACACGAGTACCTGGAATTCACGTTCAAGGCAGAGTATGCGTACGACTACGGAATGCCCCAAATGGTTGCACAGATCGACCACCAATTGAGAGCGCTTCATCTTGAGCGGCTCTTCCTGGGTCGACACAAGTTCGCGCATTATCGTGTCTGGTACCGCGACGCATTGGCTGGTTACGTCCGGGACATGTTGCTGGATTCAAGAACGCTCAACCGTCCGTACTTGAATCGACACACCGTGGAATCTATGGTGCGAGGTCATCTCAAGGGGGATCGCAACTACACCACGGAGATTCATAAGGTACTGACGCTCGAACTGATCCACCGGCTGTTTGTTGACGCGAACTGAAAACCACGGAGTTGTCGCAGGGAGTTGTCTTTTCGCGTCGACGGTTTACAGCCGCGGGGCAGGTAGAACGCTATGAGAAGAAACAAGAACAATGAGCGGCGATCGCGCGCTATTCTCAAAATGCTGAGATTGTCTTGATGTTAGAGAACAGAGAGCAGATGACCGTAGTTCGTTCGCAATCATTCCGAATGGCAAAAAATTCCCCATTTCCGCGATCGAGGAGTAGTCAATCATGGGGAAGCTGATCGCCACGGTTTTTTTCGCCTTATTAATCTGGCAGATTTACCGCTGGACTCGCGACGACGAGGATCCGACCTCCACAGCGCTTTGGCTTCCCACATTCTGGCTGTTTATCGGCTCATCGCGGAACGTCTCCGAATGGTTGCATATGTCTTCGGGCGGGGCCGAGCGGTACACGGAAGGAAGCCCGCTCGACCGCATCGTGCTTACCGTCGCCATTGCCCTTGGATTGATTGTGCTCACAAAGAGGGCTCCGGCAGTACGGCAGTTGCTGGGATCGAACATTCCGATCCTGATGTATTTCGCGTACTGCCTTATCAGCGTGCTTTGGTCCGACTTCCCTTTGGTGGCGGCGAAGCGATGGTTCAGGGCCAGCGGCGACATCATTATGATTTTGATCGTGTTGACAGATCCGAGCTGGGTGTCCGCCGTCAAACGAGTTTTGACACGCCTGGGGATATTGTTGATACCGCTGTCGATTCTGTTCAGCCGATGGTATCCGCAGTTCGGCCGCCAATTCAGTCACGCAGGGGAACCCTATTGGTCGGGGGTAACGGAGGAAAAGAATGCCCTTGGGTCGATTTGCATGGTGTATGGACTGGCCTTTATCTATTACAGCCTTCAGATCTACCGGCACGACCATGGGCCGCGACGAAAAGCACGACTGGTCGGCCACGGCATCGTTATTGGTATGGCGGTCTATCTGTTGATCCAGTCTCGTTCAGCTACAGCCCTGGCCAGTTTCGTGTTGGCGGCTATTCCGATGATCTTGACCTTCCGCTATCGTGCGGCTCGAAAACCCGTCATCGTCCACGCCATGGTTTGGGGGGCTTTGGGAACTGCGGCTTGCGTGCTGTTCCTTGGCGTCGGCTCCGGGATGTTGACGGATATGGGTAGGAATTCTACGCTGACGGGCCGGACGGCCGTCTGGCAAGCGGCCCTGAGCCTTGCAGAGAGCCCTATGGTGGGCACAGGGTTTGAGAGCTTTTGGCTTGGAGCGCGGTACAACCGCATGGCGGAACTAACGGGAATGTATCTCAACCAAGCCCACAACGGTTTCCTTGAAACTTATATCAACCTGGGATGGATAGGGGTCATACTGCTATCTCTGATTCTCTTGACCGGGTACAACCGACTCGTTAAGTCCATCGATCGGATGGCGTCAGCAGCCAGCCTTGGGTTGGCATTCTTCATGGTGACGATCTCCGTAAATTTCACGGAGGCAAGTTTTGGGATGGCCGGCCCCATTTGGATGTGCTTCCTTATGACCACGATGGCGTTACCGATCGCGCTGCGTTCCGGCGAATTAGTGCCCTCGGCGTTCGATTCTGACAAAGGTGTCGAGGCGGATGAGCGCGAAAAGCGTCCAAGGATACCCACCCTAGTCCGTCGGCGCGTGGCGCGCAGTGATCTTCGTAAACTTCCAGAACCGACCCGAAGGTAAGGAGCTAGACAGTTCCCCTTCGCATTTGCGGGCTCCAAGTGTCTAGTCAGTCGGCTGGGTCAATTGACCGTGACTACCAGATTGGCTGGAGGATTGGGTGCCGAGCTCGACGGCGGAGGAGTCGGAGTCGTCGATGAGGACGAGCCATAACATTCGCTGCCGTTAAACGAGAGCGCTGGTCCGGAGCCATCAGGTAGACCGCCGAGAACAAGGTAGCAAGCCATGGCGGGATTGGCATTGACGTGCTGACCCCACGCGGCATTGAGTTTGCCGCTACCGCACTGAGTGCCCGAGGTCGCGGGAAGTCCTGCCTGCGATGTGGTGCCGAGAGTCCCGCTACATTGCCCAACGTCTCCGCCGCTCACATCGTAGCCGATTGGGGGGAAGGGAGTCGAACTGGGCCACCATCCCGGTTTTCCGGATAGATAAAGGGATGCGGCGCAAGATGTAGAGGCGGTGCACGAACTAGGAACGGAGTTCGGATAGGAGTTAGCGTTGGTAGGAACTTCGGCGGTGTTGAATTGTGTCGCGCCGTGCACCACGTCCCAGTTCGCCCAGCACATATTGGTGAAATTGCTAACTCCACCAGCGGCTTGGCACCAAGCTAACGGATCACTGGGCTGATGCGTGCTTGTAGACTGGTTACCCGCTCCCGGTACGAAGATATAGGCGCTTCCGAACTGATTGGTACTTGCACCGATATTCGCATAGGTCGTATGTACCCCAGGCGTACCCAGGACGTTTGCAATGAGATTACCGTATCTGCTACCGAAGCCGTTTGAATACGTCCACGTACCGAACGATATTTTCGTATAGCTTCCATGATTGCCGTTGACCCAAGAATCCCATCCTGTGAAAAAATTGCGGAAATAGGTTTGCGATAAGTGGTCACCGTGATCGAGGTCGTCATTAGAGCGGGTCCAGATGTTACCCTCAAAGAGCATCCAGTTATCTCCCGCTGAGTGTGTAGCTGAGCCGGAATTCATTTGGCCGTTTGATACTGCACCCGAACTAAGCCCGGCGGCATAGTTGTAGGCCACCACGTCGCCTTCCTCGGGGCCATCATTGAAAAGGCAGCTTCCGGTCCCTTGGCAGATGTTGTTTTGAAGGACGTTGAAGCTACCGTTAGCAGCCCAGAGACCGCTATTGTCACCGGCAGTGTTTCGAGTTCCATAAACGTAAGAGTTCTGCACGACACTGTTGATGCTTTGATAGAGAACGATATCTTGTCCAAGTGCGTTGGTGGAGGCAACGCCGCTTACCCAGCACTGATAGCCGTAATAAATTCCGACTCCATTGGTGCCGTTATCGCCCGAGTTGTCTACCCACAAGTTTTCTACGCCATCCTGCTGAACCGGGCTAAATGCCACGACCTGCGCGGATTGACCGGTGCTCCAATTGGGATGGTGTAGCGGACGGTCGATGGTGACATTGCTACCACTCACAGCAGTCACAAGGAACATTTCCATTTGCCAGGAATGGCCATTCGGTCGCCAATTCGCACCGTTTGGACCTTCCGAGGGCACAGCGCATCCCACTCCGGTAGAAGACCAAGGTGCGGCACACTCAAAATAACCGCCGTTGTCGACCGCGCTCCCGGTAGTACAGGCGGACCCGCTGTACCCCGTGTCGCACTGAGTCATGATCAGCGCACTAGTGTTAGCGGTAATGCCCGAAGTGCTGGCAAGCGTAAGGGTGGTTGAGCCTTGGGACAACCCCCCAGTGACGTTGATTCCGTTCCAAGCTGCCCCGCGATACTTGCTTGAGTCTCCGTGGATGTAGACGTGGCTGCTTGATCCAGCCCCGGTGAACAGGAGATGCGTCGAATTGGCTCCTTGCCCACGCAACACCAAGTGGCCTTTTGGAAAAGAAATCGAGGAAGAAAGCGTGAAGGTGCCCGGGCCAAGTACTACCACTCCGCCAGTGGAATGTGCGCTCGCGCAGGAGGAAAGTGCATTGTTGATGTTGGAGGCATCCCCCGAATATGCGGAAATTGTCGTGCAAACCGGCCAGTTTGCATCCGGTAACCCACCGGGGATACCCGCTTGCGACCAATCGACCGCGCGATTGGAGTCAATGAGTCCGGACCAAAGCTGCGCTCGGGTTGCAGCTGGAAATACCAAAACTATGGTCAGGTAAGAAAAAAGACACCACCTGGATTTCATATGAACTCGACTCCTCCGCCCCTGTTTTTCACAAGGCCCCGCTTCGACGCAGGTGTATATAATAATGACCCCAGACTGCACTCACTAGGCGTCTGACTACAGTTAATCTCGACTTGAGCGAGGGAGGATACTGTCCTCGGGTACAGATTTCGGCCAGAGGAGAGGGATAGGTCGGTACTTTTAGGGCATTTTTAGAGCAGTTCTGCGCAATATCGTACCAAATTTCATAGACTTACCGGTAATACTGTCCACAAATAAGCTAATCAGAATCAGGCCGGAATTTTGGGGATAACCGCATAGCCCATCACCTGCGGTGCGGCGCCAGTCGCTGGTAGAGCGGATTCGTCGCCGTGAACGACCGAGTGGTGGAGGTATTGTGATTGGTTTATGGGCGTAAAGAGCCGATGAAGTCTACGATATGCATCTCGGAGGACCGGCCCATTTGTGAGCCGGCGTTACGACTCCTGCTGTTAAGCCTGGATTTGCATAACCCG
>Ga0335076_10005643_pt1 | contig 12631 bp, 8 predicted proteins | sample Lox_Sample_25_FD_206717 | JGI IMG/M metagenome (GOLD analysis project Ga0335076, IMG submission 206717) | Soil microbial communities from Loxahatchee National Wildlife Refuge, Florida, United States - Lox_Sample_2.5 | ecosystem: Environmental > Terrestrial > Soil > Wetlands | place: USA: Florida...
CAGCGAGAAATGGAGAAGGACGCTGCCGAGATGATCCGCAAGGGCTACCGGGTCGTCTCGACCGAAGAGAAGCAGGTTCCGGCGTTTGGCATGTACTGGCTCGACGTAACCTACGAGTTGGGGGACCGAACCTAGCCATCCGGTGAATGAAGGTCGCGGCGTCTTCGAGCTGCGACTGCCACTTGGTGGCCCAGCTCATTCGCGAGCAAACCTGCCGCGCTACGGCCTCCTGGAGTCGAGGCGGATCGTCCACTCCTCGACGCTGTCGATTACCAGGTGCGACCCCAGCCATGGATCGCCGGCGAGCGTTGCTCGAACGGCGGCTTCCGAGTCGGCCTCGACCGCGAGCAGGACGCGGTCGGCATCGAGTGGGCCGCCGAGCACGATGAAGCCGGAATCGACCAGCTCGTCCATGAACCGCGCGTGCTCGCCCCACAGGGACTGCTCGTCCATCGGCCGCGAGTGATCCCACGCGGGTCCGGCATGGAGTTCTCTGACCAGGTACATCGTCAGAGCCCATTCTAGGCCCGATGGTCATGGCTTCAGTCTCGCTTGTCGACCCTCGCACGTGAAGCAACCAAGAACCGTTTCGGCTCGTCGCTCGTCTGGACGGATGCGATGCGTTCACCCACTGGCCAATTCGACCCTCTCCGGCGAACGAACTGCCAAGTCAGCCGGCGTCCTCGAGCCACCGCTTCCTGCCCGTGAGAACGCATTCGAGCCGGAATGGGACATTCAGGTCGCCAGTGTCGGTGTGACTCCTCTCGCCCGACCATTCGAGTAGTGTCGGTGTCGGCCTACTCCTCCAGGGTTCTGGTCCTCGGCCCGCCCGGGCTGGAAGGGCTCAGTGGCCTACCAGACTCGCCAGGAACTGGGCGGGGGTCATGACCGGCACGACTCCGCGCAAATCCAGCAAGTGAGCGTCGCCCGACACGAGCACATCTGCGCCCGCCGCACGAGCGAGGTCGATCAGGTACTCGTCGTCCGGGTCGGCACTGAGGGCCTCCCCGCTGGGCGGCGGATCCTGATGAGTCGCGGCCTCGCGCTCGATGAGTTCCACGTAAGCCTCGACCTCGACTGCGGTCACATATGTGCCGAACTTGGGCCGCGCCAGAACATCGCGAAGCTCTGCCAGCAGGGCGGGTGAGACGAAGAGTTCGAAAGCGCCGGCTCGCAACTCGAGCAGTAGGGCGGCGCTTGGGCCGCCAGGGCTGATCAGCGCCGAGACGAGGACGTTGGTGTCAAGAACCGCGCGAGGCACGCTTGTCCGCCCGGGCCGCGTGGGTTTCCTCGACCGCGAGGCGCATCGCCTCGTCCTCGCTCAGACTGCTGCGTGCCCAGACGCTCGCCAGTACGTCGAAGCCGAGGTAGGCGCGAAGCGCCTCTTCGACCACTTCCGAATCGCGCTTGTCGGTTCGAGCCGCGCGGACGCGTGCCGCGCGCATCACGTCCTCGTCAACGTACAGGGTCACCTTCTTTTTGGTTGCCATTACGCCACTATACCGTCATGATGGCATAGTCGCAAGACGGCACGGGCGTCTGAACCTCAACGACTTCTCTCGTGGCCTCACAGCACGTTCAGCACGAGGACGATGACATGACAAGAGCACAGACCCTGGGTTCGATCCTCCTGGCCGGCTGCTCGCTCATCTCGATCGCCCTGTCCATCGATCTCGCCTACGACGATGCCGACCCCGTCACCCTGCTGTGGGGCGTCGTCCTCGGCGTCGTTCCATTGCTCCTCATCGCATGGTCGATGCGGTCGCGGTCGACGGCTCTTCTAGAGATCGCTGGCTGGGCCTGTTCGGCGATCCTGTTTGCGATCGTCATCCACCACGTGCTCGTCATCGAGACCCCACTCGGCGGCTTCGGCGATTTCGTGGCGCTGTTCGGCGTCGTTTACCTCGTCGGCGCGTTCCTCCTCACGTTGCCCCGCGCGCGCCGCCTACCCGCAACGCGTATCTAGACGCACCTGTCTGAGCGGGTCGCCCGCCGGATCTTGCTGTGCCCCTCACGCTCTCACTACCGGCGCTGCGGGAGAGGCCAGCGCATAGATCCAGATCGAACGCGAGGCCTTGTCTCCTCTCGCCCCGACCATATCCAACAGATGCCGTGAACTGCGCCGGAACGCTCGCCGCGAACTGTAGTTGTCCGACAGCGACAGGTTGATGCCGAGTTTGCTCTTCAGTGAGACACCACCGCTCACAGAGAACGCATAGCCGGCGACCGGCACGGAAGGATGCCCGCCGCAGGAACGTCAAACGCGCCTGGAAGTTCGATCCCCCACGAGCTCGAGGGCGACGTCCATCGCAGCTGCGGTCAGTTCCTCGGGCGTAGCTTCGAAGCCAAGCGATTTGAGCATCGCCGACGCTGGAGCGAGATTCCCGATGTAGACAGCAAGCAAGCCGAGGAGGGAACGCACCTGATCCGGGAGAGGGGCGTCCGCATCGATGATGGGAGCCACGAGCAGGAGCAAGCGGCTCTGCATCTTCTGCCCGGCCTCGCCCTGATCGCGCAGGGCGGGCTGGTTCTGCTGCACGAAGCTGATCCAGCGGCTCAACTGGCCCTGGAGTAGCTGAGCCAGCCGGCGCAGGTACTCCTGGCGGAATTCGGTAGTGCGCGGCTGCGTCTGGCTCCAGGCCACGAGCTCGTCCGCGGGCTCGACGAGGCTGTCGACGATCCCGTTCAGGAGCGCCTCTTTGGACGCGAAGTGGTAGTAGAGCGCGGCCTTGGTGACGTCGAGGCGCTCGGCGATCTCCCGAAGGGACGTCTTCTCGTAGCCCTGCTCGGCAAAGAGCTCGAGGGCGACATCCAGCGCGCGCTGTCGGGTGTCGGCTTGGCGGGGACTCACCTGGTGCGATCCTCCCGATCGGGCTTGGTGGATAACTTACTTGACGGCAGGTTAGCCACGGCGTATCTTCCGCTGCACCAATCCTGCCACTTACCGGGCGGCAAGTAAATACCGATCACGAAGGAAATCCCCGTGACACCTAACCCTCACGCGAAAGAGCCGGCACAGAACGACGGGCTCGATCCGGCATTCCTGAAGCTTGCCGCAATCCTGCTCCTCGGGGCGATGGCGGTCATGTTCGACACCACGATCGTCAACGTGGCGATCAACACGCTGTCGCGAGAGCTGGGCGCGTCGGTGTCGACGACCCAGTGGGTCATCAGTGCCTACGTCCTGGCGCTCGCGATGGTCGTCCCCGTCAGCGGCTGGGCCATGGATCGGTTCGGTGCCAAGCAGACCTGGATTGGCGCTCTGGGCCTCTTCACGGTCGGGTCGATGCTCTCGAGTCTCGCATGGAACATCGAGGCCCTCATCGCCTTCCGGGTGCTGCAGGGCATCGGCGGCGGCCTGATGCTGCCCGTCCTGCAGACTCTGCTCGTCAATGCCGCGGGCCCGCGCAACCTCGGGAGGATGATGTCCCTCATCAGCCTTCCGGCTCTGCTCGGTCCGATCCTCGGCCCGGTCCTCGGCGGCCTGATCGTGAGCCAGCTTTCGTGGCGCTGGATCTTCTGGGTCAACCTCCCGCTCTGCGCGGCCGCCCTGGTTCTGGCATGGCGCAACCTGGCGCCGACCGCTGCTGAGAAGAGCTCGAGCCTCGACGTGGTTGGTCTTGCCCTGCTGTCGCCCGGCCTGGCCGCCATGATCTACGGGCTCTCCCAGGCCGGAAGCCACAGCGGCTTTGGCAACTCTTCAGTCCTGCTGCCAATCGCCATCGGCGCCGCGCTTCTCGGTGGGTTTGTCTTCCATGCGCTGCGCACCACGCGGCCGCCGCTCCTGGACCTGCGGCTCTTCTCGGTGCGTTCCTTCACGGCCTCCAACGTCCTGCTATTCCTCTCGGGGCTGTCGGTGTACGGGGCGATGCTTCTGTTGCCCCTTTACGAGCAGCAGGTGCGCGGCCAGAGCGCGCTCACCGCCGGTCTGCTCCTCGCCCCACAGGGCCTGGGCATGCTTTTGACCCGCGGTTATGCGGGCCGGCTGACCGACCGCATCGGTGCCCGATCCGTCGTACTCGCCGGCTTTCTCCTCACGATCGCCGGCACCCTCGCCTACACGCACGCCGGCGTGAACACCAATGAGGTCCTCCTCGGCGCCTCCCTCGTCGTTCGTGGGGCCGGCCTCGGCGCGGTTACGATCCCGATCATGGCCGCGGCCTACCTGGGCTTGAGGCCCGGCCAGGTGGCGCACGCCAGCATTGCCACTCGGATCACGATGCAACTTGGCGGCGCGTTTGGCGCGGCCGTATTCGCCCTGATCCTCCAGACCCAGCTCACCGCACAGGCCGCCGGGGGTCTTGCGGGTCGCGCCACAGCGTTCGACAACGCCTTCTGGTGGTCGATCGGGCTCACTGCCCTGGCCATCATTCCGGCGCTGCTCCTTCCCGGAACGAAGGAAGTGGCTGCTATCCGCGCGGAACAGGCTCAGAAGCTCGCGAGCCAGGCGGCGAGCTAGACAGACAGTGTCCGCGGCTGATGGTCTGCCTCGTCTGCAGGCCGAGCCGACCGATGGGGCCTCGCGGCGGTCAAGTGGTCACGCGGGGCCTCATCCAGCTTGGGCAGATCCGATGTCCGCCAGCGGACAGATCCCGATGGCCATCGACATTCAGACGCAAGAGTGCTGCCGACATTGGCACTGACTGACACAGCTTGGTCGCATCACCGTTCGGGAAGCAGAGCTAGAGCCTCGACGGCACGAAGTAGCCGGTCACCACGATCACGACGTTGGCGTAGTTGCCGGCTCCGGACATGTAGGTGACGCTCAGAGTGCCGGTACCGCTCAGAGCCACGGTGATGCCGTTGGAGCAGCGGTCGGTCCGTAAGAAGTTGAGCGACGATGTCGAGGGCTTGGCTATGGGGGTAGGACCGACAAAGACGGCCCAGGAGTTGGTCTGGCCGTAGACGCTCACGATGCCGGTGATACCTGTGGCGTCGGCGGGGACGCCGCCGGAACCAACGACGCCGAATGTCCGCGGGGTGTTGGCGCTGAGCTTGCCCGCCGAGCCGATGCCAGCTCCGGTGTCGAGGATGTAGGCCGGACTCGTGATCGGGACGTACCTGGCGCCACTGAGATCGGCTGTGTAGTAGCCGGTCACGTCGAAGACAAGATCGATCGTGGACTTGCCCGACGAGAGGAACGTGGCCGACAGGGTGCCGCTCGACGAGAGCGGCACGGTCAGCGAGTTGGCCCGGGTCTGACCCTTGACGAAGTTGATCGTCGAGGCCACAGGCTTGGCCAGCGGTGCGGGACCGAGATAGACCGCCCAGCCGCCGGTCGCGTCGGTGACGGTCAGGTTGCCCGTGACCGCCACGGCGTTAGCGGGTACTCCGCCCCGGCCCCGCACGGTGAAGGTCCGGGGCACGTTGGGCTTGAACTTACCCGATAGACCGTTCTTTGAGCGGGTGTCCAGCAGCCGGGCGGGGGTCAGGGGGTGATAGGTGTCGCCCGATGCGTCGGGGGTGAAGAAGCCCGTCACGTCGACCACAAGATCGGTCGCTCCCGAGCTCGCCATGTAGGTCACGCTCATCGTCCCGGCGTCACTGATCGAGATCGTCGAGCCGTAGGCTGTGTTGTCGGCCTTGTTGAACACGATCGTGGCCGTGGTCGGGCTGGCTATCGGGGTCGGGCCCAGATAGACCGAGGCGGCCGCGCTCGCGCTCACGATCGTGACGTTGGCCGTGACCGCTGTGGCGCTGTCGGGGACGTTGCTCGCGCCGCCCCGGTCGGTGATCTGGAAGGTCTCGGGAACCCCGGCCGCGAGCTTGCCGGTCAGGCCGTTGGCCGAGCGGGTGTCCAGGAGACGGATCGGGGCCACGGCGTGGAAGGTGTTGGTGACCGGGCCGGGTGCGATCGGGGCCGTCCACGTAATCTCCGGGGTGCTAGCCGGCTCTTCCGGACCAGGATTCCGTACAACGTCTTCCACGCTGCCGGCCGTGAGGGTCAAGACAATCGTTCCCGGCGTTGGTGCGGAGCTGGTGACCATGACGTCATAAGAGGTCCCCGTGCCCGATACGCTCTCGACCGTCCAGTCTGTGGACGTGCCGGAAAGAGATAGGCCGCTTGTCGTGAGCCCACTTATGGGCTCACTGAACGTCAGAGAGAAGTCGATGGTCGTAGCGGAAGTCGGACTCGTCGTGGTGCTGGCGAACGAAAGGACGGCTGGCGGTGTGGTGTCCACTCCGACCGGGAGACTGTCGTGCAGGGAGCAGTCGTCGTCCCGGCAAGTGGCTAGCTTCAGCCCTATCCAGCGTGGATCGCTCCCGGCATAGGAGCCCTGAAAGGTTCCGTAGGCAATCAGGATGCCACCGCCCCGTAAGCTCGCAACTTTAGGGGCCGCATGGAGAAGCCAGAAAGTAGCGTCCGTGAACTGATCCACATAGCCGGGGCTGAATGTCAGGCAGTCCACGTCCTGGCACGCCCTGGCCACGACAACTTCTGGCATGTAATCGACGCCTCCGACGACGCCGTACACGTAGTTGGCGGTGTATGTCGCGACCGGCAAACCGTCTGCTCCAATTGCTGCGGAGACGTCCCCGCCGGCGTAGGACCAGTCACGCCCACCCACGCCCGCCGACGTATCGAAGATGCCGGCAGAGATAGAGCTGCAGTCCACCGTGAGACACGAAGCGCGCCGCACCGCAAAATCGGAAAGAGAGTAGGAGTCGTGCGGCTCGAGGTTGTCGGTCCAGAAGACCACCGGTCTATTGTCCGCCGGGACGACCACGGCTGGTTGATACCACTGGTATGCGGGTCCGAGGTCCGTCTTGGTCATCTGGGTGCAGCCCGCATCGCCGCAGCGCACCAGGACCGCGGTGGCCCAATTGTCGGGTGTGCCCGTCACCGGATCGATAAACCAGCGAATGTATGCGATTACTGGCAGGCCATCCGCATCGAAGGCGAGCGACGGCTGACCGCCATAGTCGTCCGGCCAAGAATTGGCAATGGCTCGCAGTGTGCTCGTCGTGCACCCGAAGTCCGCGCAGATGGCGATGCCCACACCGTGCGAGGTACCGCCGATGCCGTCATAGGCGATCACCGGCAGGCCCTGCGGAGAGAGCTTCATCGAGACCACCGCCACGTCGGAGCCGCTGGTGGTCAGATTTGGAAGGTCGACCATCGTGTCCGTCCATGAGCGGCACAAGGCGTCGCTGCAGGCCGCCACCCGAAGCACGCTGTCCCAGTAGTAGTTGCTCTGGTTCGGCAGCTGGTAGGTCATCGCTTGGGCGTAGGCCACCACAACCCTGCCATCGCTCGCGACCGCGACCGAGAGATCCTGGATCATCACTCCGGTGGCACCCAGATCGACTGTCCGGGGCGCCGCGCATGTGAGCGACTCGCAGTACTCGATGTAGAGTTCGCCCGCGACGGAATACGCAACCACTGGGTTGCCGTCGGGGCCGATAGCGACATCGGTGAAATACGGCGTCACGGCGGTCACCGGCTTGATGACGGCCGCCGTGGCCGGAAGAACGTTCTCGTCACCGGGCTGGCTCAGCGAGACTGTGCACGTTCCCTCGGCTACGCCGTTCAGCGCCCCGGCCGAAGCGGTACACGTCGCCGGCGTCAGGGACGTGACACCGACCTCTTCGCCGGCCGAGGATGTCGGCGCATAGGAAATCGACTCGCCCGCATCGAGCGGGCTCCCGTGCGACCCCGGACTCAGCTGCTGGCTCGTGGCAATGACGTTCAGGGCCAAGAGCACATCCACAGCCGGTCCGTAGTCGGCGTTTCCCGCTTGTTCGACCCGTATCTCGCAGACGCCTCGCCCGACCCCGGTGACGCTTTGGTCCACAACGGTACACGTCGACGACGTGAGACCGCTGTAGGTGACCGACAGCCCGGAGGACGCACTCGCCCCGATTGGCACGGCCTGGCCGTAGACGATGTCCGAGAGTGAGCCGCCATCGATGGTCTGACTGTTCGGATAGACCTGAACCGATCGAGTCACGCTGGCGGGGTCGTAGGTTGCGTTGCCGGCTTGTGTCGCCTCGATGGTGCAGGTTCCGGATCCGATCGGAGTGGCAACGGTATCGGCGACGCCACAGGTAGCGGGCGTGAGCGACTCGTAGGCGACCGGCAGTCCAGAGGATGCCGTCGCGGTCAGGGTCACGGCCCCGGCAGAGATGTACATCCCTGGAAGGTCGAAGAGGATCTGCTGCGCGGGGGCCGGCAGGGACGGTCCGATGAAGGCGAGACGATTGGGCGTCGTCGGATCGCGCACCGTGACCACACCTGGGGTGGCGTCGGCCAGGATCGCATCTTCGATCTCAGACGCAGAGGCGCCAGGGTATCGGGCGGCGTACAGCGCTGCAATCCCGGTGACGTGAGGCGTGGCCATCGAGGTGCCGCTCATCGTCTCGGTGGCAGTCGGGCTCGTGTTGTAGTCGGACACGATATTGACGCCCGGTGCATACAGATCGACGCAGCTACCCTCGTTGCTGAAGCTCGCCGACGTGTCCGAGGAATCTGTGGCGGCGACGGTCAGGGCACTCGGTTCGCTTGCAGGCGAGTACCCGCACGCATCGGCGGCGTCGTTGCCCGCGGCCACGACCATGACTATGCCCGCCGCCACCGCGCTCTGGACTGCGTCGTTGAGGGCCGGCGACAGCGCGCCTCCCAGGCTCATGTTCGCGACCGCCGGCGTGCCAGGCTGATGGTCGGCGATCATCCAATCGATCCCGGCTATCACGCTCGAGTCGGTCCCGGAGCCTGAGCAGTCAAGGACCCTGACCGGGACGAGCTCCACGCCCTTGGCGACCCCGTAGACGGTCCCGCCGATGGTGCCCGCCACGTGGGTGCCGTGGCCGTAGCAGTCGAGGGTTGAGGAGTCCCCGGGCACCGTGCTGACTCCAGGCTCGAGGCGGTTTCCAAAGTCGTCGTTCGGATAGATCCCAGTGTCGATGACGTAGGCTCGAACGCCCGAGCCGTAGTCGGTGTAGTCGTAGGTACCCGAAAGCGGCAGGCTGCGCTGGTCGATCCGGTCCAGACCCCAGGACGGAGCGGCCTCGGACGCGTCGACCGACACGGCTCTGTCGGGCTGGATGCGCAGGACCCGGCTATCGGTCTCGAGTCGACGAGCTTCGGCGGCGGTCATCTTCGTGACGAAGCCGTTTATGGCGCGACTGAAGCGTCGCGTGATCTGCAGGGAGCGCCCGAGGGTGCGCTCGAAGCTCGGCACCGCGAGGCTGGGCGCCGCCTTCGCAGAGAGCTCGACGATGTACGAAGTCTGTCCGATCGCATCAAGGACGCCCGGGCTTTCGGACTGTGTGACCGTGGTGTGCGCTCCCTGGGAATCTATTGTCACCTGGCGCACGGGCGGCGTAAAACTCTCGAGCCCTGGATCCGTGGCGGCGGAGCCGCTCGAACTCGGCCAGCTCGTGGCCACTGCCTGGCTCGGACTCGAAGTCGCGGCTGAGGGCGTGCCTTGGGCCGTAGTGGCGGATGACGAGGGAGTCAGGCTCGGCGACGCGACTTGGGGCGTCGTAGCGGCCGACTGAGATGAGATGGCTGAGCTCGCGCTCGGCTGTGACGCTGCCGCGACCAAGTCGCCACCCGTCAGGCCACCGACCAATAGCGCAGCGCACCCGAGAGCCGCAAGCCTCGCGGTCAGCCTGCCAAGCCGATCGCTCTCAACCGTCGCGGCCACCCCATCCGGCCCGACTCGCCTCATCGATGTGCTCTCCCTCGAGACTCAGTCACAGAATCCACAGACCCGACCATCCCTGGCCCCTCAAACCTCGCCATCTGTCCTCGAGCAAGACTGTATCACCGGGGTCGAGGCTGGATACTCGGCGAAGTCAGAACCGATTGTCCGAATCGTGCCCGACTGCATAGCAGCCGTGTTGGCCGCACAGGCCCGAAGGCGAGGCTCCCACAGGCGTGAGTGCGCAGGATGTCTGCTGGCGCGATCTGCTCGGCGGCAAGATCCACGATTACTGCAGACTAGCCGCATGAGCTAATCTGGGTTGTGACCCCCACGGGCCTCGCCCCACCACCGCTATTGAACCAGACGTCGCCGGGCGTACGCCTCTTCTAGTTGTCGATAGTAGGCCTCCTCGGACTCGGCCGGTGGGATGTCGCCGCAGGTGCCGTGAAGGCGCTCGGTGTTGTACCAATGAACCCACGCCGCGGTTGCGAGTTCGAGCTCCCCGAGCGTTCGCCAGCGTTTCCGCCGGCGGATGAGTTCGGCCTGGCCAAAGCCGGATTCCCGATGGATGGTCAAGCGCCGTCGAGTCGGCCAGGCCCACCTCGCGGCCCTCTGAGTCGAGCGTGAAGACGTAAGTGCCGGACGGGTCTGTCCGAGTCTCGCTCGACGGCCAGCCGCATCGTCGCGCGGCACGTGGATGCCGACTTCCGGAGGCGCATGGAGCCCAGCGCCATCCTCGTCGCTGCACAAGCCGAAGCTGCCAAGCGCGTCCCTGCACCGACGCCGCGCATGGGAGGGAAGAAACGCAGCTCAAGCCGTCTTCCAGACCCGGCCAACGGGGCGCGATCCGGCTGTACGAAACGTGCGGTTTCACTCCTGTGGAGGGCTACCGCGGGTTGGCCTTGCCGCTCGTGCCTGACGAAGGTGGCTGACCAGGAAGAAATCCCGCTCCGACCCGACATCACCAGGACCGAGGTTCGTCAGGATGTCGCTCTAGTCATCCGGGCGTGCGATCGTCCGGCGTCCACTGGCCATCACCTACAAAGACGTTGGTCTTGACCGGCCACCAGACACCCGCCGATTTCAGGCCAGCTCGGCTGCGAGCTCCGCCGGCTCGGTGACCGGTCGACGGCAGGCGAAACCGTGGCACACATACGCCGTTGCGCGGCCTTCGATCGCGGAACGGCCGCTCAGCAGAGCGGGTGTTCTCGACTCGGAGTCCCCGAGCGCCAGCACCCTGTACGGCTGGAACCCGTTCCTCGCGACTCCCAATAACGCCCGCGCGTCCGCTGCCCGGGGATCACCCACGATCGCCACTTGCGCCACCGGCGTCGATGCGAAGTCGAGGGCCCCGAGCCAGGCCGGGAACGCGCGCGGGTATCGTGCCGCCAGCTCCTCCATCTGGCCGACCGCGCGTTCGGCAGCATCGCGAAGAGGTCCATCACCGGTCAGCTCGGCTAGTCGAAGCATCACGGCCGCCGCCACCGCGCCGCCCGATGGAGTGGCGCCGTCCTGGGTTTCCTTTGGTCTGACGATCAGCGGCTCGGCGCCGACGGCCGTGTCGAACCAGCCGCCCGCAGCGTCCGCAAATTCGCACTCCACCACACCGACGAGCTCGCTCGCGGCAACCAGCCATCGCTCGTCGAACGTAGCTTCGTAGAGGCACATGAGCCCGTCGGCGAGGCAGGCGTAGTCGTCGAGGCCGCCTTGCCCGGTGGTCCGACCGGCTCGGAACGACCGCGCCAGCCGGCCGTCCGGGCCACGCAACAGATCGAGAGCCACTTCGGCGAGCGCTTCTGCGATTGCCAGGTCGGCCTGCCTCTCGAGCACCGGGATTGCCTCGGCAAAGGCAGCCAGGGCCAGGCCGTTCCAGGCCGTCACTGCCTTGTCATCCAGGGCTGGTTGGGGCCGACTGCCGCGCCGCTCCAGCAGCAGGCGACGGGCCAGCTCCAACCGGCTGGTGACGTCCTGCACGGGGCGCCCGTAAAGGGTTGCGACTCGCTCATCGCTGGCGACACGGGAGAGGATCGTCCGGCCCTCCCAGTTGCCGGCGGCGGTCACGCCGTACGCCGAGGCGAACAGCGCGGCGAGACCAGGCTCCGCGTCCAGCGGCATCGGTTTGGCCCCCGGAGCATCCGCAGGTTCGGCATCGGCCGTCCCACCCAGCACCTTCGTAACCTCGTCGAGAGTCCACACGTAGGTCCGACCCTCGATCCCGTCGGTGTCGGCGTCCTGGCTGGCGGCGAACAATCCTTCCCCGGTGCGCATCTCTCGGGCCAGGTAGTCGAGTGTTGTCTCGACTACTGCCCTGAAGCGTGGCTCGCCCGTGAGCTGGTAGGCGTGGAGGTAGACCCGCGCCAGCTGGGCGTTGTCGTAGAGCATCTTCTCGAAATGCGGCACCAGCCAATCCGTGTCGGTCGCATACCGGTGAAAGCCGCCTCCGATCTGATCGTGGATGCCGCCGCCGGCCATGATGTCCAGGGCGCGAACGGCAGCCCGCAGCACCCGCTCGTCCGAGGCGGCGCGGGCCCGCCGCAACAGCAGCTCGATGACCGCCGGCTGCGGGAATCGTGGCGGCCCACCCCAGCCACCATGTTCGAAATCGAAGTCGGCCACCAGCCGCTCCACGGCTGTCGTTCTGAGACCAGCCCGCCGTTCGTTTGCCCGCCCGCCCGGCAGTCGGACTACCTCAGGCTCGCCAAGACTTCCTCCGGACGCTGTCGAACCTGCGTCCTGCGGCCTGGTCTCGGATTCGTCTGGCCGGCCCGGCGCGCGACCCCGGAGCTCAGCCGTGAGTCGATCGGCCGCGGCCTCGACATCGGCCCGGCGCTCCGCCCATGATGCGGTCACTGCCGCGAGGACCTGCCGGAACGACGGCATGCCGTATCGCGGATCTCGCGGGAGGTAAGTGCCCCCATAGAACGGTCGGCCATCGGGCGTCAGAAACAGGCTCATCGGCCAGCCTCCTCCACCGGTCATCG
>Ga0335076_10005644_pt1 | contig 12630 bp, 9 predicted proteins | sample Lox_Sample_25_FD_206717 | JGI IMG/M metagenome (GOLD analysis project Ga0335076, IMG submission 206717) | Soil microbial communities from Loxahatchee National Wildlife Refuge, Florida, United States - Lox_Sample_2.5 | ecosystem: Environmental > Terrestrial > Soil > Wetlands | place: USA: Florida...
CACGCGTCCGTCGATAGCCCCCGGCAAATACAGTGCTGTTCCGTCGCGTCCTGGCAGCAAAGCCACCAGCACATGCCGCGACGAATACGCCATCAGGAATCCTCCGGCCGTTCCCAGCGCCGACAGGATCAGGCCTTCGGTGAAAAGCTGTCGTAGCAAACGCACGCGGCTGGCTCCAATCGCGAGACGCACGCTCATCTCATGGCGCCGCATAAACGAACGGACCAGAAGCAGATTGCCTACGTTGGCGCAGGCGATGAGCAGGACAAAGGCGGCGACGGCAACCATCACTTCGAGGGTCGGCAGTAATTCGCCAGCATGATTGAACGGAGTTTGCCACAGCGCGCATAGCCCGATGCTGCGGCCACGGTTGCTGGCTGGGTAGTCCTGCTGCAATCGTGCTCCAATGGCCGAGATCTCTTGTTGTGCCTGAGCCCGAGTGACGCCGGGTTTCAGGCGCACGTAGGATTCGATCCATCGCGCACCCCGATCCTCCAGTTTGTAACCGCCGCTATGGAAGGCGTCTTCCATGGATGCGGGAACCCAGAACTGCATCGCCCGGCCTACGAAGGTTCCATAAAATCCATCTGGCGCGACTCCGATGATGGTGTACGGGAGATTTTTGAGGCGCTGTGTTTTGCCGATGATCTCCGGGTCACTCTTGAAACGGCTTCGCCACAACTGATAGCTGATCACCACCACCGGGTGAGAATTGTTGCCTACGTCCTCGCCTTCTTCGAAGCCGCGGCCAAGAGCCGGGTGCACGCCGATGGCGTCGAAATAATTGGCCGAGACAATGCTCCCCGTAATGACCTCGGCGTGGTCTCCAACGTTTAACGGGCTGCCGGTAATGGTGGTGACGAAAGCGTCCTGGCAGAGCGTACAGTTCCGTCGCAAATCGAGGAATTCCGGCCAGGAAAGCGCGTCGGGGCTGCTCTCGCCCCGCACTTTTTCAGCAACCGCGAACAGCTGTTCCTGATGCGAGACCAAGGGATAAGGGCGAAACAGGATTCCTTCGACCCAACTGAACACCGCCGTGTTCGCGCCGATGCCCAACGTCAGACATAGAATCGCCAAGGCGGAAAAGCCCGGACTGCGAGCGATTTGCCGGAAGCCGTAACGCAAATCCTGAAAAAAGTCCTGCAGCATACTTCCACCCCGGGCATCGCGGCACTGCTGTTCGATCTGCGGCAGGCCACCCATGGCACGCAGTGCGGAGCGGCGCGCCTCCTCGGCCGACATTCCGTTTGCGATGTTCTCGCTGATTTGCTGCTCAAGATGTGTACGAAGCTCCTCTTTCATTTCTTCATCCGCCTCACTGGGACGGAAAAAGGAGCGCAGGCGCCGGGGCAGGGAATAGAACAGTTGCTCGATGTCCATATTCAGGCCTGTTTCAGCTGCACGATGCCTGAGATCGCAGCCGACACGCGGTTCCAGTTAGCCGTTTCCTTTTCAAGATGCTTTCGGCCGAGCGGGGTGAGGGAATACAGCTTGGCGCGGCGGTTGTTTTCACTCGATTTCCACTGGGCGCGAATCCATCCGCGGTGTTCGAGCTTGTGCAGCGCCGGGTAGAGGGAGCCGTCGCTGACCCCGAGCACATCGCTGGAAATCTGCTTTAACCGCTGGCTGATCGCCCATCCATTCAAGGGTTGCAAGGCCAGTATTTTCAGGATCAGCATGTCCAGCGTTCCCTGGACGAGATCAGCGGGCTTGCTCACGGATATCTCTCCTCTCGGTTACCGAGTTAGACTACCGTGCTTCCTCTCGGTTATCAAGGGGAATCTCTGCCAACCACCTGTGATTAGCGCCGACACCCCGTCTCCTCGTTGACTTGCTCTCGTCTTGCCCCTAACATGGCAACCCTGAGTTTGCTCGGATGATCGACCAGACCATCTCGCATTACCGCATCATCGAGAAGATCGGCGGAGGCGGGATGGGTGTCGTCTACAAAGCCGAAGACATCAAGCTCGGTCGCTTCGTAGCCCTCAAATTCCTGCCCGACGACGTCGCCCACGATCCCCAGGCCCTCAGCCGCTTCCAGCGTGAAGCGAAAGCCGCGTCCGCCTTGAATCATCCCAACATTTGCACGATCCACGAAATCGACGAGCAGGATGGGCGTGCATTCATCGTCATGGAATATCTCGACGGCACGACGCTGAAGCACTGCATTGGCAGCCAGCCGATGGAGATCGAGAAGGTGCTGACCCTCGGGCTCGAAATCGCCGATGCTCTCGACGCCGCTCACGCGGAGGGCATCATTCATCGCGACATCAAGCCAGCAAACATTTTTGTGACGAAGCGCGGGCATGCCAAGGTCCTCGATTTCGGACTCGCCAAAATGAGCGGCGGAGGCACATTCGCCGCATCTGGGGCCTCGCAGGCCACACTCGACGCGACGGCCGAGCACGTCACCAGTCCGGGCACCACGATCGGTACCGTGGCTTACATGTCGCCGGAGCAGGTGCGCGCGAAAGAGCTAGACCGCCGCACCGATCTGTTCTCGTTCGGGGCTGTTCTCTATGAAATGTGTACGGGTAGCCTGCCATTCCGCGGCGAAAGTTCCGGCGTCATCTTTGAGTCGATTCTCGGCCGCGCGCCTGTAGCACCGGTGCGAATGAATCCCGAAGTTCCGGCCGAATTGGAGCGGGTCATCAATAAGTGTCTGGAGAAGGACCGCGACTGTCGATATCAGTCTGCAGCGGAAGTCCGCGCCGACCTTAAACGTCTAAAACGCGAGAGGGAATCAGGAACGCTTCCGGTCAACGCGGCGACAGCCGACCGCAAGAGCTCTTCCTTCGGCAAGATTGCGCTGGCAGTAGCAGCTGTGGCGATTGTTGCAGTCCTGGTATGGTGGGCCGTCACCCACTTCTCTGCGCCCACCGGATTCGGCTCCATTGCGGTGCTTCCGTTCGTGAATTCGAATAACGATCCGAACGCGGAATACCTCAGCGACGGCATGACTGACGGCCTGATCGACCGCCTGTCCAAGATTCCGAAACTCAAAGTGATGTCGCACAGCGCCGTCTTCCGCTACAAGAGTGGACAAACCGATCCGCAAACGGTAGGCCGCGATTTGCATGTGGGAGCTCTGCTCACCGGACGTGTGAACCAACGCGGCGACAACCTCGAGGTCAATGCCGAACTCGTGAACGCCGACGACAGCAGCCATCTTTGGGGCGAGCAATATAAAGGAAGCCTAGCCGACGCCGAGACCCTGGAAGCCAGAATCGCAAAGGACGTCACCGATCACCTTGGCCTACACCTGAATGGAGATGAGCAAAAACAGCTGACAAAACGTTCCACCGAAAATCCCGAGGCCTACCAGCTTTACTTGAAAGGAAGGTACTGGTCGAACAAGGCGACTCGCGAGAACCTTGCGAAGGGATTGGACTATCTCCGCCAGGCCATCGCCGCCGACCAGAATTACGCACTGGCTTACACCGGTTTGTCGTATTACTACGAAGTCGCTGACGACTGGTTCCTTCCTCCCAGCGACGCTATGCCAAAGGCGATCGACGCCGCAAAGAAAGCCCTGGAACTGGATCCAACTTTGGCTGAAGCTCATACACAACTGGCCTGGGCTTACTGCTTCTACGAATTCAAGTGGTCGGAAAGCGAAAGAGAATTGCGGCGCTCCATCGAGCTGAACCGTGACTATGCCTATGCCCACACTGTCTATGGCTGGCTTTTGATGGAGACCGGACGCACGGAAGAAGGCATTGCAGAAAACAAGCGCGGCGTGGAGCTGGATCCTCTTGCCCTCGATAACAACGTGTACCTCGGCATAAACCTCTACCAGACGAAGCACGACGATGAGGCAATTGACCAGCTCAAAAAGACCATCGATCTCGCCCCCGATTTCTGGTTCCCACACGCTTACCTCGGGCGCACCTACCGCGTGAAAGGGCGTTTTCCAGAGGCAATCGCCGAGCTGCAAAAGGCACGTCAGCTCTCGGGTGGAATCGCGGAAACTGATTCTGGACTCGCTGTCGTCTATGCCGCCCAGGGAAACAAGGCTGCGGCTCGAGAGATTCTCGAGAAATTGAAAAAGCAGACTGACCCCTACGTACCTGCACAGAACATCGCCACGATCTACGCGAATTTAGGCGACAAAGATCACGCATTTGAATATCTGCAGAAAGGCTTTGAGGAAGGATCGATCTACATGTCGTTTATAAAACTCGATCCCGAACTCGATCCCATCCGATCGGATCCGCGCTTCGCCGAACTTCTGCACAAGATGGGCCTGCAATAAGGCTTGATTCCGTTTGCTTAGGCTTAAGGGACTACTCCGACTCCGCCCGATCCATGGGGGGCGTCGTGCGGTCCACCAGAAACTCATGGAAGTCCGTGGCCAGAGGCTTAATCCCCAACTGCCGCAGCATTAGCGCGACTTGTCCGCGATGATACGTGGAGTGGTTCACCACATGTTGCATCAGGTGGATGAGCTTGACCTGGGTACCTCGGAAGGGAAGCAACTCGTTCAACGACGCGTCGGTTTGGGAATCGACGAACTCGGCCAATTCGGCTTCGACGCCTTTCCACTTGATCGTGAGTACACTGAGATCGGGAATGTTGGCCGGATTGAAAATGCGCTCCCGCCGCGCCGCGAGATCCGATTCGGAGTCTTTACCCGTCAGCGGATCCTTCCAATAGGCGAGCCAGATCCACTCGCCGGCAATCATGTGAAGCAGCGTGTCGCGAATCGAGCGAAAGCTTCCGCCGAGATCCCGTGTGAACTGCTCATCGGGCAAGGGAGCCACGGAGCGCAAGACGCGGCCGTTGGCCCAGCGGTCATACTCGAATAGAAGCTGAATATCGTCGGATGTCATGAGGGTGAAGAAGTCGCCCTCAGAGATGTTACCGCTTGCTGGCCCGTGACCCCTGGCTAAGTTCCCACGGTTGCGTGGTCCGACATGCGGCGCTTGTTGTAGCGGAGTGCGACATTCATGAAGACGTTGCCCAGGGAGGTCTCGAAGCAAATGACTAAGGCTTCGACGTCTTCACTAGTCTTGTCGCCTTCCTGCGCGGTCAGCAGGAGCGGGGGATGCACGCGGAAATGAAAACCCTGATCATTCAGCGCCGAGATAGCGTTGCCGACGACCTGGTTGGCAAGTTCGAAGATCGTCTCTTTGATCAGAGCGTCGGACTCGGGGAGTTCGGCCCCGGCGTAGTGACTGGCCACTTTTACTGCCGTTTGCGGCTCGAGATCAAGAATGATCCGGCCCTCGATGTCGCCTGTCAGAGCTATCATTCCGGCCACGCCTTTGCGGCGATAGGCCTCCTCTTCCATGGTGAGGTTGCCCACCTTGGTCGAGCCCTGCAGGCCTTGCGACAACACGGCGTCGGCCGCGTTGATGAAGGGCTGAATCAATTCCATCTTCATGACACTTACACTCCCGCTCCCGCGGCGTTGGCCACGGCGCCATCTTCGCCCAGCACGTACTTGATGACTTCGTAGAGTACTTCGGGCTTTACCGGCTTTTGCACAAAATGGCGAGCCCCGCGTTGCAGCGCGGCCACGATGTTTTCCTGGTAACCGACCGAGGAAACCATCACGATGCGCGCATCCGGGTGCTGCTGTACGATCCGTTCGGCCGCTTCAATGCCTTCCATCTGCGGCATGGTGATATCCATGAGCACGATGTCCGGATGCGTGCGGTCGAACTCGCTGATGGCGGTCAAGCCGTCGCCGGCTTCAGCCGCCACCTGCCCGCCAAAGCTTTCAATCATGCGGGCCAGGTTTTTGCGGGCAAAAACGGAGTCGTCGACGATCAGGTAACGGACCGCCTGCCCATCCTTGCTGCGTTTCACTGGTGCGAACTGCTCCATACAGACCTCCCCTTTCTACTCCTATCACCCCCGGACATGTCCCACCAGATGACTCTGGTAAGGTGCCAACCGGGCAAAGTCAGTGTCCGGCGCGGGTTGCGCGGCCCAGGTCCGATCCCCGGCCGCAGATCGCTTGCAACGTCGCGCCCATAATGTCGAGACCGACCACGCGGGTCGCATACCCACGCTCGATCGCGGCCTTCGGCATGCCATACACCACGCAGGATTCCTCGTTTTGCGCGATGGTCATGCCACCTTCTCTCTTGATTGCGCCCAGCCCTTCGGCGCCGTCATCGCCCATACCGGTCATCAGCACACCAACGGCATTGCTGCGATACTCTTCGGCCACACTGCGCAGAAGCACATCGGCGCTGGGACGATGGCCGTTCACGTGCGCTTCGTCGCTCAGCACAATGATGTCGCCCAGGGGCAGCCGCTTTACTTTCATGTGGCGGCTTCCCGGACAGATCAGCACCCGTCCCGGCTGCAACAGATCGCCCGATTGCGCCTCTTTCACCCGCAGCGGGCTGAGCTCGTCGAGCCGTCGCGCGAACATGTCGGTGAAGCCGTCGGGCATGTGCTGCACCACCACGATGGCTCCGGAAAAATCCGCGGGCAATTGCCCCAGCAGGTATTCCAGCGCCTGCGGACCGCCAGTCGATACTCCGATGGCAACGATTTTGGTGGGAGCTCCCGCCGGAACCTTGGCCTTCTGCGGCTTGGGCGGAACTCCGCTCTTCACGTAAGGTTTGAGCTTGCAGTCCGCCGCGGCTTTTACTTTTGCGATCAATTCCCGCGCGGTTTCCGCCATGTGCGCCGAAGCGTCTTTGGGCTTGGTGACAAAATCAAACGCGCCCAGTCCCAGAGCCTTCATGGTCACCGACGCGCCTTCGGTCGAATGCGAACTGAAGACAATCACCGGCACCGGCTGCCGCCGCATGATTTCCTTCAGCGTGTCGATGCCGTTCATTCCCGGCATTTCCAGGTCGAGCGTGACCACGCTGGGCCTGAGTTCCTCGATCTTCTTCAGGCAGAAGGTGCCGTCCATGGCCGTGCCGACCACTTCGATCGACTCATCTCCAGCCAGCATTTGCGGAATCAGCTTCCGCATCAGCGCCGAGTCATCGACGACCAGCACGCGCACGGTGTTGGTTCTCATATGCGCCCTCCCACCGAGTTGCTCAGCGTGAAGCGTGCGCGGTCGGCCGCGGTCAGCAGCAGGCCGGAATTGACGGTGCCTGCGCCTTCCGGCCGCGAGCGGGCGACATGCTCAACCACGGCGGGCAGGTTGAGGATGAGCACCACGCGTCCATCGCCCAGAATCGAGGCGCCAGAGACCAGATCGGTTGAGAATGTCTGATCGTCCAACGCCTTGATCACCAGTTCTTCTTCGCCATCGAGCGCATCGACGATCAAGCCGTATTTCCTCTCCCCAACCAGGATCACCAGCACAAATAACTTGTTATTGCGTTCCTCGCCGCCGGGAGCAGGCCGCCCCAGGCGCAACAGCGGTAACACCTGATTCCGCAGCTGCAGCACTTCATAGTTGTCGACCTGGTGCACATCCGACTCAAAGGCGCGGGAAATCTCAAGCACGGCATTGAGCGGGATGGCGTACAAACGCTCCTCCACCCAGAACAGAAGCGCCTTGATGATGGCCAGCGTGAGAGGCAGCTTCAGCCGGAAAGTAGTTCCTTTGCCGGGCGTCGTCTCTACGCCGATGGACGCCTTCAGGCGATGCAGCACGCTCTGCACAACATCCATTCCCACGCCGCGCCCGGACACTTCCGTGACCTGCTCGGCGGTGCTGAAGCCGGGCTTGAAGATGAAATCGAGGATCTCGGCTTCGCTCAGCCGTGCCGCCTCTTCGGCGGAAGCAAGGCCGAGTTCCACGGCCTTGGTGCGGATCTTTTGCGCATCGATGCCGTGGCCATCGTCGGAGATCTCAACGATGACCTGGTTTCCGTGATGGTACGCGTTGAGCTTGACCAGGCCTTGAGCCGGTTTGCCCAAGCGGCGGCGTTCTTCCGGGGGCTCAATTCCGTGACTGACGGCATTGCGAACCAGGTGCGTCATGGGCTCGGCGATGGCGTCGAGGATGCCCTTGTCGAGATCGGTGTCCTGCCCGCTGACCACCAGCCCGACGTCGCGGCCGCACTGCCGGGCAACGTCGCGCACCATGCGGGGGAAGCGCCGGAAAAGCTGCTCCACCGGGACCATGCGGATTTTCATGACCGAGCGTTGCAGGTCGTTGAGCACGCGCGCCTGAAAGGTCATGGCATCGGCAAACTTGCCGCGCAGCGCGTCCTTGGGATGCTGCTTGGAAAATTCGGTCAGAGCCTGCTGCAGCATGGATTTGCCAATGATCAGTTCGCCGACCAGGTTGAGGACGTTATCGATGCGTCCAGCCTCCACGCGCAGAATGTTCTCCTGCACGGAGTGCGTTGCCGATGACTCGGCCGCGGGCGCGGCAATCGGGGGCGGGGGCACGACCGTCGCGTCCGCCTCGAGCAGGACTTCCGGAGTGGCTTCAACAGGGATGCTGGCAGGCTGCGGCGTAGCCGCGGTGGGAGGAGCTGCCGCGAGCATCAACTGGATTGAAACTTCTTCTGCGATGGTCGGGATTTTGCACTTTGCCGCGATCTGCTCGGCCGTCTGCACCGTGGCCAGCACGAACTCCACCAGCTTGGCCGCTGCCGGCGACTGGGGATCGGGCCGTATCGCGATCACCGGGCCCATGGTGCTGACGGCGTTCTGGATGAGCTGGCGTCCCGCGATGGGCATCGCGCAATGCGGATCGATCTTGACGATCACATGGAGCACATCCTGGCCCGAGGACTGCGCCTTGGTCATGGCGAGCCGTTCATACTCGGTCCAGGTTGCAGCCGATGGTGAGGGTGCTTTGGCGGCTGGCTTTGCGGGAGTCTTGGCCGATTTCGTTTTCGCGTTGCGGCGCGCCTTGGCGGCAGGCGCTGCCGTCAGTTCCTCGATCTTCTTGCTCAGACTTTTGGTCGCCGGCAGCTTGCCGCCGCTGTGATAAGCGCCAATCATCTCGGTGAAAATATCCGCCGCGGCGAAAGCGATTTCGGCCACCGCCGCGTGGGAAGCCGTTCCTTCGAGCGATAACGCATCTTCGAACTGGTGGGCCAGTTCGCTCAGCTCGCGCAGCCCACAGGCCGCGGAATCTCCTTTGAGCGTGTGCACCGTCCGCCGGATGCCGCGCACGATCTCCTCGTCGCCTGGATTCTTCTCCAGGTTCAAGGCCTCTTCGTTCAGGGCCTGCAGCAATTCCTGCGAGGTCTCAAAGAAGAGTTCGCGCAGTTCCGCGCCGCGATCGTCGTGAGACTGATTCACTCTCTCACCTCAATCCGCTGGTAGGCGGTGCCCGAGTCCTTGTGCACCATCTGGAACTTCTTGGTCAGGCCCAGCAGGCTCTCGGCATGTCCCACGAAGAGGTAGCCGTTCGGGTTCAGGCAGCGATAGAACTTTTCCACCAGACGCTTCTGCTCAGCCTCGTCGAAGTACATCATGACGTTGCGGCAGAAGATCACATCATTGCGCTGCGGCAGGTACTCGGTTTTCAGGTTGTGAAAGTCGAAGTGCACCATCTCTTTGACCGGCTTCTTCATGGCATAGCGGTCGCCAACCTTGTCGAAATAGCGCAGCCGGTAGCTGTAATCGACCATCGACATCTGATTCTCGTTGTAGGTGCCATCCTGCCCGGCGCGCAGCACCGAGTAGCTGATATCGCTGGCGAGGATCTCGACCCGCCACGGCGGCGGGATCAACGGCTTGGGCAGCGGCATTTCGATCGGCAACGGATTCCGCAGGTAGTAATAAGAGAGAGCGTCGGTGACCAGCATGGCCAGGGTATAGGCTTCCTGCCCGGTCGAACATCCTGCGCTCCACACCCGGATCGAGTATTCCCGGCGCTGGTTCTTCTGCTTGAACAGCTCTTCCAGCACGGTCTTCTGGAACAGATCAAGCTGCGCCTTGTGGCGGAAGAAGCTGGTTTCGTTGACGGTAAGATTCTCGAGCAGCTTGGTCAGTTCTTCTTTGCCTTGCTGGCTGATCAGCAGCCGGTAGTATCCGTAGAAGGAATCGACCCGGCATTCCTTGAGACGGCGAAGCAGCCGGTCCTGAAGGAACGGCATGCGGCGCTCGTCGAAGTGCATACCGCACTCCTGGTAGATCAGCGCCTGCAACAGCTTCAGTTCCGCTTCTGTCAGTATGGGAGCAGGTGCTGCTCCGGGTGCGCTCATGCTCTTTCCCGTTTAAGTTTCAAAGTTTCGAGTTTCAGGGTTTCGAGGTCTCCAGTTTCAAGCAACCTTGAAACCTCGATCACTCTTTTATCTGGCCGCAGCGCCACGCGCTTCGGCTTTTGCTGCTGACTTCTTTTCGCCACCCTCGTTCGGTTTTTGCAGGCTCACTGGGGCTAGCAGCTTGCTCATATCGAGCAGCACCACCAGCCGTCCCGCAACCTTACCCAATCCCGTCACGCAGTTCAGCCCGCCCTCCTGAAATACCGCGGGAGGAGGCTCGACAGCGTCGGATGGGATTTTCAGAACTTCTGAGGCCGAGTCGACGATCAGCCCGGCCAGCCTGCCGCCGTGCTCGACCACCAGGATCCGATTCTGTTTTCTGATTGCGGCTTCCTTGTCGCCGAAGCGCTTGCGCAGATCCATGACGGAAACGATCTTGCCGCGGAGATTGATCACGCCTTCCAGGTAATCAGGAGCGTCGGGGACGGCGGTAATCTCAGGCACGCGCACAATCTCGTGCAACGACGTGATGGGTACGCCATAGGTCTCGCGTCCCACCTTGAAGCCCACGATATGGAGTTCACGGCTCATTGTCGGGCTCCTGTGGGACTAATATTGCGATCCTGCCGCCGCGCCACGGCGCGCCTGACGACCCGAGTAATCAGTGTTCGAGTTGGACCCGCGCGTAGCTTCTTCGAGCGCGAAGCGGTCGAGCGAATCCAGCAGCCCGCGCGACATCTTCGACATTTGCTCGGAAGACGCGGCCAGCTCGGTGGATCCCGATGTCGACTGCTGCACCAGTTCGCGCATCCGCTCCATCGCTTTGACCACGGCCTGCGCTCCGGAAGCCTGTTCCTCGACGGCCGAGTTGATTTCGTGGGTGATTTCGTTCAGCCGGGTGGTGGCGCGCGCGATCTGGGAAGATCCGTGCGACTGCTCGTTGGTGGCGGCGCCAATTTCCTGGGCGAACTTGTAGACTTCGGTCACTACGTTCGAGATCTTCTTCAGCGCGGAGTTCAACTCTCCGCCCAGTTCGAGGCCCTCGTTCACGATGCTGGTCGAGCGCTCCATGTTCTCGACCGCCTTGCGCGCCTCTTTCTGAATGCTCTGGATCAACTCCGAGATTTCCTTGGTGGACTGCGCCGACTTCTCCGCCAGCTTGCGGACTTCATCGGCAACCACCGCGAAGCCCAGTCCATGCTCGCCGGCGCGCGCCGCTTCGATGGCCGCGTTCAAGGCCAGGAGGTTGGTCTGTTCGGCCAGGTCGTCGATGACTTCGATGATCTTGCCGATATCGTCCGCGCGCTGCCCCAGGGCGCCGATGATGTCCCCGGAGGCGTTGATGGTGCTGTTGATGCGGTTGAGGCCGTCGGTGGCCTTTTCCATCGTGCCAATTCCGGCATGCACTTCCTCGCGCGATCGGTTGGAGATGTCGAGCAGAACTTTTGCCGTGTCGGCTACGCGCTGAATCGAGGCCACCATCTGATCGATGGAGGCGGAGGTTTCGCTCACGCTTGATGCCTGCACCTGCGTGCTCTTCACCATGTTCTGCACGTTCACGCTCATCTCGTGCATGGTGCTGGTGACTTCGTCGATGGCCGACGATGCCTGCAGGCCGATCTTGGCCGAATCGTCAGAGGCTCCCGCGACCTGACCGGAAGCGCTCGCAACCTGGGACGACGCATCCCGCACGCTGCGGACCAACCCGGCTAGTCCTTCGACCATGCGGACGAAGGCGTTGCCCAGGGTGTCGTGCGAGGAGCGCGGTTTTACCTCGATGCGCAAGTCTCCGCCCGCGATGGCTTCCGAGACTCCGGCCATCTCTTTGAGATACGTCACCATCTTGTTGAAGGTGCGCGCCAGTTCGCCAATCTCGTCGGCACGGGTCACATCGATGTTGTGCTCGAGATCGCCGGTGTTGCCGATGCCCCGCGCCACATTCATGAGATTGCCGAGCGGTTCGGTGATCGATTTCGCGACGTAGAAGGCGACGCCCCCGCCCACGGCGATCGCCACCAGCGTGAAGATCAGGGAAATGATGATGGTGCCGGTCGCGGCCGCTTTATCCGATCGGCTGCGCTCTTCGACCAGCTTGTGATTCTCGACATCGGCTCCATCGAGCGCTTCGGTCGAGTTCTTCACCCACGACGAAGCATCTTTCTGGAGGTAGTAGATCTGCAGTTCGGCAACGGTCGCATTGCCCGAATCAACATCTTTCCGCTTATCGATCAGCGGCTGAGCGAATTCCTTGACCCACGCCAGTTCCAGTTGCTGCACGCGGCTCAGCGAGCTTTTGAACTGTTCTGAGATGGCCAGGCTCTTGCCCTCTTCCAGCCGCTCGTTGAGTGTGCGCATGCCGTCATTCATCCGGTCCACTTCGCGCGTGTCGCCGCTCAACAGGTAGTTGCTCAGGTAGAGGCGGTTCAGCATCATCTGGGAGCGGATCGAGCTGGTGGTGTCGGCCAGTTTCTGGGAGGCCGCCGCGGCATCCTTGGCGGCGTGCTCGCGCTGCACGGCCACGTAGTTCACGAAAAAC
>Ga0335076_10005645_pt1 | contig 12629 bp, 12 predicted proteins | sample Lox_Sample_25_FD_206717 | JGI IMG/M metagenome (GOLD analysis project Ga0335076, IMG submission 206717) | Soil microbial communities from Loxahatchee National Wildlife Refuge, Florida, United States - Lox_Sample_2.5 | ecosystem: Environmental > Terrestrial > Soil > Wetlands | place: USA...
CTGAATGCCTCGGATCAGATCGAGCCGGACCCATTTGCGAATCAACATCGTCACGGTAAACGCTCCCGGTAGGATTGCTCAGCGGCAATACTTGTCCCTGCGCAAAGCAGGGCGAGTTGGCCGTGCTAAACTGACGCGAAGGAGCGAGATTCATTGGAGGGGCACCGCTGGGCGCGACTCGTTGTTGCCTTGCGTACGTGTGCCCGATTCCGTCTCCCATCTGTGCGCGCCGCATCTACCCTGCTGCTCGCACTGTTCCTCCTGGCGCCGTATGGAGCCTCGCTTTCTCTCCTTTTCGAACGCGATGCTTCAAATTGCGGCATGGCGTGCTGCAAGGGGACGAAAGCCCGCTGTTGCCGTAAGTCAAGCCACATGGCTCACGAGGACGGTCCGGCGTGGTCCTCGTCACCGATGTGCCCTGATGGATGCGGGCAACTTCCTGCAACACAGGGAAGTCTCGTTGCCAGCCTTGCCGCGAAGCGATTCGACACGGCCCCGATCGCTGCGTCCGCGCCGGTGCGGCGGACAGCAGACCACGGCACCCGTTCTTCCGACGTAGCGTTCGCCCTTTTCCAACGCCCACCACCTGTTTCCGCCTGAAGCCGTTTCATTAGGCACATGACGACACGTCCGCCCAGCAGCCCCGGGCGGCCTCTCAGGTCCGGTTGCATTCACGCGCCCGAGCGTCGGGTGCACGCGCATTTCGCGGAGCCTACCTCGCGCGAGCCGCGGCGCCACTCAGGTAGAGCAACATCCGAAGAAATAGGAGCAGAAGAATGACCCCAAGTATCAATAGTATAGATACGAGTTTACGGAGAGGTCTCATCCGACATGGTGGGAGGGAATGGCAGGCAGGACTAGCCCTTGTGGCGGATTCCGAGCCCGCACAGGCGATGGGTCGGCGAGACGCAGGAGACCGCCGCTGGCAGCCGCCAATCGGTACGCCCGCTATTTGTAAGTTGCGTCCGGCGGGTGATACCTCATTCTTAGTGAAACCGCTGACGGTTTTTCTGTTCACCGCCCTCGCTGCTTTCGCGCAAACGCCTGCCGGTTGGCAAACAATGAAGGATCGAAAACAGCTCTGCCAGATCTCCGTGCCCGCCGGTTGGACTGCCGACCGGTCAGGTGCCCTGGCCTCCGCCGACAAATCGGCGTCCGTGATCTTCTCGGGCAAGCCCAGAAGCGGCAGCTTCGCGGAAGTCATAGCGATCGCGAAGAGACTTTTCAAGCCTGTCAAGACCATTGAAGAAAGTGCCACCAGAATGTGGTTCGTGGCGACCCCGAAGATCGCCGGACAGACCGAGTGGTACCTGGCGGTGAACACGAAACCGATTTGCGAAGCCGAAATTGCATTCAAGAACCCCGCGTTCGAAGCGACGGCGAAGCAGATCGTAGGCTCGTTGAAGAGCACAAAGTAGGCTCGATGCTCAGCCGGCGTCACGCCATGAAAGGATCCCACAACTGAAATGCGCCTCACTCTGACGTTCTTCTTATTTGCGTCGTCGGCAGCCTTAACCCTATCGGCACAGGAATCCGCTCAGATTTCCGGCTTCGTTTACGATCGCTCGGAAGCCGCGGTTCCTGGTGTCGCTCTATCCATCACGAGGTCCGGAACCGGCATCGCGTTCCGGACATCCTCGGACCGTAGCGGCCATTTCGTCTTCGCGGCCCTTCCGCCTGGTCCATACAGTCTGGACCTGAAGAAGGAGGGCTTCCAGACCGCCGTCGCTAATGACATAGAACTACATGTCAATGACCGCCAGGAACTCATCTTCCATCTGGAGATCGGCCCTCTGAGCCAAACCGTATTCGTCAGCGGTTCTACCCCCGTGGTGAACACGGCCGATGGCTCCGTGAGTACGGTGGTCGACCGTGGGTTCGTGGACAATCTTCCGATGAACGGACGAACGTTTCAATCATTGATCAGGCTGACGCCCGGAGTAGTTTTCACGCCAACGGGCGGGGGCAATGCCGGCCAGTTCGTTGTGAATGGCATGCGCTCGGACGACAACTACTTCACCGTGGACGGCGTGAGCGCCAGCTTTGGCCTCGGGGGCCTGAATGCCACTACGCTTTACCAGGGAGGGGGCGGCCAGTTGCCGGCTTTGAGTGTTCTCGGGAGCACCAACAGCCTGGTATCGATGGATGCCATGGAGGAGTTCCGCATCCAGACGTCTTCCTTTGCACCCGAGTTCGGCCGCCTGCCCGGAGGACAGGTCAGTATCGTGACCCGGTCCGGAACTAACCGGTTCCACGGGTCGCTGTCGGAATACTTTCGGCACGACGCCCTGAACGCCAACGAGTGGTTTGCCAACAGGGCAGGTTTGCCCAGGGCCAAAGAGCGATCGAACCTCTTCAGCGGAGTACTGGGCGGCCCCATCGTAAAAGACAGGACCTTTTTCTTCGCCTCCTACGAGGGGCAGCGTGTCGATCAACCCGTCACTCTCAGCGGCACGGTGCCTTCCTCTGCGATTCGCGCCACGGCTCCTGCCGCGATACAGCCGTTCCTGGCGGCATTCCCGTTGCCCACCGGGGCGGCCCTTGCCGACGGAAGCGCGCCGTTCACCGCCACTGCCAGCAACCCGGCGTCACTCGATGCCTACAGCCTTCGTGTCGATCATCACGCCGGCAGGTTTGCCCTGTTTGGTCGATATAGCCAGTCGCCCTCAACGATTACGTCGCAGGGAGCGGCAACTCAAACGGTCGGTCATGCGGCGGTGAAGACCGCTACTGCGGGCGTTACCTATACGATCTCCGCGCGCGCGTTGAACGAACTCCGTGCCAACTACAGTTCGGACGTGACCGACAGCGTGTTCGAGGCCAACACGCTCGGTGGCGCCGTCCCATTGTCACAGTCGCTGCTGCCCGGGGGCACTACAACGAGGACTGGAGAAGTTGGATTCGTGGTTCTGTCCCTCTCGGGGGCGTCTGGCGCAGGCGCGCTCCTCGGAGGATTCTCTCAGAATACTTCGACTCAATACAATGTGACGGACACGCTCTCGGTGAGCTTCGGGCGGCATCAGGTCAAGCTGGGCTTCGATTATCGGCGTCTCACGCCGTCCGTGTCGTCTCCGAATCTCACCGAAATCGCCGCCTTCAACGGGATCGCGGGCCCCGGCGGCGTCTCCTCCGGTCTTCCTTTGACCATCGCCGTAACCAGGGGACCTGGCCATCCCGTGACCGTCCTTACGCGGAACTACTCCGCCTTCGCTCAGGATGCGTGGAGCGTCTCGTCCCGACTGACACTCACCTACGGCCTCCGCTGGGACGCCAACCCGCCGCTCAAAGGGGCTGATGCCGAAAGTGTCCTGTACCCTCTCACCAACGTGGGCGCCCCCTCCACGATAGGTGTGGGCGCGAAAGGAGGACAGTTGTACAAGGCGTCGTGGACTAACCTGGCGCCGCGCATCGGCGTCAACTATCAGGCGCGGCGGAGTGCCGGATCGGAGACCGTAATCAGCGGTGGGTTCGGACTGTTTTACAGCGCGTCCCTCGGAACCATTGCTTCGGTGACCGGAGGCTTCCCGTTCTACTCGCAGGGGCAGTTCAGCCTGAAGGCCTTCCCGCTGACCGACACACTGCTTGCTTCGGTTCCGCCGGTGGGACAACTCCCCGTGGGGGCGATCCACGGCGCAGATCCGAACGCCGTCACGCCGCGAACGCGGCAATGGAACGTCTCGGTCCAGCAGGCGCTCGGCAGTGCCCAGAGCTTGACCGTCACTTACAGCGGTTCTGCGAGCCGGGATTTGTACCGCAAGAACCGGTACTCGGCGCCAAACGCCACATTCACGAATTCCGTATACGTCACGGACAACTCGGGTTGGTCCAACTACAACGCTCTGCAGGTGAAGCTGGAGCGACGCCTTACCCGTGGACTACAGGCTCTGGGCAGTTATACGTGGTCGCACTCGCTGGATAATGCCTCTGACGACCAGAGTTTTGCCGCCACTTCACCCAATTCCCTCTATAACCCGAACGTAGATTCCGCCAGCTCCGATTTTGACGTCAGGCACGCCCTCAGCGGTGCGCTCACCTACCGGATCCCGCCGGTGCGGACCTCCGGACTGGCCCACGCGCTCATGAAGGATTGGGCCCTCAACGCGGTGTTGAGCGGGCGGTCCGCGATGCCGCTCAACGTCACGGCAGCCAGCGTTACCATTGGCGGAGTCATCTGGTCTCCCCGGCCCAATGTGGTGCCCGGGGTGCCGCTTTACCTTCACGGGGCACAGTACCCCGGAGGTATGGCGATCAACCCCGCCGCCTTCGCAAGTCCCGGAAAAACGCAGGGAAATCTCGGACGCAACGCGCTTCGGGGGTTTGGAGCCTGGCAGGCCGACCTCACGCTTCATCGCCAGTTCAAACTCGCTGAGCGTGTTGTCCTGCAACTACGGGCTGAATTCTTCAACGTCCTCAACCACCCGAACTTTGGCCCGCCCAACTCCGGCACAAACGCTGCGCAGTTCGGTCTGGCTACGCAGACCCTGGCGAACAGTATCGGTGGCCTCATCCCGATCTTCCAGTTCGGAGGACCGCGTTCGAGTCAGTTGGGCGTGCGCGTGCAGTTCTAGGCGAGGCTATACCATGAAAATCCACAAATTCCTGTTGGTGATTCACCGCTGGTTCGGCCTGGTCATGGCGCTCTTCATGGTCCTTGTCGGGCTGACCGGCAGTATTCTGGCGCTCAGGCCTCAACTGGACCGGCTGCTGACGCCTGAGCGCTATGCGAAGCCGCGCCCCGGCGTGGCGCCGCTCGATCTCAACACGCTGGTGGATCGCGTCCAGTCCCTGGTTCCGCCCGGGAAGGAGGTGAGCCTGGTAGGCATCGAGCCTGACCGGGTTCGGGTTGGCATCGCTCCTCCCGCGCTCACGTTGTCGACGGAAGTGCTCGAACAGCGGCTGGGCATGAGCCTCCAGCAAATACGGGAGATGGGCTTTTTTACACGCCTTTTGAAGATGGCGGAGATGCGCGGGAAGTTGCGCGATCTGCTGTCGTCCGATGATCTGTCCACGGTGTTCCTGGACCCGTGGACCGGCAAGGAAATCGCACGGACGGGCGGCGACAAGAGCTTCATGTCGTTCATCTACGTGCTCCACTACTCGCTGAACATCCCGATGGGCAAACGAATTCTGGGAATCATCGCCCTGATCTGGACACTGGACTGCTTCGTGGCGTTCTGCCTGACACTGCCGCCTCGCCTGCGCTCCGCCGCGGGTACTTCCCCGACCACACTATCCTGGTGGGCGCGCTGGAAACCCGCGTGGCTCCTCAAGACCAACGCCGGCCCCTATCGCCTGAACCTCGATCTGCACAGGGCCAGTGGACTGTGGCTGTGGGCCATCCTGTTCGTGTTTGCGTGGTCGAGCGTGATGTTCAACCTGCAATCCGTTTATGCTCCCGTGACCAGGGCCTTGTTCGGCTACGAATCGTCAAAGGATATCAACGCCAGGCGGCCCAGGTCGATTCCGGACAGTGGCCCGCCACCTTCATTGCACGAGATGCTGGCGACGGGTCAGCGCCTCGCCGCCGCGGAGGGAGCCAGTCGGCGGCTGGTAGTCGGTGCGCCCATTGCCGTGATGACGATCCCGCCCGCCCTGGTGCGGGTGATTCTTCGTTCGGACAATCCCTCCTGCCAGTCGTCGTTGTCAACCGACCACTGTCTGGTGCTGGAATTTGGCAGCCAGACCGGACAGGTTACCAGTTTCCGGGCGGCGAAGCAGAACGCTTACTTCGGCAATGACGTGAGCGACTGGTTGAAGAAGCTGCACGTCGCCTACCCGCTCGGGATCGCGTACCAGATCTTCGTGTTCTTCCTCGGCCTGGTCATCGCGATGCTGTCCGTCACCGGCGTCTATCTTTGGTGGAAGAAACGGTCGATCCGGCGAGGCCGGCGAAAGGGCGGCGAGCGCGGCGCTGTTCCTGCCGCGGGAGTTGGCGCCATGGAGGCCGGCTCCTGACCCGCTTATGCAGTGAAACGAATTATGAATCGGTAGTCAAGGTCCAGTCAGAGAAAGGAGTGGCCGGTGAATTCACGGGAAGTGGAGAAGGCAAGGTTGTACAAGCTGCGGACGGCTGCCACAAGCAAGTTGGTCCTCTTGTTGCTTGCGCTGCAGCCGCTGTCAGGCGAGGACAACGCGGTCAAACGCATTCAGGATCGCTTTCTCGCCCCTTGCTGCTGGCAGCAGAGCGTGGCGGTCCACGATTCTGACATCGCAAAGCAGATGAGGGCGGAGATCGCCGGCATGGTGGCCGGCGGAAAGACCGAAGAGCAGATCGTCGACGTCTATGTGGCCCGTTATGGCGAGCGCATCCTGCGTGAGCCGCGAGGCGCCAACTGGTGGTGGTCGATACTTGCTCCGCTGGCGGCGATGGCCCTGGGGTCCGCCTGCCTTCTGGTGTTTCTACGCCGGCAACGGCAGCGGCCGGTCCTGGCGGCAGACGCCGCCGATCTTCCGCCATTGCCGGAGCTTGACCTTGATTGACGGAGTTTGGAGGTCTGTGTGACTGATTTCAGAGTGAGTGGTGGGCCCTTCGCGGCGCGGTCCGTCGGAATTCGCGCCACTGCGTTCCTTCTTGCCGCAGTCTTCTGCACCGTGCAGCCCGGGAACTGCCAGACCGCAGTTGCGAGAGCGGACAAGGAACAACAGATTGCCTCTCTTCCGGAAGACGAGCGCACTTTCGAGCGCTTTCGCTTCTGGTGGACCGCATTGCCGGAAAGCGAGCGGGTTGCCGAGGGCGCCACGCCGGCACGGCAGGATGCCTTGCTGGCGAGATATGCCGCATGGCTGAAACAAGGCAACTTCGGAGAGCAGGATGTCCAGCAACAGCTATCGCTGCTCAAGAAGCGGGGCGGGGCCAGTGATGCCGAGTTCTGGAATCAATACCTCATTACGGACCGTCGCCAGTGGTTGAATTCCGAGGCTAACGGATTCCTGATCGAAATGGTCAAGGGGCGGAGGCCCGGCAAGGCGTTGGATGTTGCGATGGGAGAGGGCAGGAACTCAATCTGGCTCGCGCAACAGGGGTGGGACGTCACGGGCTTCGATCCGGCGGATCAGGCAGTGGCAGTCGCTCGGGCAAAAGCTCATCGATTGGGATTGGCCATTCAAACCGAGATTACGACGATGGAAGAGTTTGAGTTCGGCGAGAACCAGTGGGATTTGATTGTGCTTTCCTATGCCGGCTGTAGCCAGCTTGCGAAGCAAGTCGAGAAGGCTTTAAAGCCAGGGGGCATTCTCGTCGAGGAGGCGTTCCATACTGACGCTCTCAAGACGATGAAGATTGGCGGATCTCTTTGTAAACCTGGCGAGCTGCCTAACGCGTTTCAGGGCCTCCGAGTGCTCCGCTATGAGGAGCCGGTAGCGAAGCCGGACTTTGCGCCCCGTCCGGCGAGAGTGGTTCGATTTGCCGCCGAGAAGCCAGTCGAGTAACGGTCCAGAGGAGAGAAGATCGACTGGCGTCAACTCGACCTGAACTAGACATGAAGAAATAACTGTGAGGAGCTTATGAAAACAACCCGACGTGAGATCATCACTGCCGCCGCGTGCGCCGCGGTTCCGGCGCTTGCTTCCGCGCAGAGTGCGGTTTCCGCATTCACTGTGCCTGCCCTGCCATATTCAACTGACGCCCTGGAGCCGTACATCGATGCGGCGACCATGCAGATACATCACGACAAGCATCACCAAGCCTACGTTGACAACCTCAACAAGGCCGTCGCTGGCGATCCCGCGCTCGCAAAACTCAGTGTCGAGGAGTTGCTGCGGCGGCTGGATACCTTGCCGGCAGCGATTCGCACCCAAGTCCGAAATCAGGGGGGCGGACATGCGAACCACTCGCTCTTCTGGCAGACGCTGTGCCCGGCTTCCAAGAGCGGCAAACCGGCCGGTCCACTGGCCGCTGCCGTGGACAAATCGTTCGGCGGCCAACAGCAACTAGAGGAGAAACTGAGGGCCGCTGCAACCGGAGTCTTTGGCAGCGGATGGGCGTGGCTGTCCGTCGATGGCGCAAACAACCTGGCGATCGAAACAACGCCGAATCAAGACAGCCCGCTTCTCACCGGCAAACGTCCCCTATTGGGCATCGATGTCTGGGAGCATGCTTACTATCTCAAATATCAGAACCGCCGCACCGACTATTTGGCCGCGATTTTGCACGTCGTGAATTGGGACTTCCTCTCGCATCGCTACCAGGAGTTCGTCCGATGACCGCTGTCCGCCTTGGATCGCGGCTCGCGAGAAGGTCGCATCGGGCGCTGGCTTTCCTGACCGCGATCGCCGGTCTGTTCCTGCTGACCTTCGCCGATGCCGCCTGGCTGCGGAACTGCCGAGCGCCCGGAGCGCGTGCGCAGGCCGAACTGGCGAAGCGTCTGGGCCTCACCGACCTCTGCCTGTTCACGGAAGCGCGCTACACCCGGCACCTTTCTCAGGCCGATTGGCACAGCGCCTTTCAGGACCACCCCGGCGCGCTCGAGCACTTCCCCAGCGGCTCGCTAGTGCCGCCACCCGCCATCCCTCTACACCATGCGAATCTGGATCGAAAAACAAAAATATCTGATTGACTTCACGATCTCCTCCCTGGCGCGGCGCAAGGTGAAGAACGTCGGGCTGCTATGCCTGTATACGCTGATCGTCTTCCTGCTCGCCTCGGTGATGTTGTTCACGCAGGCGCTGAGGCGGGAAGCGGCGGCGAGTCTGGCGGGCGCACCTGATGTCATCGTTCAGCGAATGGTCGCCGGCCGTCACGATCTCATTCCGCCCGACTACATCGGCAAACTCGGCGGACTGCGCGGCGTGCGGAAGACCGAGGGCCGCCTCTGGGGCTACTACTACGATCCGTTTCTCCGCGCGAACTACACCGTGATGGCGCCGCCGTCCGGTGGCGAGGATGGAGTGTCGACAGGCCAGGTGGCGGTGGGGCAGGAGGTCGCGCGCCGGATTGGGCTCACGCGCAACGCGAAGATCGCATTGACAGCCTACTCCGGTGAGACCGTGTGGTTCACGGTGGCGAAACTTCTCACCCGCGAATCGGAGCTGCTCACAGCCGACCTGGTGCTGATGAGCGAAGAAGACTTTCGTTCCTTCTTTGGCTATCCCGCCGGCCAGTACACGGATATCGCTCTGACCGTGACGAATCCGCAGGAGGTACACAACCTCGCCGGCAAGATCGCCAACCGCTTGCCCGACTCGCGAGTCATCCTGCGCGAAGAGATCCTGCGCACCTATGAGTCCATTTTCAATTGGCGGGAGGGTGTTGTGCTGATGTTGCTCTCCGGCGCCGTGATCGCCTTCGCCATCTTCGCCCTGGAGAAAGCCTCTGGCCTTTCATCCGACGAGAAGCGCGAAATCGGCATCCTCAAGGCCATCGGATGGGAGACGGGTGACGTCATCAAGATGAAGTTCTGGGAAGGCTGCCTCATCTCGCTGACGGCGTTCCTTCTGGGTTACACCGCGGCGTACCTGCATGTGTTCCGGTTCGCTGCGGCGCTGTTCGAGCCCGTTTTGAAGGGTTGGTCGACCCTGTATCCGGATTTTGAGCTGGTTCCGACGCTGGACGGCTTCGAACTCGCTACCCTGTTCTTCTTCACGGTGTTCCCTTACGCGTTGGCCACCATCGTGCCCATCTGGCGCGCTGCGGTGACCGATCCCGATTCGGTGATGCGGGGCTCGCTATGATCGAGCTTTCCGGCGTTCGCAAAGCCTTCAACCAGGGGCGTCCGAACGAGTTCTGGGCGCTAAACGGGATCGACTTGAACATCGCACCCCAACAGGCGACCGTGTTCTTCGGTCCAAGCGGATCAGGCAAAACCACCTTGCTAACCGTGGTAGGCTGCCTGGCGCGGCCTACTGTGGGTCGCGTGCGCCTGAAGGACCGCGATATCTCCGGTCTCCCCGAACGGTTCCTGACCGGACTCCGCCGCCGCACGTTCGGTTTCATCTTCCAGCAGTTCAATCTGATTAGAGGCCTGTCGGCGATTGAAAACATCATGCTGCCGGCCTATCCGCTGGGTGGCGACTGGAGGGAACTGAAAGAGCGAGCCGAGTTCTTGCTGGATTCGCTGAGGCTCAGTCATCGCCGGACGGCGCGAGTGGAGTGGTTGTCGGGGGGCGAGCAACAGCGCGTCGCCATTGCGCGCGCCCTCATCAACGATCCGGAAGTGCTGATTGCCGACGAGCCCACTGCCAACCTCGATACGGCGCTGTCGATGGAGTTTCTGGGCATCCTCGAAACGCTCGCAGGGCAGGGGCGGAGCATCCTGCTGACCAGCCACGACCCGCTGGTAGTCGAATCGGCGGTCGTGCGCCGGGTTGTCACCTTGCGCGACGGCCAGATCGTGGGGGATCGATAGTGCTGTTTCGACCCGCCATCATCGCGCTGCTCCTGGCTTCTTCGGCCAACGTCGCCATGGTCCTCGGCGCCGCGCCGTTCGCGATCAACGTGATCCGGCACTGGGACATACGAAGCGGCAGCGAGAGGCAGTTGAAGCTGGAACGTCGCACATACCTGATCTCGGTGTTGCTCAGCCTCGTGCTGGCTACCCAGCTCCTGTCGTTGTTGCTGTTCGTCTTCAACGCCGACAAGATGGCGCCGATGTTCATCGGGGCCATGTGCGCGGCGGGCGTTCTGAACGTAAACGCCTACGGATACCCGGCGCTGATGGCTCAAATCGCCGTGTTCTTTCTGGCCGCGGTCTGGCTGGCGATCAACCATCTGGATACGCTGGCTCCAGACTATCCCCTGGTGCGGGTCAAATACGGACTGCTGCTGGGTATGGCCCCGGCATTGGCCGCCACCTGCGTGCTGGAATTCCTCTACTTCATCAATTTGAAGGCCGACGTCATCACTTCCTGCTGCTCCCGCGTGTTTGCGGCCAACGTCAAGGGACTTACCGGCGACCTGACGGCTCTGCCGCCACAGCCTGCGATGTATGCGTTCTACGGCGCAATGGCGGCCGCCGCCACGGCCACGACCTACATGGCGCGGCGGAGACGCGGCGGCTATGTGGTGGCGATAACGAGTCTGGCGGCGTTTGCCGCTGCGATCAGCGGCATTCTCGCGTTCCTCTCGCTCTACGTCTACGAACATCCGAATCATCACTGTCCGTTTTGCGTTCTCAAAGCGGCATACGCCTTCCGGGGCTACTGGCTTTACATTCCTCTTTTCGCTGCGACCGCCTGTGGACTGTCGGCAGGGGCAATTCAGCTCTTCGCGCGCACTCCCAGTCTGCGCGACGCAGCTCCGCGCGTGGCTGGCCGGTTGGCCGGCGTCGCTGCCGTGGGCTTTGCTCTATTCACCGGCGTGGCGACTTTTCTGATTTTCCACTCACACCTGATTCTGATCGCAGGAGTAACTCCATGAACCGTCGAAGCCTATTACTAAGAACACTCACCCTCGGCGCCACGGGCGCCGCGCTCTCGACAGTGCTCGAAGCGCAGCAAGCCGGCATGTCCATGACCGGCGAATCCGCAGCCAAACCGCCGGCGGACCCAGACCCACAGGTCAACGACATCGAGAAATTCCCCAGGTGCAAGTACTGCGGGATGGATCGGAAAAGCTTCCACCACTCGCGCATGCTGCTGCACTACCTGGACGGCAGCGCCGAGGGCGTCTGCTCCCTACGTTGCGCCGCCACCAGCCTGGCTCTCTACGTGGGACGCGGCACCCAGGCCCTCTGGGTGGGCGACAACGCCTCGTCCGCCGAGATCAAACCGCTCTCCGACGCAGAGAAGGCGTTCTACCTCATCGGGAGCTCCCTGCCGGGCGTCATGACCCGCCGCAGCAAGGTCGCCTACAGCACCCAGGAAGCAGCCGATGCGTCCAAAGCAGCCAACGGAGGGGAGATTGTGGATTTCGACAAAGCCCTTCTGGCAGCCTATACCGACATCGCCGAGTCGGTCGCCAGGGTCCGCCAGACCCGCGAGGAGCGGATCAAGCGGCTGCAAACGGAGAAGAAGGACAAGTGATGCGCCGGGTAGCTTCCGCTGTTCTCCTTGCGGCTTGTGCTGCGCTGGTCCCCGCGACTGGCACAGCACAAGCCTCTCAAGGCCAGGCCACGGCCGTCCCGAAACCCGGCACCAAGGATCTGTGCCCAGTCTGCGGCATGATTGTTGCCGAATACCCGAACTGGGTGGCCACAGTGGTCTGGAAGGACGGATCCACGCAGTTCTTCGACGGGGCCAAAGACCTTTTCAAATTCCTGCAAGCGTTGCCCAAGTATGCCCCCGGGCGTAAGCGCGACAATATTCGCACCATGGTGGTGACGGACTTCTACAACCTCCAGAAGATCGATGCGGCGAAGGCCTTCTACGTCATCGGCTCCGATGTCATGGGACCGATGGGACACGAGTTCACCCCGCTGGCCAACAGCGCCGACGCCGAGGAGTTTCTCAAAGACCACAAAGGCAAGCGGATTCTACGATTTGACGAGATCACGCCAGAGGTCGTCGCTCAAGTCGACGCCGGCCGCTTCAAGTGAGCGCTTCCGTCCCCAAGAGGGCGACTACCGAAGGGGACAAATTATGACCAGGAGACAGCTTGTTGCACTTCCACAGCAGCTGCCGCCATGCCCGCCTGGAGCCAAGAGTCCACAACGGACAAAATCCACGATTTCTATGGGCTCAAGCACGCGGTCCCG
>Ga0335076_10005646_pt1 | contig 12628 bp, 12 predicted proteins | sample Lox_Sample_25_FD_206717 | JGI IMG/M metagenome (GOLD analysis project Ga0335076, IMG submission 206717) | Soil microbial communities from Loxahatchee National Wildlife Refuge, Florida, United States - Lox_Sample_2.5 | ecosystem: Environmental > Terrestrial > Soil > Wetlands | place: USA...
GGGCTTACTTGGTGTGTGGCGTGGGTTTGGCCCCCCCGGCGCCCCGCGCGCCCTCGACGGCGGCCGTGTCATTCCGAGCCGAAGGCGAGGAATTTCAACCGGCTCGAAGGCTTGATCTCCCTCGCCTGCGCTCGGGATGACTTGTTCCGGGCCCGAATTCGAAAGCAAGCCCCGGAGTGCCTTGCTAGGCTGCGGAACCTAGAGTGCGGGCATCGATCCGAAACGCATCACGGAGATGCCCATGAACATGACCACGCGTAGCGAAATGCTTGCCGCCCAGACCGTCAGCGACCCACGGTGGGCGGCGGTCGTCGCGCGCGACGCGGCGGCGGACGGCACGTTCTTCTACTCGGTCAAGACGACCGGGGTCTACTGCAAGCCTTCGTGCGCTGCGCGCGCGGCAAGGGCCGAGAACGTCGCATTCCATGCGTCCGCCGCGGAAGCCGAACGCGCCGGCTTCCGGCCGTGCAAGCGCTGCAAGCCGGACCAGCCGTCGCGCGCACAACAGCACGCGGAAGTGGTCGCGCGCTTGTGCCGCTACATCGAGGAAGCGGAGACTCCTCCGACGCTCGATGAACTCGCGGCACGTGCCGGCATGAGCGTGTTCCATCTGCATCGGGTCTTCAAGGACGTGACCGGCGTGACACCGCGCGCGTACGCGGCGGCGCACCGCGCGAAGCGCATGAAGAACGAACTCGACCGCGACGCGTCGGTGACCGACGCGATTTTCGGCGCCGGCTACAACTCGAGCAGCCGCTTCTACGAGAATGCAGGTGACGTCCTGGGCATGACCCCGACCGCTTATCGCGCGGGCGGTGCGAACACCGAGATCCGCTTTGCGATCGGTGAATGCTCGCTCGGATCCATCCTGGTCGCGTGCAGCGAGCGTGGCATTTGCGCTATTTCGCTCGGCGACGATCCCGACGTGCTCGCGCGCGACTTGCAGGATCGGTTTCCGCAGGCGCGGCTGATCGGCGACGATCCTCAGTTCGCTGCACTCGTCGCGCGTGTGGTCGGTCTTGTCGAGGCGCCGGGCGTTGGGCTCGATCTGCCGCTCGATGTGCGCGGCACGGCTTTCCAGCGCCGCGTCTGGGAAGCGCTGCGCGAGATTCCGGCCGGGTCGACCGCCAGCTATGCGCAGATCGCCGAGAAGATCGGCGCACCGAAATCGGTTCGCGCGGTGGCGCAGGCCTGCGGTGCAAACAGGATCGCGATTGCAATTCCGTGTCATCGCGTCGTACGCCAGGACGGCCATCTGTCCGGCTATCGATGGGGCGTGCAGCGCAAGCGTGAGCTGCTGGCGCGCGAGGCGGGACGGTGAACGCGAGGGTCGAAGTCGACGTTCTCGGCTCGGCCGCGGCCGACGTCGATCGTCGAATCGAGGCGGTCGATTGGCGTGCGGTCGAGCATGCGCTGGACGCTGGAGGCAACGCGCGCATCGAGCGCCTGCTGACATCCGACGAATCCGCGGCGATGGCCGCGCAATACGCCGACGAGCAATTGTTTCGCAGTCGCATCGTGATGGCGCGCCATGGCTTCGGGCGCGGCGAATACAAGTACTTCGCTTATCCGCTACGTGCCCTGATCGCGCGTCTGCGCAGCGAGCTTTATCCGCGGCTGGTGCCGGTCGCGAATCGCTGGAACAAGCAACTCGGCGACGCGGTGCATTTCCCGCCTCTCCATGCGACGTTCATCAAGCGTTGCCATGCCGCGGGCCAGCGCCGGCCGACGCCGCTTCTGCTTCGCTACGGCGCGGGCGATTACAACTGCCTGCACCAGGATCTCTACGGCGAGCACGTCTTTCCGTTGCAGGTCGCGATCCTGCTTGCAGAGCCGCGGCGTGATTTCGAAGGCGGCGAGTTCGTGTTGACCGAGCAGCGCCCGCGGATGCAGACGCGCGCTCGAGTGGTGAATCTGCGCCAGGGCGATGCGGTGATCTTCGCGGTCCATCACCGGCCCGTGCGCGGCACACGCGGGTTTTATCGGGTCAACATGCGCCACGGCGTCAGCGAGTTGCGCGGCGGCAACCGGCATACGCTCGGAATCATCTTTCACGATGCCGCGTGAGCGGCGATGGCGATGCCGGATCTGTTTGCCGCCGAGGCAAGCCGGGTCGAGCCACTCGGTGACGGCGCTGCGCTGCTGCGCGGCTTTGCGGACGCGATCGGCGACACGCTGTTCGACGACGTGCAACGGGTGATCGCGCAAGCGCCGCTGCGGAGGATGGTCACTCCGGGCGGCCTGCAGATGTCGGTGGCCATGACCAACTCCGGAGCGCTCGGTTGGGTCAGCGATCGCAGCGGCTATCGCTACGATCCGCTGGACCCGCTATCCGGAAAACCGTGGCCCCCGATGCCGGTCGCATTCGCCCGGCTCGCACAGGACGCGGCCGCGGCGGCCGGCTTTGCCGGCTTCGTCCCGGACGTCTGCCTGGTCAACTGCTACGAGGCCGGCACACGCCTGTCTTTGCATCAGGATCGGGATGAACACGACTACGCGCACCCGATCGTCTCGGTCTCGCTCGGTATTGGCGCCGTATTCCAGTTCGGTGGCTTGAAACGATCCGATCGGCCACTACGCGTACGCCTCGAACACGGCGACGTGGTCGTCTGGGGCGGCCCTTCGCGCTTGCGCTACCACGGTGTGCTGCCGCTCGAGGAGAGCACGCATCCGCTGACGGGCGCGCGCCGGTTCAACCTGACCTTTCGCAAGGCGGGGTGATGCGTCGATCACTCAGTGCGACGGTTGTCATGGCGGCAGCAACGTTCGGCGCGGCGTCCGCGCCTCACGATCCGCTTCAGAGGAACTGCGCCGCTACGGAACCAGCGCAAGAAACAGAAACGCCGCGAAGATCATGACGTGCACCGCGCCGAGCATGATGTTGGTGCGCCCGGTTGCGAGCGTGAATGCGGAGACCAGGAATGTCAGCACCATCAACACCAGGTCCTTTGCTTCGAGACCAAGCACGAGTTGCTTGTCGAGTATCACCGACGCGAGCGCGACCGCGGGGATGGTGAGGCCGATGCTCGCCAGCGCGGAGCCGAGCGCCAGGTTGATGCTGGTTTGCAGCCGGTCGGCATAGGCGGCACGCACGGCAGCCCAGGTCTCCGGCAGCAGGACCAGCAGAGCGATCGCGATTCCGATCGTCGCCTTCGGCGCGCCCGCCGCGGCAACCGCTCCTTCGATGGCGGGCGACAGCACCTTGGCGAGTCCGACCACCGAGACGAGCGCGACCAGCAACACGCCGAAGCTCGTCCACGCCTCCTTCGCGGTCGGCGGCTCCGCGTGCTGATTCTCGTCCGCGGCGTTGCCTGCCGGAAGGAAGTAGTCGCGGTGGCGCACCGTCTGCACGAACACGAAGGTGCTCCAGAGCGCCAGCGATGCGATCGCCGCGAACGCCAGTTGCGGCACGGAGTACGTCGCGCCGGGGCCGCTCACCGTGAATGTCGGCAGCACCAGCGACAAGGTCGATAGCGTGATCAATGTCGCGAGCCCCGAGTTGGCGCCCTCGAGGCGAAACGATTGCTCGTGATGGCGCAATCCGCCGAGCAGGATGCAGATGCCAACGACGCCGTTGCAGATGATCATCACGGCGGAAAAGATCGTGTCGCGCGGCAGGACCGCGGTATCCGCTCCGCCGGCCAGCATCATCGATACGATCAGCGCCACCTCGATGATGGTGATCGCGACCGCAAGCACGAGTGTGCCGAACGGTTCGCCGACGCGGTGTGCGACCACCTCGGCGTGATGGACCGACGCGACGACCGAGCCGATCAGCCCGGCGCCGCAAGCGATGCCGAGCAGGATGCCGACGGGGAAAAATAGCGCTGCAACGAGCAGCCCGAGACCTGCGGCGGGAACGGCCCAAGCCCAAAGCGGCATCTCACCTCCTGTGCGGTTGCCGCGATGTTAGTGGGTCGTCTGCGTCACTTCCGGCCGTTGTCGCGTCGACCCGCGCCAACCAAGCAGTTGCTTTGCGCGTATGGCGTGTCTAGCATCGGCCGCAATGGCAGCACCTTCCACCCGCACCGGACCGCGCGCAGCATCGACGAGCACGCGCGAGCGCGCCGCTGCGCCGCGCCTGGCCGGTAACGGTTTGGAGGCGAACCGGCGCGCCGAGATCGTGCGCGTGGCGGCGCGGCTGTTCCGCGAGCAGGGATTCGACGGCACGACGGTGCGCGACATCGCCGCCGCGGTCGGCATGCGCTCGGGCAGCCCGTTTTATCACTTCACCACCAAGGAAGAGATCCTGTTCGCGGTGATGGAGGAGGGCCTGCGCCAGGGTCTCGCGCGCAGCGAAGCGGTGGTCGCACGGCAGGGGGATCCGCGTGCGCGCTTCATCGCGCTGATGCGCGCGCACTTCGGCATCATCCTCGAGGAAGGCAACGACTTCATACCGGTGATGCTGTACGAGTGGCGGCGCCTGCCGCCGGCCTATCGCAAGCGGCTCATCGCCGTGAAGGATCGCTACGACGCACTATGGCAACGCGCGATCGACGAACTGGCCGATGCGGGACTGATGCGCGGCGATCCGAAGCTCGCGCGCTTGATGGTTCTCGGCGCGGTCAACTTCACGGCGACCTGGTTCCGCCGCAACGGCGAGCTTTCGATCGATGAACTGGCGCGCGCGGCCGCGGAATTCTTCCTGCAGCCGGCTTTCGAGCCACGCGCGCGGCGCAAAGGCCCAGCATGAAGCGCGTGCGCATCGGCGCGGGTCTGGGCTTCTATGGCGATTCGTGGCTGCCGATCCGCGCATCGATCGAGCGCGGCGATGTGCAGTACATCGCCTCCGACCATCTTTCCGAGCTCACGCTCGCAATCCTGCGCAAGGACGTGGCGAAGGATCCGGCGGCGGGCTACACGCGCGACGTGGTGCCCATGCTCAACGCGCTATGGCCGCTGGCCGCACCGCACGGCGTGCGTTTCATCCTCAATGCCGGTGGACTCAATCCCCGCGGCGCGGCCGAGGCGCTGGCTGCGGCATTCAAGGCGAAGAACTGGCACGCGCGCATCGCGGTCGTCACCGGCGACAACGTGATCGAGCGGATCGACGCATTGCGCGCGGCCGGCGATCCGCTCCGCCACATGGACACCGGCGATGCGATCGACTCGGTGCGCGATCGGCTGGTGTTCGCGAATGCATACCTCGGCGCAGGTCCGATCGTGCAGGCACTCGCAGCGGGCGCCGACATCGTGTTGACGGGCCGGGTCGCGGATGCGGCTCTGTCCCTTGCGCCGATCGTCCACGAGCTCGGCTGGCCGCTCGACGCGCGCTCGCGGGACGACTGGAACCGCCTCGCGCTTGGCCTGACGGTTGGCCACCTTCTCGAGTGTTCGGGCCAAGGCAGCGGCGGCAACTTCGGCTCGGCGGGTACGTGGAGCGAGATCCCCGATCTCGGCCACATCGGGTATCCGATCGCCGAAGTGCGCGAAGACGGTGTCGCGATCATCGGCAAGCCGCCGGGCACCGGCGGCCGCGTGAGTTTCGACACGGTGCGCCAGCAGTTGCTCTACGAGGTGCACAACCCGCACGCCTACTTCTCGCCGGATGTCGTGCTCGACATGGGGACGCTGCGCCTGACTGAAATCGGCGCCGACCAGGTCGAGGTGCGCGATGCGACCGGGAAACCGCGCCCGCCGCAGTTGAAGATCGTCGCCGGCTACGAAGACGGCTGGATGGGCCACGCGGTGATCGGCTTCTGCTGGCCGGATGCGTTCCGCAAGGCCGAGGCGTCGGTTGCGCTCGTCGAGCAGGCGGTACGTGAACAGAAGCTCGCCGTCGAAGAGGTCCGCGCCGAGTACCTCGGCCTGGACACGTTCCTCGGTCCGCACGCCGATCTGTCCGCGCGCGACCGGATGAACGAGGTCTGGCTTCGCATGGCCGTGCGCACGCGCGACAAGCGCGTCGCCGACGCGTTCCCGCGCCAGTTTCCCTGGCTTGCGCTGTCCGGCCCGCCGTACATGGGAGGCTTCCACGGCATCGCGCCGGCGAGCCAGTTGCTCGGCGTCTGGCCGACACTCGCCGCGCGCGAACACATCGAAGCGCGGGTCGATGTTCAACTGCTGGAGGCCGCGTGAGGCTGCGGCTGGCGCAGATCGCGCACGCGCGCAGCGGCGACAAGGGCGATCGCGCCGACATCGGCCTGTTCGCGTACGACGCGCCGTCGTACGCGGTGCTGAAGAACTCCGTCACGGTGGAGCGGGCGGCGGCGCATTTCGCGTGGCTGGGCACCACCCACGTCGACGTTTATCCGCTCGACAACCTGCTCGCGATCAAGCTGGTGCTCAACGGCGCACTGTCGGGCGGCGCCGCGCGCAGCCTGCGCTCGGACAACCTGGGCAAGACGATCGGCGCCGCGCTGCTGCGGATGGAGATCGAAGTCGACGACGCGGAGGCCGCTCGCCTGCCGCGGCTCGAGGGAGGACTTGTATGACCATTCGTGTCGAGCGCAGCGGCGCCGTGACGACGGTGATCATCGACCGGCCGCAGGCAAAAAACGCGGTGGATGGCCCAACGGCCGAGGCACTTGCCACGGCGCTGCGTGAGTTCGATGCGGATCCCGCGGCAGACGTCGCGGTGCTGGCCGGCGCCGGCGGCACGTTCTGCGCCGGCGCGGATCTGAAGGCGTTCAGTGATGCGCTGTCGGGTCGCGCCAATCCGCTCCACGACGACATGTCGCGTACCGCGCCGATGGGCCCTTCGCGCCTGCTGCTGAGCAAGCCTGTCATCGCGGCGGTCAGCGGTTACGCGGTGGCGGGCGGCATGGAGCTTGCGCTCTGGTGCGACCTGCGCGTGATGGAAGAAACCGCGACCTTCGGCATCTTCTGTCGTCGTTGGGGCGTGCCGCTGATCGACGGTGGCACCGTCCGATTGCCGCGGCTCATCGGCATGAGCCACGCCCTTGACCTGATTCTCACCGGCCGCCCGGTTTACGCGAAGGAGGCGTTGTCGATGGGCCTGGCGAATCGCGTCGTGCCGGAGGGCGAGGCGATCGCACACGCGCAGACGCTTGCCGCGGAGATCGCACGCTTTCCGCAAGTCTGTTTGCGCAACGACCGAGCGAGTGTCTTCGAACAGGACGGTCGCACGCTCGACGCCGCGCTCGCCAACGAATTTCGCCGTGGCCGCGCCACGCTGGCTAGCGGCGAATCGGTGGCCGGTGCCGGGCGCTTCGCGAAAGGCGCCGGACGCGGCGGAAGCTTCGTTACCTGACGCGACTTATTTCGTCGCAGGCGCCGGCGTGCCGTACACGACCTTCGCGCGCTGCGCGGGATCGATCTCGATGTCCTTGACGCGCCCGCTCGCGTCGAAGTGCACGATGTACGAGATGCGCGACGTATGCCACAGCTTCCAATCGGCACTGTCGACGCTCGGAGTTTCGTTGCGTGCCGGGAAGCCCACGGCCATGACGACCTGTTCCTTGGTCATGCCGGGCATGACTTGCGCTGCGCGAATCGCTTCCTGCACGATGCCGGGGAAATTGGCCATGCGGAAACGCAGGTCCTTGTCGACGGTCAGCTTGCGCGCGAATTGCGCCAGCGTCTCCTGGCGCCGCCCGTAGTCGAGTCCGATGCGGATCTTCTTGCCGTCGACTTCCGTGATCAGGCGCCAGCGCCCGTAGTCGAGGATCTTGATCGGCGAACCCGCCGGGATGCGTGTGTCCGACGAGTAGTTGAGATCGCTGACCCAGTCGCCTGAGTAGTGCAGGTTGCAGCACGTGTAGGCCGCGAACTTCGGCTCCTTGTCCTTCGGATTGACGGTGCCTTCGACCTGCAGCGCGGTGATCCCGGTGTCGGCGACGGGTAGCGGGGGCGGACCATCCGGCGCACGCACCACGGGCGGCGGCGGAGGGGGAGCGGGCGGCGGAGGTGGCTCGACCTTGACCGCTTCGGCAACCTTCGTCGGTTCAGGCAGCGGCGCCGGCTTGGCTATCACAGGTGGCGCCGCGGGTGCCTTCTTCTCCACCACGCGCGCCGCAGGGGCTGGGGCCGGCTTCGCAACCGGCGGTGTGGTCTTCACGACCGGAGGGGGCGTCTGCTGTACGGGCGGTGGGGCAGGAACTGGCGCGGTCCGCGATGTCGTGACGGTGGCAACCGGCGGCAGAGGCGATGGTGTGACCTGCTCGATGATCGGCGCGGGCGCGGGCGGCGGCGTTTGAGCAACCACGGGCGCCGGCGCCGGCGCAGGTGCCGACCGATCGACGAGCCATGCGGTTCCCAGCGCGAGCGCTGCACCTCCGGCGGCAAACCCGCCAACCCATAGCAGTGCGCTCGAGCGCTTGGGCGGTGGCGCCGACTTCGCTTCACCAGCCGTCGGTCCGGCAGGCCGCGGCGGCATCTTGAACGTAGGTGCCGCGCTGGGCGATATCGTCAGCGGACGAGCCGCCGCTCCACTGGTTGGTGCGTTGGTCAGCACACGCGTTGCATCTTCGTCGGCCAACGGAGCGTTGGTGGCGGGCTTGAACGTCGAATGCAAGGCAGGCGGCGCCGGGGGAAGCGGTGGTGCCGGCTTCGACATCACCACCGTCGTCTTCTCGTCGGGCACGGCTTCGCCGAACAGGTAGGACCGCAATGCCTGCACCGACAGCGGCCGATCTTCCGGTCGCACGCGCAGGCCGGCGTCGAGCGCGGCCAGCAGGCGCTGCGAGTAGCGCCCGGCGGCGAACTCGCGCAGCGGCACCAGCTCGTCGTGGACCATGCGCCCGACCGCGGCGACAGGCGCTTTGCCGGTGATCGCGAAATAACCCACCGCGCTCAGCGCGTAGACATCGGTCCACGGGCCTTGTCTGAGCGCCGCCGTCTCCGCGTACTGCTCGACCGGCGCGAACCCCGGCTTCAAAATCACCGTCAGGTTGTGCGTCATGTCGCCGATGACACGGCGTGCAGCGCCGAAGTCGAGCAGCATGGGCGACGTTTCATTGAGCACGAGGATGTTGTCCGGCGCCACATCGCGGTGCAGGCAGTTTTCCTTGTGCAGCACGTCGAGCGCATCGATCACGCCGTCGAGGAAAGTGACCAGCCAGGGTTCCTCGACCGGTTTCGTACGCTGCTTGATCCAGCGCTTGAGCGTCGGCGCGGTGTAGAGCGGCATCACCATGTAGGCGGTGCCACGCTCCTCCCAGAACTGGTAGACCTTGACGAGCGACGGATGCTCGAAGCGCGCGAGCAGCTTGGCTTCGTTGATGAAGCTGCGCAGTCCGGCTGCGAACGCCTCGCGCTGGTCAGCCGACGAGCGCGCGTGCACCGAAAAATCGACGTCGCGGGTGGCAAGCGACGTCGGCATGTATTCCTTGATCGCGACGCGCCGTTCCAGCCGCGTATCGGTGGCCGTGTAGACGACGCCGAAACCACCTTCGCCCAGCACCGAGTCGATGACGAACTCGTGCAGCTGATAGCCGGGCGGCAGGCAGCCGATCTCGCCGCCGGTGCGTACGGCGGATGGAGTGCGGTCGTTGCGCAGATCGGACATGGGCGGTATGCGAGTGCGACAACATAGACGGAATGGGCTGCAGTGAAAAGGTGACCTTGCGCAGACTGCAAGGCGCCAATTCGGTCGATCGAGCCGTGCGGGCACTGCTCAGGCAATATCCGTGGCTCATTTGTCACACAACCATCGGCCTGCGTCCGGCCGCGAATCGCCACAGGGCTGCTGCCGCGCTTTCCCATGAGCCTCCCTCAAAGCCTGCGTGACCGTCTGCGCCTTCCCGCCGTAGGCGCGCCGCTTTTCATCATCTCGAACCCCGACCTGGTGCTCGCGCAATGCAAGGCGGGCATCGTCGGTTCGTTTCCGGCGCTGAATGCGCGCCCGCAGGAACTGCTCGACGAGTGGCTCGCACGCATCGTCGAAGAGCTTGCGGCGCACGATCGCGCGCATCCGGACCGGCCGGCCGCGCCGTTCGCGGTCAACCAGATCGTGCACAAATCGAACGATCGGCTCGATCACGACCTGCAACTGTGCGTCAAGTACAAGGCGCCGATCGTGATCACGTCGTTGGGCGCGCGCACCGAGGTCAACCAGGCGGTGCACGCCTATGGCGGCATCGTCCTGCACGACGTCATCAACGACACGTTCGCGCGCAAGGCGATCGAGAAGGGCGCCGACGGCCTGATCGCGGTCGCTGCGGGTGCAGGCGGTCATGCCGGAAGGCAGAGCCCGTTCGCGCTGGTGCAGGAAATCCGCCGCTGGTTCGACGGACCGCTGTTGCTATCCGGCGCGATCGCGACGGGTCGCTCGATCCTCGCGGCGCAGGCGATGGGAGCCGACCTCGCGTACATCGGAAGCGCGTTCATCGCGACCGAAGAGGCCAACGCGACGACTGCCTACAAGCAGGCGCTCGTGGATGGACGCGCCGACGACATCATCTACACCAACCTTTTCACCGGCGTGCATGGCAACTATCTCAAGGCATCGATCATTGCCGCGGGCCTCGATCCGGACAACCTGCCGGCGAGCGATCCAACCAAGATGAACTTCGGCTCCGGACGCACCAAGGCATGGCGCGATATCTGGGGCAGCGGACAGGGCATCGGTGCGGTGGATCGCGTGACCAGCGCCGCGGAGACCGTCGACCGGCTGGCGCGCGAATACGCGGACGCATGCGACGACCTGCGCGGGCGGATGCTGCCGCGCGAGCGCGTCGAGCGTCGCGACGGTTCGGCAGCGGCGCCGCTTCAACAGCGGCGCGTCACTTCGCAGGCTTGATGTCCGGCGAAACGTCGGCTTCCGACTTGAAGTAGATCACCAGCCGTTGCTGGCGGCCCTCTGCGATAGCCAGCGTGCGCTTCTGCGTCTCGCCCTCGTTGACCGCTTCAAGCTGGTACTTGCCGGGTTGCAGGTCCACGAGCAGGTACGGGCCGTCCATCTCCGTCTCGACCACGCTCTGCCCCTTGCCGTCGAGGATGCGTATGTGCACCCCGGCGAGATAGGCGCCCGACCCTTTGGCCGCAGTGAGCAGCGAGAGCGCGAAAAACGGCTGCTTCGCGCGGATGTCGGCGACTTCTGCTTCGTCGACTCCGCCTGAAACGAAAGGCCGGTCCTGGCTGGTGCGTCCCTCGTTCATCGACGCGGCGGGGAACGCTGCCAGCGCGGTGACGAGCGCGAGCGTGACACGGAGTGGGTTCATGCGGTTCCTATCGCGGTGGGGTTGAATGGGTCCTGGGCAGTTTGCTGCAAAAGCCCGCACGGACAACGCATCTGACCGGCGACCATAATCCCGTGTTCCCGGCCTCGCCTCGAATTGACGAACCCGAGTATCCGATGAAAGCGGAGTCACACGTCCTGCACCGCCAGCTGCGCGGGCAGTACCCGATCGCCGTGCATGCCTCGGGGTGCACGATCACCGACGCAGCCGGCAAGACCTATCTCGACGCCAGCGGCGGGGCGGCGGTTTCGTGTCTCGGTCACGGCCATCCCGATGTGCTCGCGGCGATGCATGCGCAGATCGACCGGATTGCCTACGCACACACGAGTTTTTTCTCGACCGAAGTCGCCGAGCAGTTGGCCGACCGCCTCGTCGCGTACGCACCGGCGGATATCTCCCACGTCTACCTGGTGTCCGGCGGATCGGAAGCGATGGAGGCGGCGTTGAAACTTGCGCGCCAGTACTTCGTCGAGACCGGCGAGCCGCAGCGCTCGCGGTTCATCGCGCGCAACGCGAGCTACCACGGCAACACGCTTGGTGCACTCGCGGTCGGCGGCAACAAGTGGCGACGCCAGCAATTCGCGCCGCTCCTCATCGATGTCGAGCACGTGGCGCCGACATACGCCTATCGCGACCAGCGCGCCGACGAGACACTCGAGCGATACGGGGAGCGCCTGGCGCGTGAACTCGAACAGGCGATCGCTCGCATTGGCGGCGCAAACGTCATCGGGTTCGTCGCTGAAACGGTGGGCGGCGCGACCGCCGGATGCCTGACCGCTCCGCCCGGCTACTTCAGGCGTGTGCGCGAGATCTGCGATCGCAACGGCATCCTGCTGATCCTCGACGAAGTGATGTGCGGAATGGGGAGAACCGGAACCCTGCACGCGTGCGAGCAGGAAGGCATCGCACCCGACCTGATGGCTATCGCGAAGGGACTCGGTGGCGGCTATCAACCGATCGGGGCGGTGATGGTCGGCTCGCGCGTGATCGATGCGATCGCCGCCGGGAGCGGTTTCTTCCAGCATGGCCACACCTACATCGGCCATCCGGTCGCCTGCAGCGCGGCGCTCGCGGTGCAGACCGTTCTCGAGCGCGATGCGCTGGTGCCGCGTTGCGCAGAGCAAGGAAGGAAGTTGCGTGCACGCCTCGCGCTGGCGTTCGAACGCCATCCGCACGTCGGCGACGTGCGCGGCCGCGGCCTTTTCATCGCCCTGGAACTCGTGCGCGATCGCGCGGGCAAGGAGCCGTTCGACCCCGCGGCGAAGCTGCATGCGAAGGTCAAACGTGCCGCGCTGGATGCGGGTCTGCTGTGCTATCCGATAGGCGGCACGATCGACGGTGTGCGGGGCGATCACGTGCTGCTGGCGCCGCCGTTCATCGTGACCGACGATGAACTCGACCAGATCGTTGCGCGTCTGGCGCGCGCGCTCGATGTCGCGGTCGCGCAGGTCTAGACGGGTATCGCAGTCGGGCCGTAACCGCCGTAT
>Ga0335076_10005647_pt1 | contig 12626 bp, 8 predicted proteins | sample Lox_Sample_25_FD_206717 | JGI IMG/M metagenome (GOLD analysis project Ga0335076, IMG submission 206717) | Soil microbial communities from Loxahatchee National Wildlife Refuge, Florida, United States - Lox_Sample_2.5 | ecosystem: Environmental > Terrestrial > Soil > Wetlands | place: USA: Florida...
GGAGCGCGAGCCAGGCGATGGTCCCGATGGTGCCGGGGACGAACAGGAACCGGTAGGTGTAGCGAGGCTCGAGACCCGAGAGCAGCCGGGCGAGGGTGGCGGCGATCGCCATCCCGGCGCAGTTGTCGTTCGCGAGGGAGGGGTGGCAGCAGTGGGCGGAGACGACCACCTCGCCCGTCTCGGCGCCCGGGACGACCAGCTCGCCGTAGGACATGGAACCGTCGGCGATGGTCGAGTCGACGAGCACCTGGTACTCGCCCGCGGGGAGCGCGGTCCGGCGCGCGTGGGGCAGGCAGAAGCCCCAGTCCGCGCGGTAGTAGCTCGTGCGGTAGGGGACGAGCGACGGCTGCTCCGGGATGGAGTGCAGGTGCGCCTCCAGATCCTCGCGGCTCACCGTTCCCCGGAAGGGGGCGCTGTAGTTCAGCACCTCCAGGCTGGATCGGGCCGCGTCGCACACCACCTCGCCCCCCGGGCCGACGAGGCGGGCCGACCGAAGCGTCCACTCGGGCGGCACCACCCAGTCGAACACCGGAGTCCCGCTCGGGACCTCGCGCACCTCGAGCGGGGCCACCCGCGAGAGAATCCGGAGCGAGCGGCGCAGCCCCTCCCCGGTGATGCTGCGGCAGATGGGATAGAGCTCGCGGACGAGGGAGTGCAACTCCTCCCCGGCGCGGGCGGCGTCGAAGCCCTCGAGCGCCTGGTGGAGGCCGTCGCAAGCGTCCCGGGAGGGGGGATTCTGTCCCGTCGCCGCCATCGCCTATAGCCCCCGGAGCTCCTCGAGGCGCGGGAGGTCGGCGTCCGGGTAGTCCCGGTCGCGGGGGGCGATCACCGCCGGGGCCAACGGCCAGGCGATGCCGAAGAGCGGATCGTCGTAGCGCACTCCCCTGGCGAGCTCGGGCGCGTACTCGGCGGAGATGCTGTAGTCCACCACGCTCTCGTCCTCGAGGGTGACGAAGCCGTGCCCGAAGCCCCGGGGGATGTAGAGCGCCCGCCCGTTGTCCGGCGTGAGCTCGGCGCCCACCCAGGCGCGGAAGGTGGGGGAGTCCGGGCGCAGGTCGACGGCGACGTCGAAGAGCCGCCCCCGAGTGCAGCGCACGATCTTCACCTCCGCGCGCGGCGGGGCCTGGTAGTGGAGCCCGCGCAGGGTGCCGCGCCGGCGGTTGAAGGAGAGGCTGCACTGGGCGAGCGCCGGCTCGAGGCCCCGGCCGGCGAGCTCCCGCGCCGACCAGGTGCGCGCGAAGAAGCCGCGCTCGTCGGGGACGGGCTCCTGCTCGATGAGGAAGACGCCGGCGACGGCGGTGGGGAGAAACCTCATCCGGGCTCCGGCTCGTCGAGGATGCGCACCTCGGGGATGGGGACGACGAACCGGCAGCCCCATTCGCGCACGTAGGACATCTGTCTCACGATCTCGTCGCGGAAGTTCCAGGGCAGGATGAGGAGGTAGTCAGGCCGGGCCTCGCGGATCCTCTCGGGGGCGTGGATGGGGATGTGGGTCCCGGGGAGGAACTTCCCCTGCTTGTACGGGTTCCGGTCGACGGTGAAGTCGATGAAGTCGGTGCGGACGCCGCAGTAGTTGAGAAGGGTGTTGCCCTTCCCCGGTGCGCCGTAGCCCACCACCTTCTTCCCGGCTCGCTTCGCCCCGATCAGGAACTCGAGGAGCTTCCGCTTCGTCTCCTTCACCTGCTCGCCGAACCCCTGGTAGGTCTCCATGCGGGTGAGCCCCAGGTCCACCTCGCGCTGGCGGAGCGAGCGGGCCCGCTCGGTCACGGGCCGAGCCCCGTCGTCGGCGTGGCGGGCGTAGATCCGGAGCGACCCTCCGTGCGTCGGCAGCTCCTCCACGTCGAAGATCACGAGCCGGTGGGCGGCGAAGATCGCCTCGGCCGACAGGAAGGAGAAGTAGGAGAAGTGCTCGTGGTAGATGGTGTCGAACTGGTTCTCGGCCATCAAGCGGACGAGGTGCGGGAACTCGAAGGTGACGACCCCACCCGGCCTGAGGAGGATGCGGAGCCCCTCGACGAAGTCGTTCGGATCGGGGACCTGGGCGAGGACGTTCGCGCCGCACAGGAGATCCGGCCGCTTCCCCTCGGCGACGAGCTCGCGGGCGGTGCGCTCCCCGAAGAACTTGACAAGAGTGGGGACGCCCTTCTGGCGCGCCACCTCGGCCACGTTGGCGGCGGGCTCGATCCCGAGGACGGGGATGCCCTTCTTCACGAAGTGCTGGAGGAGGTAGCCGTCGTTGCTCGCCACCTCCACCACCAGGCTCTCCTTCCCCAGGCCGAGCCGCGGGGCGATCGCGTCGGCGTAGCGGCGCATGTGCTCCACCCAGCTGTCGGCGTAGGAGGAGAAGTAGGCGTACTCGGTGAAGATCTCCTCCGGGGCCACGAACTCCTGGAGCTGCACCAGGAAGCACCTCTCGCACACGTAGACGTGGAGCGGGTAGAAGGGCTCCATCTGCTGGAGCTGCTCCTCCGAGCGGTAGCTCTCGCACAGGGGGGACATGCCGAGGTCGACGAAGGTCCGGCGCAGCGGCGTGCCGCAGAAGAGACAGCCACGGGACTTCGGCGAGGCGGGCGGGGGCATGTTCGCTCGTCCGGGAGGGCCCTTTCGCTCTCCTCAGGGCTCCCGGATCCAGCGCAGGTCCTTGCCCAGGTGGCCGGAGCCGAGCAGCGACCGGATCTGGTCGATGCGGCGGAAGCGCGGGCCCTCGAAGTCCTCGAGCTTGAGCCCGACGGCGCGGTAGGTGTCGTAGAGGTCCTTCGCGCCCCGGCGGGCGTCCCACTGGGGCTTGAAGCCCGGGAGGAGCCGGGCCACCTTCCCGAAGTCGGCGCGGTAGTTCCGGGCGTCCGGTCCGGCTCCGGTCGCGAAGGCGATCTCGCACCCGGGGACGGTCTCCTTCACGATCTGGGCGATCTCGCGGATCCGGTAGTTCTGGTCGTCGCGGCCGATGTTGAACGCCTGGGCGTGGACGACCTCCCGCGGCGCGGTGAGCACCGCCAGGAAGGCGCGGCTGATGTCCTCGATGTGGACGATGGGGCGCCAGGGAGTCCCGTCGCTCTTCAAGAGGACCTTGCCGGAGGTGAAGGCCCAGGCGACCAGGTTGTTGAGCACGATGTCGAAGCGCAGCCGCGGGGAGACCCCGTAGGCGGTGGCACAGCGCAGGAAAGTCGGGCTGAACGAGTCGTCGGCGAGCTTCTTCACGTCCCGCTCGACCCACACCTTGGAGACGCCGTAGGGAGTGACCGGGTTGAGCTCCGACTCCTCGTTCACCGGGGCGTCCCCGGCGGCGCCGTAGTTGCTGCAAGAGGAGGCGAAGGCGAAGCGGCGGACGCCCGCCGTCTTCGCGACCTCCGCCAGGTGCACCGAGGCGCGGTGATTGATGTCATAGGTGAGCTCGGGGTTGAGGTCGCCGAGTGGGTCGTTGGATAGCGCCGCCAGGTGCGCGACGGCGTCGTACCCGCGCAGGTCGTCGGGCCGGACCTCGCGGATGTCCTTCGCGATGGTCCGGATCGCCTCGCGCCACTCTCCGAAGGTGGAACGACGGTATAGATCGGTGTCGAGGCCCACCACCTCGTGCCCCGCCTCCACCAGGAAAGGGGCCATCACCGTTCCGATGTATCCGCGACTTCCAGTGAGAAGGATCTTCATGGCCAACCTTCTAACACCGAGAGTTTCGAGGAGCCGGGGCTTCCTTTCCGATGAATAACCTGGGACGCGGGAGCGGGCCGAGCTCGCGTAACGTCCCATAGCAAAGGCGCGCCGGAAAGCACTGTCGCCCGAGGCCGGGACAGGGCTCCCGACGGGCCCGCGCATGCCCCGCGCGGGTGCATCGCAGCTCCGGGCAGAGCGAGTGGCGCGCCGCGGCCGCGGCGGGCCCGCCCCTGGTGAGGCCCGTCGCATCGGCACCAGGGGCGCTGGCCAGGGAGGCCTACCGGATCCCGGATGCGGTCCGGGTCGCCCGTCCCGGAAGCGTGCGAAAGAACTCCACTTGACGGCTCACGGAAGCCTCCCAGGAATAGCGGGACTCCACCAGGGCCCGGGCGGCCTTGCCCATGGCGGTCGCAAGCCCGGGCTCTTCGAGTGCTCGGGCTACCCCCTCGGTGAAGGTCCTTGGATCGTCGCCCAAGAGCAGGTGACGGCCAGGAGCTACCTCAAGACCTTCGGCTCCGGTCGTGGTGGAGACGATCGCCTTCTCCATCGCCATCGCCTCGACGATCTTGAAGCGCGTCCCGCCGCCGAGCCGGAGGGGCACGATGATTACTGCCGCCGAGGCCAGGTGTGGACGAACGTCGTCGACGAGCCCGGTGACCTCCACCCGTGGGCCCCGGCAGGCGAGGACCTCGGGCGCGGGGCCGTCGCCCACGATCTTGACGCGGCTGTGGGGGAGACGCCTGGAGAGAACGGGCCAGACCTCGCGCAGGAAGTAGAGCAGGCCGTCCAGGTTCGGAAAGTAGCGCTGGGTGCCGAAGAAGAGAAGGGTCTTGCCGTCCGAGGGGGGGGCCGTCGGGCGAGGTCGGAAGTAGTCGACGTCGACCGCGTTGGGAACGACCGCCGAGCGGATGCCGGGGAGCAGCTTGCAGGCCCGCGCCTGATCGAGCTCTGAGGCGAACAGCGTCCCGTCGAAGCGGCGCCAGACGGCCACCTCCTCCCTGCGGATCTTCAGGTAGTCGATGGTGTTGTAGGCGCGGCGCGCCAGACCCAGACCCTCCGCCGCGCTCTGGCGCGCCAGGTCGAACTCGATGTTGTGCTCGTCGAGCACGAGCAGCGGGCGTGGACGGCCCGGGCCGGGCTCGAAGCGGAAGTGCGCCATGAACGGCAACTCGACGTTCACCACGTCGAAGGTCTCTCGGGCGAGCAGGTCGTCGAGCGCTCGCTGGAAAGCGCGGGTCCCGACCTGTCGGTGCACGAAGCTGCGCCGGGAGAAGAGAGACATGGACTGCTGAAGGCGCTTGGAGAGCAGGCCATTCGGGAAGCTCGGCTGTACGAGCGTCACCGCCTTGCAGTACTCCCGCATCGCCGCCTCTCCCTCGGGCGCATCGGAGAGCGGGTCGGCGTAGCAGATGACGCTGACCTCGTGTCTTCGCGAGAGGGCCTTCATCAACCCTTCCACGCGCCGCTGGATCCCGCGGGTGGCCGGGGTCGGCAGGAACATGGCAACGACGAGGATCCGAAGCGGCTCGCCATTCATGGCAGGCAATCTTGCAGGCGCGGGCACGGCTGTCGAGCATCGCCCCCGAGCACCCCGGGAGCAAGCGCCGCGCCGGTGTCCGGTCCCGCGCCGAGGAGGTCGCGCGCCCGAGGTCGGCGATGGGGACCTCGCACCGCTCCAAAGGTCGCTGCGCGAGCCCCCGCTCGGGGACCATCCGGGGCTCGCCCCCTGCCTTTCGCCTCCGGGGGTCGCCCGCGGGGCAGGAACGCGCGCGTCGGATTATGATCGGTTACCAAGGCCCATATGTGTGGAATTGCGGGAATCATCGGGAGGCTCGACGAGGCGAACCGTCGCGCGCTGGCGCGGATGAACGCCTCCATGCTGCACCGAGGCCCGGATGCCGGGGGAACCTGGGAGTCGGCGGCGGACGAGCGCGGCCTCGGCGTCCTGCTCGGTCATCGGCGGTTGTCGATCCTGGATCTGTCGCCGGCGGGCGCCCAGCCCATGGTCGACCCGGTGAGCGGCAATGTCATCGTTTTCAACGGAGAGATCTACAACTACATCGACCTGCGCCAGACGCTCTTCGCGGGGGAGAGGGACTTCCGGTCGTCCGGTGACACGGCGGTCCTCCTGCGAGCGCTCGGCACCCTCGGGCGAAGCGCGCTCGGTCGACTGCGAGGGATGTTCGCCTTCGCCTTCTGGGACGCCCAGCGGCGGCGCCTCCTGCTGGCGAGGGACCCCTTGGGGATCAAGCCGCTTTACGTCGCCAGCAATCCCGAGCGCACCGGCGGGTGGTCGATCGCCTTCGCGTCCGAGGTGCGTGCCCTGCTCGCGTCCGGCCTCCTCGGCAAGCCCAAGCTCCACCGCCACGCCGCGGCGTCGGTGGTGTGGAACGGCTTCGTCATGGGCCCCGACACGGCCGTCGAGGGCGTCGAGTCCATCGCACCCGGGGAGTACCGGGAGTACACCGCGTCGGGAGAGGCGGAGGCATCCCAGGTTCACTGGAGCGCAGGGCGCCCGGGGTCGGCGGCGGCGATGGACGTGGCGGAGCTGACGCACGAGTTCGAGGAATGCGTCCGGCTCCACCTCGCGAGCGACGTACCCCTGGGTGTCTTCCTCTCCGGTGGCGTGGATTCCTCGGCGGTGGCGAACCTGGCGCAGCGGTCCGCAGGCGGGTCGGTGCACACCTTCACGCTGGCGTTCGCGGAGCCCGAATACAACGAGGGGCCGGTGGCGCGGCGGATCGCCGAGGCCATCGGGACGCAGCACCAGGAGGTCGTCCTGACGGAAGCCGAGTTCACCGAAGGCCTCCAGGATGCCCTCGACAGCCTCGATCAGCCGACCTTCGACGGTCTGAACTCCTACTACCTGTCTCTCGCGATCCGGCGAGCCGGCTTCACCGTTGCCTTGGTGGGCACCGGAGGGGATGAGCTCTTCGGCGGGTACGCCTCCTTCCGGGACCTTCCGGTGCTCCAGAAGTGGGTGCGGAACCTGGGATGGCTCCCCCGGCCGGGACTCGTCGGGGCGGCGAAGGTGGCGAGCGCGATGCTCGCCCCGTCCCGCGGCGGGATGCCCCCGCAGACCCGCTGGGCGAAGCTCCCGGAGATGGTGCGGAACGGGGACAACCTCCTCTCTCTCTACCAACTCGCCTATGCCCTCTTCCTTCCAGATTTTCAGCGCCAGCTCCTCGGGGATGTCGCCGGCGCGCTGCAGGACGGGTTGCCGGACCGGTTGCGGTCGCGCCTGCTTGGAGAAGCGGCAGGGCGCTCCACTCTTTCCGCGATCAGCACAATGGAGCAGCGGCTGTTCCTCGGCGAGCGCCTGTTGCGCGACAACGACGCGGCCAGCATGGCGGCCTCGATCGAGCAGCGACTTCCCCTCGTAGACCACGTTCTCTTCGAGTGCATGGATCGGGTCGCCGATCCCCAGCGATACTCTCCGGTGGGAAGGAAGGACCTCCTGCGTCGCATCGGCCTCCGGGGCCTGGATTCGGCGCTCTTCGATCGGCCGAAGTCGGGGTTCGAGCTACCTTTCGACCGGTGGATTCGGGCTGGGCTGAGCGACGTCATCGACCGGACGATGCGCGACGCATCGGCCGCCCGCGCGGTCGGGCTCGACCCCGCGGCGGTGCAGCGTCTATGGGTGGCGTTCCTCGACCGGGCGCCCGGCGTCTACTGGACGCGTGTGTGGGCCATCTTCATCCTCATCCGGTGGTGCCACCGCCACGAGGTTTTCGCGTGAGCGCCAGGCGGGGCCCCGAGGGCCGGGCGAGCCAGCCCTGCGCGAGGTGCCCGCCACAGACGGCCAGCGCACAGCCCCGAACGCGTATACCCTGCCGGGCGCGGGGCGCTCCCGCCGCGCTTCCGTGATAGGATAACTGCACGTGGAAAAAGGGGTTTCCAAGAATTCTGCTCCCGAGCCGGTGCGAGAGCCGGCCCCGGACCTCCCGCCGAGCGCCCCCTCCGGAGAGGAGTCGGGTCTCTTCGACTACGCTCTCGTGTTCGGCTACCTGGGCTCGCTGCTTCGTGCCCCGGTGCGGCACAAGTGGCTTGCCACCGCGGTGTTCCTGGCCTTCGTGGCATTAGGCGTGTTGGCGATCCGCGTTCTTCCCTTCCAGTACCAGGTCCAGGCGAAGATCCTGGCCCGGCGCAATCTCCTCATAGGAAACCTCTCCAATCCCACCGTGGACCGCAACTGGGACGCTCCGACCCAGGCGGCGCGAGAGGTGCTGGTCCGGCGCGACAACCTCATCAGCCTCTGCAAGCAGACGGACTTCATCAACCGCTACCTCAGCGAGCGGGCCCCTGCGGTCCGAGCGCGGGACTGGCTGAGGAAGGTCGCGACCGGGCACGAACGCGATCCGAACCAGCTCCTCGAGGACATGGCGGACACGCTCGACACCCGGCTCAAGGTGTTCGCCACCCCGGAGGGCATCGTCACCATCAGCTTCGACTGGTCGAACCCCGAGACCGCGCGACGCCTAGTCGAGGCAGCGGTGCAGAGCTTCCTGGAGTCGCGCTACGCGAGCGAGATCTCGGCGATCGGCGAGACCATCGCCGTGCTGCAGAGCCACGACGCGCGCCTGAAGAAGGAGATCGCCGAGGCCCTGGCGAGAGTCACCGGCAAGCAAGCGAAGTCCCCCGCGGCCCGGGTCGCGAAGAAGGCGGCCCCGGTCCCGCGCGCGCCCGCCCAGCCGGAAGACGAGAACGTGACGAGGCTCAAGGGCGTGCTGTCGGCGAAGCAGCGGGCCCTCGCCGATCTCGAGGCCTTCCGCCGCAAGCGGCTGGAGGACCTCCAGGTTCAGCTCTCCCAGCAACTCGCGGTTTTCGCGCCCCGGCACCCCGAGGTCCTGAATACCCGTCAGTCGATCGATGCGCTGAACGGTTCGTCTCCGCAGGTGGACGCCCTCCGCAACGAGATTCGGGACCTGGAGAACGAGCTCTCGCTTCGCGAAGTCCACAAGACCAGCGCGCCCGCGCTCCCCGTCGCGAGCGTGCTCCCCCGCAGCGAGAGCCGTCCGCCGGAGGCGGGGCCGGCTCTCCCCGCCGAGGACCCGCGGCTCGACTACGATCGCAACGAGGCCGAGCTGCTGCTGCGGCAACATTCCTTCATATTGGATCGCATCGACGCCGCAGAGGTGGAGATGGACACGGCCCAGGCGGCCTTCAAGTACCGCTACAGCGTCATTAGCCCGCCCCAGTTGCCGCAGAAGCCCATCAAGAGCTACCGGGCCATGATCCTAGTGGTGAGCGTTCTCTCCGGCCTGGTGGGAGCAGTCGCGGCATCGATGATCGCGGATCACCGCAGCGGATTGGTTCTGGCGCGCTGGCAGCTCGAGCGACGCTTCGGGCTGCAGGTCCTGGCGCAGTCGCGGAAGACCTGAGGCGACCGGGCGTCGACCGAGGTAGCTCCCGGCTCCCGGTTGGCGGCGGCTCGCTCGCGCCCGGTCCCGGCGTGATTACCTGCCGCGGTGTGCCCACCATTGCCCGAAATGGAAGGCGTAGAGCGAGATCGCCTGCCATTCGATGTCGATCTCGTTCGTGCACCAGCTGTCGTTGTCGGTGTAGCGCCCGTCCACCGGGGTGGCTCCGTCCCGCGGGAGGGCGGGATCACCCCAGTAGCCCCACACTGGAACGGGCCGCTTGTGGGGGTAAGAGGTGTCTGCCGGCTCGGGCGTCCGATTGGGGCCACCCGCCACCAGCCCGGGGAACAGGTAGGGCTCGGCCTGGAGCGCCGCGAGCCAGTGGTGAAACGCGTGCAGGTGGCCGTGGCTGACGCCCGGGAGGCCGCTCACGTAGCAGATGCCGAGCGAGTTCCGGCCGAGGGCGTAGTGCACGTTGGCGAGCGCTTGCTCGCAGTCTCGAGGGTAGCGGCTGGGGCTCTCCAGGCAGGCCTTGGCGTTGAAGACGCCGGTGCGCTGGAAGCTGCTCGCGATCGAGCCCCAGGCGTAGCGCGATCCCCACTGAAAGGGATGCGCGTCCCCGTCCCGGAGGACGGCATCGGCGTGAAAGCGCAGTTGCTGTCGGATGGCTGCCTTCCGGGAGGCGCTTCCCGCGGGCGCGCGCAGGTAGAGCAGTGCGCCGTACCAGTTCACCCGGGCGGCGGACGCGTCGTCGTTCCCCAGGCCCAGGAAGTGGGCCTCGAAGTCCTGCCGGTAGCGCTCCCCTCCGGTCGCGAGGAGCATGCCGGCGGCGGCATACATTCTCACGTCGTGGCCGACCACCGCATTCCCGTCGAGGCGATAGGCCGGGCAGGTCGGCCCATCGGTGTCCTCGCCGGCATGGGCGGCGAGGTAGGCGTAACCGCGCTCCGCGGCCTGCAGGCATCGCTGGGCGAACCGGGCGTCGTGCGCCCGAAACGCCTGGGAGGCGTAGGCCAACGTCCCCACCGCGCGCGCGGTGGCGAGGGTGCCGACCTCGCCCGCCGAGTAGGGAGCCATAGCCTCGGGCCGATTGGTGCCATAAGGCCCGTATGCGCTCTCGCAGGTCGCGTTCTGGAAACCTCCCGAAGCGTCCTGCACCGACAACATCCACTCGAGGCCCCAGCGCGCCTCGTCGAGGAGGTCGGGGACTCCGTTGCCGGACTCCGGGATTCCGAGGTCGTCCGCCGGGGGAGCGAAGTCGCTGTAGGACTCGAGCAGCCAGAAGAGAGTGCTCGCCATGGTCGCGCTGTAGACCGAGAGGTCGCCAGCGTCGTGCCACCCCTTCACGACGCCCGGCGGAGCGAGCGCCGCGTCGCTGCCATGGACCCAGGGGCCTCGGGCGTAGCGGGGTTCCACGGCGGTGAAGGCTCGCTGGAAGTAGAAGGCTCGCTCCACCGCCCGGACCGCGCTGTCGAGGACGTCCGGGCGGATGTCGAAGGGGAAGCTCGCGAGCCCGTCGTCGAGCTCGATGCGGTAGCGCCCCGGCGTGGTCAGGGAGGAGAAGTCGCCGGTCCAGACTGCCGGAAAGGGCCCGAGAAGGTCCGTTGCCACCGTGCGCGACGGCGCGCCACCCCGGAACGCCACCGTGCCGTTGTCCTCGCGGACCACGCGGAAGGATTGGAAGGGGCGGGGGGAGCTGAACACCTTCGGCATGTTGGGTGCGTAGCCGAGCTGCGACGCCGCCAGATGAGCGAAGGCCGGATCCTCGAGGTGCGTCTCGGCCCGCCGCCGCCAAGCCGGGTAGCCGACGACGCGCTTCGCCCACGCCGCAGCCCTGCCGCGAGGCAGTAACCGGAAGGCGCAGACGGCGGCGACGCCGGCGAGCGCCAGGGCCAGGACCCCTGCGTACCGCCTCACCTCGCCTCCGCGAGCGCGACGCAACGGAGGGCGGCCCTGCCTCCGGACCCGCGCGAGGGGCGCGCGAGGAAGGACCTCAGGCACGGCCTCCGGAGCCGTGCGCCTGCCACAGCCCCCGCACGAGCCTCGCGTAGGCGTCGAAGGAGTACGGCGTCTTCGACTGGATGTGGATCGCGAGGTGTTCTCTTCCGAGCGTGTTCACGAAGCGCAGGAGGCTCTCGTCGGAGAGCCCCGCCTGCGACCAGTATTCGATCACTGGCCGGCTCGCGTCGGCGACGTGGTGTGAGGCGGGTATGCCCAGCACCTGCTCGACGTATAGGCCATAGAGGACGTACTCGGAGATCGTCTTCTGGTGGAGGAGGACGCCCTTCCATTCCTTTCCGGTGATCTCTTCGATGCGGTGCGTGAGGCCGCGCACGTGCTCCGGAACCCAGGGGACGAGGTTGCCGATGAACCCGTGCCCGTAGTAGTCCCGCACGGGGATGCCGAGCAGCCGCGCGGCTCGTCGGTACCACGGTCGGTGAAGCGGGGTGTTGCCCTCGCCGTCGGCGAGCAGCTTGACTCGGCCGCCGGGGCGCAGGATCAGGCTGGCGTCGAAGGGGCGGACGAAACAGGTGTCGCTGTCCGCGAACAGCAGCGCGTCCGCGGTCGCCAGGCATCCGAAGGCGATCTTGACGACCTGCTGACGGATCCAGCCGCGAACCGGCCAGCCCCGGGGGGTGACCTGCCACTTTCGACTGAAGGGCAAGTGGACGAGCCAGGACGGGAGCAGGTCCTCCTCGGGGATGACCATCGCTCCGTGGCGCCGAAGCCGCTCGTGAAACACCGCCAGGTCGACGCGTGGCACGATGACGACGTGTCGGTACTCCGCCGAGGCGAACTGAGCCACGCCCTCGGCGAGCAGGTCGCAGCGGTCGAGGTCCGGCAGGAAGCTCGGGGTGACGAGAGCGATGTGTGCCATGCGGTGAAGTGCAGGGATACTAACGCGGCGCGCCGCGCGCCACCCGATTCGGCCACGCTCCGGTCGCCACCGCCAGGTTCCCGGCGAGTGCCAGGCCCAATGCGAGGGCCAGCTTCGCTTGCGTGAAGTGCAGCCCGGTGTCGCCCCATTCCAGGGACAGACAGCAGATGATGGCGGAGATGCAGCCCATGGCAAGGACGCGCTCCGCGGCGTTGCGCGCCCGCCGGTAGGACCCGTACGCGAGGAAGACGGTGAGAGGGCGGAGGAACCAGGTAGCCACGAAACCGATCGCTCCCCCGAGGATCAGGAGCCCCAGAACGGTGTTGTGCGGCCACCGGCGGTAGTCGGGGTAGTTGGCCGAGATGTCGTCGTTGACAATGGCCTCGGTGTACTCGCCCCCCAGCCCCTGACCCAGCAGGAAGCTCTCCTTCAGGGAGGTGGCGATGTTGAAGTTCTCGACCTCGCGCCAGTAGGTCGACAGATCGATGCTCGGGTCGAGCATGGAGCGAACCTGCTGGACCGGAGCGAAGATCCGGCTCGTGCTAAACCAGCCGACACCGCCGTAGAGGAGGAGGACGGGCAGGCTCACGATGAGGGAGCGCACCAGGCTGCGCTTCCAGGCATACCAGCCACCGGTGGCGAACACGACGGCGACCGCCGCCCCGAGCATCGCCCATGCGGTTCTCCGCTGGTTCAGCACCAGCGCCCAGAGCGGCAGGGGGATGAGCAGCGCGGCCCGG
>Ga0335076_10005648_pt1 | contig 12626 bp, 11 predicted proteins | sample Lox_Sample_25_FD_206717 | JGI IMG/M metagenome (GOLD analysis project Ga0335076, IMG submission 206717) | Soil microbial communities from Loxahatchee National Wildlife Refuge, Florida, United States - Lox_Sample_2.5 | ecosystem: Environmental > Terrestrial > Soil > Wetlands | place: USA...
ACCTTCACCTCCGAAGGCAAGCCCCGAACGCGTCATTGCCAGGGACGCACGTTTCGTCGTCTACAACCCGCGCGCGGGCGACACGTTACGCTCGCTCGCTCGCGACTACCTCGGCGACCCCGAGCGTTATTGGGAAATCGCCGACTTCAACGGCGTGAACGCGGCCGAGCCGGAGCAGGCCCTGGTTATACCGCTTCAGCCCAGTAATCCTGTGGGTGTATTCAGCGATGGATACCAGACCGTTCCGATTTTGGCGTACCACCGCTTCGGTCCCCAAGCCTCGAAGATGGAGTTGCCTGCCGCCGACTTCGCGGCGCAGCTGGAGTATCTCGCGGAAAACGATTATCGCGTCGTGAGGCTACGGGACATCGAAGAGTTCCTGGCCGGCAGACGAGCACTGCCGCGACGCGCAGTGGTCATCACCATGGACGACGGCTATGCATCCACATACAAGTACGCTTTCCCTCTGCTGAAGCAGCACGGCTTTCCCGCAACCGTGTTCGTCTACACCGATTTCATCGGTGCCAGGGACGCTCTGACCTGGGCGCAGATGCGGGAAATGGTGGGCTCGGGGCTGGTCGACATTCAGGCGCACTCGAAGACGCACTCAAATCTGTCCTCTCGCCTGCCTGGAGAAAGCGACGAACGCTATCGAGAACGAATGGACGCGGAGGCGCGCGTACCGCGCGATTTGCTCGAGCGCATGTTGTCGGTGAAAGTCGATGCCTTCGCCTATCCATACGGCGATGCAAGCGATGTCCTGATCGAGCGCCTGCGCAAACGAGAGTACCGGCTGGCAGCAACGGTAAGCCCGGGGGGCAATGCGTTCTTCGCCGAGCCTCTGCTGCTCCAGCGCAGCATGGTCCTCGGTGACCAAGACCTGGAAGCGTTCAAAGCCAAGCTGCAGGTGTTCCGGGAATTGGACCTGCGATGAGAGGTTGGTTCGGGGCGGGTCGCCTAGTCGCGCCCGTCGGCGCCGTTCTGCTCGCCGCATGCGCATCCGCGCCGGAGCCTGCCGAGCCGCCGGAGCATCCCGGAGCTTCCCCTGCGTCCGCTCACGTTGCCCGCCCCCGCGCGCCGCCCCAAGCGGAGCTTCCTCTAGAGCAACACGAGCGGGAAAGCGCAGAGCGTCTGATGCAGCAAAGCCGCTGGGCGGAAGCAATTCCACATTGGGAGCTGCTCGAATTGCTGAATCCGGACCAGCCCGCCTACGGGAAGAAGCTGGCTGAGGCCAGGTCTCGCGCTAGCGCTGCCGCGGCCGAATATCTTCAGCAGGCACGGCAAGCCCGTCAGCAAGGACAGACCGATCGCGCATTCGTGCTCTATCTCAAAGCGCTGAGCAGCGATCCGACCAACGCTGAGCCAGCTCAGGCGCTACGTGAAATCGAGCGGGAGGGTGCGCGAAGGGCGCGCGTCAACGCGCCGAGCCGCAGCGGAACTGGCGAACCAGCAATGAACGCGCGCAAAGGATCGAACGCTCAGCCGTCTTCCGGCACTGAGCACCACGACCTGGACGCCTATCTGGACCTGGCCCGGCAGCGGACTCAAGAGGGCAAAAAAGAAGAAGCGCTGACGTATCTGGAGAAAGCCCAGACAACGCGGGACGGCAAAGGCAACCAGGACCTGACACGTTCGATCCAGTCGCTGCGCAAGGAAATCGCGGAGGATTACTACCAACAGGGAGTACGGGTGCAACGCACGGACCTGAGCGAGGCGATCAGCGCCTGGGAAAAGGCTTTGAAATACGACCCCGACCACGCACAGGCTGCTCAACGCCTCGAGCGTGCGCGTCGAATGGAGGAGAACCTGCGCTCGATCCAGAGCCCCGGTGCCAAGCCCTAGGGAAGCTCTGATCTATTCTCACGTGCGCGAGCGTCGCAGCTAGTTGACGCCTTCGAGGCGCTTCTTGAGCTCCTCCACTCTTTGCCGCTCGAGCCGCGCGGTTTCGTTGTTGGGATCCAGCTCCAGCACCCTGTCCCACTCTTTGATGCTGGTGTTCAAGTCCTGCCGCCGGAATGCTTCTCTGGCTTTCCGATCGTGCAACGCCAGGAGGTCGGGCTTGAGCTTATCGGCCTCGGTGCGTGCCCGAGGGTCCTTTGGATCCAGCTTCGCTGCCTGCGTGAAGAGGTCATACGCCTTGTCTTTCTCGCCCACCAGAAGGGCTTGCTGACCTCCTTGATAGAACCGCTCGGCCTGACTGGGTCCACCGGGGGCCACTGGGGGCTGAGGAGAAACTGGGGCCGAAGACGGGGCAAGTGAGGCAACACCGGGCACCTTGACCTGGTTCGCGTGCAAGCTCTTCGGAACCGCGATCCCGTTGTATCGCGCTAGTGCATAGAACTGGTACGGGTCGCCGAGGTGGGCCGCGGCGATCTTCGACAGCGTGTCTCCTTGTTTGACTCTGTACGAAAACCACTTGCCCCCATACTTTTCCGCAAAGTATGCCTCCGGGGTCATCGTGATCTGACGCAGCAGGTTTTCCGCCAGAGCATTGCTGCGATCCATGCACAGGGCCTTCATCAGCTCGGCCTTTGCTTCCGCCTCTTTGCCTTCATCGAGCAGATTGACTGCCACATGTTGGGCAATCTCCTGTGCCTGCGCTTTGTCAGGTGGACATGCAGGCTTCGGGGACGCATCGGGGTTGGGCTTAGGGCTCGAATTGTCGGACGCCTTGCTCTTCTCCGCGGGCTGGGACTCCGCGCTGGGGCTGTCCGATGCTTTGCCATGCTCCGACCCCGACGAGGACGGGTGGCTGCCGCACGCGGCGAGCAGCAGCGTGCTAACGGATGAGATCACCAGGAACCATGACCGCATGCTTTCGGCTTTTTTCCTGCCCGCCCGCCTTCGTGCGCGTTGCGCGACGGCGCGATAAGGCGACGGGACCAGCTGTTGAGCTTTGGGGGAGAACATCCCCGCAAGCGAGGATCTGGCATCTCCGCCTGCTCAGGGTAGCGCTCATTCTAGTCTAGGAATGGCGAACGGCGCGATTCAACCCGATGTCCGATTATGTTTTGTCTCTCGACCGGAACGGATTCGGTCGATCGGCGGAATGCTGCCGGAAAGCGCACCGTATACGCGGCGTCCGCAACTTGAACCATAGGTCTAAAGGAATATGCCATTCGGAAAGGTTGCCTGCGATGAGAAGGCTGGATCTAATGCACCAACGGGCAACCGCGAGCACGGAGGGGTCGGTCTTGCAATTTGCCCCGGAAGGGTGAGAATACTTCTCATAATGGCATAATTTGCCTCCATAAAATCAAGGGACCTGATGGATGGTCGCGCGCAAAGAGCAAACGTCGGGGGCTTTCTGCTTGAACGACGGGCATCTGTCAGTCCGCGCCGGAAGAAAGGACGCAATGAAGGGGCACAGTCATGAACGCGGTTGTAATCGAGTCCCTTCTTCAGCCCATATCTGACGACGCGCCTTGCGGTGAGAACCTCGAGTATCGAGATGTTCGCGAACTCGAGACGCTGGCTGCGGGCAAGCCGGAACGCCAGCAAGGCGACAAGATCGTTCCCGCCGAGGAGCCTAATTGGGCCGAAGTAAAGCAGCATGCGACCGAGCTGCTTTCGCGGACCAAGGACCTCCGGGTCGCGGCGCTACTGACTCAAGCCCTGGTGCGCACGGACGGACTCCAGGGGCTCAACTACGGGCTCGGCGTGTTGGCCCAGCTCCTCGATTCCCATTGGGCCTGCGTGCATCCACAACCGGATCCTGAGACACCGAGCGATTTCACGATCCGCCTCAGCGCTCTCACCTTCCTGGAAAATCTGCAAAGTCTGCTCAATCCAATCCGTCGGGCGGAGCTGGTAGCCACGCCGGCGCAGGGTCGGTTCAGCTTGCGCGACATTCAGATTGCCGGGGGCAAGCTGAAAGCAGGTCCGGACGAAAAGATCCCGCAACCGGCCGCCATCGAAGCCGCGTTTCGGGAATGCGGGATCGCGCAGCTCAGGTCGGCGATGCAAGCCGTGGAGCAGTCGCTGCAGCGCGCGGCTGACATCGACTCCCTCTGGGCGAACAATGCGGGCTCGCGGGATCTGGCAGTGAACCAACTCACCGGTGTGCTACAAGAGATTCGCAAGGAGCTCCAGCCCAAATTGGCGGGCCATCCCGACGCGGTGGCAGAAGACATCGCTTCGGCTTCGGGTCAAACCGAGGGTGCAGACGCCAGCTCCCCAGGCCCCGCGCCGTTTACGGGCGCCATACGCAGCCGGGAGGATGTGATCCGAGTCCTCGACATTGCGTGTGACTATCTGGCGCGCCATGAACCCTCCAGCCCCGTCCCGCTTCTTCTGCAACGAGCCAAGCGTCTCATGGTGAAGGACTTCCTGCAGATCATCCAGGATCTGGCCCCCGATGCGCTGAGCGCCGTCGCGAAGATCGGAGGCGTGGACGGCCAACCTTCGAAGTGAGAACACGGCACAGCTACTCAACCTGACAGAGGACACCAACCATGGCACAGAGCAGCCAGAAGTTCATTGCACGCAACCGTGCACCTCGTGTGCAGATCGAATACGACGTCGAACTCTACGGAGCGGAGAAGAAGATTCAACTCCCCTTCGTGATGGGAATCCTGGCTGACCTGTCTGGGAAACCCGCCGAAGCGCTGCCGCCTGTGGCCGACCGGAAGTTCCTCGACATCGACGTGGACAACTTCGACAGCCGCATGAAGGCGTTGAAACCGCGGGTGGCGTTCCAGGTGCCCAACACGCTTACCGGTGAGGGCAACATCAGCCTGGACATCACCTTCGAAAGCATGGACGACTTCTCGCCGGCCGCAGTCGCGCGCAAGGTGGATGCGTTGAACAAGCTGCTGGAGGCGCGGCAGCAACTGTCCAATCTCATCACGTACATGGACGGCAAGAGCGGCGCCGAGGAGCTGGTGGCGAAAGTTCTACAAGATCCCGCGCTGCTCAAGACGCTCGCGGCGGCACAGAAGCCCGCCGACAGCGCTGCCTCATAAATCAACCTCACGATCAGGAGAATGACCCATGGCTGAACCGCAGAGCTCAGTCGCACAGCCGGAATCCGCAGCCCTGGAGGCAGGCGAGTTCTCTTCCTTGCTGCAGAAAGAGTTCAGGCCCAAGACCGACGAAGCGAAAGCCGCGGTGGAGCAGGCGGTCAGAACGCTCGCCGAACAGGCCCTGTCTCAGACCCAGTTGATTGGCTCCGATGTCGTCAAGTCGATCTCGGCGATCATCGCCGAGCTGGATCGGAAGCTGTCAGAGCAAATCAACCTGATCCTGCATCACTCCGACTTTCAACAGCTGGAAGGAGCCTGGCGGGGTCTGCACTACGTCGTGAACAACACCGAGACCGACGAGATGCTGAAGATCCGCTTCATGAACATCTCGAAGCTGGATCTTGGCAAAACCCTGAAGCGCTACAAAGGTACGAGCTGGGATCAGAGCCCGCTGTTCAAGCGTATCTACGAGGAGGAGTATGGTCAGTTCGGGGGCGAGCCCTTCGGCTGCCTGGTGGGCGACTACTATTTCGACCACACACCACCGGACGTCGAACTGCTGACCGAGATGAGCAAAGTTTCGGCGGCTGCTCATACGCCCTTCATCTCGGGCGCGTCTCCACGTGGCCTGCAGATGGACTCCTGGAGGGAGCTCGCCAATCCACGGGATTTGACCAAGATCTTCACTACGCCCGAGTACGCTTCCTGGCGGTCGCTGCGGGAATCGGAAGATGCGCGCTACATCGGGTTGGCCATGCCGCGTTTCCTGTCGCGGCTGCCCTATGGACCCAAGACGAATCCGGTCGAGGAGTTCGACTTCGAAGAAGAAACCGGTGCGGCTGACCACAACAAATACACCTGGGGAAATGCCGCCTACGCAATGGCGGTGAACATCAACCGCTCGTTCAAGCTTTACGGCTGGTGCTCCCGAATCCGAGGCATCGAGTCCGGCGGATCCGTGGAGGGACTCCCGGTGCACACCTTCCCTACCGACGACGGCGGAGTCGACATGAAGTGCCCGACGGAGATCGCGATCAGCGATCGGCGCGAGGCCGAGCTGGCCAAGAATGGATTCATGCCGCTGATACACCGCAAGAACTCGGATTTCGCGGCGTTCATTGGTGCGCAGTCGCTACAAAAACCCTTCGAGTACGACGATCCGGATGCGACTGCCAACGCCAACCTCTCGGCACGGCTCCCGTATCTGTTCGCATGTTGCCGCTTTGCGCATTACCTCAAATGCATCGTGCGCGATAAGATCGGCTCGTTCAAGGAACGCGACGACATGCAGATCTGGCTGCAGAAGTGGATCATGAACTACGTCGATGGCGATCCGGCGCACTCGTCCGAGACCACCAAAGCGCGCAAACCTCTTGCCGCAGCCGAAGTGACTGTCGAGGAAGTCGAAGGCAACCCCGGCTACTACACCTCAAAATTCTTCCTCCGCCCGCACTACCAGCTGGAAGGATTGACGGTGTCGTTGCGCCTTGTCTCCAAGTTGCCGTCTGTCAAGGCAGCTTGAGCGTCGGCGCACCGCCTCGGCACTCTATGCCTTTTGGCAGGTTGTCCGACAGGTGGCGACGGATTTAATCTGACTTCACTGGAAACCAGCAGCCCGACCTAAGGGGAGTCGCGGCGGTAGGCCCACCTGTAGCGATGGAATCGAGTGCAGGTGGGCACCCTCGAGCCGGCAACTTGATGGCAATGCAACCGGAAGTTCCAAGTCACAGGAGACCTAGCCATGGCCGTTGATATGTTTTTGAAGCTCGCCGATCTCAAAGGCGAATCGCGCGACAAGGACCACAAAGACGAGACCGAAGTGCTGGCGTGGAGCTGGGGTATGAGCCAGTCCGGTACGACGCACACCGGGTCCGGCGGCGGCGCTGGTAAAGTTTCGGTCCAGGATTTGTCGATCACCAAGTACGTCGACAAGGCATCGCCCATGCTCCAGCTGGCGTGCTGCAATGGCAAGCACTTCGATCAGGGTCTGCTGACGGTACGCAAGGCCGGCGAAAAACCGCTCGAGTACCTCAAGATCACCATGAAAGAGGTGATCATCACTTCGATATCGACCGGTGGCAGCGGCGGCGAGGATCGGCTGACCGAGAACGTTACGCTCAACTTCGCCGAGTTCAAGACCGAGTACACGCCTCAGAAGCCGGACGGTTCGGGCGACGCGGCCGTCGAAGCTGCGTACAACATCGCGCAGAACACCAAGATATAGGGGACCGGCGTTGTCGCTGAGGGCGCAATGGCTTCGGTCCCGGCGCCGGGGTTCACCCGCATTGACGCATCGTGGCTGACGGATCGCCATGGCCCGCAGCGACATGTTTCTCAAGATCGAGGGTCAGAAGCAGGGACCCATCAAGGGTGAGTCCCGCGATTCTGATCATCCGGATGAGATCGACGTGGTCTCCTGGTCGTGGGGTATGCAATCCCATACCAGCCTGCAGTCGGGCTTGCCCGCGGGCAAGACCTCGATCGACGAGTTGCGCATCACCAAGCGCGCAGACAAGGCTTCGACCGGAATCATGTCGTCGCTGCGCACCAACGAGGTCATCAAGCAGGCGACGCTCACCGTGCGCAAGGCCGGCGAGAACCCCCTCGAGTACTTGAAGATCACGCTCAAGCAGGCGCGGATCGTGTCTTACTCGACATCCGCGGAAAGTGCAGATGCCGGCCCCGAGGTGACGGAAGAGGTGAGTTTCGCCTTCAAGCAGATGACGGTGGAGTATACACCGCAGGGCGGCGACGGTCAGGCACGCGGCGGCACCACGTTCGAAACCGAAGTCTAACCGCACCAACCCGCACAGGCGTCAGCGCCTGCGCGAGGCATTCGACACAAGCAAGGGAGGAGAGCGATATGGTTGCCATCGCCACTGCGGAAGAGAACCTGCGCGAAGGCGAGATCGCGACCGCCCTCAAGCTTCTGCAGGATAAGGTGCGCGCCGTACCTGCGGACGCCAAACCGCGCATCTTCCTGTTCCAGCTTCTTGCCGTGATGGGTCAGTGGGAGCGGGCGCTCAATCAGCTCGACGTCGCCGCCACCCTCGATGCGAGTGCGCTTGCGATGGCGCAGATGTACCGGGAAGCGTTGCGTTGCGAGTTGCTGCGTGCGGAAGTATTCGCGGGCAAGCGCTCGCCGATGATATTCGGGGAGCCGGAGCAGTGGCTGGCGCTGCTGGTGGAATCGCTGCTCCTGACGGGGCGCGGGCAGTTCGCTCAGGCGCAGAAGCTGCGCGCGGATGCCTTCGACTCGGCTCCGGGATCGCCGGGCAGGATCGATGGCGTCGCCTTCGACTGGATTGCGGACGCGGACATGCGGCTCGGACCGATCCTCGAGGCGATCGTCAACGGTCGTTACTACTGGATTCCCTTCAGCCGACTGAGCCGCATCGATATCGACCAGCCTGCAGACCTGCGCGACGTCGTCTGGATGCCGGCTCACTTCGAATTCAGCAACGGCGGTGACGCAGTCGGCCTGATCCCATCCCGCTATCCGGGTTCGGAGACGAGCGCCGATGGCGCGATCTGCCTGGCGCGCAAAACGGTGTGGGAGGAGATGTCTCCCGATGTCTTCCATGGCCTCGGCCAGCGCGTGCTTACGACCTCGGTTGGGGAGCATCCGCTGATGGACGTGCGCAGCATTGTGCTGGGCGAGGCCTCCGCAGCGAACAGCGCGGCTGAGCGCACCGATGCGTGAGCTTGCTCCGCAGGAGCGCCTTCAGCCTGCGCTTCTCGATCGGCTTACCGACGATGAGCCGGAGAAGAAGGTCGAAGGACCGGACAAACGCGTGCTCACCAAGACGCAGCTGAAGCAGGCGGTGCTGCGCGATCTTGTGTGGCTGCTGAATACCACGCGGCTCGAGTCCAGCGAGGACTTCTCCGAAGCGCCAAACGTTCAAAGATCAGTGATCAACTTCGGACTGCCGGCGCTCGCCGGGGAAACGGCCTCCACACTCGATCCGACCAGTTTGGAGCGCGCGGTCCTGGATGCCATCCTCGCCTTCGAACCGCGCATCCTGCCCGGTTCGCTGCGCGTGGAGGCGATCGTCACCGACACTCAGCTCGACCACCACAACGTGATCAGCGTGCAGATCGAAGGGCAGCTCTGGGCGCAACCGGTGCCGCTCGAGCTGTTGCTGCGCACTGAATTGGATCTCGAGACGGGCAAGATCGAAATCACCGAGATGTCGGCCTCACAGTTGGCTTGATGGATCCCCGCCTGCGCGATTACTACGAGCGAGAGCTCCAGCATCTTCACGAGATGGGGGCGGAGTTCGCTCAACAGCATCCCAAGATCGCTGCGCGCCTGGGTATGCGCGGCATCGAGGTTGCCGATCCCTATGTCGAACGGCTGCTGGAAGGCGCGGGTTTTCTCGCGGCCCGCATCCAGCTTCGCCTGGATTCCGAGTTTCCGCGCTTCACGCAGCACCTGCTCGAGATGGTCTATCCCCACTATCTCGCGCCAACGCCGGCAATGCTGGTTGCGCAGCTCAATCCTGAGCTCACCGAAACCAACCTGGCCACTGGCTTCACGGTACCGCGCGGCAGTTTGATGCACGGAATGGTTGGCGGCGACGACGCGACGGCTTGCGACTTCAGGACTGCCCACGACGTTACGCTATGGCCGCTGCAGATCGTCGAGGCGAAATATTTCTCCTACGCGCCGGATCTGCCCCTGAATGCGCTGCCCCCAGGGCAGTCCGTGAAGGCAGGCGTACGCCTGAAGCTGAAAACCACGGCAGGCGTGAACTTCAACCAGATCGGCCTCGATCGATTGCGGATCTATCTCTCTGGCACGGACGACGTCGCCCGCAGGCTCTACGAGCTCACCCTCGCGTCCGCGATCGGAGTCATGGTGGTTCCGACCACTCGACCGGTGCCGTGGTCGGAGTTGTTGCGCGCTGAGCAGGTCCAACGCGTGGGCTTCGCGGATGAAGAGGCGCTGCTCCCGGTGACCTGGCGCTCATTCCAGGGCTACCGTCTGCTGCAGGAGTACTTCTCCTTCCCTCAGCGCTTTCTCTTCTTCGATATTGCGGGACTGAAAGGCAAGGTGCAGCGCTGCAAGACGGACGAGCTCGAGGTCGTCCTGCTGTTTGGCCGCGGCGAACCGTTCCTGGAGAAGGTCGTCGACGTCTCGAACTTCTCCCTGTTCTGCACGCCGGTCATCAATCTCTTTTCCAAGCGCGCGGATCGGATCGCAGTAACCGACAGCTCACACGAGTTTCACGTCCTGCCCGACCGTACGCGGCCCATGGACTTCGAAGTCTACGAAGTCACCGCTGTCTCCGGGCACGGCGTGGGCGCCGATAGCGAGCAGGCATTCCTGCCTTTCTACGCCGCCGCAAGCACGGAGCCCGATCCCGGTACCGGGTACTTTACGATCCGGCGCGAGCCGCGAGTGCTGTCTGAAAACCAGAAGCGCAACGGGACTCGCACCAGCTACATCGGCACCGAGGTCTTCATTTCCCTCGTCGATCCAAGCGAGGCGCCTTATGCGGCCGATCTCCGCCAGCTGTCCGTCATGACGCTTTGCACGAACCGGGATCTATCGCTCCAGATGCGCCTCGGGCTGGGCAGGAGCGATCTCGTCCTCGATGCCGCGGGCCCGATCTCCAGCATTCGCGCGATCAAGGGGCCGTCGCGCCCATACTCTCCCCTTGCTGACGGCGCAATCAGCTGGCGTTTCATCAGCCATTTGTCGCTGAACTATCTCTCGCTCATGAGCGACGACCCGCGCCAGGATGCCGCGGCGCTGCGCGAGATCCTCGAGCTCTATGCGGCGCGCGGGGACCCGGCTTTGACGAGACAGATCGAAGGTATCCAATCGGTACGGGTTCAACCCGTCACGCGTCGACTCCCGGCCCCAGGCCCTATCACGTTCGGTCGGGGGTTGGAAATTCAACTCGACGTCGACGAACTCGCGTTCGAAGGCAGCAGCGCGTTTCTGCTCGGGTCGGTGCTCGAAGAATTCTTCGCGCGACACGTCTCACTCAACTCCTTCACCGAAACGGCGTTGCGATCTTCCCGGCGCGGCGAGGTCATGCGTTGGCAACCGAGATGGGGCGAGCGACCGATCTTGTAGGCTTCCTCGAAGCCCTGCACCGCGAACCGTACGCCTACGATTTCTATCAGGCGATGCGGCGGTTGGAGAACCTGCATCGCGACAAGCCGCGGCTGGGAGAAGCATTGCGCCCCGCCGACGAACCTGTGCGCCTTGGCCAGGAGGCATCGCTCTCCTTCGCACCTGCGCCGCTGTCGGCGTTCGAGCCCGGCGAGGACGGAAAGCCAGCACGGCTGCAAGTGCGCTTCTTCGGATTTCTGGGCCCGAACGGGCCGCTTCCGCTGCATCTGACGGAGTACGCGCGCGAGCGGCTCCGCCACGCCGGCGATTCGAGCTTTCCGCACTTCCTCGACCTGTTCCATCATCGTTTTCTGGTGCTGTTCTACCGTGCGTGGGCGCAGGCACAGCCGACCGTGGGCATGGATCGGCCGCAGGATGATCGGTTCAGTCGATACGTGGGAGCCCTGGCTGGACTCGGATCGCCGGCGATGCGCAGCCGCGACACCGTGCACGATTTCGCCAAGTTCTTCCGCGCATCGTGGTTCACCCGTCAGGTTCGGAACGTGGACGGGCTGTGCGCCATTCTGCGCAGCTACTTCCGCGTGCCCGCGGGCGTCGAGCAATTCGTCGGACACTGGATGAAGTTGCCCGAGAGCCAACGCACCCGACTGGGAGTGCCCGGGGGCACGACGCTCGGTAGAGACGCCGTGATCGGAACCCAGGTATGGGATCGCCAACACAAGTTCCGCATCCACCTCGGCCCCCTGACCCTGGCTCAGTACGAAAGCTTCCTGCCTGGCGGAGCGAAGCTTCGCAATCTCGTCGACTGGGTGCGTAACTACTTCTGTTTCGAGTTCGAATGGGACCTGCGGTTCACCCTGGACAAGCGCGAGGTCCCGATGACGCGCCTGGGCCGCTATGGTCGGCTCGGCTGGACAACCTGGGTGGGACGGCCCGGGACACCCATCGACGCCGAGGATCTGGTATTGGACGCCGAGCGCGTGCTCACCCGGCTCAAGAGCGTTCCGCGCAATGCGCCGTCTCTCGCGTGACACACAGGTGAGGAAGCCATGAGTGAGATCAGCCGCGTCGCCCTGTTCGGTAAGCTGAACCCGCTCGCTTACAAAGCAATCGAGGGCGCCACCGTATTCTGCAAACTGCGCGGCAACCCGTACGTCGAGCTCGAGCACTGGCTGCAGCAGATCCTGCAGACCCCGGATTCAGACCTTCATCGCATCGTGCGCCATTTCGAGATCGACGGATCGAAACTGGCAGCCGACATGACCAGTGCACTGGATCGTCTGCCGCGCGGCGCGACTTCGATATCGGATCTGTCTACGCACGTGGAGAACGCCGTCGAGCGCGCCTGGGTGTACGGGACGTTGATGTTCGGAGAATCGCAGGTGCGCACGGGGCACTTGCTGCTAGGTATGCTGAAGACGCCATCGCTGCGAAATGCGTTGCTCAACATTTCGCGCCAGTTCGAGCAAGTCAAACCGGACCTGCTCAGCGATGACTTCGGCAAGATCGTTTCTGGTTCACCGGAGGCCGGCCTTTCCGCCAATGATGGCTCCGCCGTCGGAGCGGCGCCCGGC
>Ga0335076_10005649_pt1 | contig 12626 bp, 13 predicted proteins | sample Lox_Sample_25_FD_206717 | JGI IMG/M metagenome (GOLD analysis project Ga0335076, IMG submission 206717) | Soil microbial communities from Loxahatchee National Wildlife Refuge, Florida, United States - Lox_Sample_2.5 | ecosystem: Environmental > Terrestrial > Soil > Wetlands | place: USA...
CCGTGTCCTTCATCGTGCCATTCCCGCCGGGGGGCTCGGTGGACCCGCTCGCGCGGCTGCTGTCGGTCAAGCTCACCGACGCGCTCAAGCAGCAGTTCATCGTCGAGAACAAGCCTGGCGCCTCGGGCTCGATCGGCTCGGCCTTCGTCGCCAAGGCGAAGCCGGACGGCTATACCTTCCTGTTCGTGTTCGATACGCACGCGGTCAACCCGACGTTGATCCCGAACATGCAGTTCGACACCGCGAAGGACCTCGCGCCGGTGATGCTGGTCGGCACCGCGCCGATGGTCGTCGCGACCGCAGTGTCCAAGCCGTACCAGAACTGGGGCGACGTCATCAAGGCGGCGAAAGCCAAACCCGACGCGATCAGCTTCGGCAGCATCGGCAACGGCTCGCTCGGGCACCTCACGATGATCCTGGTGCAGCAGGCCGCCGGCATCAAGCTCGTGCATGTGCCCTACAAGGGCGGCGGGCCGATGACCACCGATGCCATCGGCGGGCAGATCGAGCTCGCCGTCGCCTCGGTGGCGGCGATCGCGCCGCACGTGAAGAGCGGCAAGCTGCGCCCGCTCGCCATTACCGGACAGAAGCGCTCGGCCTCCATGCCGGAGGTACCCTCGCTCTCCGAGCTCGGCTTGCCCGGATTCAACGCGCTCGCCTGGTGGGGCATCTTCGCGCCGGCGGGCACGCCCAAGCCGGTCATCGACAAGTTCCACGCCGAGCTCGTGAAAGCGCTCGGCCAGCCCGACCTGCGCAAGACGCTCACCGAGACGCTGGGCATGGACCTCGTGGTCTCCTCGCCCGAGGCGGAGCAGAAGTTCCTGCTCGACCAGATGGCGCGCTGGGGCAAGGTCGTGAAGGACAACGGCATCAAGCCGGATTGATCCGTCCGGAAGTGGTGGCATAGCGTGTCGGCACCGCCGATCCCGCGCTGGGCGGGCGTCGCCCTGATGATGCTGATCGCGACGATCTTCGGCAGCAACCACATCGCCGCGCGCATCGCCTTCGACCACGGCACCAACGTCACTACCGCGGTGGCGTTCCGCTCGACCGGCACGGCGATCTTCGTCCTCGCCCTGCTGTTGACGAGCGGAGTCTCCCTGAAGATCGGGAAACGGGCGTTCGGGCGCACGCTCGCGGTCGGCCTGCTGCTCTCGGTGCAAAGCTATTGCCTGTACTCGGCGGTGGCGGTCATCCCGGTCGCGCTCGCGCTGCTCGCGTTCAACACGCACCCGATGACGCTCTCGCTGCTGTCCTGGGCGAGCGGCGGCGAGCGCCCGGCGCCGCGCGTGCTGGCGGCGATGCCGGTGGCCCTCGCGGGGCTCGCGCTCGCGCTGGATGTCTGGGGCAGGAGCGGGGATGTCGCGGGTCGCTGGGCCGAGATTGGCGTGGGCGTGCTTTGGGCCACGGGCGCCTCGCTCTCATTCGCCACGGCCATGATGCTCAGCACGAACACGCTGGGCGCGATGGATGGCAGGCTGCGCAGCTTCCTGACCATGAGCGTGGTGGCGGTGCTGGCCATCGCGGGCGGCGCGGCGACGGGCAGTTTCGTGCTGCCCGCCGACCGCATCGGCTGGATCGCTCTCGCGCTGCTCACCGTGTTCTATGGCACCGCGATTACCTCGCTTTTCGTCGTGCTCCCCAAGCTGGGTGCGGTCAATAACATGGCGATCCTCAATTTCGAGCCGATCGCGGTGCTGGGCGCGGCCTGGCTGGTGCTCGAGCAGTCGGTGCGGCCGCTGCAGGTGCTGGGCGCCTTCATCGTGATCGGCGCCATTGCCTGGATCGGGAGCGCGAGGAAATGACGACACGGCTTTGCATCGTGCGCCACGGCGAGACGGCCTGGAACGCGGAGCACCGCGTGCAGGGGCAGCTCGATATCCCCCTGAACCAGCTCGGGCTGCAGCAGGCCGAGGCGGTGGCGCTGGCGCTGCGCGGCGAATCCTTCGACGCCATCTATTCGAGCGACCTCCAGCGCGCACGCCAGACGGCGGCGCCCGCCGCGCAGATGTTGTCGACGGCGGTGCGGCCCGACGCGGGCCTGCGTGAGCGGCACTACGGCATCTTCGAGCGGCTCACGTACGCCGAGGTGAAGGTGAAGCACGCGCAGGACTACGCGCGCTTTGCGGCGCGTGATCCGGATTTCGACTTCCGGACCGGCGAGAGCCTGCGCGATTTCTCGCAGCGCAGCCTGGCGGCGCTCACGAAAATCGCCGGCGCGCATCCGGGCGGCCATGTGCTCGTGTTCACGCACGGCGGCGTGCTGGATGAGCTGTATCGCCACGTCAAGGGGATCGCGACCGGGGCGATGCGCGACTTCGGCATTCCGAACGCCGGGCTAAACCGCGTCGAGTTCGAGCCGCCGCAGTGGCGGATCGGCGCCTGGGCCGACGTCGCCCACCTGGACGGCGCCCTGGACGATCTCTAGCGGATGCTTACCGTACGACCTTGAAGAGGTTGTTGAACCCGTCGGTCCAGACGCGCAGGCCGGGGAGCGGCTTGATCTCGTCCGCATCGGCAAAGCGCTTGTCCTTCAGGAAGGCCTCGTTGTCGCTCACCAGCACGTAGGACGTGCCCGAATACTTCTCCTCCTCGGGGTCGTCGTTTAGCAGCAGCACTTTCATGCCCTCGGCCTCGGCGACCAGCTTGATGAGCGGGGGCAGGTTCACGAAGCGGTTGGTCACGTTGTAGACGATCACGCCGCCGGGCGCGAGGTGGCGCCGGTAGGCGTGCAGCGCCTCGCGCGTGAGCAGGTGGATCGGAATCGCGTCGCTCGAGAACGCGTCCACCGAGATGAGGTCGAAGTTCTGCGGCGGGTCGCGCTCCATGCTGAGCCGGCCGTCGCCCGTGACGACGTCGATCTTCGCCCTGGCGTCCGGCAGGTACCAGAACTGCTCGCGCGCGATCTTGACCACGTCGGGATCGAGCTCGTAGATGCGGAAATAGTCGCCCGGCCTGCCCCAGGCGGTGAACGAGCCGACACCCAGGCCGATGATGCCCACGCGCCGCGGGCGTCCGTCGTAGAAGGACAGCGCCTTGGCGATGCCCGAGCCCGGGCCGAAGTAGCTGATCGGCTCGTCGCGCAGCTTCGGGTCCACGTACTGCCAGCCGTGGTTGATCACGCCGTGCACCAGCGCGCGCGTCGGCTTGTTGTCCTCGCGGTCGTACTGCTTGACACGCAGCGTGCCGTAGAAATTGCGCGTCATGAGGATGGCGTTGTACCGAATGTAGCTCTCGTACTCCCAGACGTGCCAGGAGACGACGCCCGTCACGACGAGCGCCGCGCCAGCCGCGGCGTACGCAGCGTTACGCCTGCGGAACTGCGCGGGATCGCGCACCGCCCGGGCGGTGCGCCAGGCGAGGATGGCGGCCAGCAGCGCGCAGGCGATCAGCGCGATCGGCAGCTCGAAGTAGGCGTCGAAGATGCGCGGCGCGATCAGGCCGACGAACAGGCCGCCCGCGGCGCCGCCGATCGAGATCATGAGGTAGAAGCGCGTGAGGAAGCGTGGCGCCGGCCGCATTGCCGCCAGCTCGCCATGACAGAACATGCAGGCGATGAAGAGTCCCGCGCAGTACAGCGCGATGGCGTAGCGGATCTTCATCACGCCGAGGTTCTGGTAGAGCGCGTAGGACATGCCGACCAGCAGCGCGAACAGCACCGGCAGCCCCCAGATGCGCGAATACCAGCCGCTCTTCGCGCGCGCGCCGCCCACGTCGAACACCAGGATGAAGGAGAGCAGGTACAGCACGAGCGGCACGATCCAGACGAACGGCACCGACGCCACGTTCTGCGTGATGTGGCTGGTGACCGCGAGCAGCATGAGCGAGCCGAGCGCCGAGAGCACGAACCAGAGGGCGTAGTCGGCTGAAGTCGGCTTGCTTCCTTGTCCGGCGGTGACATCCCGGGCCGGCGCCAGGACCGGATACTTCGCCGCAGCCCAGGCGGAGGTGCCGCACAGCACGACGAACAGCATGTACACGCCGCTCCAGATATAGGACTGCATCGGCAGCGAGATGGCGGGCTCGATGACCGGCGGGTAGGCAACCAGCGCGAGCAGCGAGGCAAGGTTCGAGAGCGCGAAGAGGCGGTAGACCGTGGCGCCCGGGAAACTGCGCGCGAACCAGGACTGAACGAGCGGCCCGGTGGTGGATAGCAGGAAATAGGGCAGGCCGATGGTCGAGACGAGCAGCAGTAGGATCCGGCCGGCAGGGTCGGTGTCGGGCGCGGGCTTCCAGCTGTCCGAGGCGAGGATGGGCAGGAAGGCGAGGCTCGCCACCAGCAGCACGCTGTGGATCAGGGCCTGCGCGCGCGCGGGGACGCGGCGTGCGAGCGCGTCGGCGTAGGCGTAGCCTGCGAGCAGCACGAGCTGGAAGAACACCATGCAGACCGTCCAGACCGCGGCGTTGCCGCCGAACCAGGGCAGGATCTGCTTGGCGATGATGGGCTGCACCAGGAACAGCAGGAACGCACTGGTGAAAACGGTGGCGGCGAAGAGAACCATGCGGAGAAGATGCGGGCGTCGGCGAAAAGGGCGCGATTATAGAACGGCTTAGACGGCCAGCGGGGGCTCGTCCATCACTGCGGTCTGCTCGCGCAGCTCCAGGATCCGGTCCTGCCAGTAGCGCTGGGTGCCGAACCACGGGAAGGCAGCCTGGAACGCCGGGTCGTCCCAGCGCCGCGCGAGCCAGTAGGAGTAGTGCAGCAGGCGCAGCGTGCGCAGCGGCTCGATCAGGCCGAGCTCGCGCCGGTCGAACTCGTGGAAGCGCTCGTAACCCGCAAGCAGGCTCTTCAGCTGCCGCGTCGCGGTTTCGCGGTCGCCCGCGAGCAGCATCCAGAGGTCCTGCGCCGCCGGCCCGGTGCGCGCGTCGTCCAGGTCCACGAAGTGCGGACCGTCATCGGTCCACAGGATGTTGCCCACGTGGCAATCGCCATGCAGGCGCAGCGTGCGGGTTTCGAGGAAGTGCGCCTCGACCTTGTCCAGTGCCTCGGCGGAAACGCTGGACCAGACGGACTCCAGCTCGCGCGGGATGATCCCGGCGTCCAGCAGCCATTGGCGCGGCTCCGTCCCGAACGTGGCGACGGTCAGCGCCGGCCGGGCCTTGAAGCGTCCGACCACGCCGACCGCATGGATGCGGCCGAGAAAGCGGCCGATCCACTCCAGCACCTTGTCGTCCTCGAGTTCGGGCGGCCGGCCGCCGCGGCGCGGATACACCGCATAGCGGAAGGAATTGAATTCGTGCAGGGTTTTGCCCGAGATGCGCAGCGGCGCCACGACCGGGATCTCCCGGCCCGCCAACTCGGCCCCATACGCATGCTCCTCGAGGATCTGGGCGTCGCTCCACCGCGACGGACGGTAGAACTTCACCACGATGTAACTGTTGTCCTCCAGGCTCGCCTGGTAGACGCGGTTCTCGTAGCTGTTGAGGGCAAGCAGGCGACCGTCGCCGCGCAGGCCGACGCTGTCGAGGGCGTCGAGGACCACGTCCGGCGTCAGACCTTCATAAGGACGATCGGCCACCCGGGCATTCTAGGGGGTGCTTGACAGGCCGTCGGCCCAGGCGGATACTAAACCTTATGGTTAAGTATGAAGACGAGGTGCTGGATCGCGTATTCGGGGCGCTTGCCGACCCGACGCGCCGCGGCGTGCTGGAAGCGCTGGGGCAGGGCAGCGAGGCACTGTCCATCTCCGAGCTCGCCGCGCCCTACGGCATGTCCCTGCCCGGCTTCATGAAGCACCTGCGCGTATTGGAGGATGCCGGCCTGATCGCGCGCTCGAAGGAAGGGCGCGTGGTGCGCTGCGACCTCGAGGCGACGCCCATGCAGGAGGCCTCCGTGTGGCTTTCGCGCTATCGGAAATTCTGGAGCGACCGCCTGGACTCGCTCGCCCGTTACCTTTACCAGCAAGAGGAGCTGCAAGCATGGAACAAACCAGCACCGTCCGCGACAAACCCTCGCTTTCCCTCGACCGGCACTACGCCGCCGCGCCCGAAAAAGTCTGGCAGGCGTGGACCGACGCGCAAACGCTGAAGCGCTGGTGGGGGCCGACGCCTTCGGACCTCGTGTCGCTCGCCGAGCTCGACGTGCGCGTGGGCGGGCGCTTCCGCATCGTTTTCGGCGGGCCCGAAGGCAAGGAGCACGAGTGCGCCGGCATCTACAAGGAGGTCGTGCCGAACCGCAAGCTCGTCTTCACCTGGTGCTGGCCGAACTCGACGCCCGACCGCGTGTCGCTCGTGACGATCGAGTTTCGGTCGGCGCGCGGCGGCACCGACCTCGTGTTCGTGCACGAGCAGTTCTTCGACGAGGCGGCGCGCGACGGCCACCGCCGCGGCTGGACCATGACGCTGGACAAGCTGGGCGGCTTTCTGCTGGGCAAGCCCGCGCAATAAGAGGAGACTCGCATGGCATACGTTGACGGCTTCATCGTTCCGGTCCCCAAGCGCAAGAAGGCGGCTTACGTGGCCATGGCGCGCAAGGCCGCGAAGGTCTGGCGGGAGCATGGCGCACTCGAATACCGCGAATGCATCGCCGAGGACGTGAAGTGGGGCAAGCGCACGTCCTTCCCGCGCTCGATCAAGCAGAAGCCGGGCGAGACGGTCTGGTTCTCCTGGATCGTCTACAAGAACCGCAAGCACCGCGACCGCGTGATGGCCAAGGTCATGAAGGACAAGCGTCTTGCCTCGATGATGGACCTCAGGAAGCTGCCGTTCGACGCGAAGCGCATGATCTTCGGCGGCTTCGAGGTCGTGGTGTCCGCGTGAGCGCGCCTTTCGTCATCTCGCGCGAGTTCAACGCGCCGCGCGAGCGCGTCTGGAAGGCCTGGACCGAGGTCGAGCACCTCAGGAGGTGGTTCGGCCCGGCCGGTTTCGCGATGACGCAATGCAAGCTCGACCTGCGCCCGGGCGGCATCTTCCACTACGCCATGCGCGGGCCCGACGGCAAGGAGATGTGGGGAAAGTGGGTGTTCCGCGAGATCGTCGCGCCCGAGAGGATCTCCCTCGTGAATTCGTTTTCGGACGCGGCCGGCGGCATCACGCGCCACCCGATGGCGCCGGCCTGGCCGCGCGAGATGCTGTCCACGACCACTTTTGCCGAGAAGGGCGGCAAGACCGTCCTCACGCTGGAGTGGAAGCCGATCAACGCCACGCCGGAGGAAATCGCCACCTTCGAGGGCGGGCGCCCGGGCATGACGCAGGGCTGGACCGGCACGATGGATCAACTCACCAACTACCTGAGCAAGGAGATGTCATGAACAAGCCGCAGGCCGCTGCACAGCAGGTCCAGCCCTATCTCTTCTTCGACGGCCGCTGCGAGGAGGCGCTCGAGTTCTACAAGTCCGCCCTCGGAGCGAAGGTCGAGATGATGCTGCGCTTCAAGGAGAATCCGGACCCGCAGCCCGGCATGTGCGCGCCCGGCTCCGAGAACAAGATCATGCACGCCGCCTTCCATGTCGGCGAATCCCTGGTCATGGCCTCCGACGGCATGGCTGGCGGCAAGCCCGAGTTCAAGGGCTTCTCGCTCTCGGTGAACGCGAAGGACGAGGCGCACGCCGACCGGCTGTTCAACGCGCTCGGCAAGGGCGGCCAGGTGACGATGCCGCTCGCCAAGACGTTCTTCTCGCCGCGCTTTGGAATGGTGACCGACAAGTTCGGCGTGGGCTGGATGGTCATCGTGCCGGGGCAGATGTGAGCCAGCGGACGGCCAGCCACGGCACCTTTACCATCGAGCGCGACCTGCCGCATCCGCCCGCGCGCGTGTTCGCGGCCTGGGCCGATCCGAAGGCGAAGGCGCAGTGGTTCGCCGCCCCGCGGGACGCCGCCAAGGAGCTTGTCCGCGAGCACGACTTCAGGGTCGGGGGCAAGGGCACCCGGCTGATCCTCACGGAGCAGGGCGCCTACCTTGATGGAGGAATCGACGGCCACAAGAGCCGCGAGCAGGGCACGGTCGGCCTGGTCGCCAACCTGGAGAAATTTCTCGATGGCTAAAAAGACTTACCAAGGCAGCTGCCACTGCGGCGCGGTGCGCTTCGAGGCGGATACCGATCTCTCCGAAGGTACGTTCCGCTGCAACTGCTCGATCTGCTTCAAGTCGCGCGCCTGGATGGCGGCGGTGCCCGAGTCGTCCTTCAGGCTGCTGGGCGGCGAGGACAAGCTGCGGGACTACCAGTTCGGCCCGAAGCGCATCCATCACCTGTTCTGCGTGGTCTGCGGCGTGCGGCCGTTCGCGCGCGGCGTCGACCCGAAGGGCTATCCGACCTACGTTATCCGCGTGAATTGCCTCGACCGCGCGGATGATGCCGAACTCGCCGGCGCGCCGGTCAGGTACTTCAACATGCGGCACGACGACTTCAAGGCCCCGCCGGCCGAGACGAGGCACCTCTAGTGGGATCCCGCTACGGCTGGGTGATCGTCGCCGCCGGCGCGCTGATGACCTGCGTGGCCTTCGGCGCAGTGTTCTCGCTCGCCGTGTTCCAGAAGCCGATGTCGGACGCGACCGGCTGGTCGCATGCCGGGATCTCGGGCGCCATGACGCTCGTGTTTCTCGCCATGGGCGTGGGCGGCTTTGCCTGGGGCACGCTTAGCGACCGCCTCGGCGCGCGGCCCGTCGTGCTCGCCGGATCCGTGCTGCTCGTGCTTGGGCTGGCGCTGGCGAGCCGGGCCGGCAGCCTGCTGCAATTCCAGCTCGCCTACGGCCTGCTCGTCGGATTTGCGGCCGGCAGCTTCTTTCCGCCCTTCATCGCCGCAGTCAGCAACTGGTTCGATCGCCGGCGCGCGCTCGCCGTATCACTGACGACGGCAGGCGTGGGCGTCGCGCCCATGACCATGTCGCCTTTCGCCAGCTGGCTGCTGATCACCCAGGACTGGCGCGGCGCGCAATTGACCATTGCGATCGTCTGCGCGGTCGTGCTCATTCCGGCGGGACTGTTCGTGCGCCAGCCGCCCGGACTTGCGGCAGGCGCGGCGACGGGCGGGCCGGGCGGCGAACGCGACATGACGCTGGGGGTCGCCCTCCGATCGTTGCCGTTCGTCGTGCTCGCGCTCACGTTCTTCGCATGCTGCGCCATGCATTCCGGGCCGATCTTCCACACCATCAGCTATGCGGTGTTCTGCGGCGTCCCGGCCTTCGCGGCTGTGAGCATCTACAGCCTGGAAGGGTTGGCTGGTCTCGGCGGGCGGGTGCTCTTCGGCATGCTCGCCGACCGCCACGGCGCCAAGCAGGTGTTGATCGGCGGACTGCTCCTCCAGGCGGTTGCCGCGGGCGCTTTTGTTTTCGCAAGCAAGCTGACCGACTTCTACATGGTGTCCTTCGTCTTCGGCCTGGCATACGGCGGCGTGATGCCGCTGTATGCGGCGCTCGCGCGGGGCTACTTCGGTCCCTACATCATGGGTGGGGTCATGGGCGCGGCGAGCATGATTTCGAGCCTCGGCATGGCGTTGGGGCCGCTCGCCGGCGGCTGGTCCTTCGACACCTTCGGGACCTACACCTGGCTCTACGCCGGCTCGTTTGCCGTCGGCCTGGGCGCCGTGGCGATTGCGCTCGCGTTCCCGCCGTTCGCGGCGGGCCCGGGCGCGCGCATCCAGCCCGCCTAGCGCAGCTTGCCCGAATTGGCGCAGGACTGTATTATTCATGTATGAATAAAAAACCCGGCGCGCGCCGGCGCGCCGCCCGGTCGGGGATGCCGCCCGAGGGCGACGTGATGTGGTCGCTCATGGAGGCGGCGCAGTCGATCGAGCAGCACCTCGAAGAGGCCCTTGCGCAGGTGGGGCTTTCGGGCGCGAAGCAGGCGGCGCTGACCTCGCTGGTCGAGGCGGGGCAGCCGGTGGCGCTGGGCGAGCTCGCGGAGCGCTGCGCCTGCGTGCGCTCCAACATCACTCAGCTGTTGGATCGCCTCGAGGCCGACGCCCTGGTGCGGCGGCTGGACGATCCGGCCGACCGGCGTAGCCTGCGCGCGGCGATCACGCCGCTCGGGCGCCAGCGCCAGGCGGCCGGCGCGAAGAAGGTGGCGGAAGTCCGCAGGAAGCTCGGCAAGGCGCTCGGCGCGATCAACCAGCGCGTGCTCAAGCGGGCGCTTTCCGAGCTCGGCTAACGGCGACACAGACGATTCGATAACGAAAAGAAATACGACTGCAACATTAGCGGCTGCACGGCGCCCGTAGAATGCGCGCCTCCTTCGCACGCCGCAGGCGAGGATTCTCCCGATGCGCTTCAAACGAACAGCCCTTCTTTTTGCCGTGGCGACGCTGGCGGCCTGCGGTCCCGGCGGCAATGGCGGCCATGGCCCGGGCGGCGGCATGCCGCCGACCCAGGTGTCCGTGGTGACGATCGAGCCGAAGACCATCCCGGCCACGTTTGAGTACACCGGCCAGACGCTCGGCTCGCGCGAGGTGGAGGTGCGCGCCCGCGTGACCGGCATCCTGCTCACCCGCAACTTCACCGAGGGCGGCACGGTGGCCAAGGGCCAGTCGCTGTTCACCATCGATCCCGCGCCCTTCGCCGCAGCGCTCGCGCGCGCCGAGGCGGATGTCGCCGGGGCCGAGGCGCGCCTCGCGCAGGCGAAGAAGAACGCCGCGCGCCTGAAGCCGCTCTACGCCGAGCAGGCGGTGAGCCAGAAGGAATACGACGATGCCACCTCGGCCGAGGCGATCGCGGATGCGGACCTGAAGGGCGCCAAGGCGCGGCAGACCGAGGCCCAGCTCAACCTGCTGTATACGAAGGTGGAATCGCCCGCCTCGGGCATCGCCGGCCGCGCGCAGCGCTCCGAGGGCACGCTGGTGTCGGGTCCGGACGTGCTGCTGACCTCGGTGACGCAGGTCGACCCGATCTGGGTGAGCTTCGGCGTCCCCGACAACGAGCAGCTGCGCATCAACGCGGAGCGCGACGCGGGCCGCCTGCTGGCTCCGAAAGGCGGCAACTGGGAAGTCACGGTGCGCCTGGCCGATGGCACCGCCTACTCGCAGACGGGCAAGCTCAACTTCTCGGACGTGCGCATCTCCGGCGCGACCGGCACGAGCGAGTGGCGCGCCGAGATCCCGAACCCCAAGGGGGTGCTGCGCCCGGGTCAGTTCGTGCGCGTGACGTTGAAGGGGGCGACGCGTCCCGACGCGGTCACGATCCCGCAGCGCGCGGTGCTGGAAGGGCCGCAGGGCAAGTTCGTCTACGTGGTGGGCGCCGAGAGCAAGGCCGAGCCGCGGCCGGTGCAGGTCGGCGAATGGGTCGGCGAGGACTGGATCATCACGGGCGGGCTCAAGCCCGGTGACAAGGTCATCGTGGACGGCGTGGCGCGCATCTTCGCCCCCGGCACGCCGGTGCAGGTCACCGATCCGGCGAAAGAACCCGAGAAGAAGAAATAATGTCCCGCTTCTTCATCGACCGGCCGATCTTCGCGGCGGTCCTCTCCATCTTCATCCTGATCGCGGGCCTCGCCGCGATGCGGGTGCTGCCGATCGCGCAGTACCCGGAGATCGCGCCGCCCGTGGTGACGGTGCGCGCGGTGTACCCGGGCGCCTCCGCCGAGGTGCTCGAGCAGACGGTCGCCGCGCCACTCGAGAACCAGATCAACGGCATCGAGAAGATGATCTACATGAGCTCGACCTCCACCTCGCAGGGCGTGGTCGAGATCCAGGTCACGTTCGACATCGGCGCCAACGTCGACCAGGCGGCGCTAAACGTCAACAACCGCGTCAAGCAGGCGGAGCCCCGCCTCCCCCTGGAAGTCCGCCGACAGGGAGTGACGGTGGAGAAGGGCTCCTCGGCCTTCCTGCAGGTGCTCGCGTTCTACTCGCCGGACGGCACGCGCGACGACCTCTTCACCAGCAACTACGTCACGCTAAACGTGCTCGACCTGCTAAAGCGCGTGCCTGGCACGACCAACGTGCAGATCTTCGGCGCCAAGGACTACGCCATGCGGATCTGGGTCAAGCCCGACCGCCTGACGCAGCTCAAGCTCGCGACCTCCGACCTGGTCGCCGCGATCAACGAGCAGAACGCGCAGTTCGCCGCGGGCAAGATCGGCCAGTCGCCGATCGGCGGGCCGCAGGAGCTCGTCTACACCATCACCACCAAGGGGCGGCTATCCGACCCGCGCGAGTTCGAGAACATCGTGATCCGCGCCAACCCGGACGGCTCCACGCTGCGCCTGAAGGACGTGGCGCGCGTCGAGCTTGCCTCGCGCGACAACGACTTCATCGGCCGGATCAACGGAAAGCCCGCCACCCTTGTCGGCGTGTTCCTCCTTCCCGGCGCCAACGCGCTCGAGGTGGCCGGCAACGTGAAGAACGTGGTGCGGGGCCTGGCGGCGCGCTTTCCGTCGGGCCTGACCTACACCATTCCCTCCGACACCACGCGCTTCGTCGAGGTGTCGATCCGCGAGGTGGTCAAGACGCTGGCCGAGGCGATGGTCCTCGTCACGCTGGTGGTGTTCCTGTTCCTGCAGAACTGGCGCGCCACGCTGATCCCGATCGCCGCGGTGCCGGTGTCGCTGATCGGCACCTTCGCGGGCCTGTACCTGCTCGGCTACTCGATCAACACGCTCACGCTCTTCGGCATGGTGCTCGCGATCGGCATCGTGGTGGACGACGCCATCGTGGTGCTGGAGAACGTCGAGCGCATCATGCGCGAGCAGCACCTG
>Ga0335076_10005651_pt1 | contig 12622 bp, 10 predicted proteins | sample Lox_Sample_25_FD_206717 | JGI IMG/M metagenome (GOLD analysis project Ga0335076, IMG submission 206717) | Soil microbial communities from Loxahatchee National Wildlife Refuge, Florida, United States - Lox_Sample_2.5 | ecosystem: Environmental > Terrestrial > Soil > Wetlands | place: USA...
CCTCTTCCGTCGAAGCGGGCAACGCAATGGATCTCAGCTACAACTTTGTTGACCCCGTTACGGGTCACAACGCGGGTCACGTCTACAGCATTACCAACAATCTGACATCTGGCCGTTCGCAAACATTTACGTACGATCAATTGAATCGTATCCTTTCTGCAGGCACGACGGCGACTACCGGCAGCTATTGTTGGGGGTACCAATATTCCTACGACGCATGGGGAAACTTGCTTTCACAGGCGGGCTGGACTCCCACGTACAATGCGTGTACCGAAACGACCATGGGCGCTGTTGCGGCGGATGCTTACAATCACATCAGCGGCCTCGGTTATGATCAGTCCGGGAATACGACCAGCGATGGTGTGAACAACTACCTCTGGAATGCCGAAGGCGACATCAAAACGGCGGCAAACGTCAACTATCTTTATGACTCCGACGGACGCCGCGAATCCAAATCAAATGGAAAACTGTATTGGTACGGTTCTGGCGGCGAAATTCTTGCAGAAACCGATTCTTCCGGCAATACAACCGCCGAATACATTTTCTTTGGTGGAAAGCGTGTTGCGATGCTGCCCGCCGGCTCGAACTCCCAATTTTATGTCGAGGACTACTTGGGCAGTTCGCGCGTCATAACGCAGAATACAGGAACAGTCTGCCTCGATGATGATCTCGCGCCCTACGGTCAGGAAAAGCTGGTTGTTAACAATTGCACGCAGAACAACTACCGGTTTGAGGGAAAGGAGCGAGACACCGAATCGGGCAATGACGCCTTCGGCGCGCGTTACTATAATTGGCGGATTGGCCGTTGGCTCAGCGGCGATTGGTCGTCCTTACCGATTGCTGTACCGTACGCCAATCTGACGAATCCGCAAACCTTGAATCTCTACAGCATGGTTGCGGACGATCCAGAATCGTTTGCGGATCTAGACGGGCATCAATCGGATTGCAAGAACCCGAAAGATAACTGTCAGAGTGCGGTTGCGAAGAGCAACGGACAGACAGCGGAATCAAAGGACAACCAGCAGAGTCAGTCGGACGCTGGCGCGAAAGCGGCGCAAAATAAGAAACCGCTGACTCCCGCACAAATCAAAAAGGCTTTCTACAAGGAACACGGCAAAGACTTCAATGCTGCTATACAAAAAGTGTTCGGCAAGGATGCATCCAAAGTCCCAACGCAAACTCTCGCCAACTCACCGAAGCTTGACACTTCCAAAAGCCGAACCGAGCTTAGCCAAATGAAGGGAAATAAGGAGCCGGTGGAAGGCTTCAACCGTCCGGATATGTCCCAATACCCTGCGGGACCAATCCCGGCTCAGAACGGGACTGTTTATATCTCAAGCGATATCGTGAACTCGGGAGACATGCCTGAAATCTTCGGAACATGGGCCCACGAAACGGCAAACCTTCTAGACATGCAAATCAACGCTCGGGAGACCACCTATGGCAACCCAAATGATCCAGTCGACAAAGATACAGGTCAACAAGTTGAAAAGACCGAGTTCCCTCAGTGATCGAAGCCAGAGCAGTTGGCCGTGGCTCGGACTTGGTTCCCACTTGGTGTTTCTGTATGTGCTCGCGCTAGTGCAGTTTTTTTCAAGCGCGGCGCTCGCTGGGCAAGACACCGATTGCAAGGACACAATGCGCTTAGAGCTACACATGGCCGACCACGGGAAAGCAGCCAAGGCACGCGGCTTTCTATGGCAGCACTGGTCCGAAAAGAAATGCGGTGAGCTTTTCCTAACTGCCTGGTCGAGAGAGGGCGTCAGAACCGACTCGCGTTACAAGATCGGTCCCGTTCACGACGCCATGTTGCTCACGGTCAATCTCTCAAGAACTGACGACCCTTCAGCTCCGGTGGACGGACTTGCGGTACCAGCTTCGGGCACTGTCAAGAAGACATCTCCAGAGAGCACGTCGTATCGGGCTTACAGCGTGGAAAGAGTAAGGCCCGAGGTTCCTTACGACGTTGCGACGGCCAAGGTGATTGAGAGTACCGAGTCCTTGCCGCCGTCGAAATACCGACTGCGATTCAAGGACAAGGACGGGAAGGTAATCACCGACTTCTGAAGCGCCAGCACTAGCCGGCGATCCCGACCGCCGAGCAGAGTTCCTGCTGTTGGCGTTTCTAGGCGGCCAGGGCGAGCGAACCCGGAGCGGATGAGGGTCGGGGCAGGCGCTCCGGTTGCCGGGGTGTTCTGAGAAATTTCTTTTAGCCGTGGGTTTGGGTCTGGCCGCGCCGGGGTGAGGCGCGGCCTTGCCGTCTGTGGGTGCCGATCCGGCTCCTGATTGACCTGCTCCCCGCTTTCCGAACAAGTCCGAGTATGATTTCGGACGAAGGAAAGGGGAACAAGAATGTCGAAGAGCAGGTCAGGAGGGTACTATTGCGGCGGGCCGGACAATCAGTCTCTCTGCTGGACAAAGGAAGCTCAATTTGTCGACAACTAGACACAGTCCGGGGTACGGATTCCCGCACCACTTCCTTTTGCGAGCGTCAATAAGATGGTGCTGCTTCCTGTTTGCCACAATAGCATTATCGCTTCAACTAGGTGGATGCGGTTCGGGCGGTGGCTCCAGCGGCACGCAGCCTCCTCCACCCTATTTGTCCATTACCGCAACACCAAATTCGGCAAACGTCTCTCCAGGAGCATCATTCTCGACCACTGTTACTGCGAGCACAAATTCGAGCGCCACCCCAACGCTATCTTCGATGGATTTACCCGCTGGAATCGCAACGACAAACACATTTCCCGCCTCAATCCCATCCAGCGGTCTGAGTGTTAGCTTTCAAACCACGTCGACAATATCAGCCGGAACGTACACCGTAACGCTGCATGGAGAGGCGGGTTCCCTGACGGCAACGACGGGAGTCTCCGCGACAATAAAAGCGCCACCAAGGATCGATCACGTCTCGCCTTCGCGTGTTTTTCTGGGCGTGCCCTTACAGCCACTGGTGACACTCCTTGGGCAAAACTTTTCGGCAGGCAGTACGGTTCTGTTCGATGGCAATCCTGCGGCGACGTCTTACATTTCAAGTTCCTCGGTGCAATTTCAAATAGCGGCCTCAACCTGGAATGTTGCGCAAACCCACACAGTTCAGGTCTCTGACTCCTCTAACGATCTGTCCAACATAGCAACGTTAGAAGTATATGCACCCCAGTCCGGTCCTCAGCCTTTTTCGGGTCAACTGACGCAGTACATTACCGAATCTCTCATCGGCAACGACTCGCTCGTTCCCGATTTGAACGGTGATGGAAGGGCTGACCTGGTTTTGCTGAGTCTCGATTCAGCTACATCACAATACGTCCCTGTGGTTCGCTTCGGGGAAGGGGACGGGACATTCTCTCCTGCAACGTCCCTCGGTTCCTTCTCTCAACAGGTTTCCCCTTCCTCTCTTCTTGCGGGAGACTTCAATGGAGACGGGTATACAGACCTTCTGTTGTTGGGCGCCGATGCAAGTTCGCAAGCGGCTTATCAGGTTTTGCTCAATGACGGGACGGGCCACTTTACTAGCGTCACAGCGGGCAACCTTCCCTCGTCTCTTGCTTTCTATGCTGCAGTGATTGGCGACTTTAATCACGACGGGAAGTTGGACTTCGCTTACGGGGCGTCCACCACAGGCCAGCCCTTCACACTGTTTTTTGGCAACGGCGATGGCACCTTCCAAAACGGTGTTGCTGTAGGAATCGCGGGAGGCAGCGCGTACCGCGCGAGCGCGGTTGATCTGAACGGGGATGGCTATACCGATTTGGTATATCTCAACACACTATCTGGGCCGGTGTTTCAGCCTAGAATGCTTCTCTCAGCAGGAAACGGCAGCTACACAGATACTCAGATTGCTGGATTGCCTAGCCCGAGCCTGGGTTTTGTGGTGGCTGACTTCAATAGCGATCGCATTCCCGACATCTTTGCGGTCGATAGCAACGGTATGGGCCGGGCCTATCTCGGGGTTGGAAATGGCACATTCAACGCGACTGGCAACCCAATTTTCGCGTCCGATGGTTACTTGTCGACACTACCGTTTGTGGCAGCGGATTTCGATCACGACGGACAAACCGACGTTGTTACGCGACTTTCGCTCGGTGGGCCGGATCAGATGCTCTTTCTTTGGGGTGACGGCAAAGGAAATTTCACGAGTCAAATCACGGTCAGCGATCACTCGTTCGGCTTACAGGTTGGCGACATCAATGGCGATGGGATTCCTGATATATTTGCGGCAATCGATCTGGGCTTCGGCTATCCTTCGGTGGTTTTGGGCAGGACTGATCGCAACTTCCCATCAGCCCAGACCCTGCTGCCGAATGCCTGGGGGTACCTGTCGACTGGCGACGTTTTGGGCAACGGGTCAACTGATCTTCTGGTGTCCGGGATAGACAACAACGGCAATGCCGGGACTCCCGGTACCTTTTTTGGCTTTCAGCCCAACGGGAGTTCAACATCCTTCGGTCAAGCTCCCGGCTATTCGACGTTGCTGGTTGATTTGGATGGCGATGGAATCCCCGACATGGTTGGATTGAGCAACACGACGCTGCTTATCTGGAAAGGAGACGGCAGCGGAGTTTTCCAATCGCCAGTGAACGAGATCCCACTGCCCTATGGTTTTCAGCCGATTTATTTCCGCGACATGGACGGCGACGGCCACATGGACATCGTCGTGCTGGGAGCAATAATGTACGGCAAGGGAAATTTCCAGTTCGATGTCCTGAGCATTCCTTTCTACGAATACATGCTGGTTGGTGACTTCGATGGCGATGGTATCCTCGACATTTTGACTCCCGCGGGCGTGATGTTTGAACAGGGCAACCGTACCTTCACGGCACCCATGGGGCCGGTACCGTCGCTGGGAAATCTTCCACCTCCGTTCCCCACTCTTGTTGTGGCTGATCTGAATGGCGACGGAATGGATGACTTTATTCTCGGTTCGGAGGGACCCCAGATTTACCTGAGCCTCGGGAGGCAGGGATTTGTCCTTGACCAAGAGCTCATCATCAATGGATACGGAGCTACTGTTAGTTCGGTAACCGTTGCCGACTTCAACGGAGATGGGTTACCAGATATCGCCTTAGGGATTGTTGGGGGCGATGACTTGTTGTTGTTTACAAATGACGGCACCGGGAAATATCAAATCACCACGTACGCCATTGGAGTGAATGCAGTCTCTTCAATTACCGCCGACTTCAATCGAGATGGCAAACCTGATCTCGCAATGCGCGGTTTCACACTCGATTTCGAGCCACCCACTGTGACGGTTTTGTTACATAAGTGAAACGAACGCCAACGCGCCTTAGCCGTGTCAACTTCGACTTTCTAAGGTTTAGAGCTTGGCACTCATAGTACTGTGCCGTTAGTTTCTGACGAGTTGCGCTCCTGATCTGATTCCACCAAGTTCACCGATTCCGGAGCCTCTTCATTCAGGCCATATCGCTCGAAGAGTCGCGCGAGCTTTGGCTGTTCCGAAGAAGCAATTACATAACCGTCCCGGCGTCGTTCGGTCTTGAGGCCCAGCTTGCGGCGGATCGTATGGCCTATCCAATGCGGGGTGATTTTGCGCTCGAATTCTTCGCCATGCCGCTCCGAAAATCGTTCGGTGATTTCCTTGATGGCAAGTCCGTCAGCATAGGGCGACTCATGGAGTTCATGGATTATTTCAAGCACTTGAGCTTCGAAATCCATCCCACGATCCACAACGAGTTCCTTATGGTAGGCGCGGGCCACCTCTTTGAGCGCTGATCGCGCTGCCAAGTCTTCGATTACGCTCATGAGCGGCACGAAGATCTGCGAGAGGCGCGGCTCGATCGTGCGATCGACTAGCGTCTCATCGATGCTTAGTTTCTTAAAATTGCGCAGGCGGAACATGAGCAGCTTATTGCGAATGTGAAGGGCCTCCCGCTGGTATGCAGCAGTGAGATTGAGAGGAATATCCTCGCGCAGCTGCCGCCCTCCGGTTTCTTCCGTGATGCATCGGCTCTCCAGCGCGCGATCCTGGAAAAACCCGCGCGTGGCTACGAGCTTTGGCCCGAATACGGCGAAGGCGCGCGGATTGAACTCGCGCCCGTTTAGGGATTCGCTTCGCAGCACCGGAAATCCGCGGGCGTTGCCGTTATTCAAGATCTTCACCATCTCCGCTTTCTCGTCCGAGAAACGAAAATCTCCTTCGTCGACGATGAGCGTGCCGCGAATACTGTCCAGTATGCGGAAGAGTGGAGAAACCGTGGACGCACCGCTGGCATAGATCGGTTTGTAAGCGAGTGCGCCGGCGGTGAGCAGGAAGCGCGTTTTCCCGCTGCCGGTATCGCCGCGGAGTCGCAGGTAGGGCAACTCATTGAAAGCATCATGCACCCAGGTGAAGAGGATGTAGTAGCTGGTGATTTCCTCAAAAAGGGGACTCACATCCACATAGCGGTGGATGAAGTCACGGATTTCGTGGATGAGTACCTGTTCCGACTCGTAATCCTCGGCCTTGGATGGAAAAAGCACCACGTCGTTCTTGAGCAGATTGTTTTCGGGGGAATAGGGGACGAGTCGCTTGCCGCCGTCTTGGATGGATGCTTCATACCAGATGGCGTCTTCTTTGGCGAGGCAGAACGCCGTTTGGCGTTCGTCCGATCGATAAATCATCTCGACGAGGGTGCCGTCCTGCAGAACAGCAGACACGATCGGATGACTCCTTTTCTTTTCGGCCTTCTCTGCGGATGCCGCGATGATCTGGGAGAGTTGTTTCATCACGTTTCATCGTAGGGTCCGGCTCTGGTTAATAGAAGAGGAAGAAAATTGCCACATAGAACACGAACCCCCGTCTGCTGAACGGCCTCCTCGTATCTATACCGAAGATAGCGTGTTGCCACTGTGGAAGATCACCCCGGCTCAAGCTGAGCAACTTTGGAGTTGTTACGGACACATTTCTGAAGCTGATGGTTTTGTCTGTGCTCTTCCGACAGAAGCTTTAAGATATGAAAAACCTGTTGACATCGAGCCGCACTCGCCTTATAGTGCTGGACCATTAATCGTTCCAGCGTGCCCCTCGGCCTTTTGTAAGACTGCACCGAACGAACCAGGTTACCCCAGACCACGTCTGTATCTTGGATTCACCCCGACGGAGAGCCTTTTGTGCGCTTGCAGACCTCGCCGTTCCTAATCTTCGTTTTGACGTTAGCTTCTTTCGGAAGGGATTACAACATTCCAGTGCATGTAGTTCACGTTCCACCTGTTGGAACACAGCCACCCACTGGCCAATCGTATCTGACTGCATCCGTTGATATTGATGTCGGCAAAGTTAATGCAGTCGCAGCTGCAAATTTTCCACACCATCTGGAGTGGGAGACGCCTGATTACAAAACATATTTCGACCTGGAGTCAGGGCCGAGAACATACGTGTATCCGCCACAAGCTAACGATCCCGCACATTTAGGCATCGTCGCCACTTATACCGGGGAGTTCGAGACCAAGAGTTTTGCGTTCGGTTGTCATCTGAAATATCTACATCCCGTCCCATACATCCAGATAGTTCCTGGCTTACAGCGTACTGGGGATACATGGAACATAGGCGCTGCACAGATGAAGGCTGAAATCGGGTTACGCCAAGACTCTGATACAACCTGCGGGACATGTCCTTTCTGTACGGATGTCTCAGCCATCGTACTTCGGCTTCTAAATGACGCTCCTCAATTCAAAGCAATAACCCAACAGCTCACGGACCTAATCCAAATCCGGGAGCATTACATTCAGGGCTGGCTCGATTTTTCGTCACCACTGATTCTCTCAACCGATTCCGCAACTCAAAAAGTATGTATTTACCCTAACATTAAGGCTATTCTCAGTGGACCAGTAGGATCGAATGGAACTTCCGCTGTGTTTCGCGTTGGACTCGAAATGGTTAATCCGATCACGTTGGTTGCGCCACAGTGTGCAGCCGGAGTGGCGCAGTCAATTGATGTAACACCGGGTAACAGCCCCGAGATGACGGGCGGCTTGAATCTCCATGCGGCCATGCCGATCCTTTACAGCGACACTTCAGCAAGAATGGCGACCCAGCTGGAAGCCATTACGAATCTGCAGCTTGAGTCAAAGCCTTTTCGTATCACCCGTGTCTCAGTAACAGACGCGTCGGGGCGTTTCTTTATCGGTGTCGACGTCAGTGGAAAAATAAACGGTCGAGCGTATTTTTGGGGCACGCCGGCATTGAATGCGGCGAAGTCGGCGGTCGTGTTTCCCGACTTGCGGCTCGCAGACGAATCCCGAAAAGCGATTGAATCGCAAAAGCCCGGACTCGCAAATTCCTTTATCAATGCGGTCCAGGATCACATCATTCAGGCATCGCAGATCGATGTTTCCGACACGATCGCAAACATCACAAAAGCGTTAGACGGTGACCACGCAGCGCAAAGAATCTCCGTCAATGTTCAATTGCAAGGAATAACGCCCGAATCGACATATTCCTCACCAGGTGCGATATTCGTGAACGTTCACATTGCCGGTTCTGCAGATCTTTCTGTCGTGCAATACACGAATAGCTTGAAGGTCGGGGCTCGATGACGAAACCAGCCAGGCTGGTTGTGTTTGCAGTAAGTGCATTGACCTCGATGACGCGCCGCACTAACGTCCTGGCAATGAAAAATCGGTTCTTATTCGTCTTCTGGGCCTGATGTTCGTGGAGGTGCGAATCGTGCGCGGTAGCGCAATTGCGTCGAAGTTGGTTGTGCTCTCAGCAACCGTAATTCTGTTTGTCACAATAGGATGTCTTTCGCCGCCGGGCGGTGGCTCCTCCTCTGGCCAAACGAATCCTCCAGCACCGGACTCTTATCCGAAGTGCCGATACGTGGTGCCCCCGCCAACCCCTGAACCGGGTTATTTGGTCTACGACTACTCTTCGACTGATCAGGTTCTGTGCCCTCCACCTGCTAATTCCGGACTCGTTGAGACGGAAATTATCTTCAAACGCTACGATGACCCGAGTGGTCCCAGCGAGATGGAAGTCTGCCTGCACCAAATTCCTGAAGGGTGGTTGCCCCCGGGGTGGCACTTCGAAAAGCCAGGAATAACTCTGACTCAGTGTCAATGGGAGCCAATCTTGCAACCGGCGCCCGTAGGACCGCAAACGCAGTTTATTGCGAGAAGCCCTTAGAGGTTAGCAGTTCAGAACGCACTGAACGGATGAGGTCATTGTGATTAAGAGGAAGAAGATTGCCGCATGAAGCACAGAACCCCGTCTTTTGAACGGGGTTCTGTGCGTCTAGATTGAAGTGCAGGCACTCCTCATGCGGGAGCCGCATCAGCCATCTGAACCTCTGGCAGTTTTGGAATTGTTACCGAGGGTTCTTCCGCGAAAAAAGTTCTAACGTCGTTCACTGCCGCGCACTTTTGACAAGGAAACTTGCCGCTTCCGGCATACTTTCATAACGCCCGTATTCACGGGCGTTTTTCTATTAGAGGAAACCCCGGGCGAGCACCGTCGAGACACGGTATACTTTTGATATCAACCACGTGATCGCCCGGGGATGAATCAATCCCGGAGCGAAGCGGAGGCCTGTCCCATGCAAACGCGATCCCTCAACCATTCCACCTACAAACTGCAATATCACATCGTGTGGGGAACGAAGTACCGGAGGAAATGGCTCAAACCCTATGTCCGGACGGCGCTCAAGAAGAATCTCTACGAAACCACCAAGAAATATCCGACGCTCTACATCCAGGCCGTAAACACGGACGATGACCACGTCCATATCCAGATGGAGATTCCGCCATCAATCGCGATTGCAGATGCCGTCCAGAAATTGAAAGGCAACTCGAGCTTGGCCCTCCGGAAACAGTTCAAATTCATCCGCGAGATGTATCTCGAAAAGGACGGCATCTGGAGCGTCGGGTATTTCGTCTCGTCCATCGGCTTGAACGAGGCCAATATCAAACGCTATATCGAATGGCAGGACAAAAAAGAAGGGAAGCCGCAGACGACGAAATTATTCTGATCGCGTTTGCATGATATCCCGGAAAAGAAGCCCCGGGCTTTAGCCCGGGGAGTAGGTCACTGATTATTTAGGCTCACTGAAGTCAAGACGTGGAAATGTGTGGATTCGAACCTTCATTAGCACTCTTGACGTCTAATTGCTAATGGCGATAATGAGTATGTGCTTTCCCTTTAATATCTCGTCGCCGAGAGGCCTAAAGGTCGTAAACCAATCACTGTAACGATAGTGAATACCAACCAGCCAGCCCAGCAACAGCAGCTTCAGGTGAATGCAGATCCGGAAATTCTAAAAGGACGCTACGCCAATTTCATGGGCGTGACGCACACCAAAGAAGAATTTATCCTCGACTTCATGTTGCTTGTGCCGCCCATTGGACAGTATGTCGCACGCGTGGTCACCAGCCCGGGACACATGAAACGCATTATCGATGCGTTGCAATCAAACCTGCAGAAATACGAACAACAGTTCGGCAACGTATCGCCGGCCACAGAGCCAGGGCAGCCAACTATGGGTTTTGGCAAGTAAGGCGCCTTGGAAAAATGGGGTGAGTAAGTAGAGCGTGATCCGCTGCTTGCAGAAGGAGATCGCGACCGAAAGCCCCTGCCTTCTAGCAGTAATACCCCCATCGTTCGCAATTGAGAACACTATCGTTTATCAATGTTGAGCTAATGGATGAGTACGAAAAGCTTATAAGGCAGCTTGAAGCTGAAGCAAGAGAGCGCCACGATCAATTTAATTGGTACTGGACCGGTCTTGCGGGAGCAACACTGACGCTTTTGTTCAACTTCATTTCATCCGGCAAGAATATCCACAACTCAGGAACAGAAATACTTTTACGAGAGGCTATCGTATTTATTTCGTGTGCCTTGATATTTGCCCCATTGGCGAATCTTTTGGGAGGAGTGCTTACCGGTTGGACGTCTCTGTCGATGAGGAGAAAGAAGGACGAGACCATTGAGGAGCACAATAGAAGAGTTGCACTTCTATATCGAAACGGAAAGAGACTTTCTTTTGTCCGCAATTGTCTCGCGCTGCTATCGATTGGCCTCTATATCCTGGGAATTGTTTGCATTGGTATTGTTATGAATGCGCTCTTTCTCAGTTAGGGCGATTGCCGCTTCCGACATCAAACCCCGCCTTGGAGCGGGGTTTGATGTATCCAACAATGAGAGATGACAGCTCAATGTGAATAGAGGATCAGGGGAGGAGGATCCGGCTCCTTCAGCTTTGGAATGAAGATGGACGAATCCGTCGCGAAAAAAGTTCTAACGTCGTTCACTACCGCGCACAGTAGTGAACGGCCGCGATTTTCACGCACTATGCTGAACGGTTTTCTCGCGTCAATGCTGACTTTTTTGTCCTTCAGCAGGAGGTTCGAACCGACCGTAGAAAGAATGATGCGTTTGAGATCGTTATCGCCGTGCAAGAACCAGAAATAGGCTCTATTGCTGAACAAAAACAGATCCCGAGAAGGTTCTAACCATGAGGAGGCATCTAGCTTTCGAAGACGCTCTTGGAGTCGCTCATCCTCCAAGACAAGCTCTTTGCGCTGGCGAACATATTCGTCATCGCCGATCAGTTCTTGGTAGCGCATGCGGGTGAGATTGTCGAGGCTCTTGCGGCAAGTGGCTAATGCGTTGCTGATCGAGGTCTTTGTTGCCGCATTCCCTTCCGCCGCGATCAGGCGCGAGAGTTCTTCAAGCGCAGATTTCAGGGTCCGATCGTCCAAATGGATATCCTTCAGAAATTCCAATACCTGCGATTCAAGATCGTCTTTTTCGATGGATCTTTCTCGGCACGGCGTGACCATCCGATTCTTATGGCTACAGTGGTAGTAGACGTAGTGATAGCCGTAGCGGTTGTAATGTTCTTCGACTGTCACCGAACCGTTACAGGCGCCGCACTTCAAGAGTCCGGCAAACGCGAAAGTGTGACGTTTGGGGCGAGGGCGCGTGTCTTTACGGAGGATCGCTTGCACGCGATGGTACTCGTCCACAGTGATCATCGGTTCATGCCGTGCTCGCTGCCATTTTCCTTGGTACACGATATAGCCAGCATAAAAGGGGCGTTTGAGCATCACGTAGATGCCAGTGCACCCAAGCGGCACATCGGCGCGCGACTTTGTTTTGCGGGAGCGGAGCCCGAGTTCCTTGGCGACGGCGCACAGTTTTGGAACCGAGTAGGCACCCGTAAGACAGAGTTCCCAGATTTTCTTAACGAGCCCAAAGCGCAATGGGTCCGACACGATGATTTTCTCGCCTGAGTCACTGCGAGCATTCAGGTAGCCGAGTGGAGCGTAAGCGGGATACCAGCCTTTTTCCCGTTTTGTCCGATTGCCGCGCCGGACGTTCTCGCTCAGCGAATCCACGTAATATTTCGATTGGCCGAACATGATGGCCAGCATGAACTTTCCCTGGGAAGTGTTCTCGAACGTGTACGTGGGGAATCGCATGTTCTGGAGTTTCCCGGCGTCGAGAAGGTGAATCACATGACCGCCGTCGAGTGCATTGCGCGCCAGGCGGTCTGGATGCCACGCCAGAATCCCATCGGCTTCGCCTGCTTCGATCTTCCGCAATATCTCGTTGAATACCGGTCGTCCTGGTGTCTTGGCACTGCGAGATTCTTCGAAGCGTGCGACGACTTGCAACTGTTCTTTGGTGGCG
>Ga0335076_10005652_pt1 | contig 12620 bp, 9 predicted proteins | sample Lox_Sample_25_FD_206717 | JGI IMG/M metagenome (GOLD analysis project Ga0335076, IMG submission 206717) | Soil microbial communities from Loxahatchee National Wildlife Refuge, Florida, United States - Lox_Sample_2.5 | ecosystem: Environmental > Terrestrial > Soil > Wetlands | place: USA: Florida...
GGACACGCTCGCCAGAAAGGAAAGGCAAACCTGTTCCGGAAAGTCAGCAGCCAGCAAATAAAAAGGGCGCCTACTGTGCGCCCTTCTGTGCGTCTTGTTGGCTCCGAGCGGCATGCTGCCCGAGGCCACCTTTCAAGGTGGATTATCGTGAGGCCGCCACTGGGGCATTCACTGGGGTCAACCAGTTGTGGCGATCCGCTTTTTTCCCGCTGGTCACCGCGAAGAACTCTTCCTGAATCTTCCGAGTGATTGGTCCCGCAACGCCCGTTCCGATGGTGATTTTGTCGATGGAGCGAATCGGCGTAACCTCCACTGCAGTACCCACGAAGAAAACCTCATCAGCCAGGTAAACCATCTCGCGGGGGATCACCGTTTCCTTCACGGGAATATTCAAATCGCCCGCCAGCTTGACGACGGAATCACGGGTAATCCCCGGAAGAATGCTGGCCGAGAGGGGAGGAGTAATCAGAGCGCCATCGTGAACCAGGAAAAGATTCATTCCGGAACCTTCGCTGACATGGCCATCGGAATCGAGTGCGATGCCCTCCGCAAACCCGTTCAGCGCGGCTTCCATGCGTATCAGTTGCGAATTCATGTAGTTGGCGGCGGCTTTGGACATGGCTGGCAGCGTATTCGGCGCAATGCGCGTCCACGAACTTACGCAAACATCCACGCCCTTCGATAATGCGTCGGGACCCAGATAGGCTCCCCACTGCCAGCAGGCCATGTAAATCTCAATTGGCGAACTGAGTGGGTTCACGCCCACTTCGCCGTAGCCGCGGAGCGCGATTGGCTTCACGTAGCACGCATTCATCTTATTCAGGCGGACGAGTTCGCATGCGGCGTTGCAGAAGTCGTCCAGCGAATAGGGAAACTCCATACGATAGATCTTTCCGGAGTTGATCAGGCGCTGCATATGTTCCCGCAACCTGAAGATGGCCGGACCCTGCGGGGTGTCGTAACAGCGGATCCCTTCAAATACAGCGGAGCCGTAACCAACTGCGTGGGTCAAAACGTGGAGCTTGGCATCGTCCCAAAAAATCCAATTCCCGTTGTGCCAAATCTTCTCTGTCTTCTGTACCGGCATTTTCTGCCTCCTGTGAATCCGACGGACCCAGCTCGCAATTCGAGAATAAGTCAGCGGATTCCGAGCGTCAATGAAATCGACACGCCGTTCCTCTTTGTTTTTCAGCCATTTTGGCGGGCAATCTATGAACGCGGAACCAATTTGGCGGGTTATTGAGCTCGGTCGTGCGGCGCATTTTCCGTCGGGCGGTCAGACATCATGGATTGCGCCGTCGCCAGCAATTTTCCGTTGTGATTCTCCCAAACTCCCAACAGGATGAACGGCAAGATCGTTGCCACTGCCCATAGCTTTGCGTTACGCGGCAGCTTGGCCTCGGGCTCCCAGCGAAAGAGCAGGGAAGAAATGACAAACGCGAGTGCGCCCCACGCCGCCAGTGAAACTATCTCCACTCCTAACGAAAGTACGCCCACGCGGTAGACCATGCCCCGCTGCAGTCCGCTCACCAGGTAGGTGGCCGGCAAAAACAGGCCAATGCGTTGAACGATCTTAGGAAGGACGGTCAGCGGGACGGTCGCGCCGGAAAGAAAAATGAAAGAGAACCATAGCAACTGGTTGATGAGTTGGGTTTCCTGCATGGTGTTGGTCACGCTGGCCACGATCAACCCGAGCGCGCCGAACGATGTAATGCCCAAAACCACCAACACGAACACGCTCGTCAGATTACCAAGGTCAGTAACGTGGTAAACCAAACGCGCCAGCACTAGTTCGAAAACAATGGTTGGTAGAATCAACGCACAGTTCGCCAGCACACTCGACCCGATCATGGCCGTTGGGGAAACGGGCGCGAGCCGAAAACGCCTCAGGATGCCCTGCTCTCGCCAGGTCACCAGTTGCATGCTCAGGCCCCAAAAGGTGCCCATAACGGTGAGCGACAGCACGGGTCCCATCAAAAACGTGACCGCTTGGGGATTGCCTTTTGCGAATACGCTGCCGTACAAAAAGAAAAACACCATGGGCATGATCAGGCTGAAGAACAGGAATGTCTTGTTGCGCATGGTGATACGGATGCGCATCTTCGCGAGCGTCCAGATGGTTTTCAATCGCGCAGTCTCCTTCCGGTCAGTTCGATGAAAACATCTTCCAGGGAGGGAGTGGCAATCTCGAGGCTTACCAGTTCGTTGTTTTCCGCCTCCAGATGTTTCACCAGGGCCACGATGGCCGGAGCCGTCCGATGACAATGCAAAACGTAGCCGCCGTCGACTTCTCGCGCGTCCGCCACGCCGTCCAGGTTCTTCAAAGTTCCATTTGACGCCGGCTTGCTGAGCTTCACTTCAATGCGCGTTGTGTTCGCCGACGATTGTTTTAATTCGCGTGGGGTTCCGCAGGCGATCACCTTCCCATGATCGATGATTGCGACCCGGTCGCACAGGCGCTCGGCTTCCTCGATATAGTGAGTCGTCAAGACAATGGTCTTTTTCTCGGCCTTCAGTTCTTCAATGATGCTGTAGATTTCACGGCGCACTTGTGGGTCCAGTCCCGCGGTGGGCTCGTCGAGGAACAGCAGCCGTGGGTCGTTCACCAGAGCCATGGCTAAAGCCAATCTCTGCTTCTGTCCCCCCGAAAGCTGGTTGTAGAAGCTCTCTTGTTTTTCGTCCAAACCGAACCGTTTGAGCAGTTCGTCGGGATTGCGTGACTTCTTATAGAAGCCCGCGAACATGCGTATGGCTTCTTCCACTTTCAACTTGTCCGGCAGGGAAGTGGCTTGTAGTGTCGCGCCGATAACCTGCTTCAGCTCATTCGGATTCTTTTGCGGATCCAGGCCACAAACGGAAACCTTACCGCCGTCCGGGACGCGCAAGCCTTCGAGCACTTCGATAGTGCTGGTCTTCCCGGCTCCGTTGGGTCCCAATAACCCAAACACCTCGCCCTCCTGCACAGAGAAGCTCACACCGCGCACGGCGTGAACTTCCTCGTATCGCTTCTCCAGATTCTCGACCACCAGTATGGGATTGGGCATGTTCGAGCGAGCGAACCTCTATGGTATCCCAAGCCGCCGATTCTCTTCGAATCTTTAGCTTCGCTTAGCCTTACTACGTTTTGGAGATGGCTTGTGTTTCGGCGCCAGCTTCGCTACTTTCGTCGGTGACCAGAGGTATCGTTTCAGGTCAACCCGGAATTCGACAAGTTCCACGCCCTCGCTCTGCAACAGTTTGCGCTGAAGTGAACCGTACGGTTCGGGGATGAGCAGTTTCCCACTGTCACCGACAACACGGTGCCATGGGATGCCTTTTCCAGAGGGCGTTGCCGCCATTGCCCTACCCGCGGTTCTCGCCCCACCGCGCAGTTTCAAAGCTTTGGCCAACGCCCCATAGGTAGTAACACGGCCCCGAGGAATTTGTTTCACAACCCTGTAGACTGGCTGCCAAGACACCTGAAAACCCTCCACCAAAGATTGGCATCTAATGCTAACAGGTCGCCGAAATACTCCGCATCCTGTTGGTCCCGCGCCCGGAGTTGTACCAAGCGCCAAATCGAGATTCTTCCTCCACTGCCGTGTTTGATACAGCAGATGAGGGAGTGTAGCAGGAGGAAAGCCAGCTGGTCAGGGCTGGTGGCGGCGCAAGAACGGAGACGTAGATGTCAGTGGAAATTCCAATACGAAGCAGTCAAAAAATTACGGCGAAAATGTTGACTGTTTCGTGCCCCGTCCGCTTGACCGGTGTAGTGGAGCCACCTTACACTACAGCCAGCGAGCAACTTTTCGATAGTGGCCGGAGAGTTTGCGGAGGAAGTGGAATGGCGTTTATTCGCCGCAAAGGCAATTCCTACTACCTAGTGCACAATGTGCGCCGCGCCGGAAAAGTGCGGCAACTGTATCTCGCTCGGCTCGGCGAACGCGCCCGTATTACCGATGCTGTGGTCCGCGAAGTTACCCGCAAACATCCCTTCGTCGAACTAAACTGGCGCTCGCTACGCGAGCAGGTCAACAATCAGATCGATTTGGCGGATCCCCAGTCCCCAGCCGTTCACAGACTGGTGCAAAACCTGCGCAATCTCAATCTAGATCTAGCGGACTTGTTCCCGCCAGTCTTGCGAATTTCCGAATCATCCGCGGTCGCGCACGAGCTGCTCGTGCAGCTGCGCTTGCTCAACTCCACCATCCAGGTGAAGTTGGACCAGTTCCGGGAACGGAATGATCTGAAGCGCGCTATGCGAGGTGCCGGGCGTTTTGGAAACGCGCATCCTGCTTTGCGGGAGCGCTAGGAGGTAGTATGGCCACAGGCGGTATGTCCCTGGATCCGAATATTCGCAGCGCAGAAACCGTCGAGTTTCAAAAAGCTCTGCGCGCGAAGATCGTCGGTCAGGATGAGGGTGTTCAGGCTCTGGTGGAACTGTTTCAGGTTTTCACTGCGGGTCTCAATTCCCCGGGCCGCCCTGTCGGCAACCTGCTCTTTCTCGGTCCCACCGGCTCCGGCAAGACCCGTTTGGTCGAAGCCGCTTCGGAGATTCTGTTCGGGAGTCCCCGCGCGGTCATCAAGATCGACTGCGCTGAATTCCAGCATTCCCACGAAATTGCGAAGCTGATCGGTTCGCCTCCGGGGTATTTGGGGCATCGCGAGACGCACCCACTGATTACCCAGGAGGCTCTTGCGGCCAATCATCGCGAAGACCTAAAACTCAGCTTCCTGCTCTTCGACGAGATTGAGAAAGCCAGCGACGCACTGTGGCAGCTGCTTCTCGGTATGCTGGATAAGGCCACGCTCACCCTGGGTGACAACCGTCGCGTCGATCTGTCGCAAACGGTCATCTTTATGACGTCCAACCTCGGCGGCTCGGATATCACCGACCTCTTCAGCGGTGGCTACGGGTTTGTTAAATCCAAAGACAAGCCGCAAACGGACATCAATCAAAAGGTGGAGCGCACCGCGGTCGAGGCTGCCCGTCGCAAATTCTCTCCCGAGTTCATGAACCGTATCGACAAGGTCGTGGTCTTCCATCCCTTGGATCGCGCCGAACTACAGTCTGTGCTGGATATCGAACTCGGCATGGTCCAGAAGCGGGTCCTCGACACGGCCACCGGTAAATTCCTGTTCCGCGTTACAGATTCCGGCCGTGACTTTCTCCTCCGGGAAGGAACGGACCAACGTTATGGCGCTCGCCACCTTAAACGTGCGATAGAGCGTTTCCTGGTGTACCCGTTGGCGAACTTGCTTGCCACCCAACAGGTCCGCATGGGCGACCTGGTGCGCGTGGATTGGGACGGCGTTCACAAGGAATTGACCTTTGTCCGCGAACGCGAAGGCGCGCTGGTTACGTCAGAAACGCCCTCCGGCGATCTGACCGCCGCTGCCCCAAGCGTGGATGGTTTTGGCAAGGATACTCCCGTCGAAGCGGTCGCCGATGAAGGAACTATCCGTCCTGCGGCATTGCCCGCGACCACTCCGGCAGCGGCTACGCAAAGCCGCAACAAAAAGGACACACGCAATTAGGCGCAAGGTAACCGCGGCTTGCTTGGAGCTGCTATGCCAGCTCTTTTGGGGTTGTAGTTGCCGCAGCGGGTTCAGTCATGCCACACCGTAGCCGCCGCTTTTTGTCAATGACTCATGGACACAAACTGCTGATTTGCTCTCACAATGGCACACGTAGGTAGACGCGTCTCACGATTGAGACACACGCGATAACTGCCGCGTTTGTATGTTGTTGACCCGAGAGATGTTCCGTATCGCGATAGCCGCCCACGAATTGGCACTCTTCATGCTCCTCTCACTTTGCGCTCGATTCGACGGCGCCAACCGCATCTGGTCCTGACGTGATCTGAGGGATTAAAGGAAAGGGCCAGTGCAGCCGAGGTAAGGGTTATGAGAGCAGCAGTGCGGCACCAACTGGATCCCAGCATCCGCAGCAACGATACGCGAGATTTTCATCAAGCGTTGCGCGCCAAGATCGTCGGTCAAGAAGAAGGCGTTCAGGCGCTGGTGGACTTGTATCAGGTCTTCTGCGCTGGTCTGAATTCGCCTGGCCGGCCAGTGGGCAACCTGCTCTTTCTCGGACCTACCGGTTCCGGCAAAACGCGCATCGTCGAAGCCGCTGCGGAAATTCTGTTTGGTGATCCCCGCTTGGTCATAAAAGTCGATTGTGCGGAATTCCAGCACTCTCACGAAATTGCGAAACTCATCGGGTCGCCCCCGGGGTACCTCGGGCACCGCGAAACTCACCCGCTGATCACTCAGGAAGCGTTAGCTGCCTCGCACTCCGATAAGCTCAAGCTTTCCTTCCTTCTTTTCGATGAGATTGAGAAGGCCAGTGACGCCCTGTGGCAGTTGCTTCTGGGCATGCTCGATAAAGCCACCCTGACCCTCGGCGACAACCGCCGAGTCGATCTTTCCCAAACCGTCATTTTCATGACCTCGAACCTCGGTGGCGGCGAAATCACCGACCTGATGGCAGGTGGGTACGGTTTCGTTAAGTCTGGCGACAAGCCCAAAACGGATCTCGATCAAAAGGTTGAGCGCACCGCGGTGGAAGCGGCTCGCCGCAAGTTCTCGCCCGAATTCATGAACCGCCTTGATAAAGTGGTGGTGTTCCATCCCCTGCAACGTACCCAGCTTGAACAGGTCCTTGATATCGAACTCTCGATGGTTCAGGCCCGCGTCCTCGAAACAGCAAAAGGCCAATTTCTGTTCCGTGTCACCGAGTCCGGTCGAGACTTCCTGCTCCAGGAAGGCACGGACCAGCGCTACGGCGCTCGTCATCTGAAGCGCGCGATCGAGCGCCACGTCGTTTATCCCATGGCTAACCTGCTTGCTACGGACCAGGTTCATTGCGGAGATCTCATCTGCATTGACTGGAAAACATTGGATGACAAACTCTCTTTCGTTCGCGAAGGCGAAAACCTAGCAATGCCTGCACGCAAACCGGAGCCAGTCATAGCGTCGCGCACCACGCAGGCACGGGGTGGTCGTCCAGTGGAAGCGCCGGGCTTGCCGGTCCCGCCAGAGCCCGCTCCTCGCCTGGCTCGTTGATTTTGTTCTGCTCCTCCTGTGAAGCCCGGGTGGATGACTGCCCGGGCTTTTTCTCGTTTCCAACCCACGTATAATTTCTAAAGGGCGCCTTAGGGCGATGGATCGATAGCTGTAAAGTATGCGGGCCCCGATCCAGGAAACGTGAAAAGCGCCTCCAGGGAGTCATGATCGGGAAGACTGGGCTTCGTATTCTTGTCATTACCTGGGTGCTGTTTGTCGTTGCTGCCCCTGACGCGTCGGCGCAACGCACAAGCATCAAACCCGGTATCAATTCGTTTTCGCCTCAACAAGACATCCAGCTCGGTCGCCATGCCGCCGCCGAAGTGGAGCAGAAGTTGCCGATGTGCAACGACCCGAAGGTCGACGCCTATCTCACCAAGGTCGGGCAGCGTCTCGTCGAGCATCTCAATACGCGAGGCATCGACTATCCTTGGGAATTCCACTGTGTGAACGATAAGGCCATCAACGCCTTCGCCCTTCCCGGCGGTTTTGTCTTTATCAACCGTGGCGCCATCGAAGCGGCGGATAGCGAAGCGCAGCTTGCCGGAGTAATGGCTCATGAGCTGTCTCACGTGGCGCTTCGCCACGGCACGAATCAGGCCACCAAAGCACAATATGCCCAGCTTGGCGCAGGAATCATGGGTGCCGCTGGCAGTCTGTTTGGCGGGGCAGCGGGCGCAGCCGCAGCAGGGGCCGGGAATCTCACGTTCGGCAGCGTGCTGCTCCATTATTCCCGCGGCGCGGAGACCCAAGCGGATGTGATGGGCACGCAGGTTCTTTACGATTCCGGGTACGACCCGCGCGCGATGGCCGCGTTTTTCGAAAATCTCAACGCCTCTGCCGAAAGCAAAGGGCCGCCTGAGTTCTTCTCCGACCACCCGAATCCAGACCACCGTATCGAGCGGGTGGAAACCGAGATTCGCAAGCTCGGGGGCGTTCCTGAAGGGGCGCAGAAAGATTCCGCTGAGTTTGAAGCCATCAAAAGGGAGGTTGCGGCGCTTCCGGCCCCCAGCAAAGCTAAACCGGTCCGTCCGGCTGGCTCGAAATCGGGTGGCTTGGGCGCTATCCCTAGACCCGAGAGTCCTTCCGAAAGCAGCGAATATCTTCGATATGGAAAGGCCACGATCGCTTATCCCGCAAATTGGAAACGATATGGCAAGAAAAATGACGTCGTGCTCGTGCCTTCGGGCGGTGTGATCGATTCGGGGAACGGACAAGGCGTGCTGGGTTGGGGTGTGATCGCGGGAATCGCTAATAGGAAGGAAAAAAACCCTAATTCCGGCGAGGCGCTTCGGAATGGAACGCAGAGCCTGATCGCCTCTCTTCAAAAAGAAAACGACGCGATGGAAGTCGACAAAGGCCCAAGTGATTTCACGGTCGCGGGGCTACCCGCTCTTTCCACCTATCTCCACAATGATTCCCCTGCCGGCGGGACAGAAACCGACTGGCTGGTCACGGTGATCGGCCCGCAAGGGCTTTACTATTATGTGTTCGTCTCGCCCGAATCCGATTTCCCGCGGTTCAAACCTGCGTTCGAGAATATTGTAAACAGCGTGCAATTTCAGACGAAGTAACATTTCGTTAGGTCGTGGTGGTCTTCATGATTTAGTCAGCTTGAGGATCTACGGAAGCAGTGCTGGCTGAATGTCGGTCTGCGTGGCTGCTCGCGAAGCTTCGTCGTGAATGGATTTTGCCCTTGCCAAGGCAATGTCGATGTTTTCACAGATATTTTCCGTGCGCACATGACGATCGAAGCCGGCTTCTTGCATTAAGGCTGCAGGTTGTGGCCGTGCGCCGCACACCAGCATGGTGCGGCCGCTGCTGTTCAGTTGATCGGCAAGTTCTTCGAGGGCGGCAATACCGGTAGCGTCTATCGCCGTCATGTTTCGTAGCCGCACAATTACAATCGGCGGCAAATCCTGCAGGCTTTCCGTGATTGCGGAGATTTTGTCGGTCACTCCAAACAAGAAAGGCCCGTGAATGCGGAATACCGCGGCGTAATCGGGAATGTCCTTATCTTGCAGAATGTGCACGCGTCCATCTTCGATGTATTCGTCGGTGACCTTCGAAACTGTGGTTGTCTGCGAAATTTTGCGTATGAAGGTGAAGGCTGCCAGAATCATTCCCACTTCTACTGCCAGGGTGAGATCCGCAAATACGGTGAGACATGCGGTCAACGCCCACACCGCGATATCCGCTTTGGTCAGTCTCAGAATCTCTGGAATCTCCGCCCAATCACCCATGTTGTAGGCGACCATGAACAAAATCCCGGCCAACGCCGCCAGCGGCAGGTTTCTGACCAGAGGAGCGGCAAACAGAATCACCGCCAACAATGTCAGCGCATGAATCATTCCGGCTATAGGACTCTTCGCTCCGGAGCGCACGTTGGTTGCGGTACGTGCGATGGCACCTGTGGCCGGCAATCCTCCAAATAACGGGGAAAAAATATTGGCTACACCTTGGGCGACCAGTTCCACATTCGGATTGTGCTTGTCGTGACTCATGCGATCGGAAACCACCGCCGAAAAGAGCGATTCGATTGCGCCCAGCATGGCTACCGTTACCGCGGGAGATAGCAGATGCAGCAACAGGTTCGGCTTCAGTTGAGGTATAGAGACATGCGGTAAACCGCTGGGTATCCCGCCAAAGCGTGTTCCGATCGTCTCCACTGGCAAATGGAGGAACGTCACCGCGGCAATGGATCCAAAACATACCACAATTGCGCCTGGCACTTTTTTGAAGTAACGAAGGCACAGAACCATCACCGCCAGAGACGCGACGCCCACCCCGGTCGCCGCCCAATTCAAGGTGTGGAAATTCTCCGCAATTGCGCCCATCCGGTGAAAGAAATCACCGGGAACATGTTCCATTCGCAATCCAAAAAAATCGCGTATCTGTGTGCTGGCGATCAGAATCGCAATTCCATTCGTAAAGCCAACGACCACTGGACGCGGAAAATACCGAACCATGGCGCCCAGTCCCGTCAGTCCCATCAACACGAGCAGGACTCCGGCCAGCATGGTGCAGGTAAACAGGCCATCAATCCCGTATCGCGCGATGATCCCCAGAACCACCACCACGAACGCGCCGGTCGGGCCGCCTATCTGCGTTTTCGATCCGCCGAATGCGGAAATGAGGAATCCCGTTACGATCGCACAGTAAATCCCAGCTTGCGGCGATACTCCCGACGCGATTGCGAAAGCCATCGCCAGCGGCAAAGCCACCAGGCCGACCGTCACTCCTGCGATTAGATCCGAAACGAATTTGTCGTAGCTGTATTCGCGCAGCAGGATGACCGATTTCGGCATCCACGCCTCAAGAGACACACTCATATACTGAACCTGCTTCCGTCTTGGATTACTTTTACTTTAGCAGGTGGGAACCGGGGGCGTGTGTACTTTCCGATCCTTTGTTGCGACTTCTTCAGCTTCAGCCTTAACGCCGGGCCTCCATCGCAAGATGGGTTTGCGCGCCGCACCCACTTCGTCCAATCGACGGATGCGCGTGTTGTGTGGCGCGGTTTTTACTAATTCCGGGTCCTTCTCCGCTTCTTGCGCAACGGATTTCATCGCGTCGATAAAGTAGTCGCACTCCTCTTTGCTTTCTGATTCCGTCGGCTCAACCATCAACGCCCCGGGCACAATGAGGGGAAACGCGGTGGTGTAGGGGTGAAATCCGTAATCGATTAATCGTTTCGCAATGTCCATGGTGTTTACGCCGTGTCGTTTTTGCTTGGCGTCGCTGAACACCACTTCATGCATCGAAGGGCGCGTATACGGCAAGTCGTAAATTCCCTCGAGATGCTTCCGGATATAATTCGCATTCAAAACTGCGTCTTCCGTGGCCTGCCGCACTCCCGGTCCATACGCCAGGATGTACGCCAGGGCTCGAACCAGAACGCCGAAATTTCCTCCAAACGCCCGCACGCGTCCGATGCTTTCTTTTCGTTGATAATCGAGCGCCAGCTTTCCGCCCTCTTTCTCCACCAGGGCGGGAACAGGCAAAAAGGGCTCCAGAAATTTCTTCATGGCCACGGGACCTGCGCCCGGACCGCCGCCGCCATGTGGAGTCGAGAAAGTCTTGTGCAGGTTCAAGTGCATTACATCGACGCCCATGTCTCCTGGGCGTGTAACGCCAGCCAGGGCATTCATATTCGCGCCGTCCATGTATAACAGCGCGCCCTTGGCGTGAAGAATCTCCGCGATCTGTGGAATCTGCTGTTCGAAAATCCCGAGCGTCGAAGGGTTCGTGAGCATCAGCGCCGCAACGTCTTCAGTTACTTGCTCGCGCAAATGTGCCAGATCCACTTGCCCATTCGAATCGGACTTGATGTTCTCCACTGCATATCCGGCGATCACTGCGGTTGCGGGATTGGTACCGTGGGCTGAATCCGGAATCAGCACTTTCGTTCGCGGGTTGCCACACTTCTGGTGGTGAGCTCGAATCAGCAGTAATCCAGTCAGTTCACCTTGCGCGCCTGCCGCCGGCTGCAGCGTAATCACGTCCATCCCGGTAATTTCCAGCAGGCATTTTTCCAGTAGCGACAATACCTTCAGGCATCCCTGCGAAAGCTCCTGTGGCTGGTAGGGATGCTCCGTCGCGATCCCCGCCAGTCTCGCGACATGCTCGTTCACACGCGGGTTGTACTTCATGGTGCAAGATCCCAGCGGATACATGCCCAAATCGATGGCGTAATTCCAGGTCGAGAGCCGCGTGAAGTGGCGAATCACTTCGATCTCGCTTACCTCCGGGAACCCCTCCACGCCGTTGCGACGATAGTTAGTGCCCATAGCTTTGCTCGCATCCACCGGCGGTACATCCAACGGCGGCAACTCGAAGGCACGCTTTCCCGGGGAGGACTTTTCGAAGATCAAGCCCTCATTCTGATTCACATGTCTCGATGCCTTTTTGATCTTTTCTGTCATGTTCCAGTCGTGTCTTTCTTCTATACCGGCACTTCCAACGCCTTCTTGACCGCACCGACAAACTTTTCAATCTCCGCCCGCGACGTGGTCTCCGTCACGCAAACCAGCGCGTGCTTGCTTAATTCCGGGTACGCCGTTCCTAATACATAGGGTCCGACCACCTTCGATTTCAGCAGCTCCGCATTGATCATTTTCACGGAGCGTGGGAATTCCACCGCAAACTCGTTGAAGAATGGCGCCGAAAACGTTCGCTTCACGCCCGGAATCTTTTCAAGCTCCCCGAGGGTGAACTGCGCCTTCGCCACATTTTGCTCGGCCATCTCGCGGATGCCCTCTTTTCCGAGTAGAGACAGATGCACCGTTGCCGCCAAGGCGCATAGCGCCTGGTTGGTGCAAATATTCGAGGTGGCCTTCTCTCTTCGAATGTGCTGCTCGCGCGTCGCCAGCGTCAACACGAACCCCCGGTGGCCGTTCACATCAGTGGTTTGTCCGGCCAACCGCCCCGGCATTTGTCGCACAAATTTCTCTTTGGATGCGATCACGCCCACAAACGGGCCGCCATAACTCGGCGCCAAACCAAAACTCTGCCCTTCCATAGCCACGATATCTGCTTCCACTGGAGGGTTCACAATCCCGAGAGACAGT